>ENA-ORCR01000380-ORCR01000380.1-marine-metagenome-genome-assembly--contig:-NODE-380-length-28350-cov-7.312171_pt1 | contig 28350 bp, 30 predicted proteins | sample MGYA00237782_ERZ508514 | MGnify/ENA primary metagenome ERZ508514 (study PRJEB26185, sample SAMN06268960) | marine metagenome | isolation source: Eden Landing Ponds, San Francisco, CA, USA | place...
TCGACGCGGCCGCCCTCCTTGCGCGGATTGAGGTCTTTCTCCTGGCGCTTCTCGATGTGGCGCACCTCGCGGTTGACAACATTGAGGATGCGCGATGGGAGCCGGTAGGAGTTCGGCAGCACCTCGTCCTGGGTGACGACTTCCTCAAGCAGGAGATCGGGGTCCGCGCCCTGCCAGGCGTAGACGACCTGGTCGTCGTCGCCGGCGATGAGCACCCGGTCCATGTGCGGTTTCCACTCGTCGTACACGTCGTACTGCAGCGTCGTGATGTCCTGAAACTCGTCGATGATGAGGTAATCGACGTTGGGGAGCAGCGAGCGCTGAGCGACCCGTTCGAGCATGTCCGCGAAGCCGGTCAGGTCGTTCTCGCCCTTGTAAGTGCGCCAGCCGCGGATGACGCTCGGCACGTCGACGCGGTCGTCGTCAGTCGGCCAGGTCGGCGTGTATTTGTTGCCGGTCTGGGCGTTGTCGTCGATCTCCGGCGGGAGTCGGACCTCCTCGTCGTCCCACTTGAACGGGACGTCGTACCAGTCGGCGACGTCGCGGCGGGTCCGCTGGAGCCACTGGCTCGTCGCGATGATTTTGTTCCCGAGGGTGGTCGAGCGGGCCGACCGACGCCGGGACCCCTCGTACTCGTCCTCGTAGTCGATGCCGAACTCCTCACAGAAGGCCTCCTTGTCGTCCTCGCCGACGACATCGCCACGGGAGAGGTTCAGCAGTTCGTACGCCTTCGCGTGCATCGTACAGACGTTCCCGCGGAGTGCGCGAGGGGACAGGCCGAGCCGGTCCGCGAGTCGCTCACGTATCTCGGCGGCCGCCGCACGCGTGTACGAGACAACCAGTACGTCACGGAAATCGACGTCGTCGTCTTCCAGCAGTTCGTCGACGCGGTCGAGCAGCGCCGTCGTCTTCCCGCTACCGGGCCCACCGAACAGGCGGACAACCTCGGTGGTCGAATCAGTCATTGAACATGTAGTGGGACCGCGGCCAAATAAACAACGTGCTTTAGCGGGACGACGACTGACAGGCCCATCCGGGCGGATTTCTCATCGGTACAGCGACACGTACAGCATTGCGAACCCGATGATGAACGGAATGGTTTCCGACATCTGGAAGAAGACGCGGACGATGGCACCGGTCTCGCCGGCGCTCAGTTGCGTGATGACGCTGGAGATAGCGACACCCATACTGATGAACGCAAAGCCGACGAACGCGTATTGGAGGCGCTCTGACGGGCGTTTCCGGTAGGCCTGGAAGCTAATCAGGGTAATACCGAGCGTCAGCCCGAACACGACCATCCGCATCAGGATGAGCGCGCCGCGTGCGATAGCCACGCCGGTCGTCATGCGGATACTCCTCTGTTGGAGGGGGAACTCATTCCGGGTTCAGCTCGTCCCAGAGCTGACTGAACCGGTCCGGGAGGTTCTCTTCCCGGTAGATGCGTACTTTGTACTCCTCGTCTTCGAGCGAGATGACCGTCGACTCGAAGTTGGACTCGTACACCTTGTAGTGATTCCCGTCCTCGGCGACGAGCGTTCGGTCGGTGACGAGGTCGTACTCTTCGAGCAGTTCAATACGGCGGTACACAGTAGGCAGTGAGAGGTCACACTCCTCGGCGAGTTCCTTGGCCGACTGTGGTTCCCGACTGATCGCGGCGAGCACGCGGCGCGCGTGCTTATCACCGATAGTATCGAGAATCTCCTCGATGCTCTGTTCCTCAGCCACTACACCAAAATTCGCGTCATATTATATAAGCGTTTTCGAGCACTGTGGTGGTTTCACGTTCAGAAAACACTGCCCCGTTTATATGATGATAGCCCCTGTAGCTTCCATCGCGGATTGCGGTCAGGTGAGACGATGTCCGGAGACAACCTCCGTCGCGTGACGACGGGCAAGATGCAGGGCCGGAACGCCGATGAGCGAGTGACCCCTCTCGGCGGTACAGAGCGCCCGGAATCGCATGACCCACCCAGTCGTGACGCCATCACGGAGTCGGTGTTGAATCCGGTCATTGACGACGTCGTCGACGGCGATATCGCGGTCGATGACGGCCTGGTCACACAGAGTCTGGAAGAGATCCTGCTGGCGATGATCGCAGTCGCCGATGGTGGCACCCACGGTACCGGACTGATGGAGGCACTCGACGACCAGTTCGGTGCCGAACTGAGTCCAGGGACTGTGTACCCCCGGCTGCACGATTTAGAGGCAGAGGGCACGCTCCAGATGCACGAACTCGTCCAGACGAAACAGTACGGAATCGCTGACGGCGCGGCTGCAAAGGAACAGATCGCGACGTCCGCGTACCAACATCTCGCGCTCGGGCTGTTTCTCCACGGATCGCTCGATGCGCTGTAACCACCACTAGCTGGTTGCCCGCCGGCAAACGACCCCCCAGCCGTCGGCTGGCTAAACAAAGACTCCCCACTTCCTTTCCGAATAACGTAATGCAGTTCCTACTGTCTGAGGCGTTCTGTCTCGACGTTGAACGTGGCGGGAACACATCGCTGGCGGAGCGCTAGCTGGCGGTTCTGCGGATCGTTCCCGCCGCTATCGGTCGAAGAGCAAAAGAGCGAAAAAGCGGAGTGTCCTTACCGTACTGGTGTCCAGCCACACACCGAGCACTGTGCCGCTGTCGACTCGTGAAGGCCGCCGCAATCAGGGCACTGCTTCTTGTTATAGCTCTCTTCCCAACCACTCTGGTCCACGTCGTGGCCACGCTGGGAGAGGAACTCGTCGAACATATCGTCACTACTCGGTGCGGACGCCATACATGCTATGGTATATCACACCAGTATATAGGTTTAATGGTATTGTGAAACATTGTCATAAGCAACGACGAACCACGCGCGACGAGACGGCCAATCACAGCGGGCCGTGCCACTCAGAAGCCGTATTACCGCAGTCACTACCGAATGAACAGCCGTTCGTACAACGGGCTGGCCGCGCTCGTGTCCGGGTTCCAGCCGCTAGCCCTCGGTCACAGCCGGGTGGGTGTACTCGACAGTGAGACGGGTGCTTGCAATGAGAGCGTTCGCGATGGTTTCTGACGCCTGTTCCTGCTCTGTCCCACCTTCGAGAGACAGCTCCTCGCCGAGAGCGAACACCTGAAACCGGTGTTCATAGGGCTGGCCGGCCGGCGGACACGGCGGTTCGTACCCCGGTTCGTTGGGAGGCTGTTGGCCCTGTCGAGCGCCGCCGAGCGTATCGAGGCTCGACTCGCGTGGGAGTGCGGCCGGAATCCGCTCCGTCTCGGGCGGAACGTTCCACAGTGTCCAGAACACCGGCTGGCTGAACACGCCACCGTCGTACTCGGCTGTGATAGCAAGCGCCGCCGTCGGGTCCGGCACGCGCTCGATCACAAAGGGCGGCGAAACGCCGTCGCCGTCGCAGGTGAACCGGGCGGGAAGCTCGTCCCCGGAACTGAACGCTGGGCTCGACACCTCGAAGGCTGGTGTTGTTTCGCCCGTCTGCCCGGTACAGCCCGCGCTCCCGACCAGTACTGACATCCCGAGCGTCTGGACGAAGTGGCGACGGCGCATGCCACAGTGGGAGGGACAGGTAGTAATCTGCCTTGTGATACCGCGCCACGCACTGCGGCGAATCCGGGGACAGGACACCACCGGTCCCTATCAGGGCGAACATGTTCGCTCCCGTCGCCAGCGACTGGGAACCTCTTACCCCCTTCTTATTTTGGGATAGTAGAGTTCCAACCACATGGAGCTCAAACGCAAAACAATCGCGAAGGTGATCGCCGCCGCGTTCGTCTTCAACCTCGTCGTCATGGGGGCCGGCGCGTGGATCGCGTATCAGGAAGCGCCACCCATCCCGGAGCAGGTTGTCGGACCCGACGGCGAGGCGTTCGTCACGGATGAGGACATCCGCGACGGGAAGAAGGCGTTCCAGAAGAACGGGCTGATGAACCACGGTTCGATTCTCGGGAACGGCGCGTACTACGGCGCGGACTACACCGCCGACTCGCTGGAGTTGAAAACCCAGCACATGCAGACGTACTACGCCGAGGAGCGCTACGGGACCGAGTACGAATCGCTGTCAACGGCCGAACAGGCCGCCGTCGATGACGACGTGAAACAGGACCTCAGTGGGGAGTACGAGGGCGGGAACATCGAGTACTCCGCCGCGGAGCTGTACGCCCACCAGCAGGTCCGACAGGAGTACGTCGAGCGGTACCACGAGGGGAGCCACGAACGGGGCGTTCCCGAAGGGATGATCGACTCCGAAGCCGACGCCCGGCAATTCGCCGACTTCGCCATGTGGACGGCGTGGTTCTCCCACACCGACCGCCCGGGCGGCGAACACTCCTACACGAACGACTGGCCCTACGAGCCAGCCGCCGGTAACGACGCGACCGGCGCGGCGATGACCTGGAGCGTCGTCGCTATGGTCCTCCTCGTCGCCGCCGCCGGTGGCGGCATCTGGCTGTACCAGTCCGTCAGTCTCCCGGAACCATCCGCCGACTCCCTCTCGGTTCCCGAACCGGGGGACGTGAGCATCTTCCCCAGCCAGCGGGCCGCATTGCGGTTCATCCCGGTCGCCGCCGGGTTGTTCCTCGCACAGGTGTTGCTCGGCGGGTTGCTCGCGCACTTCTACATCGAACGGGCCGGGTTCTTCGGCATCGAGGAGATCTTCGGCGTCCACATCCTCCAGCTACTGCCCTTTGCCATGGCGAAGACCTGGCACATCGACCTTGGCATTCTCTGGATCGCCGCGACGTGGCTCGGTGCGGGACTGTTCCTCCCGCCGCTGCTGACCGGCCACGAGCCCAAACGCCAGTCGACGTACATCGACATCCTGCTCGGGGCCATCGTCGTCGTCACCGTCGGCGGCCTCGGCGGCATCTGGCTCGGTTCGCACGGCTACTTCGGCGACCTCTGGTGGCTCATCGGCAACGAGGGCCTGGAGTACCTTGAAGTCGGGAAGGTCTGGCAGGTCGGGCTGCTCGCCGGCTTCGGCCTGTGGGCCGTCCTCTCGATTCGGGGCCTGAAGCCGCTGCTGGACCGCGAGCCGGTGTTCGGCCTCGCGCACATGATCCTGTACGCCGGCGGCTCGATTGCCCTGCTGTTCACCGCCGGGTTCTTCTTCACTCCCGAGACCAACATCGCCGTCACAGAGTTCTGGCGCTGGTGGGTCGTCCACATGTGGGTCGAAGGCGCCTTCGAGTTCTTCATCGTCGCCATCATCGGGCTGACGCTGGTGTCGATGAACCTGCTGAGCCGCCGCAGCGCCGAGAAGGCGGTCATGCTCCAGGCCTTGCTGGTGATGAGCACGGGCGTCATCGGCGTCTCTCACCACTACTGGTGGGTCGGCATGCCCGACATGTGGGTCCCCATCGGGAGCGTGTTCTCGACGCTAGAGCTGCTCCCGCTGGTGTTCATCCTCTACGAGGCGCTGGGCCAGTACCGGGCGATGTCGGAAACCGGTGGGTTCCCCTACAAGCTCCCGTTCATGTTCATCATCGCCAGCGGCGTCTGGAACTTCGTCGGGGCCGGCGTGCTCGGGTTCTTCATCAACCTCCCGCTGATCAACTACTACGAGCACGGCACCTACCTCACGGTCGGCCACGCCCACGCCGCGATGTTCGGGGCGTTCGGCTTCCTCGCGCTGGGGATGGTCACCTACATGCTCCAGCTCGCCATCGAACCCGGTCGCTGGGACGGCTCCTGGCTCCGGGCGGCGTTCTGGTGCTGGAACGTCGGCCTGGCCCTGATGGTGTTCGTCTCCGTCCTGCCCGTGGGCTTCCTCCAGCTGGAGGCGGCGTTCACCGGCAGTTACGCCGCGGCCCGGAGCGTGGCGTTCTACAACCAGCCGCTCGTCCAGACGCTGTTCTGGGCGCGGCTCCCCGGTGACACGCTCATCATCCTCGGGACGGCCATCTACGCGGCCGATCTGATCCGCAAGCGATTCGTCCTCCGGGCGTCCGAGGACGACCCCACGGTCGAGGACATGGCCGTCGCGGAGGGCGTCATGAGCGACGACTGAGTCACCGCCGGTTTTCGGCTGTGCGTCCTCACGGTCGGAGCACGACCGTCACCGAGAGCGAATAGGGAAGTGAACGCCGGGTCTAGACGGGGAACTGCGTGGCCGTCCCGGCGACGATGACCCACGTCACGAGGACGGCGTTGATCGTCGCGCCGACCCAGACCCGACCCGTCTTTCTGAAGAAGTAGGTGCTAACGAAGGCCACGATGCTGAGCAGGGCGACAAACTGGAGCGCCAGGATTGTCAACAGCGGGTGGCCCAGCGGAAGCGGCTGCCCGGACAGCAGTGGGACGTACTGAACCGCCAGTAGCACGACGAACCCACCGACGACGATGAGCCAGTTCGTCGCCATCGCACGGCGGAGCGACCGGGATTCGCCCTCGGGACGGAGTTGGCCGTGCAGGAGCGCCCCCAGGACGACGAAGAAGGCAAACAGCGGCAGGAGGTACGAGAAGCTGATCCGGAACTGCGCCGGGGACAGGAGTTTGATGGCGAACACCCAGATACGGAAATCCGTCTGGAACAGGAACGCCACAACGGCTTCCAGCAGGTACAGCACGGCGACGGTAGCGACGCCGGCCAGGACCGAGACGCCGACCGTCCGCGCGCCGTCGCCCGTATCGAGGCCGTAGTTCGCCAGCGACACCGACGTGTCGTCCGCATTAGTGGTGTAGTGCCACACCGCGAACAGCACCGCCGTGATGGCCGCGTTCCCCAGCGCCCAGACGATCACGCCGTTGTTGATCTGCTGTGGGAACAGCCAACTGAGGCCGATAATCGCCGGTGCGGCGTCTTGCAGCGGGAAGTAAGTCACAATCGGAATTGCCGCGGCGAGCAGCGATGCCCCGTAGCGTTTCGCGCCGGTCATCCCCTTCCCGTCAGGGTACTCTCGTCGGAGTCTGTCAGTCGATGCCCGCTCGATGAGCAGACCGCCCGCCGGGAACAGCGACAGCACGCCACCGAGGAGGGCAATAAAAGTCCCCAGCGATTTCCAGTACCAGACCTGGTTTCCGGGGTCCAACTCGTCCTCGCCCTCGAGCGTTAGCTGGAGCCACTCGATGGACGCGCCGATGGCTGCGGTCGAGAAGTGATCGCCGGGATGGGTCGTCGCCGGCGTGTACAGCCGCCGTGCGGTCCCATCCTCGACACTGCCGTAAGTACGCCCCTCCTCGACGGCGCTGTCCGTGCCGAACACCGTCTGGAGTTTGTCGCTCTGCTCAACGTCGGACGCACTCGCCGTCCCCCACATCAACGGGGAGAACTCGTCGTACTCGCTGAACACGACGGCGAGGTTCCGTGGGAACGAATCGGTGCCTTCGGGGGCACGGTTCGACCCCGTCGAGGAGCCCTCGATGACCATCGATTCGTACCCGTCCGGATGCGCCGCGGCCGCCGTGACGACGGTCCAGCCGCCCATCGAGTGCCCTTCGAGCCCGATGTTTTCGTTGTCAACGTAGTCCAGCGACCGGAGGTATTCGAGGCTATCGGGGCCGCCATAGCCGTTCTGGAACGCTGGCGGGTCCGAGTAGCCATGGCCCGTCTGGTCGATAGCGAGGACGACGAAGCCCCGTCTCGCGTACTCGATAGCGAACGGCGACTGCGTCTCCTTCGAGTTGATGTAGCCGTGGACGGCCAGTACTCCGGGTTGTGGGCTGGCGCTGCTCGCCTCCTCAGGGATGTACAGCGTCCCGCTCATCATCGTTCCGTTGGTCCCGGAGAACCGCACATCGCGGACTTCCACGGAGCCGGCGTCTGTTTGTACTGTCCATGCGAGCCCGCTCCCACCGAATATCAGGAGTAGCGACACTGCAGCCACGAGCCACAGTCGTCTATCATCGTTCATGATAATACCACGAACGCAGGTGAGAAACTCAGGGAATTAAACTTACTGTAAACTCGCGGCTGTCGGTAAAGAATTGGAAACGGACACGCCAAGAGTGTTTTTACCCGTTTATTTGGGGGTGTGATGCTGCTATTCGTGTTATCCAGTCACCGATTCCCCGGTTCGTTATCGTCTATCTGGCGTTGCCAATAAACTACTTTCCAGGGTGCCTGTGCATACAAATAGCAACTCTCGTCGCCACTGTTGGCTTCACCAACGTGGTTACGCGCTCCCGAGTTCGTTCGTCCAGAGGTGTTCGATGTCGGCTTCGAGGTCGGCTGTATCGAGCGTCTCGACGCCGGACAGGTACTCGCGGGCGTCCGTGAGATGTTGCTGGACGGCGGCCACGTCGTCAACCGACTTCGCGGCACAGAGCGACACCCGCGCTCGGTTGATTTCCAGCCGCTCCCCGAGCGCCTGTGTGACCGGGATATCGTGTTCGTCACCGAGCTGTGACATGCGGTCTAGCACGCTTGTCGGTACTTCGAGTTGGGCGGCAAGGTCCCGCGACGGAAGATCAACCGTGACGACGGTCGTCTCACACCCACTCTCCCCCCACGGCGCGATAACGTACTCCTGCCCGTCAGTGGACATGTGCAACTGGTCGCCCCGGGCACGCATATTTACTCACAGACTAACAGGAAGAAGGAGGCGTATACCGGTCGTTTCGCTGGCGTTAGTCGTCGGCTTCGGCCGGCGCTGGCCGGGGAATCGTCACGTCTGTGAGCCCTGCTTCGATTTCCTCGCGGCGGTCCTCGAACTTCCCGGGCAGCACCAGTCGGCCGCCGAGGTCGTCAAGCGGTTCGTCGCTGTCGTAGCCGGGGCCGCTCGTGGCGAGTTCGAACAGGATGCCGCCGAACTCCCGGAAGTAGACCGACCGGAACCAGTGGCGGTCGATCTGTGAGGTGGGGCGCAGTCCCGCACCGCGGACGGCCTCGCGCATCGACTGCTGGTCCTCGTCGGTTGGCGTCTGGAAGGCGACGTGATGGACCGTGCCGTGGCCCTGCCGGCCGCCCTCGATAGTCGGCAACACGTCGACGTACTTCCCGACGGACCCCGTCGCGGCGAAGCGGGTTCGCTCGTCGCCGGGCGTGTCGCCCTGTGCCTGCTCGGTGCCGACTTCCTCCAGACCCATCTTCTGGAGCAGGTCTTCCGTAGGTTCGGGGTCAGCGAGCCAGAGCGTCACGGAGTGGAAGCCGCGGATGGCGGCGTCTTCTGGGACGAACTCCGTCCACGGCTCGGTCGGGTCGTCGTCGGGAATCTCGACTTCGACTAGTTCGACCGGGAGCCCGTCGGGGTCGCGGAACGGGAGGACGGTCTCGCCGAACCGCTCGACGCGGTCGTCGTAGTCGACGCCGTACTCGTCGAAGCGGTCCTCCCAGTAGTCGAGGCTTCCCTCGGGAACGCGGAACGCGGTGCGTGAGACCTGTCCGGAGCCGACTTTCCCCTGCGAGTGGTCCTCCCACGGGAAGAACGTCATGCTCGTCCCCGGATCCCCCTCGGCGTCGGCGAAGAAGAAGTGGTACGTGCTGGGGTCGTCCTGGTTGATCGAGCGCTTGACGAGCCTGAGCCCGAGCGTCTCGACCCAGAAGTCCATGTTCTGCTGTGGGTCGCTCGCGATGCATGTGACGTGGTGGATACCCGGTGTGGGAGTGACTTCAGTCATGGCTGTGGATACGTACCGGAGCTACTTGAGTTACTGCTGACGCGAGTGTTACCGGACCACGGTCGATGTACGCTGTTGGCAGTGGCGAGCCACGCTGTCGACAGCAACTATATATGACACTGGTGGGACATTCGCGTATGGCAGACGCGGACCGGACAACGATTCTCGGCGGGACCTTCACACCGATTCACAACGGCCACCGAGCGCTACTACACAAAGCGTTTCAGACCGCAAGCCACGACGGGAGTGGCGACGGCCACGTCATCGTCGGTTTGACCAGCCCCGAGCTGGCCACGGAGACGCGTAGCGATCCGGATCACGCCGAGCGGTTGGGTGCGTACGACGACCGCCTGAATGAGCTCGATACCGAGCTGGATCAGCTGAGTGAGTCGTACACCGCTTCGTACGAGATTCTCCGGTTAGACGACACGCAGGGGCCGGCCGCGACACGAGCGGACGTGGACGCGCTCGTCGCTTCGCCGGAGGCAAAGGCACAGCGACGTGCCCACAAACTCAATCAGCAGCGTCGGGACGCGGGACTGCACCCGCTGGAAATCCACACGCCACCGTTCGTCGTCGCCGAAGACGGCACGCGGATCAGCAGCACCCGGATTCGGAACGGCGAAATCGACGTGCACGGTCGACTGCTCGACGCGTCGGAGTGACGCAGCGGCCGGCCTCCGGCTGGTGAGCCGGCATCCCAGATACGACCGTCATTCCGCGGTATCCGGATCGCCCGCGTCCAGCCGCTCGGCGGCCCCGTCGACAGTCAGTGGCACGTCCGCCGTTCGGCCTTCGAACAATCTGACGACCTGTGGCGGGCGCAGGTCACAGTCCCTCAACAGGTCGGCGTCTGTCAGGATACGGCGGGTGGCCCCCCTCGCAGCAATCGTGCCGGTGTCGTCGAGCAGCAGCACCCGGTCCGCGACGTGTGGGACGAGTTCGGTGTCCGGCGTCGAGACGACGAGCGTGACGCCCTCGGCCGCGAGTTCGTCCAGCAGGTCGAGAATCGTCGCCCGGTTCGCAGCGTCGACGTTGCTCGCCGGCTCATCGAGCAACAGCACGTCCGGCTCGACGGTGAGCGCGCTGGCGAGGGCGGCCCGGCGCTGTTCGCCGCCGCTGAGCCGGAACGGCGGTTTCGACAGGAGTCCGCCGAGGTCGAGCCGGTCCGCGACTCGCTCGACCCGGCGGTCGACTTCCGCGCGGTCGCAGTCGAGTTGCGCCGGTCCGTAGGCGAGGTCCTCGCGGACGGTCGGATTGAACAGGTAGTCCGCGGGGTTCTGCGTGAGGACGCTCAGTCGGCTACGGACGGTGTCGGCGTCGGTCGTCTCACCGAAGTACCGGACCCGCCCGCCGTCGGGGTCGACCAGGCCGCCAAGCAGTTCCAGCAGCGTCGACTTGCCAGCCCCGTTCGGACCGAGCAGCGCCACGCGGCCGCCGCGCTCGATGGACACGTCGACACCGTCGACCGCCAGCGTCCCGTCAGGGTATGCGTACCGGAGGTCAGTAGCCTCGATAGCAGTCACGCGACCACCACCACGACGGCGAGCGCGACGACCAGTCCGAAGGCGAGGTCGGCCCGCCCGAGCGGTTCCCGGGGCTGTGCCGGCGTCGAGCCAGTCCCGCCGCGGGCGCGAGCGGCCCGTTGGACCCGCTCGCCACGTTCCAGGCTCCGGACGAGAAACGAACCCACGAAGTGCCCCGAATCGCGCCAGTTCCGGCGGAGACTCGGCTCGGCGATGGTTCGGCTCCGGCGAGCCCGGATCATGCGTTCGAGTTCGGCGAAAAAGAGGAGCAGATAGCGGTACGTGATCCCGAGTAGCGAGACGGCAATCGACGGGACTCGGAGCCGACGAAACGCCGCCAGCAGGTCGGCGAAGCGAGTCGTCAACAGCAGGACAGACAGGAAGCCGACACACGCGGTTACGCGGACGGCGAACGTGAGCACGTAGTCGATGCCGGCGGCCGAGAGCGGGAGCGACCCCAGTGAGGGGCCACCCATCAGGACGGCCTGTGGCGCGACGACGACGAGCGCGAACGCCGGCGGGCCGGTCAGACGACCCAGGAAGGTCCGAACAGGGACCCGAGAAAGGGCTGCAAGCGCCGCAGCGAGTAGGGCGAGCGCGCTGACGACTGCCAGCGTCCGCTGTGTCACAGTAAGGGCGACGAGCGTCGCGATGCCGGTAAGCTTGACTGTCGGCGTGACGGCCTGGAGAAACCCGTCCCGGTCCGGCAGGTCCTCGGCGAGCAGGAACCACTGGGCGCTGGCCGCGATAGCTGCGACGGTCCGGTCGAGCAGGTCGCTGCCGGCCATGCGCTACTGCCGCCTGTCGGTATCCGCCCCGAGTGCGCGACCGATAGCGGCACCGACGAGAAGCGTCAGCGCGGTGCCGACGACGGCCGACACGAACGTCCCGGTCGCACCGCCGAGGCCGGGGACGCCGTAGTCCGGGAACAGCGCCGTCCCGACCGCGGTGGCGTGTTCCGTCGCGCCCGTCGCCTCGGCGGCGTTCTCAAGCGGTTCCGCGTAGCCGACCTGGCCAGCCGCCCACCCGAACACCGGTGCGAGCAGCGTCAGGACCAGCAGCGCGGCGAGCGCACGGGGAAGCCAATCGGGGCGCTCCCAGGCCATCACGCACTCACCTCCGGGGCGGCGTTCGGCCGGAGGTCGGGGCGAGCGCGGGCGAGATAGCGATACACCGAGGCGGTGATGGCTCCCTCGATCAGGCCCAGCACGAGATGCCCGGCGCCCATTATCGACAGCGTCGTCAACAACTGGTACTGGAACGCAGAGGAAAGGCCGAGCTGGAGCGCGGCGGTCAGCGCGCCGGCCGTGATTCCCAGCCACCCCGCGGCGAAGGCGGCACGGAACTCACCGTAGGGAACGAGCAGGCGATAGACGGCGTAGCCGACGTACACCTCGACGACAGCCATGTTGAACACGTTCGCGCCAAGCACCACGAGCCCGCCGTCACCGAAGACGAGTGCCTGAATCGTGACGACAGTCGCGACACAGAGCGCGCCCAGGTGTGGGCCGAGGAGAATCGCCGCGAACGCGCCCCCGACGAAGTGGGCGCTGGTTCCGCCCGGAATCGGCCAGTCGAGCATCTGTGCGGCGAAGATACTCGCCGCGACAACGCCGAGCAGCGGTGCGCGCGCGTCGGATATCTCACCGTTGACACGCCTCGCAGCGACGCTCAGAACGACGACCGCAAGCGCACCGAACAGCAACGCAAGCGGTAGATCGATATACCCGTCGGGAATGTGCATGCTACCCGGGTCTGGTCCCGGCGCGGTAATAATACTTTTTCATCAAGCAGTATTACCGCCGGCGGGTGAGTATTACCGAAGCCCAGGTATCCATATGCCAGCCCGCACCTATCGACACACATGAGTGAGGATCTCGACCGGATCAGCCTGACACTCCCGTCGTCGATGGTCGACCGACTCGACGGCATCGTCGACGAGTGGGAATACGCGAGCCGGTCGGAGGCGATACGGGACTCGCTACGTGACTTCTTTGCGACCTACGAGTGGGAGTCCGGTGACGAGCAACACCATCACGGGACTATCGTCATCGTCCACGACCACCACGTCTCGGGCATCGCTGACGAGCTTCAGACGGTCCAACACGAGATGGCCGACATCATCACGTCCGTCCAGCATATTCATCTCTCCCACGACACCTGCATGGAGACCCTGGTCGTCGAGGGCGCGGGCGGTAAAATCACCGAGCTAGCCAACCGACTCCGGGCGATTGGCGGCGTCCAGCAGGTCAAGGTCGTCGTTGTGGACGAGTGAGCGGCGGTGTGAGCGTGCGGAGTCTCGAAGAGCGGAGGTCTGTCAAGCACGGCAGATAGCTATCTCACAGGTGGATCCTCTACGTGGCAGCAATGGGCCCTGCCGGATTTGAACCAGCGCTCAATCGGTTATGAGCCGATCGCTTTAACCAGACTAAGCTAAGGGCCCTCAGATTGGTGTTGATGAGTCCGCATCTTTAGCCTGTCGGGTTGGAGTGGTGGGGGTTCGGGGATGCCAGCGAGACAGGACAGAAGGTTCCAGGCATCGCTTGTGTAATCATATGTTCAGCGACTCGGGAAGCCGACGTGACAGCGACTGGCACGCAACGCTCGTCGGCTTCCCGAGTGAAAGAACGACGCCACCGCCAGGGCTCGAACCTGGGACAACCTGGGTAACAACCAGGTGCTCTACCAACTGAGCTACGGCGGCGCGAACGCATCTATTGATTGCCAGAGTTGGTAATTAGGGCTTTCGTTTCCAGTCGGCATCGACACGCTTTCACGCACTTGTGCGTAAGCGGCGGTATGAGCGATGAGTTCGACGCCGTCGTCGAGGAGATGCGAGCACGGGCCTCGCCAACCGACGACGAACGAGCGCAGTTACAGCGGGTCGCCGACGCGGTGATGGCCGACGCCGAAGCAGCCATCGCGGACCTACCGGTCGATGCGGAAGTGGTGCAGGTCGGCTCAACGGCTCGGGGGACCTGGACCGCCGGCGACCGGGACGTGGACGTGTTCGTCTGTTTTCCGCCGTCGCTCGACCGCGAAGCGCTGGAGGAATACGGGCTGACGGTCGGGCACGAAGTCCTGCCCGATGGACGCGAGGAGTACGCCGAACACCCCTACGTCGTCGGCGAGCGCGAGGGGTACGCCGTTGATCTGGTCCCCTGTTACGCGGTCGAGGACGCCACAGAAATCCAGTCGGCAGTGGACCGGACGCCGTTTCACACCAGATACCTGCAGGAGCGGCTGGACGACGACAGCGCCGGCGAGGTGCGGGTAGCAAAGCAGTTCCTGAAAGGGATCGGTGTCTACGGGAGCGACCTCCGAACACGCGGATTCTCGGGGTATCTGACGGAGCTGCTAGTACTCGAGTACGGCGGCTTCCGGGCGTTCGTCGAGGCGGTCGCGGACTGGCATCCGCCGGTGCGGCTGGACCCCGAGGACCACGGGAGCGAGACGTTCGACGACCCGCTGGTCGTCATCGACCCGACGGACCCGGAGCGCAACGTCGCGGCGGTGCTGTCCGCCACGAACGTCGCCACACTCCAGCACTACGCCCGGGACCTGCTCGCCGAACCACGGGCCTCGCTGTTCACCGAGGACGACCCTGAGCCGTTCGCAGCACCAGACGTCGAAGCTGCGGTGTCACAGCGGGAAACGACGCCGATGGCGCTCCGCTTCGTCGCCCCGGACGTGGTCGACGACCAGCTCTGGCCCCAGCTCCGGAAATCCCTCGATGGGCTCTGCAGCGAACTCGACCGACGGGGGTTCGAGGTCCTGCGGTCGGCCGCGTTCGTTGAGGACGGCAACACGGACGACAAGGGCCGAGCCTGCGAAGGCGCAACGACCACCGGCGACGGCGACCCACCGTCACAGCGGGACGCCGTCTTACTGCTTGAGTTCGCTGTCGCCGAGCAGCCGGCCGTCGAGCGCCACGATGGGCCGCCGATCCACGTCCGCGAGCACGCGAGCGGGTTCTTCGAGAAGTACGACGACGACCCCAAGGTGGCCGGTCCCTTCATCGACGGCGACCGGTACGTCGTCGAGCGACCACGGACGTTCACCACAGCCGTGGAGTTCCTTTCAGCCGACGCCGTCTTCGACGTTGGACTGGGGCCGCGGATCGAGTCTGCACTGGAGAGCGGCTACGAGGTGCTGGTCGGTACAGAGATTGCAGCGCTTGCTGACAGCTTCGGCGTCGAGCTGGCGGACTACTTCGATCCGAAGCCCTGATCGGCGAGGTCGTCGAGAACATCGCGGGCGTCGTCGCTGACGTCGTCGTCCGGCTCCATCGGCTGGTACCCGTCGAACACTTCGTGGACGGTCGTGATCGAATCCGCGAGCGTGTCCAGTCCGTAGCCGCCTTCGAGTACGAATCCCAGCGCGGCGTCGCAGGTGTCTGTGAGCGAGCGCATCCGGTCAGTCATCGCGCCGTACCCTTCCGTGGAGACACGCATCCGCGAGATGGGGTCGTGTTCGTGCGCATCGAAGCCGGCGCTGATGAGCAGCAGATCGGGGTCGTAGTCCCGGATCGCCGGCGCGATGCACTCGTCGATTGCGGCGAGGTAGTCGGCGGTATCGGCACCGGGCTTGTACTTGACGTTGAGGTTCGTGCCGTCGGCGTCGTCTTTGCCAGTCTCTGCGATATCGCCCGTCCCGGGGTAGAGCCCGTCCTCGTGAATCGAGGTGTAGAACACGTCCGAACGGTCGTAGAAGATGTCCTGCGTACCGTTCCCGTGGTGGACGTCCCAGTCGAAGATGGCGACGCGCTCGGCGTCGGCTTCGAGGGCTGCCTGTGCGGCGACGGCCGCGTTGTTGATGAAACAGAAGCCCATGGCGTCGTCGCCCACGGCGTGATGGCCGGGCGGCCGGCCGAGAGAGAAGGGCGTATCTCGGCCGGCATTGCCGTCAAGCGCGGCTTCGGCCGCCCAGACAGCGAGGCCGGCCGAGGCCAGCGCGGCGTCCCACGTCTCCTCGACCGCGACGGTGTCAGCGTCCCAGTTCCCGCCGCCGTCATCGCAGAATTCGCGGAACTCCGCGATGTAGTCGGTGTCGTGGACCTCGCGCACGAGGTCGACATCGGCGTCGTTGGCGGCGACGTACTCCACACCGTGGTTCTCCTTGAGTGCGCGCCGTATCGCTCGAAGTCTGTCGGGACTCTCCGGATGTCGCGGCCCGGTGTCGTGGTCCAGACAGACCTCGCGGTAGCCGAAGTTCATTCAGTAGTACTGTTCGAGTTCGAAGTACGTTTCGACGTCAGCTGCCTTGATGGTCCGGCGGTCAGCGTGACGCGCCAACGTGGCGGCCGCGGCGGCCGTGTCGTCGGCGTACGTTTCGAGGATAGACGCGAGGGCGACGCGGGCATCCATTGCGACGCGGTAGTCGTCGTCGATGTCGAGCCGTGCGATTCGGTCGACCGGTGCGACGGGGAGTTCGAGGCCGTCCTTCTCCGGGACCTGCTCGATGCCGAAATCGGCCGGCATCAGCGTCTTCCGTCCGTCCGTGGTTGCCTCCGTGGCTGCCGTGACGGCAAGCGAGGCTCCGTGGTCCTGTATTCGACGAGCCAGTTCCTCCGCAGCGTCGGCACTCACCCGGAGTCCGTCCGCGTTCCGCCGAATGACAGCGTCCACCGGTGCGAACGGTAGCTCGACACTCATACCCAAACCCGGGAGTGTTGCGGTCTTAAGAGTTTCCGTAGCGTCGCTCGGCGACTCAGAACACGTCCTCAGCGTGGAGTCGGTCGTCGCGGAGTTCGCCGCGGACCGTTATCTCCTGCCCTAACTGCACGCGCTCGCCGGTCTCGACGCTCATCGTCTGCTCGCCGTCGTCCAGCACCACGGGGTCGCCGGTCTGGACGACAGTGCCGGTGAACTCCACCTGCTGGCCGGCGCTCTGTGCACCGCCGTCCGGAGTGGTATCGCCGGTGCCGGCGCTGACAGCGGCCGCCCCGTCACCGCTGCTGTCAGCGGCAGTGTCGTCTCCACTGTCACCGAAGGAGGACAGGCCAGCGTGTTCGGCGTCGGTCGCTTCGGCGCTGGCTCCCCCGCCTGCGCCACCAGTCGCCAGGTCCGCACCGTCGTCAAGCACGACAATCGTGGAGTTCCAGCTCGCCGAGGCCTCCTTGTCGTCCTGCCAGCCGTCCTGAATTTCGACGTCTGCCGCGAGCACCTCGTCACCCGGCGCGATATCCTTGTCCGCCTTGTCGCCCCACAGCGCCACGCGGATGTCGCCCGTCGCGTCCTGAATGCGGACGTTCCGGACCTGTCCCTCGCTGCCGTCGTCGCGGTCGAACGTCCGCTTCGGGTCGGCCGAGCGCACGACGCCGGCGATGTCGACCGTCTCGTCGAGTTCGACGTCTGCGATGGGATCGGCGTCGGGCTCGAACGCCACGTCGTCCTCCACCTCGTCGACGGCCCCCTGGTCGCCGACGTGGAGTTCCAGCGAGCCGTCCCGCTCTCGGACGTAGCCGTCGATGATCTCGACGGCCGCGCCCGCGTCGAGTTCCTCGGCGCGGTCGGCCCGGTCGTCCCACAGCGTCACCCGGATACGTCCCGTCTCGTCACCGAGCGTGAGGTTCGAGACGCGGCCCTCGCTGCCGTCGTCCCGGTCGAACGTCCGGATCGTGTCGGTGTCGAGCACGAGCCCGCGCAACGTCACGTCGGACTGACCCATCGTCAGCGCGTCGATGGACGAACCAGCGCCCGGCTCCACGTCGATCGTGGCGTCGTCGTCCGGTTCCGCCTTGTCGACGGACACCTCCAGGCCGTTGTAGCCGTCCTTCGGCCGGCCCTTGACCCGGAGTACGTCGCCGACCTCCAGTTGCCCCTCGTCGATGTCGACGGCCTGACCGTCCCAGAAGGCGAGCCTGAGGCTGCCGCTCTCGTCGGCTGCCTCGACGTTGATGACCCGTCCGTCCTCGTCCTCGTCGTCGCGTTCGAAGGTCTTCAGGTCGCCGATGGCGATCACTTTGGCGAGGAACTTCACCTCGTCCATCCCGGGTTCGATATCGGCGATGGCGTTGACCTCGTTCTCGTTGAGTTCGTGGGCCAACAGCATCGCGGCCGTCTCCTCGTCGGCGAGCCCGCCCATCTGCTCGACCTTCTCCTCGACGGCCTCGCGGAACTCCTCCTCGGGGACGTCCGTCTCTAAGTCCTCGTAAATGTCCTCTATCGCACCCATCTATCTATGGGACGCTGGGCTGGCGCGCGCTTAAGCGTTGTCGTTGGGCGAGCGAGCGGGCGCAGTCGGTCGATTTCGGGTGTGTCCCGTCCATGACTCGAAGGTGGTCTCGGGATGGGTTATAAATCCTCGTCCACAGCACTGCCGACGCCGACTGCCACCCCACCGCGTCACCCGGGTTTCACCATCGCTCGATAGCCGCCCAGCAACCTGGCAGCGCGTCGCCGTCGCCACATCCGTCGGGTCATCGCTGTCGTGCACAGTCAGCCCGACGACGTGTCCGGTGTGCAAGTGCTCTCTCCAGCGAGGTATGTCGACCCACCGCGTGACGGTACGCGAACCGTCACCCTTTTTAGGTGCACCACCCTCTCTGGAGATGAGTCCGGATAGGGTAGTGGACTATCCTCTTGGCTTGCGGAGCCAGGGACCGGAGTTCAAATCTCCGTCCGGACGTTTCTGCCGACGCAAACCGCCGAGCGACAGCGAGGCGACTGCGTCGGCGTAACCCCATACACGACCGGACGTGCTCCGCGCTCGCGGTGCTCGCGTGGAACTCCGTCCGGACGTCATTCTCTCGACACCGATCCACGAGCACCGTGGGGCGTGGGCTCGCTACCGCGAAGAGGGCTGTCGAGGAGTAGCGATTTCTCTACGGCACAACGCTACAAGCGTAGCGAGCGGCCAGTGTTGCGAGCCGTTTCTACCGACATCAAAACGCGAAGCCACAACTCTCCCACCCGACCGGAACGCCGATGTGGTTTTCCGACCCGGAATCCAACCGACAGTGTGCGCGACCACCTCCGTGCCGGCATCGCAGTGTACAACGAAGGTCGCTACCACGCCGCACACGACGCGTGGGAGGAGTACTGGCTGGACCTCGACGAGGGCGACGACGAACGGTTCCTGCACGGCCTCATCCAGTTCACGGCGGTCGTCCACCACGCCAGCGAAGAGAACTGGTCGGGCGCGCAGGGATTGGCCGAGAGCGCGGCGGAGTACCTCGACGGCCTGCCCGACCCGTATCACGGTGTGGCGCTAGACAGGGTCCGGTCGTTCCTCGCAGCGACGGCGGCGGACCCACACCATGCAGCGGCGGACCCGCCAGCGTTGACGCACGACGGCGAAGCCATTGACTACGACGCGCTGGATTTCGACGCCACCGCCATCGCTGCCAGGGTACTGGCGGAGGCTGGCCGGTACGATGAGGAAGTCATCGACGACGCTGTTGACCGCGCGCGGAGTGAACTCGACGGTGACGGCGGCTCACAGTTCGTCGGGATGCTGTTCTCGTTCGTGCGCGAGCGCGACCAGCGGCCCGTCGTCTACCAGCGGCTCCGGGACCATGTGGAACTGGAACAGCAGAGAGACGACGACGTGCGGGGGTTGTTCGACTAGCCCGGCTCTGTTGGACAGTTACCGAGTTAATCGAACCGCAATATTTTCCGGAAATTCGCACCGACTATGCCTGCGCCGGCCCACTGACAGTAACCGAATGAGCGACTCGATTGAACGTCCCAGTCCGTGGATGCGGAGGGAGAGGCCACCCGGGAAAGTGCTGTTCTCGACAGGATCAGGGGGCTGTGCCGAGGACGTGAGCCTGACGTTCGACCGGGGGTGACCCCCACGTGCTCGGGCCGGGGCTGTATGTCGTCATCGAGCGCGACCCGACTACGGCGTTTTCGCTGGTTTCGTGTGCCAACCCACGCACTTATGTCAATACTTGGAGTAGAGGGGCACATGAAGTCCCGTCTCATCCGTGCGTGGAGTCGTGCCAAGAACGCAGCCATCTTCGCTGCCGTCGGTGCTGGAATCGGTGGACTGTTCGGTAAAAGTGCTGCGAGTAGCGGTGCCGCGCTCGGCGCACTCGTCGGAGCCACGATTGGCGAGAAGCGAGCAAGCATCGGCCCCATCTCGGAGAAAGTAACAGACGAAGCGACTGGTATCGTTTCGTCCGACGAATAGAACTCTGACTGACGATAGGCCAACGGTGATCGACAGAACGGCCGGATAAGCCGAACACGCTCGTCACTCGAGATTACTGCATCGGCGCAAGTGAGGACCCCGTCAAACGCGCCGGTACCGGCGCTTATGGCTCCGGTTCGGCGACGCGCTCCTCGCCGTCGAAGTGCGCGGAGTTGTCCTGCGGGTCGTAGCCCAGCACCTCCTTGGCGCGCTCGATGGAGTAGTACTTTCGGTCGTTGTCGGAGATCCCGTAGACGATTTCGTACTCGTAGTCGGCCTGCAGCGCGCAGTCGTGGATGTGGGCACAGTCCCGGTAAGAAAGCCACATCGCCTGCCCGCGCTCGTAGTCGATCGGCGGGTGGCCGCGCGTGAGGTTGCCGATGCGGATGTTGCAGACGGAGAGCCCGTACTGGTCGTGGTAGTAGCGGCCCAGCACCTCGCCGGTGGCTTTCGAGACACCGTAGAGATTGCCGGGACGAGGGAGTTCTGTCCCGTCGAGGCGGTACTGGTCGTCCGGGCGATACATCTCGGGCGTGCGCTCGTCCGTTTCGAAGGAGCCGACGGCGTGGTTCGAGGACGCGAAGACGAACTTCTCGACGCCCTCGTCGACAGCGGCCTCGTACATCTTCTGGGTGCCGTCGATGTTGTTTTCGAGGACGGAGTCCCAGGGGGCTTCCGGCCGGGGGTCGCCGGCCAGGTGGATGACAGCGCCGACGCCGTCCATCGCCGCGGCCACGTCGCCCTCGCTGGACACGTCCCCGACGAGGTACTCGTGGTCGGGCTCCTCGGCGGGTGGGCTGTGGAACATGAGTTTCCACTCGTAGGCGTCCTCGAGTCCCTCGAGGATGGCCGCCCCGACAGCGCCGCCAGCGCCGGTGAGCAGAACCGGGTCGTCCATTCGTATGAGACGATACGTCGCCCGCAATAGGTAGCTTGCGGTTCGCTTTTGTGTCGCCCAACCGGACCGATCGTATGGAACCCACAACCCCACAGGAGGCGTGTTTCGAAGCGGGCGTCAAGTTCGGGTCGCTGTATCACCAGTTCGCGGGGACACCGATCAGCCCGGACAGCGCCGACTCGCTCGCGGCGGCGATGGAGGAAGCTATCGAGAATCAGCCGTTCTGTGAGGCGGTCAGTGTCAGCGTCCGAGCGGATGCGCTGGAAGACGCTATCGCCGAGGGAGGTGCGGACTACACTGAACTCACCGGGCGGCTCATCGATGTCGAAATGCGTATCGAATACGAGGGCGTCACAGTCGAGACGAGCATGGCGATGGAAGACGGGTACCCGCTGATGCAGGTCGACGCAGTGCGGGAGTGAATGGCCCGAGGGCAGCCTGAATCCCTGTCACGGCCCCGAAAATTTTACCAGAGGGGGCTGTGAGACTTCCGATATGGCCCTCCACGCAGTCGACGACATAGACGATGCTATCGACGCGACGAAGTCGTTCCTGTTTCCGATCGAGAAGGGGACGTGGCTCCGAATGGCGTTTGTCGTGTTCTTCATCGGTGGCGGTGGTGTCGGACTGAACAACGTCCAGACGCTGGGTAATTTTGGCGGGAACGGCGGACCGAGCGGCCCCAGCGGCCCGGGAAGCGACTTTCAGCTGGCCGCACCGCTTGAAACTGTGATGTCCCTGCCCGGCAACCTCGCCTTGCAAGTCTCCGAGCCCGGCGTCCCGTCCGGCGCGCCGGACGAACTGCTCGCCGGGGCCGGGCTCCTCGTGTTCGCCGTTATCGGCCTATTCATCCTGTTGGCGCTCGCGTACGGCATCCTGAGCAACTTCATGGAGTTCGTGCTGACCCAGGCGCTCATCGACCGCGAGATTCACGTCCGGCGGTATTTCAACGAACACGTCGGCAACGGAATCCGGCTGTTCCTGTTCCGACTTGCCCTCGGGGTCATCTGGCTCGGCGTCGTGCTCGTAATCGGTGCAGCCGTGTTCTTCCTCGCGCTTGGTGGCGAAGCAGCGAACGTCGGAGCGTCGAGCGTTCTCGCGCTGTCGGGACTGTTCATCGCCGTGTTCGCGGTACTCGCGATAAGCTACGGGATCGTCTTCGGCTTTACCACGGTGTTCGTCGTCCCGCTGATGACGGCGGACGATGACGGCGTCCTCTCCGGCTGGTCGCGGCTCTGGGGCTCGATGAAGAGTGCGCCGAAACAGTACCTCGCCTACCTGTTTTTCTCCATCGTCCTCCAGATCGGGGTCGGCATCATCAGCGCGATTCTCGGCATCGTCGCACTGCTGGTCGTTATGATTCCGTTCGGGCTCGGTGCGTTTGCGCTGTATCTCGCCCTCCAGAATACGGCCGGCATCGTCGCGGCCGGGGTTGTCGGTCTGCTGGGGCTGCTGGTCCTGCTCGTCATCAGCGCGCTGATCCAGGTCCCGCTGACGACGTTCCTGCGGTATTACGCGATGCTCGTGCTGGGAGACATCGACGCCGACATGGACCCGATTCCCGAGGTGCGCTCGGACATCCGGGCCGAGTAACCACAATGGCTTTTCGATTTCAGGAATTCCCAGCCCGCCACGTCCTGCGGTTTCACTTTCACTTTCAGGCGGGCTTTTAATCCCTCACCGCACCAACCAGGCCGTATGAGTCAGTCAAGTCTGGACGACGACGAACTGTTCGGCGAGGCCGCAAACGAGATGCGAACGGACGTCGAGGAGTCGCTCGCGAAGGCCCGCGACGCGCTCCCCGAGGCAGATTCGGTCTGGGACGTGGAAGCCGACAACACGCTCGGCGTTCTGAACGCACTCAAGACGGCGCTCGACGTGGGCGACGCCGAGGATCACCTCCGCGACGCGAAGAAGTGGTACACGATGGGCGAACGCGCCGACGCCTTCGAGGATGCCGACGACCTCGCCGAAGAGATCGAGACCATCGCGGACCTCATCGACGACGTCGACGACGCCCGCGAGCAGGTCGGTGACCTCACAGCGACGATTCCACAGCTCCGTAGCACACTCGAAAAGTTCGAAGGCGAAGACGGGGCAGACGCGGAGGCGGACGGCGACGCCGACGCGGAAGCCGAAGCCTGAGTTCGGAACAGCCTCGTGCCGGCGACCGCTCGCCCCGCGGCCAGCGCGCCGCTCGCGTCGTCCAGTGGCACTCGTCCCGTGCGCCGGTCTCTTCCGTTGTGAGCGGCTGCAGGGGCAGACTGGCGGCTGACTTCTGCTCAAACGACACTCCCCCGGAGGCGAAGGCCTGTTCTACGCTGAAAAAGGACAGCAGTCCGTCTCAGACGATGGAGTCCGGACGCGTCGAGAAGTAGTTGAACACTGCGCCGAGACCGATGCCGTAGACGACGTGAGCGATGAGCGTCAGCACCGCGTACAGCACCAGCATGAGCCCGGACTGGTCGGTGTAGAAGGCGAGCACGAACCCGGTCCACATGGCCCCCCCGAAGAACGCGCCGCTAACGGGGTCGGACTGGCCTGGGAGGTACGCCTTCAGCGAAGCGAACAGCAGCGGCCACGGGAACATCCCGCCACCGAGGAAAATGAAGAAGCCGAACAGTACCTCCGGAACGTAGCCGGTCAGGCCCACGAGTTCGGTGAGAATGGCGAAGTCGTTGAGGCTGAACGCGCCCAGTGACTGGGCGATGAGGAAGACGACTGACATCATCGCTGTCCCGACCAGTCCGCCGGCAGCACCGACGACGCCGTCGGCGAGAATCCCGGCGAGGCTATCGAACTCCTCGACCTCTGTGAGTCCGTCATCGTTGATGGGCGGGTCCTCGACGCCGGGTGACGTGTCTTCCATGGTGTGTTGTAACATGCCAATGGATAAAAAAGTTCCCGCACACGTTAGGGCCAAGATGATAGTATGTCAGGTGTCTGTCCATAATACCTAATACATGGTGGGGAAAATCATGAAGGAAATGGTGGGAGTCGTGATAACACGTACCGCGATTGGGTTCCCCTTGCACGGCGGCGACGTGCGGGCGCCGAGCGCGGTGTTCGACCAGATCTTCGAGGTGTTCCTCCTGCTGGGAACGGCCGTCGGGGTGGTCGTCGTGGCGTACACGATGTACCACGCGCTCAAGTACCGAGACGACGGGGGCACGGACCCCTACGCTGACAAGGTCGAGCGGCCCGAGATGGGGGAGATGCCGACCGGCGGCGCGGGCGGCCGGAAGGTGTTTTACTCGTTCAGCATCAGCGCCATCATCGTCGTGTCGCTGATCGCCTGGACGTACTCGCAACTGCTGTACATCGAACAGGGTCCCGACCCGGCACAGACGGACGCGCTCGAGATAGACGTGGAGGGGTACCGCTTCGGCTGGGACTTCGTGTATCCGAACGGGCACACAACCAACACGCTCTACGTGCCACAGGACCGGGTGGTCAGGTTACAGGTGACCTCGACGGACGTGTTCCACAACTTCGGGATACCGGAGTTGCGAGTCAAGACCGACGCCGTGCCGGGCCAGTACACGTCGGCCTGGTTCACGGCCAACGAGACGGGGACCTACGCCGCCAAGTGCTACGAGCTGTGTGGCAGCGGCCACTCGCTGATGACGACGGATGTAGTTGTGATGCCACAGGACGAGTACGAGGAGTGGTACGCGGAAACCGAGGGCACCAACGAAACGAAGTCCGGCGGGAACGAAACCGGCGGCGCTGATCACCAGATCGCACCCGCCACCGTGGGGGGTGTCCCGGCATGAGCCACGACCACGAACACGGCCTGCCGCCCAAATCGTCTGTCAGCCGGTGGTTCCTCACGACCAACCACAAGGACATCGGCGTGCTGTATCTCATCACCGCGCTGTTCTTCCTGGTTTTCGGCGGCGTCCTCGCCCTGCTGTTCCGTCTCGAACTGATCTCCTCGGGCGCTGACCTGCTGGGGTCGATGGGGTACAACCAGGCGGTGTCGACCCACGGCCTGCTGATGGTGTTCTGGTTCATCTCGCCGTTCGCCTTCGGCTTCGCGAACTACGTCGTTCCACTGCAGATCGGCGCCGACGACCTCGCCTTCCCGCGGTTGAACGCCTTATCCTATTGGCTGTATCTGTTCTCGGGCATCCTGATGGGCGTCTCGTTCTTCCAGGGGACCACCTTCGCGGGCGGCTGGACGATGTACGCCCCGCTGAACACGCCGGCGTACATCCCCGGCGAGGGACTGGGCGCGACTTCCGTCGTGCTTGCGCTCATCATGTTCACGGCGGCGGTGACGCTGGGGTCGGTGAACTTCCTGACGACGATGTACCGCATGCGCGCCGAGAACCTCCGGATGCGGGATATCCCCATCTTCTCGCTGTCCATCAACCTCACCGTCTGGATGATGCTCTTTGCCTTCGCGGCGCTGCTTGCGGCGCTGATGATACTCGCCTCCGACCACATCCTCGGGACGACCTACTTCCAGTACTCCATCGACGGGACGACGATGCCGACCGACGCGGACAACCCCGGCGCGTCGCTGCTGTGGGCGCACCTGTTCTGGTTCTTCGGCCATCCGGAGGTGTACATCGTCTTCTTCCCCGCGCTCGGCGTGATGGCCGAGTGCTTCCAGACCTTTACCGGCCGGCGGCTGGTCGGCCGCAAGTGGTTCATCATCTCGATGGTGCTGGTGGCGCTCCAGAGCTTCGTCGTCTGGATGCACCACATGTTCCTGACCGGCATCAACCTCCCAATCAAGACCATCTTCATGGCGACGACCATCGGCATCTCGCTACCCTTCGACCTGATGGTGTTCTCGCTCATCTACACGATGGCGAAAGGTCGGGTCCGGTTCACGACGCCGTTCCTGTTCTCGCTGGGCGCGCTCATCCTGTTCATCATCGGCGGCATCACCGGCGTCTTCCTCGGCGCAATCGTGCTGGACTACCAGTTCCGCGGGACCTACTGGGTCGTCGCCCACTTCCACTACGTGATGGTCGCGGGCGCGACGGCGCTGTTCGGCGGCCTCTACTACTGGTATCCCAAGATAACGGGGAAGATGTACAACGAGACGCTGGGGAAGATACAGTTCGGCGTCTACTTCCTCGGGTTCAATCTGCTGTACTTCCCGATGTTCATCGCCTGGGAGACGCCGCGGCGGGTGTTCGTCTACCCTGATGGCCTGCAGATCTGGCACTCGATGGCCACCGTCGGCGGGTTCATCCTCGGCGCGAGCTTCCTCCTCATGTTCTACAACCTCTTTGTGAGCCTCTGGCGCGGCGAAGACGTCGGGCCGAACCCCTGGGAGTACGCCACTTCTGCAGAGTGGGCCGTCTCCTCACCGCCGTCACTTGAGAACTTCCCCGGGGTACCGAGTTACGCCACCGGGAAACTGGAGTTCCTCGACGAGGAGACGGTCGCCGAGCGGACCGAAAGCATACCCGGAGCCGCGGCGCATGGCCACGCGGCGACCGACGGCGGGACCGCGACGGACGGCGGCGCGGTGACGGCAAGGGCCGCAGCGACGGCCACGGCGATGGAGTCGACCCACGAGGTCAGCGGCGAGGAACACGCCAGCCACGCCAGCTTCTGGCCGTTCCTCGTCAGCCTCGGCGGGTTCATCGCCTTTCTCGGGCTCTCGGGCGTGCGAACAGGGAGCGTATTTTACCTGACCATGGCGGCCGTCGGTGGGGTGGCGACGCTCGGGTCGCTCGTCGGGATGACCCGCGAGCCGTTCCACGCGCCGGAGATGGCCATCGCCGAACGGTGGCCCTTCGAGCGCGTCGAGAAGATGAAACTCGGGATGTGGACGTTCCTCGCCAGCGACATCGTCCTCTTCGGCGCGTTCATCGGCTCCTACGCCTTCATCCGGTTTTCCTACGGCTGGGAGGCGTGGCACGAACTGATTCCCGCGGCCCACGTCACCTTCCCCGGACTCGTGAACACCTACCTCCTGCTGGCCTCCTCGTTCGCCGTCGTGCTGGCGATGGTCGCCGCCGAGCGCGAGTCCAAGTGGGGCGTGCTGGCCTCGCTGGGCGCGACGTTCGCACTGGGCATCGGCTTCCTGATCAACAAGGGCATCGAGTGGATACACCTGTTCAACCTCCACGGCTCGGCGGCGTTTCCCGAAGGGTGGGGGATCACGACGAATCTCGCGTCCTCTACGTTCTACCTGACGACCGGCCTCCACGCCGCCCACGTCATCATCGGCCTCGTCATCGTCGCCTACATGGCCGTCAGGACCTGGGGCGGGGCGTACATGGGCAACGAGAAGCCCATCGAGTACTTCGGCCTGTACTGGCACCTGGTCGACATCGTCTGGCTGTTCCTGTTCCCACTCTTTTACATCCTCTGAGGTGATCCGATCATGTCACACACAAAACTATACACGATCGTCTTCGGCGTGCTGTTCGTGTTCGCGACCGTCCAGGCGCTGGTCGAGACCGTCGGCCTGCTCGAGAGCAACTACTGGCTAGCCTTCGGGATCATCATGGTGCTGTCAGTGATCAAGGCCCTGCTGGTGGCGGGCTACTACCAGCACCTACGCTGGGAGCCCCGGTCGGTGAGTTACCTCGCGGGCGGCGGCCTGCTCGTCGCGCTGGCACTGACTGCGGCAGCGGCCTACTCCATCGTCTGATCCGCGCCGTCTTGCTGTTCCGGCGTGCGCCAGTCACGGGCGTCGCGTTCCCCGTAAGCGTACAGGAGCGGCCAGACGAGAGACACGCCGAGGAGCCAGACCGTCACGACCGTGAGCCACATAGCGGTCGCTTCGCTGTCGACCGCCTTTGTTAGGGGTTGCCAGAGGACGGGTCGGGGGAGAACGAGAGGGACGACGACACGCCCGCGGGCCGTGGCGTCGTCAGGACAGGTCGAACAATTCGGCGGCCTGTTCCATGTCCTTGTCCCCGCGCCCCGAGAGGTTGACGAGGATCGTGTCGTGGTCGCCTTCCTCGGCCAACTGCTTGGCCAGTGCGATTCCGTGGCTGGTCTCCAGTGCGGGGATGATCCCCTCGGCCTCCGAGAGGTCGCGGAACGCGTCCAGCGCCTCGTCGTCGGTGATCCCGCGGTACTCGGCCCGGCCGACCTCGCGGAACATGGCGTGTTCCGGGCCGACGCCGGGATAGTCCAGTCCCGCCGAGACGGAGTGGACCTCCACGTCGTCGTCGATGACGCGCGTCTTCATCCCGTGGAGGACCCCCTCGCTGCCCTCGGCCAGCGGCGCAGCGTGCTTCGTCGAGTCGGCTCCCTCGCCCCC
>ENA-ORCR01000383-ORCR01000383.1-marine-metagenome-genome-assembly--contig:-NODE-383-length-27875-cov-6.209440_pt1 | contig 27875 bp, 31 predicted proteins | sample MGYA00237782_ERZ508514 | MGnify/ENA primary metagenome ERZ508514 (study PRJEB26185, sample SAMN06268960) | marine metagenome | isolation source: Eden Landing Ponds, San Francisco, CA, USA | place...
TCGGTCTCGCGCTTGAGTTCGTTGAACCGCGACTCGCCGTTCAACAGTTCGTGGAGGACGACGAGCCGCCAGCGCGAGCCGATCTGTTCGAGCGAGTCGACGACGGGACACGGCGTCTCCGGCGCCGACGACGTCTTCGACTCTGACTCCGCATCGGTCGTTTCCGCCGGATTCGACCCGGCGAGGTCCTGCGATGACATCGGTGTTACCTACTTACCGTATTGTCCGGGAAGCGATATATAGGTTACGTCCGTACACGTAGTTACACGATGTTAGCTGAGTTCACGACGCTACCGCTACAGCTCGACTCCCCCCTCGCGGGCGAACTGTTCCTGCTCGGCCGGATCCTGTTCGGCGCGACGCTCGCGTTCATGGGCCTGAACCACTTCATGGACGTCGACACGATGGCCGGCTACGCCGAGTTCAAGGGGCTCCCGGCGCCGCGCCTCTCCGTGGTCGCCTCCGGGTTCGTGCTCGCGCTGGGCGGCCTCGGCGTCGTCCTCGGCGCGTTCCCCGTGCTCGCGGCCGGCGCGCTCGCCGCCTTCCTGCTCGTCTCCGCCGTGACGATGCACGACTTCTGGTCGATCGACGACCCCGAGGAGAAGCAGAACGAGATGACGAGCTTCCTCAAGAACGTTTACGGCGCCGGCGCCGCGGTCGCGCTGCTCGCCGTCGGCGGCACCGCGTGGCCCTACGCGCTGGGCCTCGGGCTGTTCTGAACGGCCCGTCCCGTTGCGGGCCTCCGCGCCCGCTCCGAGCCGACTGTACCGCCTTCTGACCGCGCGGTTCCGACCCGCCAATACCACTAACTGACTCCGCGACCACCGATTACACACTCATGACCGACGCCCCGCCGACCACCGGACTGCACCACGTGACGAACATCTGTACCGACATGGAGGAGACGGTCGCGTTCTACGAGGACGCGCTCGGTTGGCACACCGTCAAGCGAACGCAGAACTACGACGACCCGGGGACGCCGCACTACTACTTCTCGTCCACGCCCGAGGGCGAGCCCGGGACCAACGTCACCTACTTCGAGTACCCGAACTCGCAGGGAGCGCCCGGGCCGGGCGCGAGCCATCACTTCGCGTTCGGCGTCGCGGACGAGGAGACACTTCGCGAGTGGCAAGAGCACCTCCGCGAGCAGGGGGTACGGGTCTCCGAGGTGAAGGACCGAACCTACTTCAAGAGCATCTACTTCAGCGATCCCGACGGGCTGGTCTTCGAACTGGCGACGGAGGGTCCGGGGTTCACCCGCGACGAGGAGGAGCCCGGCAGCGAGGAGATCGACCCGTTCGCGGCGGGGTACGAGAGCTGAATGGCCGACGAGCGCTCCGCCGACGACGGTCCCGACGGCGAGGAGACCCACCGGAGCGGCGAACCGGACGCCTTCGGGTCGCCGTACCGCCTGCTCTCGACGGCGGTGGCGCCGCGCCCTATCGCGTGGGTCTCCTCGCGGGGCCCTGGTGGCGAGAACCTCGCGCCGTACAGCTTCTTCAACACCGTCGCGATCGACCCGCCGGTCGTCGCGTTCTCCCCGGTCGCGACCGCGGCGGACCCGAAGGACACGCTCGCGAACGCCTTGGAGACGGAGGCGTTCGTCGTCAATATCGTCACCGAAGCCGTCGTCGAGGCGATGAACGCGTCCAGCGCGACCCTCGAAGCGGGCGAAAGCGAGTTCGACCACGTCGGGATCGACCGCGCGCCGTCGGTCCGAGTCGACGCGCCGCGGGTGGCCGCGGCGGCCGTGAGCCTCGAGTGCGAGCTGTACGACGCCGTCGAGATCGGCACTTCGACGCTGGTGCTCGGCGAGGTCGTCTACGCCCACGTCGCGGAAGACGTGCTGACCGACGGGAAGATCGATACCGACCGGCTCGACACGGTCGGCCGGCTCGCCGGCGAGTGGTACGCCGGCACCGACGACCGGTTCGAACTGGCGCGTCCGCCGTAGTTCTCGCGGTCGCCGTTTGCAGGCTCGCCGTCGCCCTCGCTACTCCGCTCCGTCGTCGGCCCTCGCTACTCCGCTCCGTCGCCGGCCCTCGCTACTCCGCTCCGTCGCCGCCCTCCACCAGCGCGGCGAACCGGTCGAGCGCGCGCCGGCAGACGGGAACGTACCAGGCCGCCGCGACCGGCACCTCGACGACGACGCGGCTGCGGTCGGCGTCGCCGGCGTACCGGTCGACGCGGTGGCCGGTCGCGGGGATCCCGGCGACCCGCCACTCCCACCGGCGACCGTTGCACGCGGTCACGCGGAACGGGACCCACGCGCCGCCGACCGAGACCCGCCCTCTCGTCCCGCTGGTCACGTGGCGGTCGTCGCTTTCAACGGCGTCGATCGCCGGCCCCCAGTCCGGCCACGTGCGAGTGTCGCGGAGGGTCTCGGCGGCGACCGCCGGCCCGACGGCGACGTCGCGACCCACGGCGAGGGTCGCTCCCTCTCGGACGACGGTCGACGCGGAGTCGACGCCGCATCCGTCGAGATCGAAACGTCCGTTCGATTCGCCGCCCGAACGAGACCGGTAATTCACGATTCGTCTACCGTTCTCGTCGCAGTTAAGCCGACGCATATTAATACCTTATATGGTATCAGGTATCATTATCTCTTTCCACGAAGGGTTAATACGGGGATCCGGGCAACCCACTTCTAAGATGGCAGACGACCGCGACACCATGAAAGACGTCTCGCACACGGCACCGCACGACACATCGGCCAAGGAAGTTTGGAAACGAGGTCGAGGTCCCGTCGAAGAAGAGGAAGAAGAGGAGTAACGCCGGCCGAACCGCTGCGGCTTTCTCTTCACCTTCCGCGGCCCGCGTACCGACCGGTTCGACGTTCCTCGCTCCGCTACCGCTCCGAGTCCTCACTCTCGGCGCCGTCCGCCGCCGCCGCATCGGGGTCGGTCTCCGCGACCGCCTCGATGTCCGGCGCCTCCTCGGCGGGCGCCCGGCCGAGCATGGCGCGGAGCGACGCCCATGCCTGTCGCCTGTCTCCCCCCTTCGAGAGCTGGACCCCGGCGAACGACGCCGCCGGGTGCGTGGTCTCGGGACCGAGGTGGTCCATGTGCGCCGAGACCCACGAGAACACCGCCGAGAATGCGGTGAGAACGGCGAACGAGATCCAGGATTCGGCGGGACTGAGGCCGGCCGCCCCGACGACGACGCCGGCGATCACGTAGACGAACGCGACGAAGATCAGGAGCACGGTCACCGTCGCGAGCAGGTCGTTGACGGCGGTGACGCGGGCGTTGTAGTCGATCCACTCGGCGTAGCTCCGGAGGAGGCGCTCGTCGAACTCGGCGTCGGCCGCCGACGTATCGCTCCCCCCCGTCCCGTCCCCGCACTCTCGGTCGATAACGGCGTCGACGGCCCTGAGGTCCAGCCCGCCGCGGAGGTCCGAGGCGGTGTAGGTGACCGCGGCCAGACCGGTCGACGCGAGCAGGAGGAGCCCGCCGACCACGGTGAACGGATTCAGAAAGGCGGCCAGGTCCACCGTCGTCTGGACGACGATGGAGCCGCCGGTGACGACGATCCCGATGAGAAACAGATTCGCCTTCAGGATCTCGATCGCCTTGTTGTCGATCTCGCGGAGCCGCTCGACCTGATAGTCGAACGTGGTCCGCAACTCCTCGCGGGTCGTCGCCGCGACCGCCGGGTCGACGGCGGGCTCGCGAGCCGCCGTGTCGGTCGAGGCCGCCGTTTCGGTCGAGGCCGCCGTTTCGGTCGGGTCCGCCGTCTCGGGCGAGTCGCCGTCGGCGTGACGGTCCGGGGGATCGGTCGAGTCCCCTCGATCGCTCATACGTCGGCCGTTCTCGAAGGGGCGCCGTAAGGCTACCGACGGCCCGAGGGATTTTGCCCCTGTGCCGCGACTCCGGCGTATGAGCGAGCCGCAGTCCGAACCGCGTTCGGAGCCGGAGCCGTTCCGGTACGACGCCGCGGTCGACCCGGGCGAGAAGCGCCACCTCCGATACGAGGTCGGCGAGACGTACCTCGGCGACCCGCTCGAGATGCCGGTGACGGTGATAAACGGCGACGCCGGCGGGCCGACGCTCTTCGTGAGCGCGGGTATCCACGGCGACGAGCTCAACGGGGTCAAGGTGGTTCAGGAGGTCGCCGACCGCTACGAGCCGGCCGACCTCCACGGAACGCTGGTCTGTCTCCACGTGTGTAACGTCCCCGCCTACGAGGCGCAGCGGCGCGACACCCCCATCTACGATCAGGACATGAACAGGTCGTTCCCCGGCCAAGAGCGCTCGAACACCACCGAGCGCATGGCGAACCGGATCTACCGGCGGTTCGTCTCGCAGTGCGACCTCGGGCTCGACTTCCACACCTCGACGCGCAACCGGACGACCATCTACCACGCCCGGGCCGACCTCGACAACCCCGACGTTCGGCGGCTCGCGCGGGCCTTCGCGACGAACGTGGTGCTGTACGGGAGCGGGGACGAGGGGTCGCTGCGCTCGACGGCGACCGCGGACGGGATCCCGACGGTCACCGTCGAGATGGGCCGCGCGCATCGCTTCCAACCCGTGCTCGTCGAGAAGGCGCTGGAGGGCGTCGAGAGCGTCCTCGCCGAGTACGAGCTCACCCCCGGCGAGGCGGTCCACTGGCCCGGCTGGTTCCAGTCGACCGCCGCCGACAGCACGAAGCGCTGGCTCCGCGCCGACACCGGCGGCCTCGTGGAGATGGAGTGGGGGCCGTACCCGCTCGTCTACGAGGGCGAGACCATCTGCACGATCACGAACCACTTCAAGACGGAGGAGCACGCCGTCGAGGCCCCCTTCGACGGGCTCATCGTCGGTTCGCTGGAGAACCCGGTCGCCGCGCCGGGCCACCCGCTCTGTCACATCGTCCGGCTCGACGCCGAGACGCGCCGGGAGGTCGAACGCGAGATCGACCGCGGCGAGTTCGACGGCTACCGCGCCCACGGCGACGCGTGGGCCGACGACTGACGGGTTGCCACGGTGATCGACGACAGGTCGCCACGGTGACCGACCGCCGCCGGCGTTCTCGCGGGTGATAGCCGCGGAGGTGGGTTTAACCCGCCCCGCGGCAGAACGGATCCCATGATCGAGGTGGAGGGGTTACGGAAGACGTACGGCGACTTCGCGGCCGTCGTCGACAGTGATTTCTCCGTCGAGGAGGGCGAGGTGTTCGGCATCGTCGGCCCGAACGGCGCCGGCAAGACGACGACGCTGAAGGTGCTCGCCGGGCTCGTCGAGCCCACCGAGGGCGAGGTCACGGTCGCCGGCTTCCCCTCGGACGACCCGGAGATGCGGCGGCGACTGGGCTTCCTCCCCGAGGAGTCGCCCTTATATGAGGAGATGACCCCGCTCTCGTACTTGGAGTTCTTCGCCGACCTGTACGACGTGCCGAGCGACGTCGCCGAGGAGCGCATCGAGGCCGCGCTCGACCGGCTCGAACTGGACCACCGCGAGCGCCGGCTCGGGGACATGTCGAAGGGGATGAAACGCAAGGTCGCCATCGCCCGGTCGCTCGTCAACGACCCGGACGTGCTCGTGTACGACGAGCCCGCGTCGGGGCTCGACCCGGTGACGACGAACTCCGTGCTGGAGTTCACCCGCGAACTCCGTGCGGCCGGGAAGACCGTCGTCTTCTCCGCGCACAACCTCTACCACGTCGAGTCGGTCTGCGACCGCGTCGTGGTGATGAACGAGGGCCGCATCGTCGCCCGCGGGAGCGTCGACGGGATCCGCGAGCGACACGGCGAGACGACGTACCACGTGTTCACCGACGTTGCGCCCGCGGCCGGCGAACGTCTCACCGAGGCTCTCGGCGACCCAGACGCGGCGACCGAGGAGGTCGGCGACCGGTTCCGCACCGTGGTGCCGGACATGGACGCGGTCGAAGCGGTCCGGACGGCCGCCGCCGACGCCGGCGGCGAGGTCGTCGACATCCGCACCCGCGAGCCGAGTCTCGAGGACGTGTTCCTCGACATCGTCGGGCGACCGATGCCCGGGCGGTACGCGGCCGGTGGCGGGTCGGTCGAGAAGCCGGACGACGGGCCCGACGACGATGCCGGCGGCGACGGTGAGGAGAAACGCCCCGCGGGGCCGCCGGAGGGGGCCGAGTGATCGACCGGCTCCGGAGGGTCCTCCGGGTCGCCCGCTGGGAGGTCGCCCGCGCCGGGGGCGGTGTCGACCGTCGGACGCTGCTCGCCGCGCTCGCGCTGCTGCTCGTCGCCGGCGCCGTCCTCGGCGGCGGACTCGCGGTCGGCGCGGTCGGGCTCGACGTCGACCGCGACGTCTACCGCGTCGCCGTCGACGGCGACTCCCCGTACGCCGACGCCGTCGAGGAGGCGCCGGCGCTGACGCCGGTCCCCGTCGAGGGGGCCGAACTCGGCGCCACGGCCGACCTCGTCGTGTACGACGGCGGGCGCGAGGGAACCGTCGAGACCGTCGCCGTCCGGGCCAGCGACACGCGGAAGGGCGAGGCCGCGGCCGCCGAGTTCCGCGAGGCGGTCGAGGCGCACAACGAGCGGCTGATGGCCGCCGAGGAGAACCGGACCGCCGCGTTCCCGATCACCGTCACGCTCCAGTACGTCGGTCGGACGAGCGGGCTCGACGAGGGGTCGACGCTCGGCGGGTCGGGCGACGCCGGCGGCGACGATTCGGGCGGTACCGGAGGGAGCGACGACGGTTCCGGTGGCGACGGTGACGGGTCCGGCGGGAGCGACGGCGGCTCCGGCGGGAGCGGTGGCAGCTCCGGCGACGGCAGCGGAGGAACCGACGGCGACGCCGCCGGTGAGGGCGGAGCGGGTGACGGCGGAGCGGGTGGCGGCGGGTTCGCGGTCCCCTCGGTCGGCGGCGCGGCGTTCGGCGCCGATACGGTCGGGTCGCCGGGGTCGATATCGCCGCCCTTCCCGTTCGTCTCGCTCCTCTTGGCGTTCGTCTTCCTCGTGCCGATGAACTTCCTCATCCAGGCGTACGGCTCGTCGGTGCTCGACGAGCGGACGAACCGGCGCGGGGAGCCCCTGCTCGTCACGCCCCTCTCGCCGGTCGACATCGTCGCCGGGAAGACGCTCCCCTACGTCGCGGTCGCGGCGCTCGTCACGACGCTCATCGCGGTCGCCGTCGGCGGCGGGGCGCTCTCGGTCGTCGCCGTGCTTCCGGTGGCGCTGACGTTCCTCGCGGCCACCTTCGTCGGCGCGATGTTCGCGCGGTCGTTCAAGGAGCTCACCTTCGTGACGGTCGGCGTGAGCGTCCTGCTCACGACGTACGCGTTCGTGCCGGCGATCTTCACGAACGTCACGCCCGTGGCGCTCGTGTCGCCCCTCACGCTCGTCGTCTTCGACCTACAGGGCGAGGCGGTCGGGCTCGGCGAGGTGCTCTTCTCGATCGGGCCGATGACGGTGGGGGCGGCGCTCCTGTTCGGGCTCGGACTCGGGGTGTACCGCGAGGAGGACATGTTCACCCAGAAACCCGTCGGGCGGAAGTTCCTCGACGCGCTGGCGGTGCGGCTTCGGTCGGTCGGTGAGGGCGCCTGGACGCTCCGCTCCCGATCCGGCCTCCGCGCGCTCGCGCCGGTCGCGTTCCTCACGGCCTGCACGATCCCCTTCGTGTTCGTCGCGGAGCTGCTGGCCGTCGCGCTGCTGTTCGCGCTGCCGGTGACCGTGTCGATCCCCGTGCTCTTGGTGACCATCGCGTTCATCGAAGAACTCGCCAAGAGCGTCCACCTCTACGCCGGGTTCGAGCGCGGCGCCTTCGCCCGGGCGGATCGGGTCGCCGTCGCGGTCGGTGCCGCCTCCGCGGTCGGCTTCTTCCTCGCGGAGAAGGCCACCGCGGTCGTGCAGGCGGTCGGGCTCACGGAGCTGTACGTCGGCCGGGCCGCGTTCGGGAGCGTGGCGGGGATGGAGGGGCTCCCCCCGATCGCACTTGCGGGGTTGTTCTTCGCGCCCCTCCTGCTCCACGGGTTCGCGACGACCGTCGCCGCGGTGGGCGCGAGCCGGAGTCGGGCGTACTACGTCCTGACGCTGGCGCTGGCGACGCTGATTCACGCCGCGTACAACTTCGGGGTGATGCGCGTCTATGCGTAACCGAGGCGGCAGACTGACGATCGCCGGGCGGGAGCTGTCGGGGCTGCGCGCGGAGAAGACGATCCTGCTCGCGATCGCGATTCAGCTGTTCATCGCGGCGTTCTCGTCGTTCCTCGTGGTCGGGCTCGTCTCGATGTACGACCCCGGCTCGCTCGGCGGCGCGGAGGTCGAGGTGGCCGGCGCGGGCGACGCCGTGACCGACCTCGAACGCGCCGCGAGCGAGGTCGACGGCGCCTCCGTCACGCGCTACGAGGACGCCGCCGCGGCGCGGCTCGCCTTCGACCGCAACGCCGCCGACGCGGTGGTGGTCGCCAACCGGCACGACGACGGGCGGATCTCGGCGACCGTGACCGCGCCGGACGCCACGGTGGAGACCACCGTGATCGTCGTCCAACTCCGCGACCTCCTCCGGACCTACGAGCGACAGGAGCGCGCGGACCGGAGCGCGTCCCTGAGCGAGTCGCCGCTTCCCCTCCCGGAGCGCACCGGCACCAGCCCGTACTTCACGTTCACGTACACCGTGTTGATCCCGGTGTTGGTGTTCCTCCCCGTCTTCATCTCGGGGTCGCTCGTGGTCGACTCGATCACCGAGGAGATCGACGAGGGGACCTTCGAACTGCTGCGCGTCGCGCCCGTCACGCTCGGAGAGATCGTCGACGGGAAGGCGCTGGCGGCGGTCGCGATCGCCCCCGGACAGGCGCTCCTGTGGCTCCTCCTCCTCCGCGCGAACGGGACGCCGGTGGCCAACGTCCCCTCGATCCTCGTCCTCATGACCGCGCTCACCGCGCTCGTCGTCGCGCTCGCGCTCGCCATCTCCGCGCTGGCGCCCGACCGGCGGGCCGCGCAGTTCCTCTACTCGATCGGCGTGTTAGTCCTCTTCGGCGGCGCCACGGCGATGGCCGGCGGCCCCGCGAACGCGGTCGCGCGGCTCGCGATCGACAGCGCCGACGCGACGACGACCGCGCTGGTCGTCGCCTACGTCGGCATCGCCGCGGTGGCGTACGCCGGAGTCCGGACCCTCGTCGCGGAGAACGGGTTCGAGAAATAAACAACGACCACTTATAAATAAACGAGGCGGTGGCGTGCGCCGGTGAGCGCCCGAAGGGCGCGAACCGCCCGCACGAGGGAGTCAGCCGACCGGAGCGAAGCGACGGGAGGCTGACGAGGCTGGGGAGGCGTGAGGCTGCGGTGCGGTTGCGGGCGGGTGGGACTCAAAAGGGGCAGGCGCGAAGGGCGGCGGAGGCGACGCAAGCACCGCAACGAGGGAGCGAACGTAGTGAGCGACGAGTGAGGAGCGCAGCGAGCGTGCGCCGCCCTTCGCGGCTGGGGCTTTGGAGATGTTCACCGTCAATCCGTCAGTAACCACTTATAAACGGATGATCGAAGCGCGACAGGCCGCAGTTCAGCTTAAAAAACGCCCCGCCCGCACAATACGTCTCAGTCGTCGTCGGCCGCCGCCCCGTCTCCGCCACCCGTCTCGGTCGCCGCGTCGTCCTCGATGCTCGGCGGGTACTTCCCGCGGTCGAGTTTGAGGTCGGACTGCGGGCGCGCCATGCAGGTGAGCGCGTACGCCTCGGCCTCCTCGTCGGAGAGCCCGCGGGCCGCCGGCTGGGTCACCCCGCCCTCGACGATCTCGGCGGAGCAGGCGAGACACATCCCGACGCGGCAGGAGTACTCCTGAGCGATCCCCTCGTCGATACAGGCGCTGAGGATCGTCTCCGTGTCGGCCACCTCGATCGTCTCGCCGGTGCCGACGAACTCGACGGTGTACTCGGTCATGACGCGGAATATCCGCCGACTCCTCAAAAAGGGTTCCCCTCGATCGCGTCGCCGTCGCGGGGACGGAAGGATAAGTAGACGGTGGTGGTTGGACCGGTCCGCGTCGATCTACCGTTGCCGTTACTATGTGAGTGACCACCGCCAAAACCCCAGCCGCTCGGTTATAAATGGCTAACACTGGATCGCCAGCGAACACCTCCAAAGCCCCAGCTGCGAGGACCTCCCCGACCGCACCGCACAGCCTCACGCCTCCCCAGCCTCGTCAGCCTCCCGTCGCTTCGCTCCAGTCGGCTGACTCCCTCGCACCGTCGTCGCCGGCGGCGTCGCCGCCGGCTGCCAGAGGGACCTTCGGTCCCTCGCGGTTCGCGCCCTTCGGGCGCTCACCGGGGCGCGCCACCGCACCCGTTTCGATCGAATCATCGCGTCGCTAACCACACCTGCCATACTCTCCCACTCATCGCAACGACTAATCCCCCGCCGGACGCTTCCCGAGGTATGACCGAGAAGGCCACCGCGCGAGCCCACCCGATCCAGGGGCTCGTCAAGTACCACGGGATGCGCGACGAGGAACTGCGGCTCCCGTACCACGACAGCATCAGCCTCTGTACCGCACCGACCGCGACGACGACGACCGTCGAGTGGCAGCCCGATGCGAGCGAAGACACCTACGTCATCGGCGAGGAGGAGGTTGGGGGCCGCGCCGCCGAGCGCATCGACATGGTCGTCGAGCACGTTCGCGAACTGGCCGGCGTCGACGCCGCCGTCCGACTGGAGAGCGAGAACTCCTTCCCGTCGAACATCGGCTTCGGCTCCTCCTCGTCCGGGTTCGCGGCCGCCGCGCTCGCCCTGACCGAGGCCGCCGGCCTCGACATGTCGCTCCCCGAGGTCTCCACGGTCGCCCGCCGGGGCTCCTCCTCGGCGGCGCGCTCGGTGACGGGCGCGTACTCCCGGCTCGACGCCGGGCTCAACGACGAGGACTGCCGCTCGTACCGGCTCGACGTGGGCGTGAGCGAGGACGGCTTCGACCCCGAGGAGGACCTCCGGATCGTCGCCGCGCACGTTCCCGCATATAAAGAGACCGAGGAGGCGCACCGCGAGGCCGCCGCGAGCCACATGATGCAGGCGCGGACCGCTCACGTGCAGGACCAGTTGGTCGAGATGACCGACGCGCTGCGCGAGGGCGACTTCGACCGGATCTTCGAGACCGCCGAGCACGACTCGCTCTCTCTCACCGCCACGACGATGACTGGCCCCGCGGGGTGGGTGTACTGGCAGCCGGAGACGATCGCCGTGTTCAACGCGGTCCGCGAACTGCGCGAGTCGGGCGTCCCCGTCTACTTCTCGACGGACACCGGCGCCTCGGTGTACGTCAACACGCTCGCAGACCACGTCGACGAGGTCGAGAGCCGAATCAGTGAGATCGGCATCGACACCGACGTCTGGGAGGTCGGCGGACCGGCTCGCGTCCTCGACGAGAGCGAGGCGCTCTTCTAACTCGCGCCCGCGGTCGACGACGGACTCATCTCACTCCTCCGGGTCCTCGCCGCGCGCTCGCTTGTACATCGCTAACGCCTCCTCGCGCCGCGCCGAGTGGTCGACGATCGGTGCCGGGTAGTCGGACGCCGCGTTCGCGCGCTGGGTGGGTGACAGCTCGTGCCACTCGTGGATCAGGTCGGCGTCGACGCCGCGCAGTTCGGGGACGTACCGCTTGATGTACTCTGCCTCGGGGTCGTAGCGCTCGCCCTGGGTCATCGGGTTGAAGATGCGGAAGTAGGGCTGTGCGTCGGTCCCCGTCGAGGCCGCCCACTGCCAGCCGCCGTTGTCGTTGGCGGTGTCGTGGTCGACCAGTTTCGCTCGGAAGTGGTCGTAGCCGTGCCGCCAGTCGGCGAGGAGGTCCTTCGTGAGGAAGGAGGCGACGATCATCCGCACGCGGTTGTGCATGAACGCCTCCTCGCGGAGCTGGCGCATTCCGGCGTCGACGATCGGGTAGCCGGTCTCGCCGCGCTTCCACGCGGCGATCTCCTCGGGGTCGTCGCGCCACGCGATCCCCTCCTCGTACGTCTTGTAGTTCTCGGTGACGACCTCGGGGTTGTGGAAGAGGACCTGCGCGTAGAACTCCCGCCACGCGAGCTGCTGTTGGAACTCCTCGACCGCGGCGACCGGACCCTCGTCGTCGGCGTCGTCGGTGGATTCCGAACCGCTCTCGGCGCGTTCCTTCGCCGCGTCCAGCGCGCGTCCAGTCGCCTCGTACGCCTCGCGGATCCCGATCTCGCCGTACTTCAGGAACGCGGACAGGCGAGAGGTCGCCTCGCGGGCCGGGTAGTCGCGCTCCGCCTCGTAGTCGAACACCGGTTCGTCGAGGAACGCGTCGAGCCGTTCCCGGGCCGCCGCGGTTCCGGCGGGGCCGATCGACGCGTCCGGCTCCCCGAATCCCAAGTCGGCGGGTGAGGGGAGGTCACCGACGGCGACGCGCTCGGATTCGACGCCGCCGTCGGCGCGAGCGTCGGAATCCCATCCGTCGTCCGACCCGACCGCGGCCCGCAACGTCGCCGTGTCGGCGAGGTGGGTCGCCTCGGGCGTCGGCGCCGGCGGATCGGTCTCGCGGTCGGTCCACTTCTTCCAGTAGTAGGTGTACACCGAGTACGGGTCGCCGGCGTTGGTCCGGATCGAGTCCGGCTCGTGAAGGACCGCGTCGTGGTGCGCCTCGCGGTCGATCCCGGCCTCGTTGAGCGCTTGCCGAACGCCGGCGTCGCGCTCGCGTGCGAGCCCCGAGTAGTCCCGGTTCCAGACGACGCGGTCGGCGCCGACGGCGGCGGCCAGATCTGGAAGGAGGGTCGCCGGGTCGCCGCGAGCGACAACCAGGTCGCCGCCGCGGTCGCGGTAGTCGTCCCGCAGCGCCGCAAGCCCGTCGAGCAGGCGGCGGACCCGCACGTCGCTCGCGTGGTCGAGCACGTCGGGATCGAAGACGAACACGGGCGCGACCGGACCTCGGTCGTCGTTCCGCGCTCCCGCCGCGGCCGCGAGCCCGACGTTGTCGGTAACTCTGAGATCCCGTCGGTGCCAGAACAGCTCCATGGGATCGCCAGGGGTGCGAGGACCGTGAAACCACCGGGTGTCGTGAACTACAGGCAGTCGCGAACTACCGAGTGTCGCGAACTACCGAGTGTCGCGAACCCGGAGTCACTCGTCCGACGTTAGCGCCTCCAACAGGCGCACCGCCGGCGCCTTCGCCAGCGGCTCGTTGGCGTTGCCGCAGTGGGGCGACTGGACGCACGCGGGACAGCCGCCCTCGCAGTCGCAGGTGTCGATCAGACGAGCGGTGCGCGCCATCAGTTCCTCGATCCGCTCGTGGCCGCGTCGCGTGAGCCCGACGCCGCCGGGGTGGCCGTCGTAGACGAACACCGCGGGCGCCTCGGTGTGTGGGTGATACGGCGTCGAGATGCCGCCAACGTCGGCTCGATCACAGAGCAGGTGGAACGGGAACAGCGAGATGATCCCGTGTTCGGCCGCGTGGATCCCGCCGTTGAAGGCGTGCTCGCCGCCCGGATCGCTCTCTCCCCCCGACGCGCCCTCGCCGCCGTCGGTCGCCGTCTCGGCGTCGTCGACGTCGTTCCCCTCGCTCGTGCCGCCACCCTCCGAGTGCCGACCTCCGATCGCCCGCATCTCCGACTCGATATCGGCCGGTACCGGGAAGTAGAGCGCCTTCGTTCGCAGGGTCGTCTCGGGGAGGTCGAGCGTCGACTCGCCGAGCGACTCGCCCGTCTTGGCGTCCTTCCGGACGAACCCCGTAATCCGCTCCGTCACCGTCACGTCGGCGAACCGAACCGGGACGTCGGGGCGCGCGGCGAGGTCCCGCTCGGCGAGGTCGTCGTTCACGACGATGTCCTTCTCGGTGAGCGGCTGGGTGTAGTAATCGGCCCACGAGGACTGCAGTTCGGCCACGTCGCGGTCGAGGTCGAGGTCCGTCACCTCGTAGGTCCGTCCCTGCTGGTGGTAGATCGCGCCGGGGTGCGCGTCCCGGAGCGCGTCGCCGAACCCGAGCGTGGCGACCGTCTCGCCGCGCGAGGCGTCGAGCAGGTCGACCTCGCGGTCCCCCGCGGTCCGCAGGCTCACCGACTGCTGCGGGCTCGACGAGCCGGCGTGGGTCCACCGGATCCCGTCGGCGACCTCCCGTCGCTCCAAGACCCCCTCGTCGGTCAGGTCGGCGACGACGCCGGGGAACGGCTCGCCGAAGAACCGCTCGTCGCCGGGCGCGAGCCAGCTCTCGTCGGCGGCGCAGGCGACGTGGCCCGGGAGCAACTGGTCGTTCTCGGGGTCACAGATCGCGTCCTCCGGCGGCGCCTCGAAGAGGTCGGTCGGGTTGCGCATCAGGTACTGGTCGAGTTGGTCCTCGCCGCCGACCATCACCACTAAGGCGGGGTCGTCGCCGCGGCCCGCCCGCCCCGCGCGCTGGTACGCCGACATCCGCGTGCCGGGGTAGCCGTCCAGGATCACGGCGTCGAGTCCGCCCACGTCGACGCCGAGTTCGAGGGCGCTCGTCGACCAGACGCCGCGGAGTTCCCCGGAATGGAGGTCCGCCTCGATCTCGCGGCGCCGGTCGTCGGTCAGGGCCGCCTGATACGCGCCGACCGCCGACGCGAGGTCGGGTTCGCCCCGCTCCCGGAGGTCGCTCGCGCTGTCGGTGGCGTACTGCTCCGCGGTCTGGCGAGCGCGCGTGAACGCCAGCGTCTGGGCGCCAGCGGTGACGAGGTCACAGAAGAGCCGTTTGCTCTCCGCGTGGCTCGACTTCCGGCGACCGCTGCCGCGTTCGGCCCAGTCGTCGTCGTACTCCGGCGGGTTCCACAGCACCCAGTCGCGCGGCCCCCGCCCCGACGCGTCCTCGTCGACCAAGGCGATCCCCTCCGGGTCGCGGCCGGTCACGGTCGCGACGTGCTCGACGGGGTTGTTGATCGTCGCCGAACAGCAGACGAACTGCGGGCTCGACCCGAACCGCTCGCAGGTCCGCGCGAGCCGGCGGAGGGTCAGCGCGACCTGCGAGCCGAACACCCCGCGGTAGCTGTGGACCTCGTCGATCACGACGTACTCCAGCGACGAGAAGAACCAGTCCCACAGGCGTCCAGCGTACGGCAACAGGGCGTAGTGGAGCATGTCCGGGTTCGACAGCAGCACGGTCGGCTCGCGGTCGCGCACCGCCCGCTTTTCCGACCGCGAGAGCCGCCCCGTGTAGGACTCGACGGAGACGCCGCTCCCGAAGCCGAGCCCGTGAGCGAGGTCGCTCAGGCTCTCCTCCTGGTCCGCGATCAGCGCGTTCTGGAGACCGAGATACAGGGTCCGCCCCCCGCGGTCCATCGCGGCCTCGAAGGCGGGGACGGTGTACGCGAGCGACTTCCCGCTCGCGGTCTCCGTGGCGAGCACGACGTCGTCGCCGTCGCGGACCGCCTCGATCGCCTCGGCCTGGTGGCGGTAGAGCCGGTCGATCCCGTCCTTCGCGAGCGCGTCGGCCATCCGTGGCGCGAGGTCGACGTCCCGATAGGCCGGCTCTCGGGCGGGCAGGCGGCGGTGCTCCGCGATCTGTCCCTCGTAGAACGGTCGGTTCCGGAGCCACTCGATGGCGTCCTCCACGACGGCGGTATCCTCGGGGCGGTCGGGCGTAATCGTTGCGGTCGAGGCGACGCGTCTCCGGGAAGGCCCGCTCCGCCTGCTCCGCCCGTACCGTCCGCTCCGTCGTTTATAAGCGACCGTCGCTATCGCTCAGGTCCTTTAAAACTCGCCGCGTCCCGTTCAGGCGTCGAAGGTGCCGGCGGTGAGGTAGCGCTCGCCGCTGTCCCAGAAGACGGTGACGACGAGGGGTTCGTCGCCGGCGAACGAGCCCGACTCCCGAAGCTCCGCGGCGACGTCTTTGGCCGCGATGTTGGAGGCGCCGGACGACTGACCGACGAGCAGGCCCTCATCACGCGCGAGCCGACGGCACTCGGCCTCGGCGCTCTCGATGTCGACCGTGTGCACCTCGTCGAGGAGGTCCGTGTCGAGGTTCGGCGCGACGAACCCCGGTCCCATCCCCTGGAACTCGTCGATGCCGGACTCGCCGCCGGAGAGGACGGCGTTGTCGCTCGGCTCGACCGCGTCGATCCGCACGTCGGGGAACGCCTCGCGGAGGCGCCGCCCGGTTCCGGAGATTGTGCCGCCCGTGCCGACGCCCGCGACGAGGGCGTCGACGGTGCGGTCCTCGATCTGTTCGAGGATCTCCGGTCCGGTGGTCTCGTAGTGGGCCCGGGGGTTCGCCGGGTTCTCGAACTGGCGCAGCTGAACCATCCCCTCCTCGCGTTCGAGTTCGTCGGCGCGCGCTTTGGCCTCGGAGATGTCGCCGTCGACGTACTCCACGTCGGCGCCGTACGCGCGCATGAGCCGCCGGCGCTCGACCGACTTCCCCTCCGGCATCACGAGCGTCACGTCGTACCCCTTCACCGCGCCGACCATCGCCAGCCCGATGCCCGTGTTGCCGGAGGTGGGCTCGACGATTCCGTCGCCGGCCGTCAGATCGCCGGACTCCTCGGCGGCCTCGACCATGTACTTCGCCGGGCGGTCCTTCGCGGAGCCGCCCGGATTGCGCGACTCGACTTTCGCCGCCACCGTCGTCTCGGGCGGGGAGTCGACCCGCACGAGCGGCGAGCCGAGTCCGTCCAACACGTCGTCATCCATACGCGATCCCAGGAGTGCGCCATTCAAATGCCGGTGGACACCGGCAAATCGTGTCCGGCGGGGAGGTTCCGGGAGTTGCCACCGACGCGGCGTTTACAAGCCTCGACGGCGTACCGCTGCGTATGACACTCGAAACGCTCGATCCCGATTTCGCCCGCGCCGACGCCGACCACGACGCCGGCGGCCACGCCGATGCCGACTTCGATCCCGCAGTGCTCGACGCGCTCGCGGCCGACGACTACCGGTTCAAGGTGTGGGGCGGCGACTGGTGCGGCGACTGCCAGCGACAGCTCCCGGCGTTCGGCGCGGCGCTCGCCGCGGCCGGCGTCCCCGACGACCGGATCGAGGACTTCCCGGTGACGAAGGGTCCGGACGGCAAGGAGGGCGAGGCCGTCGACGAGTACGGGATCGAGCTGATCCCGACGGTCGTCGTCGAGACCGCCGACGGCGAGGAGGTCGCGCGCTTCGTCGAAGAGGAGGACGTGTCGATCGCCGAGTACCTCGCTCGGCAGCTCGCGGACGTGGAAGTGAGTGCGTGAGGATCTGCTAGAAGTTCAACGGAACAAGATTCTCCGACCGAGCGCATCTACCGTGTTACGAAGGAAGATCGCCGACCAGTGCGGCGCAGACGACTTCCGCGCGTGGTCTGAGTGGATCGACGAGCACCGGAGACTGGCGGCTTCTAGAACGGGTCGCTAGCCACGATGAGATCACCGACTGCAGTGAATGGCACTTACAGACATTATCTCACTCAATAGTTCCTCTGAGAAATTTCCAACTCGAACCGCTCGACTTCGGAGGGTTCGAAGCCGAAAGAACTGTCACCATCAACCACAGCCTCTAACTGCGCTGGCTTGTTGCCACGAAACCCAAACTCAAGCGTCGCGTAAGTGCTCCCGAACCCAATTCCCCTGCCAGTAAACCACTCGACCTCTGCCTCAGCGAACGCGAGGTTTTCACTCGTCGTGACGGTTGCAGTAACGTGGTACTCGTCCACGTTTTCTACGTATCCGTGAGAGAGATCTTCAACCGTGAACCCCTCTGGAACGATCACTTTGTTGTCTTTGATTTCTTCCGTCCTATGCGGGTTTTCTCCGAACACACCGTACCCGAGGAGTGAGGCCGTAGCGATGCCAGCGAAACTCAGTATCTGTCTTCGTCTATTGCCACCAACCGGTGGTGAATCCTGTTCACGGTTTTCGCTCCATGACCCGATCACCGGAATCCGATGATGGACAATTCGCCACCCCTCGATAAATGCGGGTGTGGGAAGGAGTACCGCTACGGGTGTAAGAATCATCCTGTAACCGCCGTAGAACAAACCTTCTGGCTCGCCAATAAGCGAGATGAGAGCCGGGTAAGCAAGTAAACTAACAAAGACGGCAGGTGTGTAACTCAACACATACGCGAACCTGGTAGCGCGCCCCTGCCGGTAGAGTATTATTCCGACAACCAGGCCGCTAAGTGCGGTAATTCCGAATATAAGCGGGAAGAGAGGTTCTAGTGGACTGACACGCCTGCCTAGATTTGTTACTGGCGGGAGTGTCAGAACCCGGACACTCTGAACAAATGCCTGGGCCACAACGATCGAGGCAATTGTCCCACCCACTGCTGCGAATAGGTACCCAAACTCTGTTGATGTGTTAATTCCGTTCTCTGGACTCTCTGTGCCTCTAGAGGTGATAAATAATAAATAGATAATCACACCAAGGATACCGGTTATTAGCGTTAGACCAGACCAGAACAGCGTACTTCGGTTATGCCCGTTCGCGTGAAACCCAACAGCGACTGCAAGTGCCGTCCAGATCAGCAATGTCAACAATAGTAGTTGGCTCACGGAAGTTGTCTTCTCGTCTCCTATATCAATATAACGATAGAATTACTCAGTGACTTCCATTTCCGTAGTTGCAGTCTTGCGATATTCACGATCAAATGAAAATGACACTTATACTACATTCGGGTAGTACTAGTGGTCGATGTCGAGATAGGATATCCACATGCGAAAGGATGATTTCAGATATGACTGTACTCGGGACATCACGATCTGCTATAGAAGTCGTTACTCAACACGTGAAGACCGGCCCGATCACGCCGGTCGGCCCGTGGGTTCTATCGTCTTTTATGTAACCTTGTTAGAGAACGGTCCATGCGCTTGGAGGCGATCGGGAAGCCGGACCAGTACAAAGTGTGGCTCCGCGACGACGAACTTGACGAACCCCGTCGGGTGGCTGGCAGTCACCGTGACGACCTGATCGTTCAACTCGGCGGACACGTTGAGCCCCGCAGGTGTCACGGAAAGAACTCGCGGTCCTTCTCAACGGTGAACGACCCGGAGTGTCCGAGGCTCACGCACCGATACCTCCGACTCTACGCACCGGGGTATGGCGTGGAGGCGCGCCTGCGCAACTGTTCGGATTGCGATTTAGACCGGTGCCTCAAGAGTGTTAGAATACCGAAATTGGGTGGCTGGGGAGTCCCAGCCCACCAATCCCGCACGGCCAGAGACCGTGCGCGCAGTAGGTGGGCCAACACGGTCTTGGCTCTTCGGTCGGGCGATTTCGTCGAAGTTTCGCTCGTGTACATGTTAGATGTCCTCCGGAATGTGTTCCTGCCGGCGGTGCGCTCGCTCGCGGTTGCCGGCCTTGTCGTAGTGCTTTTCGAGCACGTCCTCTGACGCGTCGCCGCGATCGCTGATCACGGGCCGAGGCGTTCCCGCCGTCCGATGCGCCGTGACCGAGCCGGTCCGGACGTGGTGTGGGGCACGCGACGACGGGCACTTACTCGCCTGTTCTGCCGGGATCGCCTCGCACTCGTCGGGGTCGCGATCGTGAGGGCACTCCTCGCCGATGACGCACGGTCGCGTCACGCAGTAGATCCACCGCTGGAGCGTCGAGACGCCCGGCCGACCGCGGTTCGTCGTGATGAGCGGCCTGCGGCCCTGATCGTCGACCACGTCGATGCGAGGCCCGGATACGTAGTCGTCGACGACCTCCGCGACCGCCTCTTTGAGAATCACGTCACGCTCGCTCGCCGAGCCGTTCTTCAGGGGCGTCAGCGGCGGACGATGTCGGAACTGGAGGGCGCGATCGTCGGAGTCCCAGTCTTCGAGGTCGAGGGCGCGGACGCCCCCACGCCGGGCCGGGACGCGCCACATGAGCAGGAGCGTGACGTGCCGGCGTGACGCGTACTCGTAGGTGGAGAGGTAGTCGAGGATCGCCCTCGTGCGCTCCGATGAGAGGATCGTGTCGTTCGACTGCTGGTCCTTCGAGGGCGACGGGACCCGGATGCGGTCCGGGAGCGTTTCAGGGACGCCGCGGATGTCGGCGACCCGGTAGAGGAACTGCTTGACCGTCGAGACCTGCCCCTGCATCGTCATCATGTTACAGGGATCGTGGTCGCCGTTGTCCTCGCGCTTCCAGACCCGCCACTCGTGGACCATCCGGACGTCGACATCGTTCATGTTGGCGACGTCCTTCCGGTCTTCGAGCCAGTCCACGAACGTCCCGATGCGGTACTCGTGGTCGCGGAGCGTCGCGTCGGCGAGCTCGCCGCGGCGCGCGTCGAGGTAGTAGTCGAGCGCGGCGCTCGGGGTGATGGGATCGAGGTCGTCGCTCACCGCGAGTCCCCCATGTCGTCGATCCGCTCGTCGATCGGATCGAACTCCCACCCGAACGAGCCCCCGTAGAGGTCGCCGTACGCGTCGACGACGTCGGTCGCGGTGGCATGGTCCGACGGCCCGGTGTGGTCCGGGTCCGGATGCTCCCGCGCGGCCTGCCGACGCTGGTCCTGGACCAGCTGGAGGAGGAGCGCGTTCTGGAGTTCGAGGGCGTCGGCGATTCGGGCGAGGTCGTCTTTGGCTTCGTGTCCGGATCGATCACTCGACACGGTCATTCACCTCTGTATCGAGTCGTCGCGACTCACTGTGGAGGGTCTCCATGTACTGGCCGCTGTAGTTCCGGTTCGCATCTGCGGACTCTCTCGCATAGTCCTCAGTCGGAGCCTCCAACACGATCGTCTCCCGGTGCTCGGTGATGTATTCGAACTCGAAAACACCGGGCTCGGCGTTCTGAAACGGGCCGTCGATATGTGGGTTGTCCAACGGACCACCGTGACGTTCTTTCGCCTTTTCGCGTGCCTCTCCTTCGGAGTCTGCGACCACCGCGTAGCACGCACGGCTCCGCCCGTCGTCGCTCCAAACGGCCCACGCCAGCTGGTCAGCGTTCCGCGCAGCTGGATGCGCTTGCTCCGCTTCCGGAACATCTTCTCCACCGTCGGTCACCAACTCCCGACTCTCAGGGCCCTCCGCGTAGTGGCGCATGTCGTCGGCCAACGCGAGCGCGCGGTCAGTCTCGATATCGCGAACGAACCCGTCGCGAACGAGGATCTCGCCGATCCCGTCGTCGACGACCTCAAGCCGCGCAACCTTCTCGCCGTCCGACCCGTGTCGGCGATCGACCAGGTCGTACAGCGACCGGAGCACCTCGCGGTGGTTGTCGAACGCGTCCTCGGCGCGCTCCCGATCGTCGTACGCGAGCACCGACCCGTTCCCGTTCCGCCGGACCACGACCGCGACCTCCTCCTCGAAGTCGGTCACGCGCCGTCACCTCCCGCGTCGAGAGCGAGATCGATCGCGTCGCGGTGTCCGGCGAGCAGGTCACGCCCGAGATCGGTGATGCGGTACGCGTTGGTGCGCCCGTCCACCTCCTCCGTCTCGATCAGGCCCTCGTCTTCGAGGTCGCTCAGGTTCCCGTACAGGCGCCCGTGGTTGATCGGATCCGAGTAGCGGGCTTCGAGTCGGCGCAGCAGCGTCAGGCCCTTCGGTAGCTCCTCGCCCTCGACCTCGGCGGCGACCAGGAGGAGGTCGCGCTGGAACCCGAGCAGGTCGTACCAGGTGGACTGGGCGTGGCTCGGATCGTCGGCGGTGGTCTCGTCGGTAGTGGTCTCGTCGCTGTGCGTCTCGTCCGTCGGCTGGGTAGGTGCGTCGCTCATGGTGGTGTCGTCAGGCGTCAATGGTCGGTCGTCGCGCGGTGCTGGTCGCGCCGTCGTGGGTCGGCATGCGTCGGGGTCGGCCCGACGCGCGGTTTAGTGTCCCCCGGCCGGTTCCGATCGGTTCCGGTCGATCGCGTCCCGGCTCCCGTGTCCGGGTTTCGGCGGTTCCGGGCGGTGTTCGGGACGGGGCGGCGGTCGCGTCGATCATCGTTTGTCAGGGTACAGATCGACGTCGCCGCGGAACTCGCGGAGCGTCGTCTGCGCCACGTCGTGGGCCGCGCGGTCGGCGCGGATCAGCGTCGCGAGCGCTGTCGGGTACTCGTCAGTCAGGATCGATCCACCTGCCGTCGGTCCGGGGGATTCTTGCTCCCCGGTAGCGATTGCGTACATGGCTTTCGTGCCCTATCACGGAAGCCCACGCGGACCCGCTGTCCCTAGCAGCGGGGTCCGCTTTTGCGAACAACTGGACCCATCGAGGAGCGACGGGTCCGCGAGAGTGCTTCCGTACCCACAGTTCTGTAGGTTGAATACTTAGTCTTTACCCACGACACTGTACGAAAATAGAATTAGATTGTGTGGAAAATATGAACATGAAAATAGTCATAATCTTGGGTCTCGCGAAGATTCTCAATGCGTCCCCCCCTTGCTTCTTGGATGACACCCGCAGATCGGGCGATCCTTGAACGCTTATTGAATGAGGGGAATGATGAACTAGTTCTCACACCAGCCTTGGTCGCTGAGAACACAGACTACGCAAGGACTACTGTCCGTGAACATGTGATTGAGCTACGGAATCACGGACTGGTTGAATATCACGATGAAGAGCGAGCAATCTATCGACTTACTCAAAAAGGCCGGTCCTATCTGGCTGGTGAACTTGATGCTGATGAAATTGAGTAATATAATGGATTTATGACTAATAATAGATTATTATCACGGATAGACATTCATCCTCTCTTTTACGCATCTGTCGCTCTGTGTGCCCTCATTGGAATTTGTACAGTTTTTATTTTATTCACCGAAGTTTTAGCGGGCAATATCACTACAGATGGTTGGCAGTTGATTGCGACAATTGCCACACCGATATCCTACTTTTTGCTTACCGGCTCTCTAGCCTACCTCTATTATCAACAGTATCGTGTTCAACAACGAAACCAACGTGCTCAAATCTCACCGGTAATCTCCTTTGAAACGTTTGATTTCAATAATAATGAGATGGATGTACTCTTATCTAATCATGGAGCGGGATTGGCAAAAAATATCAGAATAGTATGCGATTTAGAGTGCAGCAGTGAAGAGGTCGATACTGTGCCGGTTAAACAGCCTCTGAAAATGAACGATCCGACGACTGGAAGAACAGATAGTGTTCTCCGTGCCGGGGAGACCCGGTACAACTTTACAGGAGTCATTTATTCAGGGGTTCGTCAAAAAAGTCAGAACTACAGTTCATCAACTGATTTTGGTTCATCGGGATTCTCAGGAATCATTAGCGTGATCAGGGATGAATACGACGTGGATAAAGCTAGCTTGACTCTGTACATCCACTATGATAATGTCCTCGACGAAGGGGGTGCGATTCAAATCCTCGAAACGGGATACTTAGATCTTGAAGAATGTGCTACGCTTTCTGAATTTAAGCAGGAGGCTGATTTGGAGAATATGATAACAGAATCAGAGATCGCGGAAGAAATCAAGAGCACGTGAATCCTCAGAACCTCAGAGAAACATCTATGAAGTAATCCTATCTACGCAGCATATGGTTCAAGAAGCAACCATTCTTCAGTACTTTATTGTTTCTATGATTGGAGTTGCTGTCGGCAGTCACCTACACGAAGGCAGCCACTGGTTTGTTGGGTGGATAGGTGGTACAGATCCTGTACTAAAACACGACTTTTGGATCTTTGCCAGTGCCGTGGACCACGGTAAGATGGAAACAATGGATCCTTCGCTGATTCGACTATCAGGTGCCTCTGTTTTTGTGTGGATTCCCCCTGCTATCCTCGCATTATTTTACTTTTTCATTACTCCGGGTTTTGGGACATTCCTCGCTGCTACGGCGATGGGGAGTGTTGTACTCATGACTTCGGAGAGCGATGTGGTCGCCGTGAGAGATCCAGAGAAGTTCCGTAAAATGTGGTTGAATGATGAATTCGCGAGGAATTCAGTTTTCATACCCGATTTGTTGGGTTGAGGCTATTCATAGTCATCTCCCTCATCAATAGGTGCAACCACGTCTTCAAAATAATCTAACTCATTGACTTCTTTGACCAATCGCTCAAGGAGAACTTCCCGTGCTTCGTCGTCAAGTTCACCCTCAGCAGACTCATACAGTCTAACCATGCCCTCGATCTCTTTCTTAATGCTCTGGACAGCACCATCCCCCAACCGTCTTCGAAGGTACTGGTCATGAGAAATGTAATCCTGTGGCGATTCAGGAGGTAAATGATGCTCCAGATCAGAGAACGTGACTCGGTTATCGTGGCTCATTAGACAAGTACCTATATTGATATCATGTTAGTAGTTGTACTTATATTCTTGTCTAATAACCACCAGAAATCTGACCGGCGACCACGGTATTTAAGATCATAGGATCCCAGTGGCCTACAATGGCAGAACCGATTCTAAAATGGGCGGGTGGGAAGCGCCAAATACTCTCACAGATTGTCAGCCACTTCCCGCCTGATGAGGATATACAAGGGTACCACGAGCCGTTCTTCGGCGGCGGTGCGGTGTTTTTCCGGCGTTGTCACGACTATGGTGGGACGGTCAACGACATCAACACGCGGCTGATAAATTTCTACGAGGTCGTCCGAGACCAGCCCCACGAGTTGATGAGCGTGCTCGAAAACTTCGAACGACCGGACACCGATCCCAACCCTGATCGCCGGTTCGACAAACAGAATCGAAAGGGGAAGGAAATCAAGAGCTACTACTACCAAGTCCGCGAGCTGTTCAATCGCCGACCGAACGGCGAAGAGTTCGACGAGGTCGAGGAAGCGGCACAATTCCTGTACCTAAATCGGACGTGCTACAACGGACTCTACCGCGAGAACTTGTCTGGCGAGTTCAACGTCCCAAGTGGGAATTACAGCAATCCCGATTGGGAACAGCGGTCCAGAATCCGGGAAGCGAGCGAGGCTCTCGAAGGGGTGGAGATGTTCAATACAGACTTCTCTTACGTAGCAGACCATGCAGAGGAAGGGGACTTAGTGTACTGTGACCCACCGTACGATCCCAATGGTGACGCCTCAACCTTCGCTGAGTACAGTTCAGACGTTTTCGGAAAGGAGGAACAAGAACGCCTTCGGGATCTCGCACTTGATCTGAACGATCAGGGTGTGTATGTTGTAATCTCAAACGCACCATCTGTAGGTGAACTCTACAAACCGTTCAACGAGGACGGCTTCCACGTGAGCGAAGTTGGCGCGCGGAGAGCGATCAACTCCAATGGTGATGATCGAGGCGAAGTAAATGAGGTAATCGTGACGAACGCGGATCAGCTTCGAGAGAGGGATGGGACCATCCCTGAGTTTGCCTTCTAGAAGTCTCCTAGGTCCATCTTGTAGTACTCGAACCACAGCATCCCCTTCTCGCGACGTTTGACATCGGGATGTTTTCCGAGCCATTTTCCGACCGTGCTTGCCCGTCGACCGACAGTAGTACCGGTCACCTCAGTCTCGTCTCGAATAATCTCCTCAACCCGTGATTTTGGAATTTTGTACTCTTCCTCAAGCACATCTACGATCTTCTGAATAATCTCGATGTTGCCAACATTGGCCGAAAAATGCTTTTCGGCTGCTTCACCGTCTCCATTCTGGAGGTGGGACACGTACTCCTCACCGAGTTCGGTCAACTCCCACTTTCGCATATTCTTGTCCTCGGAGTCTTCCTCCTCAAGATACCCCATAATACTCGCAGCGGTGGTGTAGTAATCCGCTTGACGCGGGGTCCAACTGTCACCGGTCTCTCCTGAGAGATGTTCCGCGATGTCGGGTTTGTACTGATCGCCCGCACTGATCCCCTCCAAGACGAGATCGAAAACATCGAAGGAATCGGCCTGAGGGATCTTCCAAGCCGGGATAAGATCCCCCGCAAACTTATCGAAACGATTCCAAAATTCGGGATCCATCGCGAATTTTCGCTCCTCATCACTTGGCTGCTCAGTAATACCCACCTCATGTTCGAGCATGAGTTCAGCCAGTTCCTCGCCATCGATGAGATTGATCGAATAGAACTCTGTGTCGTTCACTTTCTCGGCAGCGTCTTTTGTGAACGAGGAGGTGGTGATCAGCGTTCCGAACCCGAACCCTTCCCCTTGGAGCGACCCGGCTAGTTCTCGGACAGCTCCCGAAGAGATTTTGCTGTTGTACTGCTTTACCTGAACGCCAAACTCACCGGTATAGAATTCGTTTCCGACGTATCCCTGTATGTCTATCCCGTGGTCCTTGCTTCTCCGTGTCGTCTCAATACCATCCGGGCTCTCGACCTCCTCGACAACGCTTTTGCAGAGATGCTCGAACTTAATCGGGTCAATCTCTTCATTCCGCTTCTTCAATTCTGTGAGGGCCTCCTGTGTATCCATCTCTCCTGAAATATCTCATCGAGAAACATATTCTTTTTCATTATATTCTCTTGGCGAAATATGTGTAGATACATGGATGGCATATCGTATTTAATGCGATGGACGACCTGCCGAATTCTGCCTACACTCCTAGGAAACCCTCAAGACACCACTCTCACAAGACCTGTCCATAAGCGAAGTAGTCTACGCGATTCGGATTTCTCACCTCGAATACTCCGGCCTCATAATCATGGACATCAAGATCGGCAAGTCCACCGACATCGACAACACGCTCCGACAGTACAGCCGGGGCAACCGCGACATCGAACTGCTCGACATGTGGACGCCGAACCCCGACAAGACCCTCTCCACCGCCGAGCGCGGCGTCCACGCGGTCGCCGAGCAGTACGCCTACGACAAACAGAGCGAGAAGTTCGTCTTCCTCCAGGGCGCGTACCAGGAGTTCGCCGAGACGATCAACAAGCTCCTCCGGAACGCCAGCCGCGAGGACCTCGCGGAGGAGCCGGCGTCGAGCGAGTCCGACGACGTCGACGACTACACCGGCACGACGCCCTCGGTGATCAAGATCCTTGGCGAGACGCACGACGTCGACACCTGGGCGGACGCGCTGACGGTTTGTAAGCCACCTCTCACAAGGTCCAAGTGCGTGCCTGCTATTACTTTCACCCCGGTCACGAGCGTTTTAATATGGTGTGGATGCTTAGATGACATGTCTCCCATTGAAACAAAAACGGAGACACGACAACCATGCCGATCAGCAAACCGTACACCAAGGCGACAGAAGATAAGATCAAGTCGAAAGTCCCCCAGAAGGCGGGCGTCTACGAGCTGAAGTCATTCGGGGAAACCAAGTACATCGGTAGCAGCAAGAACCTACAGGAACGCCTCCTCACCCACTTGGAAAAGGATCCGAACGGGTTCCGGTTCAAGAAGGCTGGTCTCCTCTCCAGTCATAAGAAGATGGAGCGCAAACACTACGACCGGTACGTCGAGAAGCACGGTTCCGAACCGGACTGGAACCAAAAGCGTCCGTAGGGGATAACAGGAGTCTCGTTCCACCCCCTCTTATATTATTGATGTAGCCGTTAACACCGCTCATTGTCTCTTGTGCCAGCGTCTGCTCAGAAGTACGAGAAATTTTTACAGGTCAATCCGGAACCAAGTGAGCGGCAAATTACGAACCGGGAGGGACTTGAACCCTCTCAGTTACCGAACGGTTCGAACCGCCGGGAGAGGGAAAGACGGCGTCCGGCATCACCGACCCCCATCGAGCCGTTTGCCCACGACGCCGGCGACGCGCTCGACCCAGTTCGGCACGTCGGCGTCGTGAACGGTGTCGCCCTCGCAGAAGGTGCGGGCGATCTCGACCGAGCCGCCGACGATCCACACGTCGAGCTGCCAGTCGTACTGGTTCGCGGCCGAGATCTCGATCCGGAGCGAGGAGTTCGCGTCGACGCTGACGACCGCAAGCGCGTGATTGGGGCTGCGACCGCGAATCCTCTCGTCGACGAGGTCGACACCGAACTCTTTCGTCTGTGCGCTGCCGCCGTGGACCGGTTGCTTCGAAGCCATACCGGTCGCTGGTCGTCGGTAGCGGTTTAGCCTGGCCCGCGGGGTTCCGGACGGTTCCAGACGGATCCAAACAGCGAGCCGTCTCCGAGTTAGTCGCGTTCGGGACGGTGTTCCGGAGGGTCCACGCCCTTCGGACGCCGCTCACTCCGGCTGATACGGATCGGTTGCGACGTCGAGGCGGTACACGTCCTCGGC
>ENA-ORCR01000386-ORCR01000386.1-marine-metagenome-genome-assembly--contig:-NODE-386-length-27726-cov-7.254693_pt1 | contig 27726 bp, 28 predicted proteins | sample MGYA00237782_ERZ508514 | MGnify/ENA primary metagenome ERZ508514 (study PRJEB26185, sample SAMN06268960) | marine metagenome | isolation source: Eden Landing Ponds, San Francisco, CA, USA | place...
AAGCCCACCAGCGTTCCGGGGAGTACTGGAGTGCGCGAGCCTCTGGGAAACGCGGTTCGCCGCCACCATTCATACCTTATAGCCCACTCGAGAGAGACATCTCTTCCGAGTGGGCTTTCTGTATTTACACAGAGCGACAGCCGCGTCGGCACAGTATCCCTCCGAGTAGTCACACCGCCGCGCTTACCGTCGGATATGAATTCTTAATACTACAGTGGGTCTGATTTAATACATGGGCGTAGTCAGCATTTCGATGCCGGACGAACTGGAGGAGCGAATCGACACGTTTGCGGACGAACACGGGTACACGGGTCGCAGCGAGGTCGTTCGAGAGGCGGTTCGAAACCTGATGGGCGAGTTTGAGGACAAGCGACTGGAAGACCGCGAACTGATGGCCATCGTCACAGTGTTGTTCGACTACGAGACGACAACCGTCGAGGAGAAAATGATGCATCTCCGTCACGACCACGAGTCTATCGTCGCATCGAACTTCCACAGCCACGTCGGCGACCGGTACTGCATGGAGCTGTTCGTACTGGAGGGCCAGCTAGAGGACATCTCCGCGTTCGTCGGCAAAGTCCGGGCCACGAAGGACACGCTGTCGGTTGATTACTCGGTCCTGCCGGTCGACGACATCAACATGTTCTCGTGAGGTATCGTCGACGCCGGAAAACACTGCCGCGTGTCGGGAGTCCACGAACCGTTTGGGACCTTCAGTAGGCGTTTAAGTCGGGCGCGCGTAGCCGGCGGCGATGAAAGACTCTATTCTCGATACAATCGGGTCGCCGCTGGTCTCGGTTCGCGCGCCAGAGGGGGCGACGGTCGCAGCGAAGATCGAGTCGTTCAATCCCGGCGGGTCCGCCAAGGACCGGCCGGCGAAATACATGATCGACGACGCCGAGCGAAACGGGACGCTCGAACCGGGTGATACGCTCGTCGAACCGACGAGTGGCAACACCGGCATCGGGATGGCGATGGTCGGGGCGACGAAGGGGTACGACGTCGTGCTGGTGATGCCGTCCTCGAAGTCACCGGAGCGCCGCCAGATAATGAAGGCCTACGGCGCGGAGATAGAACTGGTCGAGGGCGATATCTCCGATGCGAAAGAGCGCGCGGACGAACTGTGTGAGCGCGACGACTACGTCCAGTTGCGGCAGTTCGAGAACCCGGCGAACCCGACGGCCCACTACGAGACGACAGGCAAGGAGATTATCGAGCAGGTGGGCGACCGAACTATCGACGCGCTGGTGGCGGGCGTCGGAACCGGCGGCACGATCACCGGCACCGGCCGTCGACTGCGCGAGGCGTTCCCTGAGATGGACATCGTCGCTGTCGAACCAGCCGACAACGCCGTCCTCTCCGGGATGGAACCGGGCACCGGCGAGGACAGTTTCCAGGGGATGGGACCGGGCTTCATCAGCGACAATCTGGACACCGACCTGCTCGACGACGTGATGACGGTCGAACTCGGGGACGCGGAAGACGAATGTCGACGGCTCGCCCACGAGGAGGGTATCCTCGTCGGCCAGTCCTCGGGCGCGTCGAACCTCGCCGCGCGAGAGGTAGCCGAGCGACTCATCGCGGACGGTGTCGACGACCCGCTCGTGGTCACAGTCTACTGGGACAGCGGGGAGCGGTATATGTCGACCGGACTGTTCGACTGAGACCGGTCTGTTCTGTATGCGGTGTGACCCGAGTCAGGCCCCGAACTCCGATTCGGTCACCCTGACGATGAGCGTGTCGTCCACGTCCCGAAGGTCGTACTCGGGAATCGTGTCTCCGGTCCGCGTCAGAAGCATCGGCTCGACAAGCTCGGGTGGACGCTCGGTCTCCATCGCCTGCGTGTCGGGCGTTGGTTCTGATGCTCCGTCCGACGACTCTTCGTCGTCACTGTCGCCGTCTACATCCGACTCGACGATACCGTACACCTTGAGAAAGCGCCCGGTCTCCTCGGGCGCAACGTCGTCGTCCCGGATCGCCGCGGCGAGGTCCCGGGAGAGCCATTCCGTCTCACTAATTGATGGATCACGAACGAACGCAGCGTCGGCGAAGCGGACGAGATACCAGTTCAAGTCGTTGAGAAGCGCCACCGCCGCCCCGAGACTCACGGTGTCGACGGCGACGGTATTCGCGAACGGTTCCTGCAGGTCGTAGGTGGCGAGTGCGTTCCGTGCGGTCTCGCGAGAGAGGAGTTCGTACCGGAGATTCACGTCCTCGCTCCCGACGAGACAGACCTGCGTCATGGCTCAACCCTGGCCCGCCCCGGAAATTTAGCTTTCGATGGGGACGACGACGCGGTCCCGGGCACAGGCCTCGGCACGCTCGAACAGGTCGTCTGGTTCGGCTGTCCGAACTGCTTCGAGCGATGCATTGGTTTCCGGATGCGATGGGGCGACGCGGTTGCAACCGGTGTCGATTGTCGAGTCCTCGAAGGTCCCGATTGTCCGCGCGTGATTGGTTATCTCGGACTTGTCGACGGTGAGGTTCGGTCGGTGCACCGGGAGCGTAGTCGCAGCGTCCGTGACCGCGATGTTCGCGCTCGTCTGGCTGGATTTCTGCCCGATAGCCTCGCCGGTGACGATGCCGACGGCGTCGCGGTCGCGCGCGATAGCGTCGGCGACCGCGAGCATGAACCGGCGGAGAACGAGCATTCGAAGCGCCCCGAGGTCTCGAGACAGGTCGGTGACGATGTCACCAGCATCAATTACGGTAAGCGAAAGGTCGTGCCCGGGCGCGTACGAGGCGAGCGTTTCGACAGTCGAAACGGCTCGCGCCCGGTGGTCGGGGCCGCCGTAGTCACCGAGGTCGACGTAAACGGGGATCACGGGCGCGCCGCGTTTCATCAGCTTCCAGGCGGCGACGGGCGAGTCGATGCCGCCGCTGACGAGGGCGACGACGGGCCGCTGGGTCCCGAGCGGGAGGCCGCCGGGTCCCGCACGTTTCTCACAGAAGACGTAGGCTTCGTCGGCGCGACACTCGACGAACAGTTCGAAATCGGGATTGTCGAGGTTGACAGCGGGCTCGTCACCCAATTCCTCGATTGCCTCCCAGACGGCGGTGCCACCGTCGGACTCGATGTCCGTACTCGAAAAGGAGTGTGCCTCTGCTGGTCCCGCCCGGCGGGCGTTGACGGCGAAAGCGCCGCCGTCGTACTGCTCTCGCGCGGTCGCGGCCAGTGCGTCTTCGATTGCGGACAGCGTCGGGCCGACGGTCGTGACCGCCGAGGCGGAGGTGACGCCGAACGTGTCGGCCGCGGCCGCGGTCACGCCCTCGGGCTGGTCAGTGTGGACGAACAGCCGGTTCCGGCGCTGTTCGATGTTCCCCGACAGATCTCGGGCGTCGAGCATCGCACGGAGGTTGTCCGCCAGTTGGCCCTCCATCTTCCGGCGGACCTGTTCGCTCTTGACGCCGAGTTCGCCGTGGCGGACGAGCACGCTGTCGGCGTCTGGCGGATGCATGCCCGCGAATTGACTACCGGCGAGTAAAGGGGTGTCGCCTCGCCCTCTCAGAACGTCGAGAGGTTGCCGTCGATGACCTGCCGCGTGATGTCGGTCACGTCGGCCAGTTCATCGTCGATCGTGGCCTGGATATCCGATTCGACGTCGCCGATCGCGACACCATCCTCGGTGATAACTGTCGCATCAGCGACGTGGGGCTCGTCAATCGGTGACCCGATCTGTGAGAGCAGGCGCATCTGGACCTGTCGGATGCCGTCGACCTCGCTCGCGACGGACTGTGCGATTTCCGTCGAGAGGAGGTTGTATATCTTCCCGATGTGGTTGACGGGGTTCTTCCCCGATGTCGCTTCCATGCTCATCGGACGGTTCGGCGTGATGAGGCCGTTTGCGCGGTTTCCGCGCCCGACGGAGCCGTCATCGCCCTGCTCGGCGCTGGTGCCGGTCGTCGTGAGATAGATCGACTCGGCGTCGTAGTCGTCGGCCGTGTTGACGTGAACCGTTACGTCCCGGTCAGTGTACTCTTCGGCGAGGTCGGTGACGAACGCTTGAACGTCCGCGACGGCGGTTTTGTACGCATCGAGGTCCGGAACGTGTTCGTCAACCATTGCAACAGCGACGGTCACGTCGATGTGGTCGCCCTCGCGCTTGCCCATCACCTTCACGTCCTGGCCGACGACAGGGTTGGACTCGGCGTACTCGCCGGTCAATTTCTGCTCGGTGTTGAGGACGATCTGTTCGGTCTCGGTCAGGGGGGCGTGGCCGACGCCGTAGCTAGTGTCGTTTGCCATCGGTACTGTCGCCTCCTCGCCGAACACGGTCTGGAGATCGCCTGACCCTTCGCCGAATTGGACATCGACGATAACGTCGGAGCCGAGGTCGAGGTGCGGGAACTGCTCGTCGAGGTAGTCGCGGGCGGCCCGGAGAGCGATGCTCTCGGCCGGGATGCGCTCGCCGTCGAACTTCTTCGTCGCTCGTCCGACGACCAGTATATAAATCGGTTCCAGCACTTCGCCGCCGCCGTACGCGGGCGCGGCGGTTCCGGCGACGAGCTGTGTCTCGTCGGTGTTGTAGTGCAGGACCGTACCGAACCGGTCGATGTACGTCTGGGCCAGCGCCCGCGACACCGTCTCCGCGATACCGTCACAGATAGAGTCCGGATGGCCGATGCCCTTGCGTTCTACGACTTCGATATCCTGATCTTCGACGGCGAGCCCGCTCGCCGGTTGGACGTGGATGTTCCGCTCGGTCATTACCCCGGCTTCGTCTGGCCGGCTTCTATAACTTACGGGAACAGATAGCGGAGAAATGATTACTCGCTCGCATCGCCGAGCAGCATGCCGAGGTATGAGGTCCGTTGCTGGTCGTGCGGGTCCAGGTCGAGGTCCCGAAGCACCTCGTAGGCACCTTCCCGTACCGGTTCGATATCGCCGTCAGTTTCGCGCTCGACTTCGACGAACTCGCCGACATCGTCGACAGCGTCGAGCGTGACATCATACTCTCGGACCTCGTAGACCCGGCGGTTCTTCCGGACCGTCGCCGCGGGCTCGAAGCCGAGGTGCTGGACGATAGCGTCGATGTCGTCGCCGTCCTCGACGCCCGTTTCGAACTCCTCGCGGCTCTTCGATTCTGCTTCGAGCAGTGGCCCTTTGTAGGTGACTTTCGCGTTCGTCTCCCCCTTCCTGGTCTCGCGGCGGACCCGGAACGCCTCGTCTGTCTCGGCGAAATTCCGGTGGGGGGCGTCGTAGTACGTGTCTGTCTGTATCACCGTATCGACCTGCTCGGCCCCGAGTTCGTCGAGTCGCTCCGCGACAGCCTCGATATCCGCTGGCACTTTCACCTCGACTTCGTACATACTGTGGGGCTGGACCGGCCCGCTGAAAAACGCTCCCGTCGACCGCGCCATTTACTGTGTCCGCTCTCCCGGGTAGTAGTATGGCCGGTCGCTACGAACCGATCGACTCCCCGGACGAGACGACCCTCTTCCCGTATCACGACCTGACGCCGCCGACGGTGGCGGCGGTCGCACGCGCCCGGCAACGCATCCGACAGCATCTCCCAGAGACGCCACTGGTCCGCAGCGAAGCCCTCTCCGATGCCCTCGAGGCGGATGTCCTGCTCAAGAGAGAGGACACGCTCCCGACCGGCGCGTTCAAAGTCCGCGGCGGCGTGAATCTCGTTTCGTCTCTCGACGATGAGTTCCGCGACGGCGGACTGCTCGCCGCGAGCACGGGGAACCACGGCCAATCTATCGCCTGGGCCGGGCGTGAGTTCGACGTGCCCGTCACTATCGGCGTCCCGAAGGAAGCCAACGCCGGAAAGGTCGATGCGCTGGAGCAACTCGGTGCGGAGGTCATCCAGCACGGCGAGGACTACGACGAGGCCCGCGAACACATCGAGGACCTGGCGACCCAGCGTGAGGCGCGCTACGTCCACTCTGGCAACGAACCGAAGCTGCTCGCTGGCGTCGGCACGGCTGGCCTCGAAATCCTCGACGAACGACCAGACGTTGACCGCGTGTTCTGTCCCGTCGGCGGCGGCACCGCCGCGGCCGGGTACTGCATCACGCTCGGGGCGATGACCGACACCGCTGTCGTCGGCGTGCAGGCCGCGGGCGCGCCCGCGGTGTACCGCGCCTGGCAGGAGGAGACGCTGGAGGCCCTCGACAGCGTCGACACTATCGCCGAGGGCGTCGCAACCCGGGTACCGTTCGCACTCCCGACCGAAATACTGCAGGCGGGACTCGCCGATTTCCGGCTCGTGTCGGAAGATGCCATCGCGGACGCCGTGGCGCGCCTGTTCGAGACGGACCGCATCGTCATGGAAGGAGCCTGTGCGACGGCTGTCGCCGCAGCGCTCCAGGCTGGCGACGAAGTACGGGGCGAGACGGTCGTCCTTCCCGTCTCAGGGCGGAACATCGGCCGCGAGAAGTTCCACCGGCTGCTAGCTGAAAGCGAGTACTAGCCGGCCACTTCCGAAGCTACTCGACCGCTACTGACCGGGAAACGTTGTCCTTAAGAGTGCCACGACTGACGAACAGGGTATGAGCAACGAGTCTGAGACCGAAGTCGACGAGGAAGCTGCAGACGAAGAAGAGCAAGCCGAAGGACTACAGAAAGGCGATGTCGTCAAGCTCGCCTACACCGCCCGCACCGTCGACGGCGGCCAGCTTGTCGACACGACTGACGAGGAAGTCGCCGAAGACGACGGCATCGACACCGAACAGCAGGAGTTCGGCCCGCGCACCATCGTGCTGGGCGAGAACCACATATTCCCGGACGTCGAGCAGGACATCTACGGGAAGGAGGTCGGCGACGAGGGCAACGTGACCGTTGCGGCCGCCGACGCCTTCGGCGAGTACGACGAGGAAGAGGTCCGGACGGTCTCGAAGGACAAGATCCCCGAGGACGACCGCTACCCCGGCGCACACGTCGATATCGAAGGCGAGCACGGGCACGTCGAGACCATCATCGGCGGCCGCGCGCGCGTTGACTTCAACCACCCGCTGGCCGGCGAGGACGTCGAGTACGACTACGAAATCCTCGAAGAGGTCACGGACCGCGAGGAGAAGGCCCAGGGCATCATCCGGATGATGCTCGACATGGAGCTCGACGTGTGGTTCGAGACCGACACCGTCGAAGAGGAACAGCTCGTCGAGAGCGACGACGAAGACGAGGACGACGAGTCCGAACCCGAGTACGAGACCGTCGAGGTCGAGAAGGACACCCTGTACATCGAGGCGACGCCGCAGCTGACGATGAACCAGCAGTGGATGATGGGCAAACAGCAGATCGCCCAGCAGCTCACCCAACTGCTCGACATCGACCGCATCATCGTGCAGGAGGAGATCGGTGGCGGTGGCATGGGCATGCCCGGCATGATGGGCGGCATGGGCGGTGCCGGCGGCGCTGACATCGAAGACGCGCTGGAAGACGCCGACGTGGACGCCGAGGAGATCGTCGAAGAGATCGAAGGCGCCGAAGAGTAACTGCCACGCGAGCGGTTCTGCAGTATTGAGCGCCAGCCACCTGTTTTACCGTTCCGAGCGATAGCGGCTGCGACTTTCTGACGGCTCACCCGGGAGAACGGTTATACGCACGACACGTCATCACTACCCATGCGAGTGTCGCTAGTGTACCCGTCACTCCTCGCGCTCCCGCCGGGAATCGCGTTCGGCGTCGGCACGGTCGTACTGACCGGACGCGCCGCGCTCGGACTGGCAGCGGGTGTCGGCGTCGGTCTCGGGCTGTTCCTGTTGATACTCGTGGGAACGGAGTTCGGCTCGACGGACAGAGAGCCACGGCCCGGCCGCGAATAGAATAACCCGTATCAGGCGATGTCGCGGCTGGTGTCGATGCTGACCTCTTCGACGAGGTTGAGCTTGATGATGTCGGTGGGGGCCCGTCCGCCGCGGAATTTCGGAATCGCGAGGCGGTTCTCCACCTCGTCACCGTTCGTCGTGGTGTCGAGCTGGAACACCACGTCGGCGAAGTGCTCGGTGGTATCCCGAAGCGGTGGCACGTCGCGGCCATCGAGACAGTGGACGATAGCGAGGCTCCCGGTGTTGACGATGTGGTTCTGCAGGTCGTTCATGAACGCTCGGAACCGCGAGTGTGGCTCCTGGGCTTCCAGCACGTCGAGGGGGTCGACGATGAGGTTCGAAGTCTCCGGGAGCGCCGAGACGAGTTTGCCGGCGTTGTCGAGCGGCGCTTCGCCGGAGATGTGTCGCACCGTCGGGTCGCCGGTGTTAGCCGGCGTCTGCTCGATGCTTGCGATGACCGACTCGGCGGTCCGGTCGAGCGACAGCCACAGGGTTCCGCGCGTGGCGGTGAGTTCGTAGAGGAACAGCTCCGCCTGGCTGGCCGGCTGGGCAGAGAGCACGACGATACTCCCGGCAGGGATGCCACCGTCGAGCTTTCTGTCGAGGACATCGATGCCCGTTCGCAACCGGTTGACCATACCACTGAGAGGTTATTTAGCCACGAGATTAAGTATTCCGCTTGGTGAGAACGTTCGCTATCTCGACGTATTTTGCCGCCGCTCGGTCCGATTCCAGCGGTTTCGACACCGATGGAATGTGGACCGTTCTCGGAGAGGACAGCAGGTCCGATGGATCTACCGACCCGTCACTGCCGACGAGGACCGTGAGGGCGGGCGGCGCGTCGAGCGCCCTAGCCATCGCCGCAGTTTTGGCTGTGTCGGTGAGGCTCTGTCGGGTTGGTTCACTCACGAGCACTGTCCTGTCAGCCGCCCGCAGCGGGCGGGCGGCGTCCGGGCCGGCGCCGGCAGGACAGTCCAGTACCACGGGCCGGTCACACCGGGATAGCCTGTCGATGGCGTTGCCGACAGCGGCTTCGGAGGCGGCCTGACAGGGCAGCACGTCGACGTTCTCGACGGTCGTGGCACCCTGGGCGACCGTAGCCGGGTCAGCCGTGGCCGTGATGTCCGTGATTCCGAATGTCGGATCGACACCGGCGCGGCGATGGAGATTCGGCATATCACGGTCGGTGTCGACGACCAGCGACCGTCCGGTCGTCGTCCCCAGTGCCTGTCCGACCCCGAGGGCCACCGTCGTTTTCCCACAGCCACCCTTGCCGCCAGCGATTGCGAGCATACTGTGGGTGGTCCGCCTATCGGTTTTGAACCCTCGTGCTGGGAGCCGTGGGACAGTGACCACCGAACCCGGGCTAGGGCGACCGTCTCATCGTGGTTGGTTGTTGCCTACGTTTATACGATTGTTACGCGCTGCATTCCGCTGTCCGTAGCGGGACTACACTTCGAGTGGCAAACGTCCCGACGGCCGAACCGTTCGTTTAGACTCCACCTATGAAGAGATAGTATGTGTGTAACGATAATAGTCACAACACAACTATGGAGTATGGACAGTGGACCGAACAAGGCTCTCCAGTTATACAGTATCCGTACCCTATCCGAGTCACTCCCTGAAATCGTCCGGCGTGTCGGTGCTGCCGGCTACGACGGGGTCGAATTCGCCTACCGGTTCCACGAAGAACCGCCTGAAGATGTCGCGGCGGCCCTCGATGACGCCGACCTCGTACCAGTCGCCGTCCACGCAGACTTCTCTGAAATCGAGGCTGCTCTGGACGGCGAATCTGACCTGCTGGTCCGGTGCCGAACAGTGGGGTGTGACACAGTCGTCGTTCCACATCTCTCGGCGTCCGAGCTTCGAACCCGGAGCGATATCCGCTCGCTCTCCCGCCGGTTCCGCGACGCAGCGGCCGCCCTCGCAGACTGGGACATGCAGCTCGGGTATCACACCGGCCGGCGGGCGTTCCGCCCCTTCCTCCCGGACGGGGTGGGCAAAATCACCGGAGAAACGCCGATACCCGCAGCAGTCGGGCGGTACACACACCGGTTGCTGACTGAACTTCGGCCGACCGAGCCGACGACGATACCGAGCGAGACCCCGATATGGAACCTCATTGCTCGGACTGCGCCGACGGAAGTCACGCTCGAGCCGGAGGTCGCGGAAATCCGCGAAGCCGGCTACGACCCGACCGCGCTCTTCTCACTCTGTGGCGACCGTATCGAGATGGTACATCTTCGGGACGTAGCCTCGGCCGGGCCGTTGCGGGGCTACGAGAACGTCCCCCACGGCGAGGGCCTCGTGGATATGGATGCGGTCGTCGACGCCGCGACCGACGCCGGCGTCGACTGGGTGATATACGAGAACGAACTCGACAGCGACCCGGCAGCGAAGGTCGACCACGGGGCGACCACGCTGGAGCATCTCCTCGATGGGAGTGACCAATCGCGGAGCCCCACACGGATTCCTGCCACGAGTTCGTGACCGCTGTCGGCGGTGTTAGGCCAGCTATAACAATACCGATGCACCCGAACGGCTGGGACATGAATCTACACCACGAGCGCATCGAGGCCTCGCCGCCGGCGAGCACGATGAGCTTCTGTCTCACGACCGACCTCACGGGGAACGGTCGGCCGGACGTCATCGTCGGCGCGCTCGGCGACGAGCACGAGGTCAGGTTCCCGCTCGTCGACAAGTCGGTCGACCTGCTGTCCGTGTTCGGTATGGGGCCGGTTGCTCGCTGGCTCCAGACGAACGTGTTCTGGTACGAAAACCCCGGCTGGGAGCGCCACGACGTTGCCAGCGCACCGGAGCTCTCCGTCGGGGGCTCGCTCGGCGACATAACGGGGAACGGCCGCCCGGACCTGGTCGCCGGCCAGAACATCCACCAGCACAAACTGTGGTGGTTCGAGATCCCGGACGACCCGCGGGAGCAGTGGACGCGTCGGCTCATCACCGACGACTTCGAGAAGTATCACGACACCGCCGTGGCGGACGTGGACGGCGACGGACAGAACGAGGTCGTCGGGCTGTCTCAGGAGTCCCGAACCGTGTTCTACTACGACATTCCCGACGACCCGACCCGGGAGCCGTGGCCGGTGGCCAACCGCCACATCGTCGCGGAGGACCTCGACGTCGAGGGCGTCGCTGTCGAGGACGTCGACGGCGACGGCGAGGTCGAAATCGTCGCCGGTCCCAACGTCTTCCACCGGACGGCCGACGGGTGGGACCGAGAGCTGATCGCCGAGGGCTGGCAGTGTACCCGCGTCGCCATCGCGGACGTGGACAGCGACGGTGACCTGGAGATAATCCTCGTCGAGGGCGACGAGCCGTACCTCGACGACCGCCCGGCCCGACTGGGCGTGTTCGACCCGCCCGAGTGGGACCTGACCCTGCTGCATGACGGCCTCTCGAACCCGCACAGCCTCGACGTGGCGGACTTCGACGGCGACGGCAGCCCCGACATCTTCGTCGCGGAAATGGGGCTGGAGGACGGACACGAACCCCGACAGTTCGTGTTCCACAACGACGGGACGGGGAACTTCGAGCGGAAACAACTGAATACCGGCATTCCCACCCACGAGGCGAAAGTTGTCGATCTCGACGGTGACGGCATCCCCGACATCGTCGGCAAGGCGTACACTGAGCCACGCGTCGATGTCTGGCAGAGCAATCCCTGACGAATCGTTCTACTGCTACGTCCGCCGCTACGCTCTCAACGGCCTGTTTTCGACCTTCGTGTCGATGCTCCCTCAAACCGAACATGACGCTGGGGGCGAACGTCCTGTTCCCGTGTCGGGGGATTCAAGACCGTCCGGAGCGCGGTATCGAGTGAAATGCGGCACGACCACATCATCAGCGCGAAACAACTCTCGCGGGGCGACATCGAGACGGTGCTCGACCACGCGGCCGACATCGCGGCTGACCCGGGGGCGTTCGCGGACCGGCACAGCGACACGCTGCTTGGCCTCCTCTTTTTCGAGCCGAGTACCCGGACGAAGATGAGCTTCACTACGGCGATGAAACGCCTCGGTGGCGACATCGTCGATATGGGCTCTGTCGAGTCCTCCAGCGTGAAGAAAGGCGAGTCACTGGCCGACACCGTGCGCGTCGTCGAGGGGTACACCGACGCGCTCGTGCTCCGGCACCCAATGGAGGGTTCCGCGAAGATGGCGAGCGAGTTCGTCGACGTGCCGCTCGTCAACGCCGGCGACGGAGCCGGCCAGCACCCGACACAGACGCTACTCGATCTCTACACGATCCGTGAGAACGCGGGCTTCGATGACCTGACTATCGGCATCATGGGCGACCTGAAGTACGGACGGACGGTCCACTCGCTGGCCCACGCCCTCACGACCGTCGACGCCAGACAGCACTTCATCAGCCCCGAATCGCTCCAGCTTCCGCGCTCGGTCCGCTACGATCTCCACGAGGCCGGTGCGGGCATCCGCGAGCACACCGAACTCGACGAGATACTTCCGGAACTGGACGTGCTCTACGTGACACGCATCCAGGCCGAGCGGTTCCCCGACGAGGGCGAGTACCGCGAAGTCGCCGGCCAGTACCAGATCGACGCTGCCACGCTGGATGCGGCCAAGGACGATCTGACCGTCATGCACCCGCTCCCGCGCGTCGACGAGATCGCCCACGACGTCGACGAGACCACCCACGCGCAGTACTTCCAGCAGGCCCACAACGGCGTCCCGGTGCGGATGGCCCTGCTCGACCTGATGCTCGGAGGCGACCAATGAGCGATAACGACCAGCAACTCCGCGTCTCGAAGATCCAGAACGGCACCGTCATCGACCATATCGCGGGCGGACAGGCGCTGAACGTCCTGGCGATTCTCGGCATCGACGGTACCAGCGGCGACTCCGTCTCCGTCGCGATGAACATGCCCTCGGACCGTCTGGGCCACAAGGACGTGGTCAAGGTCGAGGGTCGCGAACTCTCCCAAGACGAGGTCGACGTGCTCTCGCTCATCGCCCCTGCGGCGACGATTAACATTATCCGCGACTACGAGGTCGTCGAAAAAGGCCGCGTCGAGCGCCCGTCGGTCGTCGAGGGGGTTCTGGAGTGCCCGAACCACAACTGCATCACGACTGAGGACGAGCCTGTCGACTCGCGGTTTGCCGTCGGCGACGACGGGGTGCGCTGTGAGTACTGCGATACGATCATCCGCGACGACCTGCCGGCACACATTCTCGCAGAGTAAGTCGTCCCTGCTGCCGTCCGGCTACTGCAGCCAGATGCTCGCAAACGAATCGAAGTAGTCTTCGCCGGTATCGACCAGCACGTGGTCCGCGCCAAGCGCAGTGACACGGTTCGACACCGAGTCGACGTGGGCATCGAGTCGTGACTGGTACGTTTCGGCCAGCGAGCCGCTGAAATACGACCGGCGTTTCTCGTCGCTCTCGGGGTCGGCGAACAGCACGTCACCGACGACGCCGGGGTCCCGTTCCTCCGGGGCGACCACGCGGACGAGCAACACGTCGGCGTCGTTGCGTGCGAGCGCGGCGATGCCCGATTCGAGTTCCTCAGGCTCGGTCAGACAGTCGCTGAACACCACGACGAGCGAGCGCGAGCGGATGCGTTCGGCGTACGCCTCCAGCGCGGATTCGAAATCGGCCGTCCCGTCGACCGTCATCTCGTTCAACTGGTCGATGAGCGAGAGGAGTTCCCCCCGGTTCGACTGACCCGTATCGATCCGGTCCACCCGGTCGCGGAACGTACAGAACCGGAAGTCGTTGTTCTCCTCTGCGGTGAGGTAGGCGAATCCGAGCCCGAGCTTGGCGGCGTATTCGAACTTGTGACTCGACGCTTCGCCGTAGTCCATCGACGCGCTCGTGTCGACGAGCAGGTGGACGGTCAGGCTCCGCTCTTCCTCGTACTGCTTGATGAAGTACTCCTCCGTCCGGGCGAACAGCTTCCAGTCGATCCGTCGCGTGTCGTCCCCCGGTGAGTAGCGACGGTAATCGCTAAACGTGAGCCCTTCGCCGACCCGCGGGGACTGCTGATCACCCTGTCGAATCGAGGTGGTCTGGCGGTTCAGCGCGGCGGTGAACCGGCCGAGTTCGTCCAGGAAGTCCGGTTCGATAGTCACGGCTGGCCCTCCCACTCTCGCTGAGCCGCCCGCCAAACTGCGGTCGTCGGGCGGGTCATTCCATCAGCGCCGCGATGAGGTCGTCCGCCGTCCGGCCCTCCCGCTCGGCCCGGAAGTCCACGATAATCCGGTGCCGGAGCACCGGGGCGGCCAGGGCTTCGATGTCCTCGCCCGTGACGTGCGAGCGGCCGCGGAGGAACGCCCGCGCCTTCGCCGTCTGGACGAGCGCCATGCTCGCTCGCGGGCTGGCACCGAACTCGATGTCGTCGGCCTCGCGGGTCCGGCGGACGAGCTGGACCGCCCGGTCGCGGAGGTCGTCGGCGATGGGCATCTCGCGGACCAGTTGCTGGATTTCCTGAATCTCCGGGCGGGTCAGCGAGCGCTCGACGGGGACCTGCTCCGCGCCGGCGGTGTACATGTCGACGATAGTCCGCTCCTCGTCGTAGTCGGGGTAGTCGACCAGCAGCTTCAGCATGAAGCGGTCGGTCTGGGCCTCCGGGAGCGCGTACGTCCCCGACTGGTCGATGGGGTTCTGTGTCGCCAGGATGAAGAAGGGGCGCGGCAGTTCGTAGGTCTCGCCTGCGGCGGTCACCTGTTTCTCCTGCATCGCTTCCAGCAGGGCCGCCTGTGTCTTCGGCGTCGCCCGGTTGATCTCGTCGGCCAGCACGACGTTGGCGAACACCGGCCCCTTCTCGAAGACGAACTCGCGGCCGCTGTCGGTCTCGCGGATGATTTCGGTCCCCGTGATGTCGGAGGGCATCAGGTCGGGGGTGTTCTGGATCCGGGAGAACTGAAGATCGGTCACCTCCGCGACTGTCCGGACCATCGTCGTCTTCCCCAGTCCCGGGTTCGATTCGAGCAGGGCGTTACCGTCGGCCAGGATACAGATGAGCAGTTGCTCTAATACCTCCTCCTGACCGACGATCCGTGTGCTGATCTGTTCACGTGCGTTCGCGATTTTCCGCTGTAGTTCGTCGATGTCTTGCTCTGGGCTCATGGGTCGGTGTCCTCGTCGTCCGTGTCTTGCTCTCGGATCCTAAGATTGTACTCGCGGATGAGGTCCGCATCCTCGACGTCTTCCTGGCCGGCGAACCCGGCCTGTTGGCTATCGACCGTGCCGCTTCCACTCCCCGGTCCCCCGGTGTCCGGCGACGACGGGAACGACTGGCTCCGGTCGACCTCCTCGTCGCCGCCCGTCGAATCGATCTCGGCGGTGAGGTTCTCGTCGCCGGCCTGCACATCCTCGCTATCGCCGAGTATCGCGTCGCCGTCTTCGAGTCCCTCGTAATTGCTTGGTCGGTCGTTCGGCGACTCCGTCTCGACCGGATCGCGGTCCAATAGACCGATGTCGACGACAGCCACCTGCACTGTCGCCAGACTCAGCAGGATAACGACGACGAGCGTCCCGAGCAGTCGCCGGCTGTCGACGAGCGCGACGCTCGAACTCTGTTTCAGCCCATCGAGGACATCCTCGTAGAGCCGGGCCGCCATCCGCGTCTCGGCCCCGTCCTCGACCGCGTCCCGCGCCGTTCGGAGCGCGTCGGTGACGTTCGCGTTCGCCGCCTCGAACTGTTCGACGAGCGGCTGGCGGACCCGGTACAGATACTCGCCGAGGAACCAGCACCCCCCGCCGACGATACCGACGACTGCGCCCGTGGGGAAGGATAGCCCCGACACCGAGCGACCGACGGCCGTGCCGACCGGGTCCGTCACCGCCGCGGGGACCGACAACTGCGTCGGGAGCTCGACCGGCGAGAGGACAGTCAGGAGGAGGTTCACCAGGAGAAAGATCAGCACTGCGTCGACGACGGCATAGACGAACGCCGCCTTCTTGCCTTCGCGTCTGACCTCGGCGATGGCTGCGGCCATGCGTTCGCGGGCTTGCGCCCGTCCGTCATCTGCGGGGCCCTCGCCGCCGGTTTCTCCGGTGTCTGTGTCTGGTTCGTCCATTAGTAGCCCTCACAGGTGGCTTTGTCTTGGTTCTCGGGCTGGCTACAGAGCGTCTCGATATCGTCTCGCAGCTCCTGGTTTTGGCTTTCGAGTTCGTCGATATCGCTTTCGAGCGTACTTATCCGTGATTCCAGGCTGTCGATCTCGTCTTGCAGGTCGGACACCTGGTCTTCGAGTTCGTCGCGCTCGTCCGCTAACTCTTCGTTTTCCGTCTCCAGATCGTCGATTGTCGACTCGAGGTCATCGACTTCGTCCTGGAGCGTGTCGCGCTCGTCTCGAAGGTCACCGACCGTCCCCTCCAGCTCCTCGACTCTGTTCCGGCTCTCGCGAAGCGACTGCCGAGTCTCTGCCAACTGGCTCTCCGTGGCGTTCAACTGCGACTCCGTCTGATTCAGATTGGTTGCGACCTGGTCGACGTCTTCCGACCGCGTCTCCAACTGCTCTTCGAGTTCGTCGATGCGGGTCTGTGTGGATTCCAGTTCACTCCTGGTGTCATCGAGATTCTCCCGGAGCTCGGCGTTTTCCTGTCGGAGCTCCTGGTTCTGCGACCGGAGCTCGCTCGCGGAGTCCTGGTACAGCACCGTCGTTCCGCCGGTGCCGACCATCGAGAGAACGATGAACACCACGAGCCCGAGGTTGATACGGCGGCCGATTGCGCTCACGGGAGACCACTCTCCAGGGAGGTGCGACCGCGGTACACTTGAACACGCCGGGCGACCACCTCGCCGGTGAACAGCAGGAGCGCGCCGAGCACGGCGACCCAGTCCCAGGTGTCCCGAACGGTGCGGACCCGGGTGGACTTCTGGCGTGCCTGTCTGGCTATCTGTTCGCCTTGGTCCGGGCTGAAGGTCTGCCCGCCCGTCGTTTCGACGAGCGAATCGAGGCTCTCACTCGGGCCGAAGGCACCGTACTCGACCGGGTAGTTCGCCGCGTACTCGGTGTCGAGTGCCGTCTGATACCCTGCCTCCCGAGGCGTGAACTCGCCGCGATACCGGCCGTCACCGATCTGGCGGAAAGAGATGTCCGCTGCGTCCGGGCGGCTATCGCCCTGGTAGGTCAGCGTCGTCGGACGCCCCACGCGGGCATCGCCGACCGCTGTGACGCCGGTCTGCGTGCGCATTGGGTCACCCACCGCGTAGTTGACCGACTTCGTGACGACCAGCGAGTCCGGCCGGTCGAGCAGGCCGCCCATCGTGTTGTCCGAGTCGTAGGCGGTGATAGAGACCACGCGGCCCAGCCCGAACCGCCAGGAGGCGATGGCCGGCTTGCCGTCCGCGGTGGCGACCTGGTAGTCGGCCCCGGGCTTGACCTGGACGTTGTTCGCCTGGCCGGGGTTCGCCGTCAGCTCCACGCCGGAGGTGATGAACGTGTCTTCCGTGACGATGGTGAGGTTCTCCCCCTGGTAGCGCCGCGAGGAGCCGCCAAAGAGGAGCCGCAGCCGCTCGGTCTCGTCGGCGGCGAAGTACGAGCCGCCGGACTCGCTGGCGATCTGGCGCATCGTCGCGACGCCGACGCGCTTGCCGACGCCGACCGAGACGATGCGCGTCCCCTCGCGGCCCAGTTGGTTGGCGACGGCCGCCGGCGGGCCGAGCCGGTCCTGGCCGTCACTGAGGAGGATGATCGTTCCTTCGCGGTCGCCCAGCAGCTCGTCGGCGCCCTGTAGTCCGACGGCGATGTCCGTCGCGCCGCCGCTTTCCAGTCGGCGTATCTTGTCGGCAGTTTCCGCTCGGTTCTGGCCGAGGCGCTGCAGCTCCGAGACGCGATACGCGTCGTAGTTGAACGCGACGACCCCGACCTGGTTCTCGTCGCCGAGCTGGTCGAGCACGTCCAGCGCGACGGCTTTCTGTATCGAGAGGCCGCCCTCGGCGCTGCCCGAGACGTCGACGAGGATGACGATGTTCGACTCGCCGCCGGTCGCGTTCCCTACCCGGACCGGGAGCATCGAGGCCACCGACGACGTTTCGTAGCCGCCGTTCTCGTAGGCGTTGTCACCGCCCGCGACGACGAGCCCGCCGCCGTTGATGACGAAGTCCTGCAGCGCGGTGGCGTTCCCGATATTCTGTGACGGCGTGTCTTGCATGACGACGGCGGCGTAGTCATCGAGGTCCGCCGGGACTGACGAGGCCGTCGAAACGTTGTACAGCGAGTCGAGGTAGTTCCGCAGGGGGTACTCGCCCTGTGAGACGTACAGCACGTCGGGCTGTTCGACGACGCGGACGCTCTTGTAGAACACGTCGTTTCGCGCGTACTCGTCGTCGCCGGACAGCGTCGCAGTCACGCGGTGTGACCCGATTTCCTCGAACGTGTGGTCGACGGTGAGCGTGCCGTCCGGCCGGAGTTCTCCTTCAGTCACGCTCTCACCGTCGATAGTCACTTCGACGGGCACGGGTTCGAGGACGCTCACGCCCTGCATCGAGACGGTATACCGTGACTGGACGCCGCGGCTCACCGTCGACGGCCCCGCTATCGCCACGGCTCGCTCAGTGCGTGGCGACTGCAGGGTGACGCTGTGGACGGTCGCGTTGAGCCCGGCTGCGTCCTCGGCGGCTGTCGCCAGACTCCGGCCCTCCGTGACGCGTCCGTCGGAGACGACGACGACCGTCCCGTTCTCTTGGAGGTTTGCCGCCACGCCGTCGCCGATCCGCGAGTTCGACCCGCTGCCGATTGTCGCTCGCGTCACCGGAACCCCCTCGTTTTCGATGTCCCGTACCAGCTCGTCGGTCGTGTTCGGATAGATGCCCATGCTCGCGGACTCATCTGTCAGCAGTGTCACGCCCGGTTCGCCCGGCGTCTCGCGGGTCTGAACGGTGTACGGTTCCATCGCGCCGAGGACGAGCAGGCAGACGATGAGCACGCGGCTGGCAAGCAGAAGTCGGCGGCTCCGGTTCGAGGCCGACCGCGGTCCACCGTCGCCACGCCGGATGAGATACGCGAGGAGGCCGACGGCAACCGGCACAGCGAGCAGGGGCCACAGGTGCTCGACGCCGACAGTGAGTCCCTCTGTGAGGGTGTAGGAAACCGCCATCAGAGGTCACCCCGCCGGCGCAGATAGCCGATCTCGACCAGCGCGAGCACCAGCCCGCCCAGCGCGAAGTATTCGGTCAGCGGCTGTGGCACTGACCGCTGCTCGGTCCGGGTCAGGTTCCCGGCCGTTCCGGAGCGCTGGTCGAGCGCTCCGACGTTGGTGTTTGACTCGCCCTCGTCCAGCAGCGACGCGCTCACTTGCCGGCTCTCGCTTCGGTAGAGCCCGGCTCGCTGGAGCGGGACCGAGTTCCCGGAGACGGGACCGGCCGGCCCCTCGACGGTGGTGTTACCGAACCGGACGGTCTCACCGGTCTCGTGGTTCAGCGCCGGGAGCTGTTCCCTGTCCGCGAGGTAGTACACCGCCCGCTTCCAGAACACGGGGTACTGATAGTTGAACTTGAAGCTGGATCGGTCCTCGATGTAGCCGTAGTACATGACCCGCCCGCCGTTCCGGTCCTCCGTCGCGATGAGCGGCGTCCCGTCACCCAGTTGCACCTGGGCCGACCCGGAACGTAGCGACCCGGAAATGTACTCGTCCGGGGGCTGGAAGTCGATGCCGCGGGTGAGCTGTGTCTGTGTCGTCTGGCCCACTGTCGCGCCCGCCCGGGTCTCGCCGGGCTCGATGAGGAGGAGGTCCCGGTACCGCTGTGGGAGGTTATCTTGAGCCAGTACCGCCACGCCGCCACCGTCTTCGACCAGCTCGCGCCCGCTTTCGACGTTGCCAGGCAGCAGTGAACTCGGGTCGACGTTGCTGTACAGGATGACGTCGTAGTCGCCCTGAATCGTCGTCGGCGGCTGCCTGACCGTCACGTTCACCCGGTCGACGACCGACAGCGCGGTGGTCAGGTACCGGTTCCGGTCGTTTGTCAGCACCAGTACGTCGACAGCCGCGTCCGCCGGTGCGGCGACGTAGACGCTGTCGTCAGTCGCGAAACTGTCGCCCGGGCTGAGCCGGGCCTCGCTCCCGCCGGCCGGGACCGGTAGCGTCACCGAACCCACGTCGTCGGGCCCGAGCTGCAGTTCTTGCTGGGCGTTGCCGAGCCGAACGGTCCGGGTGACGGACGAGTCGCCGTAGTTTTTCACCGACAGCGCCACCTCCGAGCCGGAGAACCGGCGGTCGATGAAACCGACGTTCGCATCGCCCCCGCGGTTAAATTGTTGGAGGTCGACAGAGAGCCCGCGCCCGCGTGCCGTCGTGACCGCAGTGGTCCACTCCTCGCTCGCAAAGTCACTCAGGACGACGACTCTGGCGTTCTCGCCGGCGATCGAAGCTGCCTGCGAGATAGCGCCGCTGAGCTCTCCCGGCGCGTCCGTCGGGCTGACCCCGTCCAGTGTCCCCTGAGCCGCTGTCGGCGTGCCACGCTGGAGCACGACCTCGCCGCCGTTGGTCGTCGTGACGACGGAGGTCGTCCCTGTTATTTCTTCTCGGGCGGCCGCGACGGCCCGCTGGAAGCGTGTCTGGCCGTCCGCGTCGGTCTGCATGGACGCGCTGGTGTCGACGACGATGACCGTCTCTTCGACCGTCGCCCGCTCGGAGACGGTGACATACGGCGTCGCCAGTCCGACCGCGAGCACCAGTACGACCAGCACCTGCAACAGTAGCAGGAGGCTCCGTGAAATCCGTTCGAGAAACGGCGTCGCTGACTGCTGGCGTTCGCCGGCGACGAGAAACTGGAACGTCGGCAGCGTGAGTTCTTGCGGGTCCGGCCGGATGAGATACAGCACCACTATCGGCACCGCCAGGAGGAGGGCCGCCAGTCCCAGGGGGGCAAGCAAAACGTCCGAGAGGACCATTGTCTGTGTATCAGGCGGAGGTGGCATTTATCTTGTGACTCTGATGACACCAATCTGTGTGCATCCGGCTCCGACGCCGTCTATTTGCGTCCCGGCGTCGAACGCCCCGTATGCGTTTCAGTCGCGCCCGCACGGAGGAGGTTCTGCGGGCTCTCGTTCACGAAATCAGGGCGGAACGGCTCACGTTCATGGCTGGCTCGATAGCCTACCACGCGTTCCTGTCGATTCTCCCGCTGCTGTTGCTGGTATTGACTTTTGTCCAGCGGACAGAGAACGCCCCGTTGCGGGCCTCAATCGTCGGTATCATGGAGGCCGTCCTGACCGCACAGGCCAGCGGCATCATCCAGCAGGGGCTGACCGAGGCCGACGCGTCCGTCTCGTTGCTTGGCGTGGGTTTTCTCCTCTGGGGCTCGCTGCGAATCTTCCGGGGGCTGGACACGGCCTTCTCGGACATATACGAGACGGGCGCGTCGAACACCTTCCTCGACCAACTCGGCGACGGACTGGTCCTCCTCGTGACTGTCGCCGTGGCGATACTCAGCGCCAGCGCGCTCGGCAGCGCCCTGCCCGAGGCCGGGAGCGGCCTGCTGTGGGCGGTCGCCAGCGGACTGGTCCGGGCCGTCGGCCTGTTCGTCGTCTTCTATCCGATGTACTACATCTTCCCGGACACCGACGTCTCACCGCTTGAGGTCGTCCCGGGTGTCGCCTTTGCCGCCGTCGGCATCACGATTGCGCAGGTTCTCTTTACAGCGTTCAAATCCGGCTCGACAGGCGGAAACATTATCGCCAGCATCCTCGTCCTGCTGAGCTGGCTGTACGTCATCGGCCTGGTTGTCTTACTCGGGGCGGCGATCAACGCCGTCCTCTCGAACCGCTCTGAGGACGTGGATATCGACCCTGTCATCGGCGACCACCGCCAGCAGAACACCGCACGCGAGACGACGATGTCCCGCGAGGCGCTGCTGGCCGAACTCGATACGCTCGCCGACCGCTTCCAGCAGGGGCAGGGCATGATCTCCGTCGAAGTCGCCGACGAGCGCACTGAAATCGACTGTCCGGAGACCGCCGTTGTCGACCGCTCGTCGGACGTGTTCGGATTAGATCAGTCTGTCGCGCTCACGCTCAGGTGGTGGCCGGACGAGAAGTAGCGCCGTCCTACTGCGCGTCGCGCCGCTCCCACGCCTGTACCGTCGGGAGCGACCACCCGCGGCCGATGCCCAGCCCTCGGGCCAACAGCACTGCGAGCGCGCACCCGGCCGATGCCGCGCTGAGTGCCACGCCCATCTGTGCCAGCGCCCAGAAGGCGAGGCCGCCGATAACGGCACAGGACGCGTAGAAGTCCTCGCGGAGGATGAACGGCGTTCGGCCCAACAGCAGGTCCGATATCGCCCCGCCGCCGGCCGCGTTGACCGTCGCCAGCGCGACGACGGCGAACACCGGGAGACCGGCCCGGTGACCCAGCAGCGCTCCGGTGGTCGTGAACGCCGCCAGCCCGATGGCGTCGGCCGTCAGGACGACCGGGTGCTGGTGGCCGTCGTCGAGGAAATGTACCAGCAGGACGGCGGCGGCGACGCCGAGGAGCGACAGGGCGACTTCGCCGGGGGACTGCAGGGAGTTCGGCACCCTGTTCAACAACAGGTCCCGCGTCGTCCCGCCACCCAGCGCCGTCATCACGCCGACGACCGTGACGCCGAACACGTCGTAGCGCTCCTCGATGGCTTTCGCCGCGCCGACGAACGCGAACCCGACCAGTCCGATAGCGTTCATCACCGCAAACGGGTCGGTCACGCTGGCCCTCCGATCCGCCGGGACGCGGTACGTAAGCGACCGCGAGCGCGTCGACCCGCTGTCACGAGTATAGCGGTCATTATCGGACTACTACGGGTGCGGACAATTATGCCTTTAGTCCCGCCCGTGAGGCATGTGATTGGCTAACACCGTAGGCTGCCAGCGACCATGCTCACGGCTTGACCGTCTCTAACACCCAGTCGGACGGTGTCGCCCGCCGGACCTCGAACGGGTCGAAAGCCTCCCGCGGGGCCTCCGCGAGCCGGCCCAGGAACTGCCCGACTGGGGTCGGGTCGCGGTCGCTGACGAGGACGAACGAGTCGCCGCTGTCCAGCGCGGTGAACTGCTCTCGAACCAGATCCTTGCGTTCCTGTGGCGGCAGGTCCCGGATATCGGCGGTCGGGTCGGCGTCCACCTCGCCGGCGGTGTCGAGTGCCGACCCGACGGCGTCGCCCAAATCGCTGACAGCGCCGGGGACCTCACCGGGTGCTGGCGTCCCCTGCAGGTCGTGCGAGAACGGGAGTTCGGCCAGCACCTCGGCATCGAGGTCTCCCAGCGCGTCGCCGGTGAACAGGTCGTTCGGCTCGCCACAGCAGTCACAGACGTATTCGGCCATGTTGACGACGGTTCCCAGCACCGGCACGTCGTTGTCACGGAACAGTTCGACTGTCCGGCTGGTGTCGCTGACGCTCGCGTGAAACGGTGTCGTCACGACGACCACGCCGTCGACGGGGACCTCCTGCAACGTCGTCAGCACCACGTCGCCCGTCCCCGGCGGCAGGTCCAGCACCAGTACCTCGTCGTTGCGCCAGGCGGTGTTCTCGAACAGGTCCTCGAGCGCGTCGTGGGCCATCGCGCCGCGCCAGGCCAGCGGCGCGCCGCTTTCCATCAGGCCGACGCTCATCACGTCCATGTCGCCCGCCCGGACGGGGAGCGGGTCGCCCTCCTCGCTGGAGTGGACTGGGCCGCTCACCTCCAGCAGTTCGGGCACGTTCGGCCCGTGGATGTCGGCGTCGAACAGCGCCACCTCGTTGTCGGCGGCCAGCGCACAGGCCAGGTGCGTGGCGACCGTGGACTTGCCGACGCCGCCTTTCGCACTGGCGACGGCCACGACGTGGTCGAAGGACTCGACACCGGCCTGCCCCTCGCTCGATGGCGCCGTCCGTTCGACGTGGACGCTGTCGACACCGTCCACGTCGTCGACCGCGTGGAGCATCGCCTGGACGACCTGGGTGCTCGTCCCGCCGTCCAGTGCGGTCAGGTCGGCCTCGATTGTCACGTCGCCGTCGGCCGCGTCGATGTTCTCGACGAAGCCCGCGTCGAACACGGAGAGGTCGGCGTTCGGGTCGCGCACGTCTCGCAGTGCGGCTTCGATGCGGTCGGTCAGTGTGGTGGGCGTTCCGTCAGTCATCGTCAGAGGTCGGGCATCCGGTTGAGTCTGTCCTCGCCGGGCAGCAGTCGCGCGTCGTTCTCCAGGGCACCGCCGAACTGTCGCCGGAACCGCCCGGGGTCCACGTCGAGTGACCGCTCGGCGGTCTGGCGGACGACGGTGGCCGGGTCGTCGGTGAGCTCGCGCAGTCGCTCGCGGGCGCGGTCCTCGTCGACGCCGCCGAGCATGTGGGCGGCCCACTCGCGGACCCGTTCACTGTCGTCGCGGCTCTGTTCTAACAGCAGGTCGGCCATGGCCTCGCCCCGGAGCTTAAAAAGCGAGATGGCCGCGTTGCGACGGACCGCGTGGTGGTTGTCGTCGATTGCGGCCGCGATATCGTCCTCGTGAGCCTCGCGGTCGACGTTGTCGAGCGTGACGACGGCTTCCGCCCGGACCCACGGGTCTGGGTCGTCCAGCAGTTCCACCGCCACCGCTGCGGCCCGCTCGCCGCCGTGGGCCGTCAGCGCCTCGACGGCGAACTGGCGCACGTCGCTGTCGTCGTCGGTCGTCGCAGCACGGGCGAGCGCCGCCACGATCTCGTCGGTGGTCGCGCGGTCCTTCAGTTCGAGGGCGGCACGGCGTCGGTCGGTCTTCGCGCCGTGCTCGATGTCGGACAGCAGCGACGCCACCGCGTCGTCCTCGACGGGTTCGGTGTCGCTGGCGGCCAGCTCTTCGGGTGTCGCCTCGCCGATGGTCACGTCCTCTCGGCTCACCTCTATGTCTTCCAGCGCTTCGATGTCGGTGTGCAGGCCCGGGCTGCGTTCGGGGTCCAGTTGCGGATCCGGGTCCTCTTCGAGGTGCTTCTCGAATTCGTCGTCGTCGTGACAGCCCGTCATCGCTGGCCCTCCTGTGCGGCGAGGACGGCGACGCCGAGCGCGAACGGGAGCGCCCGCGGGAGCGACGCCGGGACGCCCGCGAACGCGACCAGCGCGACGCCGGCGAGCAGCGGCCACCGCCGCGTTCGGCTGGCCGCGCTAGCCGCCGTCACTGCGCCGGCAGCGGCCAGTGCGACGACCGGCAGGCTCGTGCCGACGACGCCGGTTCCCGTGAGCGTGACCGCGCCGGTGACGAACGGGACGGCGCGACCGACACCGAAGACGACGGCGAAGGCGGCGAGTCCGCCGATCACCGCGCCCCAGTCCGCCGTCGATAGCGAGCGCCAGTCAGTCGCGGCGAACGCCGGCGTCGACGCGATCCCGAGCAGCGCCACAGTCGAGGCCGGCGGTCTGAGGCCCGTCCAGCCGCCGACGCCGCTCGCCAGCCCGATGCTCAGCGCCGCGACGAGCAGGGCGACCGCGGCGGCCGAAACGAGGTCCAGCCGCCGGCCCGCGACGGCGGCGACGGTCGCCGTCCCGAGGACGATTGCGGCGGCCGCCGGCAGTGCCGCCGCGCTACTGACCAGCGATAGCAGGCCGAACACGCCGACGAACAGCAGCCCGATGCCGGTGAGCGGGTCGGCGTCGGTGACGGCGACGGCGATAGCCGCGGCGGCGACGACGGCCGTGGACACGCCCGTCGCCAGGCCGGGCGAGACCGGAACGCCAGCGTATCCGGGCGCGTTGACGAACAGGACGGCGAGGTACCGAGCAGCGACCGCGACGGCCGCAGCGCCGACCGCCAGGTTCGCGAGCGAGTGGCTTCCGCCGTGGAGCAGCGGTCTGATTCGCTGCTGTAGCGCCGCCGTCATCGCCGGTCCTCCAGCCGTTCCGCGAGGTCGTTGCGGTCGGCCCGGACGAACGCCTCGAGCAGTTCGCCGAAGCCGCCGTAGATGTCGGTCCCGGGCTCGTCGGCCAGTCGGTCCGCGACGCCGGCCGCCGCGTGGCCGAGGTGGCGGTCGTGGAAGTCCAGCCGGGCAGTTGCGGCGTCGTCTCCGACGGCGGCTTCACGGCGGGCCAGGTAGCCCGCGAACTCCAGTTCGTAGGTCAGCGCGTCGTGGTTGTCCCGCTCGTCCTGGTCGATTTCCAGGCCGTAGTGGCTGTAGGCCCGCGAGAGGTCGAGGTTCACGTCGTTCCAGGAGTGGTCCGGCCGGTACTTGGACTCGTACAGCGGAACCGGCGGCCCCTCCGCCTCCAGCGAGCCGTCGGTCCGGTCCGTGTACTCGCTGTAGCCGAGTTCGAAGATGTCGTTGTAGCGGGCCGCGAGCGTCTCGTAGTCGTCGCCGGTGGTGAGCGACGGGATGGCCACGTCGAGGCCCGTCCGGTCGAGACACGCTCTTAAATCGGCTTCCAGCGTCCCGTCGGCCGCCGCGCTGTGGAACGACTCCTCGGGGTACTCGAACGCCTTGGCGAGCGTGGCGTACACCGCACCCCGGGCGGCGGCGTCCTCGTCGAGGTCATCCATGGGGTCAGTGGGCGTCGTCGCCATCACTCGGCCCCCCGCGTGCGGTAGATGCCGAAGCTGGTGACGCCGACGACAGCGACGATGGCGATGCCGGCGACGGTCCACAGCAGCGTCTCGTAGGGCGGGCCCTGCGGGCCGCCGCTGAACGGGTAGTAGTGCCATTCGCTGACCGCTTTCTGGCCGGACCGTTCGCCGTTAGAGCCGTTCCAGACGGCGAAGGCCACGTCGAGATCACCGTCAGTCCGCAGATCGGTCCGGTTCTCGCTTGGCGCGTCCAGTTGGCGTGAGTAGACCACTGTCCAGGTGGCGTTTCCGCCAGTGCCGCTGTGACTTGCATTCGCCTGTACGGTCGGGTCCTGGAACGGCGTGGTCGAGCCAGCGCCGCCGGCCAGCAGTTCCTGGGTTCCGGTCGCTCCGCTCCAGTACCAGACGTTGACCTGGTTGTCCGGGCCCCCCATCGCTATCGGCGGCCGGGAGCTCGTGTTCGTCGGGAACTGGACCGCGACCGCGTCGGCGAACTCCCGCGTGGCGTTGGCGTTCATGTCCCGAGTCGCGTCGTGCCACTCCAGGCGGACGTACAGTCGCTCATCACTGCGAGCCGCCTGCACGTCGACTGTCTCGACGGACGTGTCGTCGGCGTTCGGGACGCTACTCGGGGCGCTCGAAAGCGGCACGTCAGAGGCTGGGACCTCCTCCCAGCCGTCGGCGTTCGGTTCGGCGAGGTCGGCCGTCGATACCTCCGAAACCGGAATTTCGTGTGCTGGTCGGGCGCTCACCATCGGCGCGGCCACCGTCGAGACGACGATGAGCCCCGCCAGCACCGCCGTGAGTGTGAGCGTGCGTCGGTGGTCAGTCATCGTTGACCACCCCCTGAGCACGCTCAGGGGCGGCCAACTGGGACCGCTCGCGGGCATCGCCCGCTCGCGTTTCCGAGCCGCGTAGCGGCTCGCTACTCATCGTCGAACACCTCCAGTCGGTACTGTTTGGCCGGGTTCTTGTCCTGGAGCAGTTCCATCAGTTCGCTGTCTTCCCCCTGTCGGGCCCGCTGGCGCTCGCGCTCGATGGTGTCGAGGGCCTGGTCGACGCCGTCGCCGAACAGGTCCCGGAGGTACTGACGGGGAATCCGGTCGATGTCGACCGTCTCCCCGTCCTCCGTGTGCTGCCCGGGGGCAAAGGGCGGGATGTAGTAGACGTTCGGCTGCGTGCGGAACTCCGGATGGAGCGGGAGGGCCACTTCGTACTCATTGACGAGCTTGTGGATCGGTCCCTCCTCGTCGTCGAGGAAGCCGACCAGCCGGAGCTGGGGCGGGCACTCCTCGGCACAGGCCGGGGCGAACGTCTCCCCGTCGGGGCCTTCCCCTTCGATGCGGGGGTAACAGAAGATGCACTTCTCGGATTTCTTCGAGACAGTGTTGTAGTACACCTTCTTGTACGGACACCCCTCGACGCAGTAGCGGTAGCCCCGACAGCGCTCCTGGTCGACGAGGACGATGCCGTCCTCCTCGCGCTTGTACAG
>ENA-ORCR01000387-ORCR01000387.1-marine-metagenome-genome-assembly--contig:-NODE-387-length-27626-cov-3.875894_pt1 | contig 27626 bp, 28 predicted proteins | sample MGYA00237782_ERZ508514 | MGnify/ENA primary metagenome ERZ508514 (study PRJEB26185, sample SAMN06268960) | marine metagenome | isolation source: Eden Landing Ponds, San Francisco, CA, USA | place...
TCGCCACACCGTCGATCCAGCCGCCGAACTGCGTGTGGATGTGTTTCCAGGGTTCTGCCGCGAAGACGACCGCCGTGTCGGCATCGCCTCCCCGCCGTGCGGCGGCGATGCCCTCGTGGAGTGCACCCAGTCGGACGCGTTCGACGCGCCCGCCGGCAGCACGAACCCGCTCGTCGATCCGCGCGGACGCGTTCGGCGTCGTCACGACCACCGGGTCGCCAGCGTCGCTGGCTGTCACGTAGTGTTCGGCCAGAATCGCGACGATGGTGTCTTCGTGGACCACGTCCCCCTGGCGGTCCACGACGACGATACGGTCCGCGTCGCCGTCGTGTCCGATTCCCAGCGTCACCTCGCTGTCCGAAACGTACGACCGCAGGTCCGTCAGGCTCTCCGCGGTGGGTTTGCTCTCGCGACCCGGGAAATGACCGTCGACGTTCGCGTGGATGGCCGTCACGTCGGCGCCGAGCGTGCGTAACACCTGGGGTACGGCGACGCTGGCGACCCCGTTCCCGCAGTCGATTGCGACCGAAAGCCCGTCGAGTGGCTCCCCGTACGACCGCGCGTAGGCGGCGACGGCCTCTCGGTACGCACCGAGCACGTCCGCCTCCCCGCTGGTCCCCCACTCGTCCCAGGCAACTGGGTCGGGGGCTTCCGTGACGCGACGCTCGATACGCGCTTCTCCCTCGTCGTCGTACTCTTGCCCGTCCGCGAAGCATTTGATGCCGTTGTCGTGGGGCGGGTTGTGACTGGCGGTGAGCATCACCCCCCGTCGCTGCTGCGAGGCGTAGGCGAGGGCCGGCGTCGGGACCACTCCGACGCGAGTCACGTCCGCTCCCGCACTCAGCAGTCCGGCCTCCATCGCAGCGACCAGTCCCTCACCCGTCGTGCGGCCGTCGCGACCGACGACGAACGAATCACCGTCGGCGCCAGCGGCGCGGCCCACGGCCAGTGCGAGTTCCGGAGTCACCCTCGATTGCACGTCACCGCGAATGCCAGCAGTCCCGAAGAGAGTCATATGCTGGTTCTGGGCGCGGGGGCCATTAACCGTAGTGGCATGCAACCGGATGGAGTCCTCCCGTTTGCGCTCGGCAACCCGCTAGATGGTGGGGCCCTGACGCGCAACCACACGCGGTCGGTGCGGGTCGCCGGAGACGTGCGTCTCTCCGTCGGGGAATCGAAGGAAGGAAGCAAGCGCGGGGTTATTCGACGCCGTCGAAGTTCGGATAGCCGTTGATGTCGACGCCTTCCTCGGTGACTTCGGCGATGTAGACGCCGTTCCCGGAGCCAGTGTCGCGCTCGGCGGCCGCGCGGACGCCAGCGACGGCGACGCTGCGAGCCTCCTCCATGCTCATGTCGGGTTCGTAGCGGTCTTCGAGCGTCCCGTAGGCGACCGTGAGGCCGGAGCCAGTCACGGTGTAGTCGTCTTCCATGACGCCGCCTGCCGGGTCGATTGAGTAGACGTGCGTGCCGTCCTCGTCGATACCGCCGAGGATCGGGTTGATCGCGAAGAACGGGCCACCGCGGGCGAAGTTCCCCGCGAGCGTGGAGAGCGCGGTCATGCTCATGTCCTCACCCTTGCGGGACTCGTAGAGGTTGACCTCGGCACGGAGCGAGCGGATGAACGACTGGGCACCGCCGACGGAGCCGACGAGCGTCAGTGCGGCGTTCGGGTGGATCTGCTCGACCTTCTGGACGGTCTTGTTCGAGACGAATCGGCCACCGAGCGAGGCGCGCATGTCCGTGGCGACGATGACGCCGTCGTCGGTCGAAATCCCGATGGTCGTCGTCCCTGTCTCGGCGACCTTGTTCTGGTCGCCCTGCGGGGACTCGTCCGGGAACGAGCCGATTTCCGGCTCCGTGGGGTTGGGAATGCCGGCGTCGTGGCGCTGCAGATTTTGCGAGAACTCCGAACCAGCGAATGGGTCGCGCATGATAGTTTGATTCCAGTCCTGTGCTGATAAAACCACCTTTTCGGTCGCCCTCCCCCGCGCCATCCTTCGAACACGTGGCGTCGGACGCAACTCGCTCCGGACCGACCGTTCCCTACCGTCGGCGAAGATGGACCACGGTGTGGACCACGTGAGGGTCTCCGAGCGATTCGGACGCCACCCGCGGTGACAACGCAGTCGCTCTGGGGGGTCGTGGCTCGACGGATTCGTGACCGGCGAGAAATCGTGGGTGATTCGATCAGGCTGATCGCGAGGTCGTCTCGTCGTAGATGTCGTTGACTCGGCTCACCGCTCGGTGAAGCGGCAGCGTGATACCCGCTTTCTGCATGGCCAGCGCCAGCGGCAACAGCAGGATGCCGGCGAGTAGGGTCAACTGGTGCAGTGCGAAGACGATTGCTCGGTTCAGGTGGGTACGCATCGTGGTATGGTCGTCTCCGGGACATCAGAGTATATAAATCTTGCCCCCGGATCTATCACGAATGATATTGAGAAAGACCAACACACCGGTCCGCGGTCTTGCGATTACGATCTCGTCGTGTCCTGGACCCCGTGGTGAGACCCAGAAATCCATAGACAGGTAACGGGACCTGTGGTCACAGCGGGTATTCTCATAAGTTATGGCCTCCATTTCGGTGACGTGCGCATCGTTCAGGGGGACTTCGGGGACGTCCGCCGACGCCCGCCGACCAAAAACCGGATTACGGTGAAACGTGGAGGTGTGTGTATGAACTACATCGTAGTGTTGGAAGCAGCCTGGTTGGTCCACGACGTCGAAGACATCGACGACGCCATCGGAGTCGCCATCAGCGAAGCGGGCAAACGCCTCAACGACAAGGACATGGACTACGTGGAGGTCGGCATCGGGTCGACACACTGTCCCGCCTGTGGGGAGCCCTTCGATTCGGGCTACATCGCCGCGAACACGGCCCTCATCGGGCTGATGCTCGAGATCAACATCTTCAATGCGGAGAGCGAGGAACACGCCCAGCGAATCGCCAAGAGCGACATCGGCGGCGCCCTCCGCGACGTCCCGCTGGACGTCGTCGCGACTGAAGTGACCGAAGGCGACGAAGACGACGACGCCTGATTTTCTGACCCCCAGCCGAGTGCGTCACTGTCGGCCGATCGCAGTGGCTGCCAAATCGGTCGTCGGTACTGTCGAATCGGTCGCCGATACTGGAGAATCGGTCGCCCTTACTGTGTGACCAGTCGCGTCCCGGTCTCTGCGGTGACGAGCAGGTCCGCGACGCGCTCGGCCGCCTCGGTGACTTCCGGTTCGCTCTTTAGCAACACGGTCTCACTCGGGAAGAGGTGTTCGCCGACCGAGAGACCGTGATCCCTGGCCGTCGACCCCGAGACGGTGAGATACACGCCGAGTCCGGCCGCGGCGATGGCCGCCTCCTCGGACTGGCCGTCTTCGGGATAGCAGAAGTCGATACCCGCTATCGCGTCGGTGCCGAGTACGCCTTCCACCAGTCGCTCGTATCGTGGCGAGATGCAGATCTCGCCCTCGTACTCGTCGACGAACTCCCGGGTCAGGTCGGGGTCGTGTTCGTTCGCGACGTCGGGGGTCGCGAGCAGCGAGTGCCAGACGGTATCGCCCAGGCCCGCGACCAGGCGCACGTCGGTGTCTCGCGGGTCGACGCGCTCGTTGACGTCGCCGAGTTCGGCGAGGGGTTCCGGGCGGAGTTCGACGACTTCTTCGAGGAAGAGGTCGGCGCTGTCGAAGCCGAGCGGCATCTCGTGCTTGCGAAGCGCCCGGAACGGTTCCTCGCGGCCGACCAGCCGCAGGTCCAGGTCGTCGTCGACGGGGACGACCACGCTATCGAAGACGATGCGGCGCGGCATCCCCCCACGGTCGTCCCTGACGAGGGTGTACTCCGGAGCGTGCGGGTCGGTGTGGTCGCTGTACGTGGCCAGTCGCTCGTACACGTCACCGGTCGCCGACTGATCGCCTTTCGTGATCGCCTTCTCGTAGCGGAGCGTCGAGATCACGTCGTCGGCGAGCGCGGCGACGCCTGTCTCGTCGGCAAGCCGGTCGAGGACGGCCTCGAGCGGGCGTCCTTTCCGCGGCACCGCGACGCTGACGGTCGTCATTACTACTCGGCACGCAATCGGGCCGTAAAACGAGTCCGATCTGTGTGGGCAGCCAAAGCGGTTCGGAGAGAAAGAGACTGACCCTAGCTGCCGCCGATGACCGAGGAGAGCTGTTCGCGCCACTCTTTGAGCTCTTCGATCTCGTCGTAGATCGCTTCGATGTCGTCTTTGACCTCCTCGACGTCGATGTCGCCGATCTGTTCTTCGAGTTCGTCGACGTCACCCTCGACGCTGTCGACGGTGGATTCGACGCTCTCGACGTCCTCCTGGACCGATTCGACCTCCGAGAGGACCTCGTCCATGTTGGACTGGAGCGAGTCCATCGAGGATTCGACTTCCTGGACGCTGCTCTCTACGCTCGAGAGCGACTCGTCGTGGCCAGCGGCCATGTCGCGGACCTCCTGGAGTTCAGATTCGAACGATTCGACCTGCTCGCGGAACTCCTCGATGACCTCGTCGCCGGTCCCGTTCTCGTCGAGGAACTCTTCGAGCGCACCCGTGTACGCGAGCAGATCTGAAACCTCGGTCTGAAGGTGCTGGATTCGCGCGTCGACGCTCCCGCCGGAGTCGTCGGCGAGGTCGAACGCCTTGCGGAGGAGTTTGACGTCGTCGGCGTCCACGTTCTGATTCCGGATTTCCGCCGCGAGCGCACCGACGAGCGTGTTCACGTCCGCGTCTTCGAGCGTGATACCGCCGCCAGAGCCGCCACTTGCCGCCTGTGCCCCACCACCAGATCCGCCCGCGTCGTCGGGCGCGTTCGGGTCTTTCAGGTCCAGGGTCTCGACGTCCTCGCCTTCCTCGCCCCCCTCCTCGTCGAGGCCCGGGACGGCGTCGCTGTCCCCGGAGATGACGTCGCGAACGATGTCGCTTCCTTCTTCGCCAACGACGCCGCCACCACTATCCTCGCTCCCTTCGAGCGGCGGGTCGACTTTTTCGATCCGCGGTTGCGTGAGGAACTGTTCGACGTTGTCAGTACCCGTCGCACGGATCCCGTAGACAGTCGTGTACTCCGACCCCGCTTCGAGTTCGCGCTCGAAGGTGATCTGATCCTCGTCGATGGTCCAGTACTCGCTCCCGTATTCGGGGTGGAATCCGAGGTCCTCGACGGCCACGTCCTCGGGGACGGCGTCCACGATGGTGACCGTCACCGTCTCCGAACGGGCGGACTGGATCTCGAAGGCGATAGCGGGCACCGGGAACTCGTCCTCCTCGAACCGTTTGTCCACCGTCACCCCGTCCGAAGACACCGACACTTTCTCGTATTGCTGTGAATCGCTCATGTATTCTCTCTCGTTTAGCGACCAACTTAATGATACTTATTGTCGCATTTCGGTCATTTCAGCTGAAGAGGGTGATCTGAACGGGAATTTTGGGTGATACGATGCGCCGAGCGATCCGTCCACGGCGTTCGACACTGTTCCCGACCGACCGCGAACAGGACGGCTACGGGTACCGGATGGGTCAGATCGAGAAGACGTTCAGCATCGGATGACAGTGCCAGCACTCTCTCCACACGTCCAGGAGTGAACTGTCGTCTCACTCTGGAGCCGTTCCCCCGTATGGGTCAGCGACGAGCAGGGGTGCGGTTCTGCAGAGGACTCGGGTCGGTGTCGCCTCAGAGTTCGAACCGGTCGCCGATTTCGACTATCTCGAGTGTCTCGGGATAGTCGAAACTCGCCGCGTGGTTGTGCAGGACGGTCGGTTCCGTCGTCATGCCCTTCCACATGTCCCAGTGGCTGGGGACCAGCGTGTCTAGCTGGAGGTCGTTTGCAGCCTGGATGATCATGTTCTCCGTGTTGTACCACTGCGTCCGCACGCCCTCGCCCGTCTCTTTGTCGGGGATGTTGCCGATGGCGCCGAACGCGAGCACCCCGACGTCGATGTCGTACTGCTCGCCGACCTGTTCGAACTCCCCGGGGCGCGCGTCGCCACCGTGGAAGAACGTGCCCGCGTCGTGTTCGAAGACGAGCGAGACCGGGTGGATCGCGTCTGGGTCGTTCGCGGGTTCGACGTGGACCGTGAATTCGCCGATTTCGAGCGCGTCGCCTTCTTCGATTTCGTGCAGTTGGTCGTCCTCGACGTCCCAGGTACCGGTCCAGTCCTCGTCCTCGATGACGTCATGGCCGGAGTCGGAGGTGTAGTAGTCGGCTCCCGTGTTCTCGAGGATCGGTGCCTGACTGGGCCCGTGAACGTGGTCGACGTGCTCGTGCGTCCCGAAGATGGCGTCGACGTCCTCGAAGTCTGCCGGGTCGAACGGGACCGGGATCATCCGGATCGTCCGTGGCGGTCGCCCCACGCCGACGTAGGGGTCGATCATGACCGTCGTGCCGTCGCTGGCCTTGAGGATGAACCCGTTACAACCGAGATACCAGATCGCGACAGTGTCAGGTGTCGCGTCTTCGACCGCGCGCACGAGCCAATCGTCCCAGTCGCTGTCCGCGGTCTGTCCCCACTTGCTTTCGTTCGACATACGCGCAGGTCCGAACGGCCGCGGAATAAGCCTTTACGTCCGACTCAGCCACCTGTGCGTGTGTGGACGAGGAGGAACTGCACCGAACAGCGAACGGGCGCTCAGTCCTCGCAGCACCCGCCGGCCTTGCCGCCGAAGTCGACCGACAGCGGCTCTGAGATGATCTCGTTGAGTTCCTGCAGGCGCAGTTCGAGTTCGCTCTGGGCCTGGAGGTACTCGGACATCTTGGGATCGTCGTGGAGTTCCTCCTGGGCGTCCTGGAGCGTCCTGAGGTCTTCTTTCGTGGCCTCGTTCGTCTGGCGCGCCAGCATGAACTCCTCGCGGATCTGTTCGAACTCGCGGATCTGCTCCTGGAGGTCCTCGTCGGCTTCGACGGCCGCTTTGGTCTCCATGTACCGTTCGTAGCGCGGCAGTTCCGTGATCTGCTCGCCGAGTTCGCGAGCGAGTGCGTCGACGTCGTCGCCCGACTCCGCGTCGACCGCGTCGGTCTCGATGCTCATTACGTGTCCTGTATGGACTTCGCGGTTTTGAAGGTGCCGACTCCAGGCCTCAGTGGCGGTGGAACCCCCGATACCGGGGGAGGGGACGCGAGCGACTGGTTCAGTGTCGCGGCCGGTCGTCTGCGGCGAGCGGCCGGAAGCCGAGTCGCTGTCGCACGCGGTCCCTGAACGCCGCCGCGAGTGCGACCGGGTACGCGACCGCGAGCGCCCCCGCACGTGCGAGCACTGTCGAGGGCAACGGGAGGTCGAGTGACTGGAGTATCGCGAGGCCTGCGAGCCCTATCCCACCGCTGGCGACGTACAGTGCGATCACGAACACCGCGAGTCGTCGGTACGACCAGTCGCCGGCGACGAACGGATAGCTTCCACCCACCGCGACCACAACTGCTGCCGTCTGGGGCGGTTGGGCGAACAGCGGTGCGTCGAACGCGAGCGCGTAGCCGACGGTGAACGCGGGGGCAACGACGAGATACAGCCCAAGCGTCGCGAGGATGACGTCTACGGTCGGATCGAACCACGAACGAAGCCCCATGGTTCCCAGTGCTGGCGGGACCGCAATAGCTCCGGCGACGGTGTGTACAGGTGTGCGTGAGCCAGACGGGTCCAGGGCCCGACCAAACTACCCGACGATGATCGAGTCCAGCAAGTCCATCGTGGTCGTACACGCGACCCAGAACGCCACGAACGCGATGGGGGCGGGGTTGAGACCGTCCTGGAACTCGCGGTCACCCTGGCGCACCGGTCGGCCGTGCCAGGTGTCACCGAAGCGCTCGGAGAGCGAAAAGAACCGGATGCGAACGGCGAGGCGGGTGACCGCGACCGCACTCCCTGCGCCGGCAACGGTGGAGCGGACAGCGACGACCGCTTTCTGGAGGACCGGCAGGACGGACACCGTCATGGGTCGACACTGCCGTCCGGCGAGTCTTACGTGTTGTGTCGCCGGACGTGGCTCGCTGTGCCCGGTCCCAGGCGCCGATCAGGGGCCTCCGGCACCGTTCGCTGGCGCCAGAGCCCTTTTCCGGTGTCGGCCCGAAGCAGGGGTATGGTCTCAGAACTAGTCGTCGGCGGATTGCTCGCAGTGCTGGTGTTTGGCTTTCTCCGCTTTCAGGACCGTATCGTCTCCGCGCTGACCAGCGCACGCGGCGGCGACGAGCGCATCATGGTCGAGGACCCCTGACTCGCTCCGGTTCCCAGACAATCCCGTTCTCGCCCCGCATTCACCCACGTATCGAGGGACTGGCTCGCAGTTCGGACAGTGACGTCACTGACACGCACAGCCACGACGACCCGGGACCGCGGGGGTTTTAGCCCGCGAGCGGATACGAAGGGCCAATGAGCCAGGATTCGCCAGGGGAGGCGCCCGATGCCGACGCGCCTCGAAGTGAGGGCGACCTCACGAAGACGGGCATGTCGCTCCGACACGACCGCGAGTGGGACTACGAACTCGACCGCATCGTCGAGGAAGTCGCAGACCGCGACGCCGACACCGTCGGCCTGCAGTTCCCCGAGGGACTCAAGCGCCGTGGCCCGCGCGTCGCCGACGACCTCCGTTCGGAACTCCCCGACGACGTCACCGTCATGATCTCCGGCCAGCCCTGTTACGGCGCCTGCGACCTCGACACCTATCTGATGCGCCGCACCGACGTCTTCGTCCACTTCGGTCACAGTCCGATGAAAGAGTCGGATAAGATCATCTACGTTCCCCTCTTCTCGAACGTCGACGTCTTTCCGATCATGGAGCGAGCGGTCGACGAGCAACTCACGCCGGCCGAGGAAGACCCGGACGTGGGCCTCGTGACCACCGCACAGCACATGAACAAGTTCGACGAGATGCGTTCGTGGCTGGAAGCACGGGGCTACACCGTCCACACCCGCCGCGGTGACGAGCGACTCACCCACGAAGGGCAGGTTCTCGGGTGTAACTACGCCAGCGCGGACGTCGACGCCGAGCAGATGCTCTACGTCGGCGGCGGCAAGTTCCACCCGCTCGGCCTCGCGATGGAGCACCCCGAAAAGAAGGTCGTCATCGCCGACCCCGTCAACAACGCCGTCTCGGTGGCCGACACTGAGAAGTTCATGAAACAGCGCTACGGTGCCGTCCACCGCGCGATGGACGCAGAGGAGTGGGGCGTCATCTTCTGCACGAAGATCGGTCAGGGTCGGTGGGACAAAGCCCAGGAAATCGTCGAGAACAACGACGACGCGTACCTCCTCACGATGGACGAAGTCACGCCCGACCGCCTGACGAACTTCGGCCTCGACGCGTACGTCAATACTGGCTGTCCGCGTATCACCACTGACGATGGCCCCCAGTTCAAACAGCCGATGCTCACCCCACAGGAGTACCACATCGCTATCGGCGAAGAACCGCTCGAAGCCCTCGAGTTCGACACCTTCCACGACACCTGGTAACTGTTGTTCGCACGCGGATTCGATTTCGAAGGAACCATTATTTAATACGATAACGGGGAGGAGCGCTTTTGCTCCTTTGTGCTCAATTGGAGTCATGCCTACATCTGGCGGAGACGTTGCGGTCCTGGGGGAACTCGAAACCTCCGTCTTCGAGGCCTCGCCCATCGCGATTCTGGTCCACGACCCGGAGACGGGGGAGATTCTCACAGTCAACGACGCCGCAGCCAAGTTGATCGGTTACGATGTGGATCAGCTGGTCGAGATGACCGTCGGCGATTTCAGTCCGGGAGACGCGGCACAGGAGCAGGCAAAGCGCGAGATCCACAACGCAGTCGAGACGGGAACCAACACACTCGACTGGCGGATCAGACGATCCGATGGGACGATCATCACTGCCGAAGTTCAGTTGCGATACGTCGACAGTGACGGGGGAAAACGGATGCTCGCGTACGTCCAGGATGTCACCGACCGGCGGAAACGTGAACGAGTTCTGAACGAACTCCAGCGGGTTGCGACCGAGATGATGGAGGCCGAGACGACTGCCGAAATTGCCGACCTGACGACGGATGCGGCCGATACCATCATCGATCTGACGAATTCGTCACTCCGGTTGTACAATCCGGAGACCGACCGGCTCGAAGTTGCCTCGATCACGGAATCCGCGGAAGCCATAGTTTCCAAGGACCTTCCACCGTACGAGGTCGGGGAGGGAATCGTCGGCACTGCGTTCGAGCGTGAAGAGGTCATCTTCCTGGACGACCCAGCAGACGAGCAACTATCGGACACCGAGATAAGATCCGCCTTCGCCGTCCCGATCGGATCCTACGGCGTCCTGGCCGCCGGCGGGACGTCGCGCCGGTCCTTCTCCGAGGCAGACGTCGAATTCGCGAAACTCCTCGCGAATCTCACCGAGTCCGCATTGCAGCAGATCGAATTCAATCGGAAGTACCGCGAGCGCACCGAGGAACTGGAAACGATCCTCAACAACGCACCACTCGTCCTCTACGCGATCGACGAAGACGGGATGATCACCGAATCTCGTGGGAAAGGCCTCGACGCAATCGGCCTCGAACACAGGGAACTCGTCGGACAAAGCACGTACGACGTCTACGCAGAGATCCCACCGATCCTGGAGATGGCAGACCGCTCGCTGGCTGGTGAGTCCGTCTCCGATATCGTCGATTTCGGGAACGTCTGGATGGAGCTCACCCAGGAGCCAGTCCTTGACGAACAGGGCGAGGTCGAACAGGTAATCGGTGTCGCCGTCGATGTTACCGAACAAAAAGAGATAGAACAACAGTTCGCCTCCCTAAGCGAGTCCGCGGTCAAGATGTCCGAGGTCCACGAGCTATCGGACGCTGTCGAACTCGTCGTCGAAATTGCGGAAGACCTGTTCCACGACGCAATTGTATCGTACTGGGGACGTGGGCGCGACGACGACCGACTCGTGCTCGACGCAACCTCCAGTAACATCGACATGGATGAGTACACTGACGAGAGCGAAGTCGTACACGAGGCCGGCGACCCGGTCTGGCAACTGTACGAGGAGGGAACGGTCATCACTGACAACGAGTTCGACCCCGATAAGACAGCGAGTGACGCGGAGATCCGATCGGCAATTTTCGCTCCGGCCGGCGATCATGGCCTCCTGAGCATCGCCTCGAGCAACTCCGGGGCCTTCGACCCGCACGACGAGCAGCTAATGGGAATCATGGCCGACTTTCTCGCCGCGACGCTTGACCGAATCGAATACGAGGCCCAGATCAGGGAGTATCAACACGAACTCGAACAGTCCAATCAGGACCTCGAACAGTTCGCCTACGTCGCCTCTCACGACCTGCAGGAACCGCTTCGGATGGTATCGAGTTACATGAGTCTCCTCGAAGAGGAGTATCGTGGTGAACTCGACGACGAAGCGGACGAATATATCGACTATGCGGTCGACGGCGCAGACCGGATGCGAGAGATGATCAACGCGTTGCTCGATTACTCTCGTATCCATACGCACGGACAGGACCCCGAACTGGTCCACGTCGGGGACGCTGTCGAGGACACGCTCGACGAGCTTAGAATGCACATCGACGAGCACGACGCAACCGTCGAGTACGGGCAGTTACCCACGGTGACCGCTGACCCGACGCAGTTACGACAGGTGTTCCAGAACTTGATCAAAAACGCCGTCGAACACGGCGCGGACGACGGTCCCGAAGTCACCATCTCGGCCACCGACGACGGTGATTGCTGGGAGTTCAGTGTCACTGACGACGGCGATGGGATCCCGGTCGAAGACCAGGGCAGGCTCTTCGACATCTTCCAGACCGGCAGCGCGAGTGGCGGGACCGGCATCGGTCTCGCCGTCTGCAAACGCATCGTCTCCAGGCACGAGGGCGACATCTGGGTCGATTCCGCCGAGGGCGAGGGGACGACGTTCCACTTCACGGTACCGAAGGCCGTTGCTGCAACAGGTGGTGAGAGCGATGACTGAGCCCTACGGTGACCCCGTTGAGATTCTCCTCGCCGAGGACAATCCCGGCGACGCCAAACTGACGAAAAAAGCACTCGAACGGGGCCAGATAGCGAACAATCTCCACGTCGTCACGGACGGCGTCGAGACGCTCAAATTCCTCAGACAGGAAGGCGACTACGCGGACGAGTCACGTCCGGATCTGGTCCTGCTCGACCTCAATATGCCGAGAAAAGACGGAAAAGAGGTCCTGGAGGAGATCAAAGCGGACGACGAACTCAAGCGAATCCCCGTGGTCGTCCTCACGAGTTCCGAAGCGGAGGAAGACATCATCCAGTCGTACGACCTGCACGCCAACGCCTACCTGACGAAACCGGTCGATTTCGACGGCTTCCTCGACATCATCGGTCGGATCGAGGACTTCTGGCTGACGGTCGTGAAGCGGCCACCCGAGTGATCATGCGAAACAATATCGACACGCTCCTGATCGAGGACAACGACGCCGACGCGGACCTCATCAGACATTACCTAGCCAACCCCGCGGTCCAGGCGTTTTTCGACGACGTCTCGCTCACCCGTGCAGACTCGCTGACCGACGGGTTCGACGCTCTCGGCGCGAACCAGTTCGACGCGATGTTGCTCGACCTCGGTCTCCCCGAGTCGACGGGTATCGAGACGCTGCAGAACGTGGTCGACCGGGACCCGTCGGTCCCCATTATCGTCCTGACTGGTCTCGACGATACCGATGTCGCCGTGGAAGCGATCCAGGTCGGCGCCCAGGATTATCTGCCGAAGGACGGCCTGGACGGCGACAGACTCGTCCGATCGTTGCGCTATGCCATCGAACGATACGAGCAGGAACAGTTGCTCACCCGCCAGAACGAGCAGATGGACTTTTTCAACAGCGTCCTCCGTCACGACATGCTGAACGGCCTGAACGTCATGATGGCCCAGGCGGACATGCTGGCGACGAACTTCGAGGACCCCGACGGCGTCGAGCGTGCCGAGAGTATCAGCCAGTGGGGGCAGGACATCACCGACCTCACCGAGACCGTCCGCTCAATCCTCGGTACGGTCACCGACGATGCGGGTGACTCGTTCGATCCCGTCTCGCTGACGAACGTCGTCGAACAGGAGGTCGATCGGGTCCAGTCGGTCACCGACCGCGTCTCCTACGACTGCTCGCTGCCGGATGAGTGCTACGTGCGGGCCAACGACCTGCTCGGCGACGTCGTGGGGAACGTTCTTACGAACGCCGTCGAACACACCGAGGAGGAGACACTGGTTACCGTCGACGCAGTCGAGTCGGGGTCCTCAGTCACGCTCCGCATCGCGGACGACGGACCGGGGGTCCCGGCCGACCGACGCGAGGACCTCTTCGACCGCGGGCAGAAGGGGACGGCCTCGACCGGGACCGGCTTTGGCCTCTTCTTCGTCTCCTCGATGGTCGAATCCTACGGCGGGACGGTGCGCGCTGAAGCGAGTGACGCCGGCGGGGCCGCGTTCGTCCTCGAATTCGAGTCGGCCCGAACCGAGGTCGGCGAACGAGCGGTGTGATATTACCGCTACGTATCCAACAACGTTTTTAGATACGCGCTAGATATTGTACACAGATGAACGACAGCGGATCGAGGGGACGGCAGCCGACACCGGAGGCAGTATCATGAGTACGAAGACGCGGCTCGCACAGCAGTTAGGGGTGGTCGCGGGGTTCGATAACCCGAACGTCGACCTGGAGCAGTACCGCACACCACCGGACATCGCAGCCCACCTGATCCACACGGCGGACCTCCAGGGCGACATTCAGGACCGGGTCGTCGTCGACCTGGGGACAGGGACCGGGATGCTCGCACTCGGTGCCGTGCTCCGCGGTCCGAAGTCGGTCGTCGGTATCGACCTCGATCCGGGACCGCTCGCGACGGCGAGGGCGAACGAACGCCGCGTGGCGGCCGCCGCGGACGTCGAGTGGATTCGCGCGGACGCGACAGCCATCCCGCTCGCACCGGACGAACCGACGACGGTCGTGATGAATCCCCCCTTCGGCGCACAGTCCGGCAACGAACACGCCGATCGGGCCTTCCTCGAGACGGCGGCCTCGATCAGTGACGTCTCCTACTCCATCCACAACGCGGGGAGCGAGCAGTTCGTCGAGTCGTTCGCTGCCGACAACGGTGGTGACGTCACGCACGCCTTCGCCGCCGAACTCGACCTTCCCAATCAGTTCGACTTCCACGAGTCCGACTCACAGGTTATCGACGTCGAAGTCTTCCGGATCGCGTGGGACCAGGAGTGAGTGAGGACCGCTGGATCGAGCGAGCCTCACCGGTCCTGCTGGGCGCGCGGTACCTCTTTTTTCGCGACCCTGACTCGGGTCAGATTGCGGACGGCGAACAGTTTCTGGTCCGTGCGATTGAGCGTCAGCCCGGCGACCCGGGTTTCGTTCGACGGGGCCGGCATCGGCGAGCGCCCCAGCACTGACGAATTCCGGGAGACGACCACCTCGAACCCGTCGTCGGCCGGTGCGATAGAGACGTTCCGGCCGGCGATCACCGGCTCTGCGCGAACCCTGTCCGTGGCGTAGGCGAGTCGCTTCCGTTCGCCTTGCTTCCGGAGTGTGACTGCGTAGGCCGACCCGTTCCCGACGAGCGACCAGCCCTCCCGCTTTGCGAACACCGGCGTTCGCCAGCCGAGCCCACCGACTCTGACGGTCGAGCGGCCACGGAACGTCAGGCGACTCTTCGAGACCGCCTCGATCCAGACGCGGCGTTGCTCGCTGAACACGACGACGCCGCTCGACCGGATCTGATTCGACTCGTCGAAGAGGTACTCGTTGACCAGCGAGACGTACTGATCGGGTTCGTTCTCGACGTACGTGACGGTGTAGTCGCGGACCTCAACCGTCTCGGCGTCCGCGGGCAGGTCACCGGAGATAGTCGTCAGTCCGAACGGCACCGCAACCGCGCTGAGGACCACCAGCGTCCCAACCAGGACGCGAACCGCCGTTCCACGGCTCGGTCGACCGATCAGGGAACGCCCGAAAGACGGTCGCAATCGTCGCTCCGGGGCAGAGAGACCAGTGACCAGGAGCGCGGCGAACACGAAGATGATCCCGACCCCGATTGCCCGAAAGAGGACGTAGGTATCCGACCCGACTGGCGTGTAGATTGCCCAGAGCGATTGCCGAATGCCAAAGATGACCCCCGCAAACCAGAGATGGAGGGAATTGGGGTACTCATCACGCCGGGCGAGGACCGCGATGGCGAGACAGATGCCCAACAGGATACCGATGGCGTGGCCCTGAATGGCGATGTCCGCCCACCAGGGCGAGAAGAATCCGGGGCCCGGTTCCCGCGAGACGAGCGGATTTTGCAACCCCCGATACACGAGGCCGATCACACGCTCGCTCACCAGGACGAGTACGGCAACGAGCGGGCGTGCCACCAGCGAAAAGCCGATATAGGCGTAGACGACACCGGAGAACCCGATCACTGGCCCCATGGAGAACAGGCCGGTGAACACGCCCGCGAGGAGAGAACCCGCGGGAACGGCCAGGAGCCGAACGAACGGGTTCGTTCGCGGACTCGAAAACGACTCGCTCCCGCGCTCGGTCGGGTAGTGACCGAGATGGTACTCGACGAGCGGCGCGAAGACGAGCGTCCCCATCATGTTGCCCGTCAGATGGCCGACACCGTTGTGGGCGAACCCGGCGACGAGCGTCCCCAGCGGGTAGAAATACGACCAGGAGCGGAACGGGATCGTCATCGGGTTGTTCGGATGGGCCCACCCGCCTTGCACGACCCAGTAGACGAGGGTCACACCCAGGATGGTCAGCAGCGTTCCCCAGGGGACACCGAGCACGAATCGAGCACGGAGTCGGTCGCCCCAGCGCGTGTCTCCGGGGGAGAGTCGACGTGCGACCGCGAGTGAGCCCACGACGGCACCGACCAGGAATAGTTGTTGCAAGGGCAACAGGGCGAGAATCGGGTCGAAGGGCGACGTGGGCAACGACTGCAACATACCCCCCACAAAGGCGGCCGGTTAGTTATCGTTGATGGCGCGCTGGGTGCAGCGGTCCACTCGAGTCTTGCGATCGGTGCTCCAGACTTCGGGGGAAAGTGTCCAATCGTCCCCGGCGCTCACGCTGGACCCGCAGGATTTTCGGTGACCGGCGTCCATGGCACTGTCAATGGGAGTTCGGCCACCCTCGAACGACGTGACTGACGAACCGGACGTCGTCGAATTCGGGATAGCCGCGCTCGACGCACGACTGGCCGATCAGGACCTGGAGTATCCCGTCTCGACGAGCGAACTCGAACGCCGGTTCGGGGACGCGACCATCCCCTACGACGCGAGCGGGCGCGAGATGCCCGTGACAGACGCCATCGCCGAGACGGATCGAGAGTCGTTCGAGTCGAAGGCGGACCTGCTCAACGCGCTGCACCCAGTCTTCGAGCGGAAGCGACAGGCCGCGCGCACCGGCATCCTCGCACAACTGCGGTCGATGATCCCGTTTTGAGGCCCGACACGAACGCGTCGCTTAGGGTCCCGACGCGACGGTCCCCTATCGCCCGGAATCAGTTCCTGCCCCGTGATCGGTCGTCTCGACGACTGCCTCGCTCGTCGTCGCGGCGGTCTCGACCGTCGTCTCAGCGTCGTCGGAACCGGTGACAGGTCCCTGGTTCGGGTCGTCCGACAACCGCGACGCCAGATCTTCGAGTTGCTGGGTCTGCTCGCGGTTCACCGTGACGATCATGTCAGAGAGGACGCCGAACATCAGTAACTGGACGCCGAAGATGATCGCGGAGGCACCGAGGACGGCGATCACTTCGTGTGAGGTCTTGGGAACCGTGATCCACTCGTAGGCCACGTAGGCGCCGAGGAGCAGCCCGACAACGGTACTGACGGCGCCGACGCTCCCGAAGTAAAAGAGCGGGTTGTTCGTCTTCGCCATCTTGTAGAGCGTCAGGATGATGTCTGCGCCGTCGCGGAACGGGCGGAGGTTGGTCTCGGAGTCGTCCGGCCGGGCGCAATAGCGGATCGGGACGACCTCGGTTCGGACGTTGTGCTTGACGCACTCGACGGCCATCTCAGTCTCGATGCCGAAGTAGTCCTCGGTGAGCGAGATGCGGTCGATGGACTCGCGGGTGAGCGCGCGGTAGCCGCTGAGAATGTCCTGGTAGTCACGGCCGTGGATGAGGCTGAACGCTCGATTGATGACGCCGTTGCCGAACTGGTTCAGGCGGGTCATCGCACCGGACTCCATGTCCGCGAACCGGTCGCCGATGACGTGGTCCGCGCGACCCTCGAAGATCGGTTCGAGCATCGCTCGGGCGTCCTCGGCACGGTAGGTCTGGTCACCGTCGAGCATGAGCACGATCGGTGCGTCCGTCAGCTGAAACCCTTCCTGGAGCGCCTCGCCCTTGCCTTTCGAGCCGCGTTGCTGGACGACGCGTGCACCCTTCTCCTGGGCGATAGATTGGGTTCCGTCCGTCGATCCGCCGTCGATCACGAGAATGTTCTGGAACCCTTCGTCGCTGAACGATTCGACGACAGGCCCGATGGTCTCGGACTCGTTGAGCGTGGGCACGAGCACGCAAACGTCGTCGTAATCCGCCATTGTCTCCGATATGAGGGTCCCGGAGAAAAAGGTTCCCCGTTCTGGCCACCCGGTCGAATCAGTCGCTTGCCGTCGATTCCCGCACGGGGCCGAGGCCCGGCGATCCGAAACACCGTCCGCTCTCGAGGCGCAAATTCGGCCAGTATCCCGGAAATCCGAGCGGTCAGGGGGACCAAACAGGGCGGACAGGCGGTGGAACGCCAACGCGGCGACGATCACTCAGTTCGGTAGCTGCCGACCGGTCGCTGCCGACCGGTCGGGCCAGCAGGCCTCAATCCTGCGTGCGCTGCTCGCTGAGGTGCTCCCAGATCTCTGTGCAGCCACAGCCGTCTTCCACGTCGTCCAGGTGATCGTCGTCCGCGTTGTCTAGCTCGGCCATAGTTACTCAGTTCGTGAGTAACTCATGCAAGGTGGGTGTAAATACTTTTCGGCGATCTGAATGGGACGGGGGTCGCGGGGGTAGTACATTCGGGGGGCTTTTGCCAGCGGCGGTGAAACGGGGAACTGACATGAGTGGCGAGGAACGTGGCTGGTTCGACACACTGGGGTTGACGGAGTACGAGACGACAGCCCTGCAAAAGCTGTTGTCGCTCGGCCGGACGACGGCGCCGAACCTCGCCGAGGCGACCGACATCCCCAAAGCCCGGATCTACGGCGTCCTGGAATCGCTCTCTGACAGGGGCTTTATCAAGATCATTCCGGGTCGTCCCAAAGAGTATCAGTCGAAGCCGCCAGCAGCCATCCTCGACCGCGCAGTCGAGAACCATCGGCAGGACTACGAACAGTTCGAGAACACGGTCGAGGAGTTCCGTCAGGAGTTCCTCGCGGCGTTCCAGCCGCGGTTCGAGCAGGCGAGCGAGGACATCACTCCCACCGAGGAACTGTTCAACGTCGTCGACGTGGGCGAACCGAGCGAGCGCGAGACGCGACGGCTCTACCACGAGGCCCAAGAGCGCGTGTGCGTCGTCACCAAGAGTTTCGAGTACTTCGACTCGGTGGAACCCGCCTTCGCCGACGCGCTCGACCGTGGCGTCGACGTGTCAATCCTGATGCTCGTCCCCGATTTCCTCTCGACGGACCCGCGGGACGAACCGGCGATCCAGCGAGCGATCGTCTCCGAGATTCGATCTGCGTACCCGCAGGTCGACATTCGATTTTCGACCGGCAAACTTCCGTTCCGCGGCAACGTCGCGGATCCCAGCCTCGACTACGAGAGCGGGTCGGCCATCCTCCTCGTCGAAGAGGAAGACGTGCCCAATCACATGCGCCAGGCCGCGCTCACCGAGAACGGCGCTTTCGTCGCCGGACTCAAACGGTATTTCGACCTCATCTGGGAGTACGAGAGCGTCGAAGCCTATCCCGGCGACGAGTGACTTAATTGGCTCGGCCCACGCCGGTTCCGAGCGGTCAACTACAAATACCAGCAGGGGGAACAAGTGGCGCGTGAAGGTCGCGTACCTGACGACGTACTACAACGGCGCGGTCGACGGGCGGTTCGGTCGCTTCCACGACTGGATCCACACGCTTCGGGAGATGGACGACCCGCCATTCGACTTCGACGTCGTCGCGTTGACGGCGAGCAATCCGGACGAGACGCTCTCGTCGACGCCCCACGGCATCTTCGGTGACGCGACTGACCTCTGGGGATCACCCCGCAACACCGTCGAATTCGGCCTGAACGCACCGAGAGCGCTCCGCGACCTCTGGCGTGCGGATCCCGACGTGGTCCACGTCCTCACGCTCGATGCCGTCGCCTACCCCGTCGCGCTCGCGATGAGTCGCCGCTCGCCAGTCATCGGCCCGGACGTCCAAGGCTATTTCCCCGGCCGCGAGGGCGACCGGTGGGAGCAGGGGGGGCTCGCCGGATTCAAACAGCGGACCCGCTATCGACTGCGGCGCGGGATGCTGGCGCTCGCGGCCGACCCGACCGTCGTCACGCTCAGCCAGTACCACGAGCACAACGTGCGGTCGCTGGGAGTCGACGAAATCGAGACGATTCCCCCGGGCGTCGCCCCCATCTTCCAGCCCGGACAACAAGCCCATCCAGAGCGACGGGACCCGGACAGACCGACTGAACTGCTGTACCTCGGCGATCTCTCTGCGTACAAGGGCTACGACATCTTTCTCGACGCGCTCGCACAGGTCCCCGACGACATCGACTGGCACGCGACGATCATCGGGACCGGTGACCCACAGCGAGACCGGATCACCAACGCCGGCCTCGCCCGCTCGGTCGACGTCGAAGGGTTCGTCCCCAGGTCTGAGCTTCCATCCTACTACCAGCGGGCGGACTGTTACGTCATGCCCTCAGTCGACGAACACGGCCCAAACACCGTCGTCGAGGCGCTCGCGTGCGGGACGCCTGTCGTCGCCACGGACAAACTCGGCATCAACGAGTACGCGGACGAGGCGACTGCCATCTACGTCGACCGGACCCCGTCTGGCATCCGCCGCGGGATCGAGCGACTCCACGCCCGCCGCGACGAATACCTGGCCAACGCCGTCGAGCGGGCACCGGAGTATGGGGCCGAGCACACGGTCGACGCGCTCGCCGACCTCTACGAGGCCCACGTCGAGCGGACGTGAGCGTCCCGGCGCGAGTCCGCGACGCCGCGATGCAGTCTTCTGGCGGCAGATCCCGCACGTCGACGGGAGCGCGACACCGAACGGTTTATCGCTGGGCCGGAAAAACGCGGAGCCATGACGGCGGAACCGCTGGCCTATCGAGCGCGCAAGTGGGCCCTCCAGCACCTCTCCGCGCTGACGAAGCGTCCCGACCAGCACGAGCGCCTGGACGCGCTCGACTGGGACGTCCTCGTGGTCCTCGACGCGTGTCGCTACGACGCCCTCCAGCGAGTGACCCACTGGCCGGTCGAGTCCTGTCGCTCGCCCGGGAGCGCCACGGGTCACTGGCTCGAGGAGTGCGAGCGCTCGGGCGTCCTCGAGGGTAGTCACGTCGCCACCGGGAACGTCAACTACGCGAACTGGGACGTCGGTGCGGCCGAAGTCGACCACGTCTGGCAAGACCACTGGGACGACCGACTGGGGAACGTGCTGCCCGAACCGGTGCTCGACGCCGCCGACGACTTCGTCACCGACGGCGAGGGCCCCGTCGTCGCGCATCTCCTGCCGCCGCACGCCCCCTACGTCGCCAAGGTCGGTGAGACCTGGATTCCCGCCTTCCCGGACGTGGACGTCTGGCGTCGCAATCCAGGGCGAGAGGACGACGACAAACTCTCGCCGCAGGTGGCGATGGCGTCGGGCCACGTCGACATGGAGCGAGCTATCGCCGGGTATCACGCCTCCGTCGAGAGTACCTGGAACGCGATTTTGCCGTACATCGGCGAGTGGGTCGAGCAGGACCTGACCGTCGTCGTCACCGCAGACCACGGCGAGTCCTTCGGCCGCCTGCGCGACTGGACGCTCTACGGCCACCCGAACCGCGTGCACGTCCGTCCGCTCGTGGAAGTCCCCTGGGTCGTCTTCGAACAGGCGCCACCGATGGCCGACGACGACGCCGCCGAGGGCGTCCAGGACAAACTCGAAGCCCTCGGCTACGTCGAGTGAGAAGCAGTCTAGCGGGACTCCAGCCACGACGGACCCGACGCTACTGACCCGACACTGCTGACCCGAACAGTGACGGCGATAGCAGCCGAACTACTGGTATGGAACGCCACACCTCGCGCTGGCTCCGAGCACTCGGATCCTTGGTCGGCACGGCCGTCGGGTGGCTCCTGCTCGCGGCCGGTCTCCTCGCGCTGGGGCATGGCGCGATCGGTCCCGTCTTCTTCGACACCCCGCTGACGCTCGGGAGTTTCCGTGGGCTGCCGGTCGCCGCAGCCGGGTATGTCCTCCTCCGCGGCGTCCTCAGGCGGGACGGCGCTTCCGGTCCCGAAGGCCTTCAGGGTGCAGACGACGCCGCGCCCGGCACGACGGGGACCTTCTGGAACGAGTACTGACTCGCAGTTCCCCGTGACCCTCAGTGAGAGTACAGCGAATAGAGCGGTTCAGCCGCGTCGACGACGCGTCCTGTCGCCGAGCGGTTGCGCCACCAGTCGACGATTTCTGCCGGCGTTCGAATGCGGTCCTCGTGGCCGGCGACGGCGTCCGCGTTCCGCATCGGTTCGTCCTCGAGTTGAGGATGCGAGACCATCGTCACGACGCCCGCACCGACCATGTACGGCGTGATCGCCGGGACGTGCGTCGGGACGAGCGTGATGCCCTCGACGGTCCGCGGCACCGGCCAGCGACCTTCGTTGATGCAGTCGAAGCCGTGGTCTGCCAGCGCACGGGCAGTCGTCCGGTCGTACTCGTGCCACGGCGGGATGAACGTCGTCGGGTCGAAGCCGTGGGATTCGAGGACGTCCCGACCCGCACCGATCCGACGGTCCTGTTCCGTGTAGTCCAGCCCCGCGAACTCGCTGCGTTCGAGATAGAGCGGTCCGCCGCGACCCTGACCCACGTTCTCGTGTTCGTAGCCGTGCTGGGCGATCTCCCAGCCGTTCTCCCGAAGTTCGTGGAGGAACGGGACCACGTCCGCGCTCAAGCGCTCACCCTCGTACTTCGGGGGGACGGCGACGACGCCGCGGAGGCCCCGCTCGTCGTAGCGTGAGAGGACGTCGACCCACGTCTCGTTGTCCACGTCCTGGTGGTAGTCGTCGAATCGGAGACAGACCAGCGAGAAGCGCGTGACGCCGGGCCACATCACAGGTACCCGAGGTCTTTGAGTTGATCCGCCAGTTCCTCGTCGTCGGGCGCGGCGAACTCGCCGGCGCTGTCAAGTGGGTTCAGACTGACCCGGAGGACGTCGGCCAGGTCGTCGGCCACGTCGGGTCGCTCCTCGACCAGATCCGTCGTCTCTCGGGGGTCCGTTCGCCAGGCGTAGAGTTCCTGTTCGTGGTCGCCGTCGAGTGCGCCCGTGACGATGTACTTGTGTTCGTCGTCGCGGACCGACTGGAGCGGCCTGGCGAACTGCGTGGCCTCGAAGCCGGGGAACTTCCGCTGCAGACGCTTGATCGGGCCGTCGAAGCCCGCGTACTCGGCGAAAGTGTACTCGTGATACTGCCGGTCCTCGAATCCGAGCAGGCTCTCGGTGTGCTCGTACTCCGGCGGAGAGACAGCCGCCGCTTCCAGGAACGTCGGGTGCAGGTCGATCAACGAGACCTGATTGTCGATCACGTCCGCAGCCTGCGCGGACGCCGTACCGGTACTCGGCGGTTTGATCACGAGGGGGACGTGTAACAGGGTGTCGTACAGCGAGAAGATGTGACTCGTCAGGCCGTGGTCGCCGAAGTTGTCGCCGTGGTCGGAGGTCACGACGACCATGGTGTCTTCGTACGCCCCCTTGCGCTTGAGGAAGTCCATCAGGTCGCCGATCAGGTCGTCGAGATAGCGGACCGCGCCGTCGTACCAGGCGCGGATGACGTCCCACTCGTCCTCGGAAAGGTCGATTTCGCCGGCCAGGACCTCGTCGCCGCCGCTGTGGGACACCTGCCTGATCCGCTCCATGTCGTGGCCGGGCAGGTCCTGTGTTTGTCGCCCGAGTTTCCCCAGTGCCCGTTCGAGCAGTTCTATCGGTGGCCGCTCGAAGCCGTCGAGAAACATCCCCTTGTACGGGCGTGGCGGGTTGAACGGCTGATGGGCCGTCTTCGCGTTGATAAAGCCGAAGAAGGGGTCGCCGTCGGCGACGGCGTCGTCGACGAACCGATGGAGACGGTCGTACTTGTACCGGGTCTTGTCGTCCGGCCCCCGGGTGAGCGTGAATCCGACCTGCTTCGCGAACGAGCGGTCCGTCACCAGCTTCTTCGCGAAGTCGAGGTCGGCGCCGATCCGCCGGGTTTCGACGTAGTCGTCGACGCCGCGTGCGTAGCCACGACTCGCCCGGATGTGTGCGCCGGCGCTGGCGGCGAACGTTCGGTAGCCCTGGCGCTGGAGCACTTCGGGAATCGTCTCCAGGTCGTCGGGAATGCCCAGCGAGTTGCCGTAGATACCGGTGTGCGAGGGGTACTTGCCGGTGAAGATTGCGCCGTGGACCGTCGGCGTCCAGATCGAGGGGGCGAAGGCGTTGTCGTAGCGGACGCCGTCGGCCGCCAGCTCGGTCATCGTCGGCGTCGTCTCGCGGTCGTAGCCGTAGGTCGAGCAGTGATCGATGCGCAACGCGTCGATGACCAGAAAGAGGACGTTCGGAGCCATCACATGTACCCCAGGTCTTCGAGTTGGTCTTTCACTTCGGCGGCACCGGCCTCGGAGAACGACCCGCGCTCGCCGTCCGGTCGGTGGTCGCCACCGCGCAGTTCCGCTTCGACTGCGCTCCGCACGTCGACGACGCTCTCGATGGCCTCGACCATCTCTGGGTCGGTCCCGGCCACCATCGCCTCGTCGGTGTGGACCCCGTCCTGGAGGCCGTGGTCGCTGACCAGCAGGAGTTCGTCCTCGTCGTCGAGGTCGGCCAGCAGTTCACCGACGAATTCGTCGAGTTCGTCGTAGGCCGCCCGCTGGAGGTCCGGGAGGTCGTAGGTGACGTGGCCGACCAGATCCAGGCCGCTCGTGTAGGCGAAGACGAGTTCGTATCGACCGCCGCGGAGGCCCCGACGTGCACGAGCGATGCGGACCATCGCCATCTCCAGACATTGCTCGTAGAACTCGTAGGGGTCGGCCGAGGTGTGGCCGCCAGTCGCGTCGGGGTCGCGCTCGAAGAGGTCACCGAGCGACCGCCGGAGATTGTGTTCGCGGTCCTCGCTGTCTGGGTCGACGACGTAGTTGGGGACGCCGATGGCAGTGGCCTCGTAGCCGTCGAACAGCGTGTCGATGTCGTTGTCTTCGTAGTAGGTCGCGGGCGTCCGGAACGCGTCGGCCGCGGTGTTCGTGAGGAGCCACGCGCCGAGTTTCGTCTGGAGGCCGTCTGGCATGACGACGTCGGCGACGGTACTCCCGAACTCCAGGAGCGGGTTCCCCCAGGCGACCCCGTCGTCTTCGAGCGTCAGGCCGTGTTCGGCCGGTCGGAGACCGGTGATGATCGTCGGCCAGAGCTCGTGAGTGCTCGGTTCGCCCGCTGCGCTCTCGATGGTCTCGATGGCGCGGTGAGCGGCGAGCGTGAGGTTCGGATGGGCGTCGGGGTCGACGAGCTCGGGATCCAGCGCGTCGATGCCCAGCACGACGACTGTCATCTACTTCGAGCGAGGACGACGCCGCCCAAATACCTTGTCGTTCGAACGGTTCCGTCCACCCGATCCCCCGAGTGGATGGACCGTGCCGACCAGTCCCACAGTTCAGGAGACAGAGCGCAAGGCCTTCATAGGCCCCCGGAGAACGCCCGTTCGTGTCGCTGGAGGGTCCACGAGTGGTCTGTCGCCCTCACGGGTATCGCCCGTGGCCGAGCCACTCGCGTCGACCGTTCCAGGAGGTGGTGATCCGTGGGCAGTAGACCCGGAAAGACGACCATCGTCTACTTCATGACCCAGGTCGGGTCGACGCTTGCCGGTGGGGTCGCCACCTGGTACATCAACAACGTCCTCGGTGCGGCAGCCTTCGGCGAGTACTCCATCGCCGTCGCCTTCCTCTTCTGGCTGAACATCCCGGCCAGCGCACTCGGAAACGCGGTCAACAAACGCGTCAGCGAGGGGGAAGATCAAGACGCCTTCCTGACCGCCGCTCACGGGCTCAACCTTGGCGTCCACGCCCTGCTGATCGCCGGACTCCTGGTGTTCGGCGACCAGGTCAACGTCCTCGTCGGCCAGGACGTCGCCGTCTACTTCGCCGCACTCGTTGGGGCCCGCGCGGTGTTCGACGTCACCATCTCGTCGCTCCGGGGGTACAAACAGGTCAGCACGTCCGGCGTCGTCAAGACGTTCGAGCGGGTAGTGCGGTCGAGTATCCACATCGGCACCCTGTTTTTCCTCGGTGTCGGCGTCGCAGGCCTCGTCCTTGGGCACGCGACCGCTATCTTTCTGGCGACTGCCGTCGCCCTCACCGTAATCGACGGCCGGCCCGCTCGTCCCGAGAAACGCCACGTGACCGGCCTGCTCGAGTACGCTCGCTTCGCCTGGCTGGGGACGCTCAAGACCCGGGCGTTCGCCTGGACCGACGTGCTCGTCATGCGCGGCCTCAGCCTCTCGATCATCGGCCTCGCGAGCGTCACGAAGACAGAAATCGGGGTCTACAAAGTCGCCTGGACGGTCGCCTCGGTTCTCGCCCTCGTCAGCATCGCCATCAAGCAGACGCTCTTCCCCGAATTCTCGGAACTGGGCGTCTCCGAAAACTACGAGCGCGTCCATCACTTCCTCAACGAGGGCCTCACGTTCACTGGCATCTTCGCGATTCCGGGGCTGTTCGGTGCAATCGCGGTCGGTAGCAAACTCTTGACCATCTTCGGTGACGAGCACGCCCGCGGCGGGACGATTCTCGTGATACTCATCGCCTCACGCCTGCTCGCAGCCTACGGCGAGCAGTTCCTCAATACGATCAACGCCATCGACCGCCCGGACGTCGCCTTCAGGATCAACCTCGCCTACGTCGCTGCGAACCTGAGCCTGAACTTCGGCCTGATCGTCCTCTTCGGGTGGTACGGCGCCGCCTTCGCGACGGCGCTGGCGGCGCTGACAAGCCTCCTCCTCGGTGCCTACGCGCTCTCGAAGATCATCGGACCCCCTGACATCCCCTACCGGGAGTTAGGAGCGCAGACCGTCGCGTCCGTCGTGATGCTCGGCGCGGTCCTCGCGCTCCAGCAGGCCCTCCCAGGGTCCCTGGGCTGGACACTCGCCGTCGTCACTGCAGGAGCGGTCGTCTACGGCGTCGTCTTGCTCGGCGTCTCGTCCCGGGTCCGCGAGAAGGCCGCTGGCTTCGTGCCGACCTGACCGCTGCGGGGACCGCGGTCCGACGGACCGGTCACAGCGAAGTGGAGAGATAGCAACCTTTTCGACTCGGACAGGCAAAGCCGAGAGCATGCTCTCGGTCCCCCCTCCGGTTCGTCGCGTGCGCGACGGGGTCCAGGCCGCGATAAGTGGGGTCCAGGCCACGATTCGCGCGGTCGAGACCCCGGTTCGCGACGACCTCTCCGCCGACCCGTATCTGAGATATCTCCTGGCGCTTAGCCTGCTGACGGCCGGCTTCGGTGTCTGGTTTCGACTCCCGAATTTCGCCGCCCCGGACGAGTACTCGCGGCTGATCCAGCCGATGAAAGTCGCCGGCGAGTTCGTCGCCGACCAGAGTTTCGACGCCATCCAGCGCGGGATCACCGACGGGCGCGCACTCGGTGCCACGTTCTATCTCTACGCGATAACGCTGGCCCCGGTCTTCCTGATCGTCATCGCATCAGGCCAACTCGGCGAGTTCGCTCGCCTCGGTACCATCCAGTCCCGCTGGGAACTCTGGCACGCCGCCCCGGCGTGGTTCTGGACCGTGTCGCTGCTCCTCGCTCGCCTCGTCAGCGTCGCGCTCGGCATCGGCTGCGTCTACCTCACGTACCGCCTCGCGACGGAGCTCAGAGACCGGTTCGCCGGACGGCTGGCCGCGCTCCTGCTCGCGCTCTCGGTCGGCTTTCTCGGCCAGACCCACGTCGTCGGCGAGGACCTGGCGATGCTCTTTTTGGTCCTCCTGACGACCGTGCTCGCACACCGATACGTCGAGTCCGGTCAGCGTCGAACGTTCCTCTGGGGCTCGCTGTCGGGCGGGCTCGCCATCGCATTCAAACTCTCGGGCGGCGTGGCCGCAGTCGTGCTGGGGGCCGCGCTCCTGGTCAGAGCCGCCCGGAGCGACGACCCCGCAGGCGAACTCCTGCGGCCCGGTGTCGTCCTCGGCGGGATGGCCATCGGCGTCGTCGCGATGTACGTCGGCATCCCGAGCGTCCTCGTCGGCGGCCCCACGGAGTTGCTGAATCGTGCCAGCGGGTCGATAAGTTCGAAGACCGGGAAGACCGGGGGGTTTTCTGCGCCCATCTGGTACTGGTTCGCCTACCACTACGTCTCGGGACTGGGAGCGCCGTTGTTCGCGGGCGTCCTCGGTGGATTGGCGGCAACCGTCTGGGGAGTCGTCGGTCGTCGCGAGGAGCCGACGCAGCCGCTGACCTGGCTGTTGCTCGTGGCGCTGCTCGTGCCGCTGCTCGTCTACTCCCGGTGGGAGT
>ENA-ORCR01000388-ORCR01000388.1-marine-metagenome-genome-assembly--contig:-NODE-388-length-27626-cov-3.717667_pt1 | contig 27626 bp, 18 predicted proteins | sample MGYA00237782_ERZ508514 | MGnify/ENA primary metagenome ERZ508514 (study PRJEB26185, sample SAMN06268960) | marine metagenome | isolation source: Eden Landing Ponds, San Francisco, CA, USA | place...
TAGGTCTCCCCCTCGTCGAGGTTGCCGAGCCACTTGTCCTGCTGGGCGTTCGGCAGCGCCGTCGGGACCCGCGGCGCGATTTTCGTGCGCGGGTCGGAGTTGAACGCGACCTGTTCGCGGTTGATCACGTAGGCGATGGCCTGTCGGACCTTGCGCTTGCCCAGGTCCTTGTGGTCGTGGTTCGGGACGATGCCGACGCCGCCGTTGGTCGGCGTCTGGTACTCCGTCACGGCGTCGGGCAAGTCGGCGACGACGTGTGCCGGCGCGTAGACGTTGAACTGCGAGTCGATGCTGTCCGAGACCAGCGACTGGTGGATCTGCGTGTTGCTGTCGAGGTATTTGAAAACGTACTCCTCGAAGTTGACGTTCTCGGCGTCCGGGTGATCCGCGAAGCGCGTGGTCAGACGCGCCTGCTCGTTGGCCTCTTCGTTTTTGAACAGGCCGTTCCCGACGGGGTCCTTGATGGACTTCTCGGCCAGCGCCTTCGAGTCGGGGTTGTCCTGCATCTCGCTCAGGACGTCCTTGTACACGTCGTGTTTCGTCGTCAGCTGGTTCCGGAGCGCCGCGAACTCGATGAGCGACGGGTTGACCTTCCCCGGAATCGTGAGCGCGACCGTTCGGTCGTCGACTTTCTCGACGCCGTCGGCGAAGTCGAACGTCGACGTTTCCCGGACCTGCTGGATCTCGAAGTAGGTCTTGAGGTCCTGTGCGGTCACCGGGTCGCCGTTGTGCCACGTCGCGCCCTCCTGGATGGTCATCTCGAACGCGTCGCCGGTGTACCCCCACTCGGAAAGGAGCGCGGGCTTGAACTCGCCGTCCGCGTAGTTGAAGTTCGCGAGTTTGTCGTAGATGACGTTGTCAGCGATCTGTGCGGGATTCGAGCCCCAGGGGTTGAACTGGACTTGCTTGGGCGACTTGTTCGTCCCGGAGACGTGACGGACGTCGTGAACCGTCATCCCAGACGATTCGCCGTCGGACGACCCGCCGTCCGAGGATCCGCCGTCTGACGAGCTTCCGTCCCCGGAGCCACCGTCGCCGGAGCCACCGTCGCTGGACTCACCGTCACCACCGTCTCCGTCGCCAGCAGACGGCGTCCCACCGTCCTGGCTACAGCCTGCTATCGCAGCAGCACCAGTCACACCTACCAGTTCCACGAACCGTCGACGGTTCAGCACCTCACCGTATCCGCTGGATTCGTCAGCCATGATTCGTCTATATCGGTTGGGCCAACCATAATAAACGTTTGGGAACTAACCAGGTACTACCAAAGTTGTGAAAAGATTTCGAGCGCCGCTCTCCGGGCCCTCGGCGGGTTCGGTCGCTTCGATGGCGTCAGGAGCGTCGGGGAACTGGGTCGTCACGAACGCTGGTGGCGCCGGTCGGGCACTCGCGAGTCATGCCCGGCGTGGCACGCCGTCGCCGGTGTCCGTACCGGCGCCGTGAAGCTGTTCGGCGATCTGTGCGACGACGTAGTCGGCCTCTTCGTCGGTGAGGCACATCGGGTTGACGGTGAATCGCTGGTCCGGGAGTTGGTCAGCCCCGACGAACACTCGCGGCTCGGACTGGCGGAGCGCGGAGACGAGTTCCACCGTGGACACGTCGGCACTGTCTTCGTCGACGTCGACGACGACGGTCGGAGCGACCGATTTCGCGCCCTCCGCGGTCCTCGTTGCGAGCGCCTCGACCTCGCCCAGTGAGGCGCTGATGCGGTCGGCCTGTTCCCGCCACCGCGCACGCTTCGCCTCGTGATCTTCTTCGATGAACAGATCCAGCGCGCGCAATAGCCCGACGAGTTCCTCCTTGCCGACTTTGAGCGACCGACCGATCCCCTGTTCGGGAACGCCCTCGACGGCGTCTGCGTCGAACAGGCGTGCCGGTGGGTCCCAGACCTCGGGCGCGGCGTGCATATCGAGGTGCTGCATCGCGACCGACTCCAGGAGGTCCTGTCGGCCGGCGAGGATGCCGGTCGTCTGCGGGCCGCGGATCGCCTTGCCGCCGCTGAATGCGACCAGATCCGCCCCCTGTTCGGTGAACCACTCGAGATTCGACACCGGTGGGATCTCCGCGGCGGCGTCGACGATGACTGGGACGTCGTGGTCGTGTGCGATCGAACAGACCTCCGAGAGTGTCGGCGAGCCGTAGTCCTTGTAGACGTGTGCGACCGCGACGGTCTCATCGCCGATTGCGTCGGCGTACTCCCACGGTTCGACGTCGCGTGCTCCCGTCCCGAGGTGCCTGTCGTTCGTCCCGATGTCGACGATAGACGCGCCCGCGCTCCGGATCGCGTGGTCGTAGCCGGTCCGGTGTGTCCGCGGCATGACGACCTCCGAGGGGACGTCTTCGGTGTCGGGCAAGCGGGCCATGGTACCGGGGTCCGTGCCGGCGATGCAGGCCGCGGTCCCGAGGAGGAGCGCGCCCGACGCACCGTTTGTCACGTAGCCGGCCTCGGCGCCGGTCACGGCCGCGATACGGTCGCTCGCGGCTGCCTGGAGGTCCGAGAGCCGAACGAACGACTCCGCCGCCTCGGCCATCGCCTCCATCGCCTCCGCGCGAATGCGACTCCCGCCGATGCGGGTCTTGGTCCCGGCCGCGTTCACGACAGTCGGGACCCCCAACTCGTCGTAGACAGTCTCGTCACACATACTGCGTCCATCGCGAACCATCGGTGATAAGCTTACCGGTATTTCGGGGGTGGGGAGCGGGGTGATGCTGGGTCTCGACCGACAGGATTTGGCTCGGTGAGCGGCCGTGATCGTCGTCGAGAGCGACCGTCGGCCGAAAATCGCCGCTTTCCGGCCCCCGGTGCGGAGGCGGCAACACTTATCACCGTCTCCCGACAGCGTTCGTCTATGTCGTCAGTCGAGTACGTGACCGACCCCGACAGTATCGCCGATGGCGTCCAACGATGGAACGACCACGTCACCGACTTTGCCGTCGACGACCGCCTGCTCCGGCAGAACGTCTTCGCCCCGTTCGACGCCGTCGACGTCCGGTGTTTCGGCGTCCGTGTCGGCGGCGAACTCCGCTCGTTCGCCGTTGTGAAGCGCTGTTGTGACCCGGTCGGGACCTTCGACGCGACGGAGACGGCCTGGCTCTCGCTGTTCGCGTTCGACCCCGCGTCCGAGGACGGCCGCGCCGCCTGTGAGACGCTCCTTCAGGGTGTCGCCGAGGACGTCCGGTCCGCGGGTGCATCGAAACTGGTGGTCGGTCGAAGCCCGCAGCGCTTTCTCGCGGGCGTCCCCGACGCGCTCCCCGACGCGTACGTCGAGGCCCTCGAAGCGGTCGGTTTCACGTTCGGCGAGGCCGTCTACGACCTCCACCGTGAGATCAGCGGGTACGAGATGCCCGCGGACTGCGTGGCGACCGGTCGGGAGTGGCCCGCGCTCGACGTCGTCCGGGCAACCGGTCGCGAGGAACTGCTCCAGGACTTTCTCGCGGACCAGTTCCCGGGCCCCTGGCCCTACGAAGCGGCGAACATCTGCGCGATTCCGGGCGGCCCGGCGGAGTATTTCCTGTTGACCTTCGAGGGCGACCCCGTCGGATTCCTCCGCTCGAACCGCCACGACGGGGCCTACCGCGGGGCGAACTGCAACTGGGGATGGCGACTCTCGAACGAGTACTGTGGGGTCGGACCGCTCGGCGTGCACGAGGACTACCGCGGACGCGGCTGGGGGCTGTACCTGATCACGGCCGTCCTCGAACGACTCGCTGCAGAGGGCTACGACCACTGCGTCATCGACTGGACCGATCTGCCCGCCTACTACGAGCAACTGGGCTTCGACCGGTGGATCCGGTACCGGAACGCGACCCTCGACCTCGCCGCGGCGGTCGAGAAATAAGGCACTCCGGCTGGCACCGGCGTCGGAGAGCGGAACCGGAGATCCGTTCGCGACTCGTCCTCACCAGTTCGCGGCGCTACCGTCTCCGTGTCGCCACACGGGGTTGTGCCAGTTGATGTCCTGTCCGGCCTTCTCACGAACGGCGTCCTCGTCGATGGTGATGCCGAGGCCGGGTTCATCGGGCGGCACGACGTAGCCGTCGTCGAATTCGAAGACCCCGGGGTCGGCCAGGTACTCGTGGCCCACGCTATCCGGCGCGAGCGAGGAGTCGAAGCCGTGGTCCTGGATGAGTGCGTTCTGGACGGCCATCGTGACCTGGAGCGACGACGCGAGCGCGATGGGGCCGAGCGGACAGTTCGGCGCGATGGCGACGTCGTGGGCGTGGGCCATGTGGGCTATCTTGACGACTTCCGTGATGCCGCCGGCGTGAGAGACGTCCGGCTGGACCACGTCGACAGATCGAGGCTGCAACAGCGATTTGAAGTCCCACCGGGAGTAGCGCCGCTCGCCCGTCGCGATCGGGACGTTCGTCGCCTCCGCGAGCAGTGAGAGATTGTCGTCGTTCTCCGGCGCGACTGGTTCTTCGATGAACATCGGCGAGAACGGTTCCAGCGCGTTGGCCAGTTGTCGGGCCATCGTGGTCGAGGCTCGCCCCCGGAAGTCGACGCAGATGTCGACGTCGTCGCCGAGGGTCTCCCGGACGTGCCGGACCCGGTCGACGGCTTCCTCGACCGCCGCCGGGGAGTCGATCTGTTCCATCCGTTCGATGGCGTCCATCTTGACGGCGCCGTAGCCGGCGTCGACCATCTTCTCGCCCTCCGCTGCGACCTCTGTCGGGCGGTCGCCGCCGATCCACTGGTACACCGGGACCCGGTCGCGACACTGGCCGCCGAGGAGGTCGTAGACGGGCGCGCCGTAGTGTTTCCCCTTGATGTCCCACAGCGCCTGGTCGATGCCCGCGATGGCGCTCATCAAGATTGGGCCGCCGCGATAGAAACTGCCGCGATACATCATCTGCCAGTGATTGCCGATGCGCAAGGGGTCGGTGCCGACGAGATAGTTGTCGAGCAACTGGCCGACCGCCGCGCGGACGGTCGGCGCTTTGCCCTCCACGATCGGTTCGCCCCACCCCACGAGACCCTCGTCCGTGTCCAGGCGCAGGAAGAGCCACCGCGGCGGCACTTCGAACAGTTCGTAGCCCGTGACGTTCATAGCGATAGTACCGGGTCGTTCATTATATTCTTGTCTGCTCGCGAAGCGCGCCGTCGCAGCCAGTTGCGACCGGGGAGAAACGAGGACTCGAATCCCCGTGGTGCCCCGGAACCCGCTGCGTTCGCCCGAGCCCACCGCGTTCACAGCCCTCCGGCAGCACCAACCGAACTCCCTCGGCAGACCGACCGGCGCCGACGGCGAGTCGTTCATCAATTATGAACAATATTTACGGGGCCGGCTATCCATAGCCCGAGCATGGGATCCAACAGTGGGCAGACGGAGACGGTGAAGGCCACCGAGACGGCGTTTACGCTGCTCGAGGGACTGGCCGAGGTCGGTGGGGCCGCGCGGGTCGTCGACCTGGCGACCCACCACTCGATGCCGAAAAGCACGGTGTACAAACACCTCGCGACCCTCCGGTCCCTGGGATACGTCCAGCAACGCGATGGCCGGTACGTGCTCGGGACTGGACTCGCGGACCTCGGCGAGCACGCGCGCGCTCGCGACGACCTGTATCCGATCGTGAAATCCCACGTCGACCGCCTCGCGGAGACGACCGGCGAGTCGGCCGGGTTCACCGTCGAGCGGGACGGCGCGGTGCTCGACCTCTACTGTACCGGCGACGGGCCCGACGCACTCGCCCACTCGAACTCGCGCTACCCACACTGTAGCGCCCCCGGCAAGGCCATCCTCTCGCGCCTCCCGAGCGACCGCATCGAGGCCATCATCGACGAACATGGCCTCCCGGAGCGAACGGATGCCACGATTACGGACCGTGACCGGTTCACGACCGAACTCGATCGCACGCGGGAACGCGGTATTGCGTTCGAGCGTGCAGAGCAGTATCAGGACGTGCGCAGCGTCGCCGTCCCGATCATCGACGACGACGCGGTCGTGGGCGCGATTTACGCGGCCGGTCCCACGGAGCGACTGTCCAGTAAACGCTTCGAGGAGAGCATTCCCGGGATCATCCTCAGTACCGTGGATACGCTGCAAGACGAGCTCTAATGGCCAGTGACCGGCCGTCCCCGTCCCGGACCCGTCAGTTTCGCCATCGTGGACGATCTGCGCTCGCGACAGAGGGCCCAGCGCGTGACCGGTCGGCTGGACGGCATCCCTGGCGCGCCGGACGTGGGACTGGTCAGTCCGGGTCGGATGCGTCGCCCCAGTGTTCACGCAGCGTGGACGATGGTCGGCTCCGGGCCGGCTATCGGCGGCCGTCCACGGCCATTACAGGCGTAGGATTGTAATCGTCAGGATAGCCGTCAGATCTGCGCAGATCGGCCGCTTGCGGGCTTCGACGCGGTCGAACGAGCCCAGCACAGTGGCGCGAGCCGGTCCTGCGGTCGGCCGGTCAGGGCAGTCCACCCGGTGAACGGGCCGAACGTCCACGATGAGTAAACGACCGTCCCTGGCCGGTCCTGGACCGCCGGGGGTGGCACGAGCGGGTACACGAGCGATGAACGCCCGGGTCCTGTCGGTCGGGCGCCGGTCGAGCCGGCGGCTCCATCGAGACTAGCGTGCGACGGAAGACAAATTTTAAATAGTCGGTCGTGAGACGTTGGTATCGTATGGATATTCTCGCCATCGTCGCTCACCCGGACGACGCGGACATCTTCTGTGGTGGAACGATAGCAAAACACGCAGACCGTGGCGACGACGTCGTCATCGCGCACATGACTCGCGGTGAATACGGCGGCCTCGGCTCCGAGACGGAATCGTCGGTGGCCGACGTCCGCGAGGCAGAGGCCCGGGCGTCGGGCGCGACGCTCGGTGCGTCCGAGGTCACCTTCCTGGAGTACGAAGACGGCCGGGTCACCTACTCGCTCGACGCGCGCGAGGCCATGGTCGACGTCATCCGGCAATACGCGCCAGACCTGATCCTGACCCACTACGGGGACGACATGCACCCGGACCACCGGGCGACCTCTCGGTTGGTCACCGACGCGTACTACCAGGCCTCGCTGCCGCTGGCCGAGACCGAACACGACCCCTGTGACCCCGACAACGTCTACTACTTCGGGAAGCCGACCTCCGAGTTCGAGCCCTCGGTCTTCGTCGACATCGACGGGTACCTCGACACGAAAGTCGAGGCCGTCGAGCACCACGAGTCCCAGGTCGAATTCCTGGTCGAACACGGCGGGATCGACGCCGAGTTCGACAACCTGGTCGAGAGTATGCGCGCCGAGAACCTCGTCTACGGCAAACAGGCGGGTGCCAACTGCGCCGAAGGCTTCGAACCGCTCCACCAGTCGGCCCGAGCGTACCTCGGATGACTCGGATCGCGACCCCGTCGTCGCCGTCGATCTGAGCGTGAATCCGCTCGTCTGAACGGTTGACCGCCTCGAGCCCTCGCCGGGAACCGCCGCGAGCACTCGCCGCGAACCGCCGCGAGCACGCCTTCCGACGACCGATCATCGCGTGCCAATCGTGGGACATCTGTCCCGGAAACCGACCGCCGCGTGCCGATCAGTGCTGGGACCGTATCTCCGACGAATCCCACTCTCGACCCGTCGAACGGTGGTATTTTACCTGGTGGCGACGTCAGTTCGGATGGCCAGTTCGGCCATTCCAATCATGAACGAGCTAGTGACTGACGACGCACCCCCGAGTATCGGTCCGTTCTCACAGGGAACCCACTCTGGTGACCGCATCTACGTCTCCGGGCAGGGTCCGATCGACCCGGAGACGGGCGACATCGTCGATGGGGGCCCGGGCGAACAGACTGCCCGGACCCTCGAAAACGTCGAGGCGGTACTCCAGGCGGCCGACGCGTCGCTCGACGACGTCGTCAAAGCGACCGTCTTCCTTCGGGACATGCGCTACTACGACGCGGTAAACGAGGTGTACGAGCAGTACATGAGTCCGCCCTATCCGGCGCGCAGCGCCGTCGAAGTCGTGAAGTTGCCGGTCGACATCGACGTCGAGATAGAGGTCGTCGCCGAGGCGACGGACTAGGCCGCAGGCAGGGTCACCGGGAGCGCCCCGGTCGCGTCGACTGCACCGATGAGGACTCGCGCTGCGGCGGCCACGGCGGCCGGCGAGTAGTCGTAACACGTCAGGACCGTCGCGTCCGCCGGACAGACGGCGGCGTCGTAGGGATTTCTCACCGCCAGGACGGCCACCGCCGCCTGCGTGTCACAGACCCGTTGGAGCGCCGCTGCCTGCTCGGCGCTGGCCCGCGCATCGTAACTCACCGCGAGCACCTGGTCGTCCGGACCGAACGCCGGATCCAGTGATTCGGGCTCGGACACCGTCTGGGGACGGACCTCGACGCCACACTTCGACAGCGCTTCGAACACGACGGTTGGCTCGTATCGGTCGTCTTCGGCGCTGGACCCGCGAGTACCGGTGAATCCGACGACGTGTAGCGGTCTGCTCGGGTCGAACGGGATCACCTCGCGGTCGTTTCGGACGAGTGTGACGCCCCGTTCGGCGACTTCGGTGGCCATCAACTTCGACGCAGGGGCCTGTGCCGCCCAGGATTCCGTCGTCGAGTCAGCGAGACCCCGTTCTCGTTTGACCCGCTGGACGCGCCGGACGGACTCGTCGATCCGGCCCTCGTCGATCCGCCCCGACTCGACGGCCTCGACGACGGCCTCGATCGCAGCGCGCTGGCGCTCGGGCGTGTGCGAGACGAGGACGACGTCACAGCCGGCCTCGATCGCCCGAACTGCCCCCTCTGGGACCCCGAGACCGCCAGCGATCGCGTCCATCTCGAGACAGTCGGTGATGACGACTCCGTCGTAGCCGAAGGACTCTCTGAGCAGTCCGGTCTGGACTGCCGGCGAGACGGTCGCCGGGAGCGTCTCGTCGTCCGTGATCGCCGGGAAGGAAACGTGCGTCGTCATGATGGCGTCGATGCCGGCAGCGATCGCCTGCCTGAACGGCGCGAACTCGACGCGTTCGAGGCGGTCCGTGTCGTGGTCGACGACCGGCAGGTCGACGTGTGAGTCCGTCGAGGTGTCGCCGTGGCCGGGGAAGTGCTTGCCGCAGGCCAGCACTCCGGTCGACTGCATCCCCTCGGCCATCGCCACACCGAGGTCCCCCACCAGGTCGGGCGATTCACCGAAGGACCTGACGCCGATCACTGGGTTGTCCGGATTGTTGTTGACGTCGAGGACCGGCGCGAAGTTCATGTTGATACCGACCGTCGCGAGTTCGCGGCCGACCGCCTCCCCTGCACCGCGCGCCAGGTCGGGGTCTCCTGCCGCGCCGAGCAGCATTTGACTCGGCAGTTGTGTCCCCCAGTCGAGTCGGGAGACGACGCCACCCTCCTGGTCCGTCGCGATCAGCAGGGGCGACCCGGCACCTGTGGCCGTCGCAACAGCCTGTAACGTCGACGAGAGCGACGCGACCTGGCCCGGTGCGTCGACGTTTCGAGCGAAGTAGATGACTCCGCCCAGGTTGTACTCGCGGATCAGCTCCCGCACGGCCGCCGTGGGTTCGGTCCCGTCGAATCCGGCCATGAACAACTGCCCAACCCGCTGCTCGAGCGACAGATCTGACACTCCTCGCGATGGCATACACTGCGGGATTTCGATACAGGGATATAAAAGTACTGTCCTACTGCCGCCTCGAGGACGCGTCTGCACTGGGTTGGCGTGTCAGCCACCCGCACAGTCGTCGGAGCATCCCTTCGCACACCGAGCTGCCTATAACGATAAAGAAACGTATACAATCGTCAAAACATATGAAATTCGATAACTGGCGTGGGTCGGATTTTCCAGCCGTCGAACGGCGTCGGCCGATGAGGTCCCTGACCCGGGCCCATCCGTCGTATCAACGGTTCAACGTCAGCGAATTCGATTTTCACACCGATGGTTGGGTTCCGGTAGAGTGGCCCAGTCGTTCCGCGAGGGTCGTTCGAGCCAGCGACACGATCCAGTTGGTTGCCGCTAAACCGTCCGTACCGTCTCGCTTGCACCCGGTCTCGTGGACGGCACCGCTTGGATAGTGACCTGTCGGCCCGGTGTCCGCTTCCGACACGGTGCCCGGCCGAAACTGCGGACAGATGGCCAATTATATACTTTTACCGTAATATATTATCTACTGGTAGTATATCGGACGACGTCCCAATCCAATTCGAGCACCTGTTCCTGGGTGTTCGGTTCGACTCAGGTTATGACTGTCACCACGGACGGTCCGTTGAATCGAGACGAAGGGTGGGCGGTCGTCAGTCGTCGCTGGTCCGATCCGATCCGTCGGATCCGTCGTTCGTGCCGTCTGTCTCCGGTCCGTCGTCGGTCCGCTCCGGGAAGCCGACCGAATCAGGTTCATCGGCGCTCGAGTCCGTCGAGTCCAGGGGCCGAGCGCCTCCGTCATCGCTCAACTTCGCCTCCACTCGCTCCATGGCTTCCCGCGTCGCTCGCAACTCGGCGACGAGTTCGGCTAGCTGGTCCGCAGTGGCTGGGCCCCCGGTGTCGCCGGATCGCTCGCCGCCGGTCCCGTCCGTGCCACCTCGCCCGCCGAACTCGCGCTGGACCTTCGATATCTGTTCGCGTACAGCGCGTGCGTCCTCGACGTCGTCGAAGGAGATGTCGGCCCCAGCGCTCCCGGCCGTACTGATGTCGATGGTTCCGAATCCGAGTTGCTTGCCCCAAAAGGACTGGGTGAACTCCGTGTTCTGGATCCTGTCCAGGTCGACGCTCTCGATGTTCGTGGAGAGAATTCCCTGTTTGACGTACAATGACCGGGTCGTCACGACGTAATCGGTGTGTTTGATACCGATATAGGTGAGCGGGGCAAAGAGGAGGATCAGCAGCCCCATGCCAAAGAGCGGGATCAGGACGACGCCGGTCACGATGGTGCCGATCATCTTCTGTTTCGTCGGTTCGCCGGCCCAGACGACCTCCTCGCCGGGCTCCAGCGAGAGCCACTCGGAGACGTCGCTGTCGGCAACGTCCGCGGCCCTGTCGGTCAGCGATTCGGGAGCGGACTCGTCCGGTCCGTCGGTGACAGGCTCAGCGCCACCGCCTGCATCCGGGTCCGATCCACTCATACCTGGTCCTCCATGCGTTCGGCGACTGCGCGCAACCCGCGCGCCTCGCGCAACAGTGCGTCCATCGTCTCGGCATCGATGCCGGTCCCGAAGGTGGCTCGGTCGTCGCCGTCGCCGGACCGCTCACTGGCCTCGCGAACCTGTTCCTGGAGTCGGTCGCGGAAGGTTTCGGGGTCGTTCAGGTCGTTGATCGTCAGGTCCGCGCCGCCACTGCCGGCTGTGCTGATCGACACCGTGCCGTAGTCGAACAGGTTGCCGGTCATATCTTTGAACAACGTCGTGTTCTGGACGCGGTCGACCCCGACGCTCGTCACCGTCTCGGAGAGGATACCGTGCTTGCGGTAGACGCGCCGATTCGTCAGCACGTAGTCGGTCCTGTCCACCTTGAGATAGGCGACGGTGACCGATCCGACCTGGGAGAGGGCGATCAGCACAGCCACTCCCCAGACCAGCACGTTGGTATTCGCTGGCAGTCCCCAGGCCGCCGGGTCGACGGAGAGACTGACGTAGACTGCCGCTGCGAAGACCAGGAGCGTGAGGACGACGGCGCCGGCGACAGTCGTGGCGATCCGCCAGAGACGTGGCTGACCGGTCCAGACCACGTCTTCGCCCGGATCGAGCGACAGCCACTCGTGTTCTGTGCTCATGTCGCCACCCTGGTACTGTCGGGGAGATAAAACCACTGGGCCGAGGGCGTCCGCCGAGACGGCCGGGGACCGGGGCTGCACTCGGCCGGGAATCGATCGGCCTCGCCCGGGGTCAGACGTCGACCTGGCCGACGGTGAACGAGAGGTCGACGTCCACCCCGTCGACGGTGACGGTGCCGCTGAGCCTGGTCCGGGTGCCCCGCAGGTCTACGAGGTCCTCACCGGCCGGCGGCTCGCGCGAGACGGTGACGGTCCGTTCTCCCTCGCCCTCCCGAATCCCGACGAACACCGACTCGCCGGGGTGCAGCGCCGCGTCGAGTGCGACCGTCGCCTCGGTCCCGTTGTGTTCGACGGTGAATTCGCTGCCCGCCGGGACGGCCGGGCCGCCGGTCATCGTCACGTTCACCGCCGTGCCGTCGGGCGTCTTCTCCGTGACGCCGCGGGGGACGCTGTCGAACCACGGGGGCCTCGGAACCGACTCGACGCCCCAGTCGTAGTCGTACTCGTAGGCGGCCGCCACCGACTCGTTCTCGCCCACCTCGCCGGAGAGGTGGTGAACGCGTCCCCGCTCGTCGAGGAGGAGCCGGCCGGTGTAGTGGCCCAGTGTCGACCCGGCGCCCTTCGGCCCGGTCATCCGGAGTTCGTGGAGCGGCTCGCCAGCCACCTCCGTCGTCCCGGCCCACCGATAGGAACTGGTCGACAGTCGAATCGCGAGCGCCAGCGTGATGGTTCCGGTCGGGTCGGTCACGCCGAGCGTCGTGTTGTGCGTCGCCCGCATCTCGTAGGGGGCGCCGAAATAGGTCCGGTTCGTCACGGTGAGGCCGTCGCGATACCAGGTGACGCCCTCGGAATCCCGTCGGTACTTCGTCTGCCCGACGCTGTAGAAGCGATTCTCGCTGTCTCCGTTGGTGTGGCGGAGCCGCCAGTTCGACGCGTTCGCTGCCGCGACGTGGGCGACCAACACTCGCGTCTCGTTGACCCGACCGTCGGCGTGAACGCCCGGTGGGAGCGACTGTCCGTCGCTCGGCGTCGGCAGCGCCGCGGGCGTCAGCGTCGCCATCGGCGTCAACTCCGGCGTTGCCGTTCCGTCCGGGGCGGCCGTCTCCTCGGGCGCCGCCGTCGCCGACGAGCCGGCCGTCTCCGCATCGCCGTCCGCTCCCTCGGTCGTTGACGTGGCGACTCCTCGGGAGTCGGCGGTAGGCGTCGACTCGTGCGTCGGCGGCGCGGCTCCCTGGGCGGTGGCGGTGTCGGCCGGTGTCGCGGGGGCCCCGCCGAAGGCCGAACACCCCGAGAGGACCACGACGCCGAGGACGAGCACGGCGACCCAGCGTTCACGTCGCATACTCCCTGTCCCCGCGCGCCAGCGGGAATCGGTTTCGATTCCCGGCCGACCGAGCACCGGTCACTCGCCGGTGGAGCGGCCGCGAGACTCCCGTAGTGCGGCGGGATCGACGGTAGTTTTTTGCCGCGGCCTCCGCTACCCGCGTCGTAGTTGTGTCTGGACCGCCCCGCTCGGCCGCGCCCCTCTCGATTCCCCGCCCGAATGAGTGACCGTGACGGCCCGGACGATTCGCCCGCCGACACGTCCAGCGATCGCTCGATGCCCGCCGACACGTCCAGCGACCGCTCGTCGCCCGCCATCGCGGCGCCAGCGGACGCGGCGACAACTCCGGAGCGTGCCGATTCGAGAGACGCGGTCGCGTCCCACCTGGGCCCGTGTCTCGCGGTCCTGACCACCGATGGCCGAATCGTCGACGCGAGTGCGTCCGTCACCGGGGCACTCGGGCTCGACTCCGTGGTCGCGGCCGGCGAGGCAGATTTCTACGAGGCCGTCGCCGCCGCTGCCGTCGAGTCCCACGCCTCCCTCGGTCCCGACCCACCTGCCGAGCGGGCGAGTGGGCACGTCACCGTCCCGACCGCGGACGGCGAACGCGTCTACCGCCACGTCGGGGTCGAGGGGCCGGACGGTCACCCGGCCGAGCGGGTCGAGGTGTTCGAGGACGTCACGCGAGCCCGCGAGCGAATCGAACACCGCGAATTGCTCGAGACCGCGGCGGCCCACGCCCGGGACGGCCTCGTCGCGACTGACGCCCGTGGACAGATCCTGACCTGCAACCCGGCGTTCGCCGAGGCGCTGGGTGCCGACCCCGAAGGGCTCGCGGGGACGCCGTTCGATGCCCTGCTGGCACCCGACGAGTGCGAGGCCTGGGAATCGCTCCTCGCCGACAGCGATCCGGGGACGACCGAGACTCGCGCCTTCCGGTTTCGCGGCGACGGTGAGCCGGTCCGACTGTCCGTCGACCTGACGGCCCGGCCCGAGGGCGGCGTTCTCGCGGCCGTCAGCCGGCGGCCCGGCGAGGCCTCACACGCTCGTCGGCTCGACCAGTACCGGACGCTCGTCGAGCGGGCGTCCGATCCGATGTGGGTCCTCGACGCCGACGACCGCGTCACGCTCTGCAACCAGGCGCTGGGAGCGCGCTTCGACGCCCCGGCCTCGGACCTGGAAGGGGTCGCGGTGCAGGACTGCGTGCCGACAGATGCGGCGGAGCGACTCGACGACGCGCTCGCGGCGGTTCGCGACCCGGACCGGAACCGGTGGCACGACATCGAACTGGTGCTCCCGGGGCCCGAGGGCGAGGAGCGTCGCTTCGCAGTGACGCTCGGGCCGGCGGGGGAAGGCGACCGTGTCGTCGGGACCGCCCGGGACGTGACCGAACGGGAGCGACGGCGGGCGGAACTGGAACACCTCGAACGGGTGCTCGGGGGTGCGGTCCGGCACACCGTCGCCGACGGCGCGGCCAGCCTGCGCGCGCTGGCGGCCCGACTGAGCGAGTGCCTCGAGGGGCGACCGGCGACGCTCGCCGACACGGTCGCAGCGCGGGCCGACGCACTCGAGACGCTGACTGCCAAGAGTGCGGCCATCGAGCGACTCGTCGCGACCGACCCCGACCCGGTCGCGACCGACCTGGACGCGCTGGTCTCGGCGGCAGTCGACGCCGTGGCCGACGAGGCGGCCGACGCGACGGTGACCGTCGACGTACCCTCGGTCACCGTCTGGGCCGTTCCGGTCCTGGACATCGCCGTTCGAAATCTCGTGGAGAACGCGCTCGAACACGGCGGCGATGCCCCGCAGGTCCGGGTCTCCGCGAGCGTCGCGGACCGCTCGGTGACGCTCACCGTCGCCGACGACGGCCCGGGCATCGACGACGCCGAACTCGCCGCGCTCGAGCGGGGCGTCGAGACGCCACTCGAACACGGGAGTGGAGTCGGTCTCTGGCTCGTCGACTGGGCCGTCGCCAAATCCGGCGGCGCGCTCTCATTTGCGACCGACGACGGAACACGCGTTTCGGTCCGCCTCGACCGCGCCGAGTCCTGGAGCGCCGGGACGGTCGGGGACCGAGCCGCGGCCCCGGACTTCGACCTGCGCGTCCTCCACGTCGATCCGGACCGGACCGCGACCGCGCGGGTCCGCGACGCGGCCGCGGAGAGCGACGCGACCGTCGCAGTCGAGCGGCCGGCCGACGAGGCGACTGCGAGGGACGCACTCGCCGAGGGGCAAGTGGACTGTCTCGTCCTCAGTCGCCTCGACGGCGCTCGGGCCCACCTCCTGGACGCCGCTGCCGAGGCGGACGTTCCCGTCGTCCTCTTCACCGGCGCGGACTACGGCGGCTTCGACGAGGCGCGACTCGCGGCGGTCGATAGCGTCGTGGAGAAAGGAACCGGGACCGCCCCGGCGACCTTTCTGGTGGAGAAGGTGCTCGCCATCGCCGCGCCCAGGGCCACCGAACCATCGAACGAGGCACCCGAGACCGCGACGGCCGCCAGCCCAGAGACCAACGGGAGCGGGGCCGACACCTCGGCCCACGCCGACACCTCGTCCCACGCCGACACCGAGGCGCCCGAGACCCGGCCCGAACCGGCGACCGCCGCGGCCATCGGTCTCGGCGACGGGACGGCGCGAGTGACACGGGCTGTCGACGCCCCCGCCGAGTTCGCCGCGGCGCTCCGGGCCGACGACGGTCGGGGTGACGCTGGAGCGGACACGAACGAGGCAGTCTCCGTCAACTCGACCGCGTCGACCGGCGGAGACGGTCCTGCGTCCATTCGGGCGCTCACGGTGGATGGAGCGCGCCGCGTCGTCGGGCGCTGGCGGATCGACGTGACGGACGGACACACGGTCACGTACGCCAGGGACCTGACCCCCGCAGTGGCACGCGAGCAGCGGATATCGCTCCTGACGGACCTGCTCGATCTGACAGACGACCGCATCTCGGTCGTCGACGCGAACGGGCGAGTCCAGTACCACAACGAGGCCTTCGCCGACCTGCTCGGCTACGAGGACATGGTGGGTGCCCACGCGAGTAGCTACCTCGCGCCCGGCGAACTCGAGGCGGGACAGTTGGCGGTCCAGCGCCTGCTGGAATCACCGGACCTCGACAGCGAGGTGCTGGACCTGACGATGGAGACGGCCGACGGTGACACGGTCACGCTCGCCGTCCACTACGCGGTCCGAGCAGACCAGGGCGAGTACGCCGGCGTCGTCAACGTCGGCCGGGACCAGGTTGCGACGGACCGACGGCTCGAACAGTACCGGACACTCGTCGAATGCGCCGGCGATCCGATGTTCGTGGCCGACGCCGACGGGCAGTTCGCCCTCGTCAACGAAGCGCTCGAACGACAGGTGGGACGGCCCCGCAGCGCGCTCGTCGGCACACCGGTCTCTGCCGTCTTCCGCACGGCCGAAGCGCCCCCACCGGAGCGCTGGGTCGACGAGGGCGTGAACTCCCCGGTGGAACTCCGGTTCCGGGACGAGAGCGGCGACCGACGCCGGTACGAGGCGACTGTCAGCGACTCCCCGGTAGTCGACGGCGTCGTCTGTGCCTGTCGCGACGTCACGGAGCGCGAGCGGCGGCGGGCGGAACTCGCCCTGCTCAGGCAGGTACTCGGGCGCGTGCTGCGCCACGACCTGCGGAACGAACTCACGGTCGTCACCGGTCACGCGAAACTGATCGCCGACCGACTCGCCGGGGCCGAATCCGCCCGCGAGGACCCCCTGGCCGATGCAGGCGGTGGGACGTCGCTCCCGCCGGACGGAGGCGGAGGGGCGGGCAGTGTGCCCGACGATCCGATGGCCCTGACGCGGTCGATCCGGCGGTTGAGCGACGAACTCGCGGCCACGGCCGCGACCGCCCGTGCGGCGGAGGCGGTGTTCGACGGAGACCACGAGAGCCGACCGAAGTCGGTGCGCACCGCCGTCGAGAGTGCCGTCAAGGCCGTCGACGCACGTTCACGGACGCTCTCGGTGCGCACCGCGGTCCCGTCGGGACTGGGCGCAGCGGTCCCGTCGACGTTCGGGCCCGCCCTCGAAGCACTGGTCCGGGCGCTCGGTCGCCGCTGTACCGACGCCACGCCGACCATCCAGGTGGACGCCCACCAGGTCGGTGACCGGGTCCGGATCGACGTCTCGGTTCCCGCGGCCGCGGTCGACCGCCACGCACTCGAAGCCTTCCTCGCGACGCCCGACGCCGCCCTCGACTCGCACCGCGACGCTGCGGTCTGGGTATTCGCCAGCGTCGTCGCGGCCTCGAACGCCAACGTTCGCCTCGACGACGGGGACGGTCGTGCCGCCGTGGTCGTCGACCTGCCCGCGGTCCCGGACTCGGCCGCCGACTGAGCGCCCCAGTCGCCCCCAGCCGCGAGCCCTGACAGTAAGCGACATGAGGATGGCCGTGAAGTGACATGTATGGGTGGCTTCAGCTTCCAGGGGTCCTACGGGAGACGGGTGCGTTCGTCGGCGTCGTCGACCCCGACGACGCTGGCGGACTCGTCCCTCCGGCTCGCATCGCCGGTCGGGGCGACGCAGGACGACGAGCACAACGTCTGGATCGCCGACGCGGGACACAACCGACTGGTCGTCGTCGACGAGGCGATGGACCGCTTGCTCGCGACTGTGGGTGGGGCGGGCACCGAACCGGGGTCGTTCAATCTCCCGCTCAGGGTCGCGCACCATCCCACCGAGTCGGCCGTCTTCGTCGCCGACACGGGCAACGGCAGGATCCAGCGCCTCGAGTACGCCTACGACGAGGACGGCGAGTCGCCACGGATCACGGACGCCTCGGTGTTCGCGGCAGGTGCTGCGTTCCATCCGAACGGCATCGCCCTTTACGAGTACTGGGACGGCCTCCGGGTGATCGTCGCCGACGAGTTCTATCACGAGGGCGAGGACCTGCGCGGCCGCGTCGTCGTCTTCGACGCCGACGGGACCGAACGACAGTCCTTCCAGGCGCTCGGCGAGGAGAACCCGACGCCGCTGTACTGGCCCCAGGGCCTGGACGTGGACGACGAGGGCCGGATCTACGTCGCGAACACCGGCTACGGCGTCCTCCACGACGGCCTCGGCGGGCCCGCCAAACTCGCGACGGTCGTCCGCTGTACCCGAACCGGCGAGCCGGCCCCGTTCGAGGGCCGCTCCGACGAGGTCCTGGCCGAGCTACCGATGCCGCGGGACGTCGCCGTCGTCGGGTCCGGCCGCGACGCGCAGTTATTCGTCCCGGACGCGGCGACCGGCCGGATACACGTCTACACGAGCGTGGGCATCGCCGACGGCGTGGTCCCCGAGAGCGACGACGACCTGCAGGCCCACGCGGCGCTCGAAGACGGAATCGGGCTCCCCCACGACGGCCACGACGGCCACGACGGCCACGGAGGCGAGTGGCACGAGAACCGACCCGGGCAGGACCGCTTTCGCGGCCCCGTGGCCATCCGCGGCGTCGACGGTCGGACCGTCGAGGACAGCGACGCCGACGATCCGACGCTCCCGGTCCTCGTCTCGGAGGGCCTGGCCCAGCGCGTCGGTGCCTACGCCGTCGATATCCACCGCGAGTCTGCCCGGGGCCTGGACGCCGTCGGCGCTCCCCGGGACGGCCCGGACGAGTTCGCCGTCCCGACCGGCTCGGAGCTAGTGCCGTCGGACGACACCGGCGGGCCGCTCGCGGGCTCGGCACTCGTCGCCGACGGAGCGAACGGGCGGCTCCAGCGACTCGCACTCGATGCGGACCTCGAACCCGCCGGGTCGGCGTCCAGCGACTCGCTCGCCCCCATCGACCTCTCGGCGACGCGGTTCCCCTTCGGCGTCGCGTACCTGCCCGCCGGCGCGGCGGGGGGCCGCCTGTTCGTCACTGACTACACCGAACGGTACCGCGAGGAGGACGACGGCGGACAGGTTCACGTCTACGCGGTCGGGGCCGGGGGCGAATCGGGGGCGGACGCGGGCGCCGTCGACTGCTCGCTGGTTCACTCCTTCGCCCCCTGGGGCCTGGGCGAGGACGAAGTCAAACTCCCCCGCGGCGTCGCGGTCGACCCGCTCGGGGACCAGCGGGCGCGCGTCTACGTCACGGATTCGTTCACCGGCCGGCTCTGCGTCTGGGAGTACGACTGGGTTCGCGACGTCGCCGAGCCAGTCGGCGACCGCGGCGGCTTCGGCCACTTCGACGGCGCGTTCTGGAACCCCTCCGACGTGGCCGTGGGCGAGCGCGGCGTCTACGTCGCCGACGAGAACAACCACCGGATCCAGCGCTGGGACGGCGAGGACTGGCACGCCGTCGGCACTCCCGGCTACGGCGACGGCCACGAGTTCCTGCTGCCCATCTCGGTCGAGATGTACGACGGCTATCTGTTCGTCCTCGATCTGGTCACCCGTGCAATCGAGGTGTTCGAAGAGGACGCGTCGGCGCCGGGCGGGCTCAGACCGGTCGATTCGATGCGGTCGTTCGGTGGCGACGCGACCGCGGGCGACCTCTGGTTGCCCTATCTGTTGTCGGTCGGGGACGTCTCTCCGGACGATGGACTGGACGTGGTCGTCCCCGACTCGACGTTACACGCCGCCCAGCGCTACACCTGGGACGGTGCGGAGTAGACGGTCGCGCTGCACGATGGGCAGGTCACGGTGAAAAACGAAATCGACTGCGGTCGCCGCTTAGGCCAGCTCTTCGATATTTGCGACGATTTCGTCGGCGTACTCGTCGGTCCCGAGCTTTTCGGCGTCCTCGAGCTGTCGTTCGAGGTCGTAGGTGACCTTGCCCGAGGAGATGGTCTCCTCGACGGCGTCGCGGACGAGGTCCGCTGCCTCCTTCCAGCCCATGTAGTCGAACATGAGTCGGCCCGAAAGGATCAGCGCGGTCGGGTTGGCCATGTTCTGGCCGGCGCGCTTGGGCGCGGAGCCGTGAACCGGCTCTGCGAGCACGCGTGCGTCACCGAAGTTGGCGCCCGGCGCGATGCCGAGACCACCGATCTGGGCGCCGGCGGCGTCCGAGAGGTAGTCGCCGTTGAGGTTCGGCATCGCGAGGACGCCGAACTCGTCGGTGCGGAGCTGCATCCACTGGAGCATCGCGTCGGCGAGTCGGGACTCGACCATGACGGCGTCTTCCGGGATATCGATCTCGTCCTGGGTCTCCCAGAGAGAGTCGGGGGCGGCGAAGACCTCCTCGTCGGGGTACTCCTCGTCGGCGACTTCCATGCCCCATTCGGTGAACTGCCCTTCGGTGAACTTCATGATGTTGCCCTTGCCGACCAGGGTGACCTTGTCGCGGTCGTGTTCGAGGGCGTAGTCGATGGCCTTGCGGACGAGGCGCTTGGAACCGAACTCGGTGATCGGCTTGATGCCGATACCGATCGGACCGTCGTGCATCGTCTCGTCGAAGCCCATCTCGTCCTCGACGAAGTTCCGGACCTTCTCGACCTCGTCGGTGCCGGCTTCCCACTCGATGCCGGCGTAGACGTCTTCCGTGTTCTCACGGAAGGTGACCATGTCCATCTCCTCGGGCGCTTTCATCGGCGACGGGACGCCGTCGAGGTAGTAGGTCGGTCGGACGTTCGAGTAGAAATCGAGCGTCTGGCGCAGGGCGACGTTCAGCGAGCGGAACCCGGCGCCGACGGGGGTCGTCAGCGGACCCTTGATGGCGACGCGGTGTTCGTCGATGGCGTTGACGGTGTCCTCGGGCAGGTTCTCGTCGTACTTCTCGCGGCCGGACTCGCCCGCGTAGACGCGCATCCAGGCGATGTCGCGACCGGTCGCGTTCGCGGCGGCCTCCAGCACTTTCTGTGCTGCCGGGCCGACGTCTTTGCCGATGCCGTCCCCGTGGATGATCGGGATGATCGGGCTTTCAGGAATGTCCAGCTCGTCAGCGTCTTCGTCGATAACTTCGATCCGCGTTCCGTCAGACGGAACCTCGACCTTGTCGTACTCGTATCCCATACGCCGCCCTTCCACGTTCGGGCCTAAAGGACTGCCGTTTTCCATGGACGACTGGAACCGGATTCACCGGCGTTGAGCCCCGAATCCGTTCGGAATCGCCGAACAATTTTCGACGATGCCCGAGCGGCGTGTCGACGATCCACGCAAATTGACGCCGAGCTATCAATCAGAAATAACCATGACGGACCTGGCACCCCTCACGGTGGTGGCGGGCCCGCGCGCCCCGCCAGGGAGTGTGGTCGCGCGCGGCGGCGGTCGGCGGCGGTGGCCCCGAGTGCCCCGGGGGAGGGGACCCCTTCGATCCGCGGGACGGACCTTCTTCGATCGGCGGGACGTCACTCGATTCGATCCGTGGCACCGAACTTATGCCCTCGGCGGCGGGAGAGTCGGACATGCAGATCATCGCCCACGGCGGTGCGGGGTCCCCGCCAGACGAACCCGCGGATCGCCAGGCAGTGCTCGAGGAAGCCGTCGACTGCGGAGCGGAGCGCTCCGACCCCGTCGACGCGGTGTGTGCGGCGATCCGGGTCCTCGAAGTCGACCCGTCGTTCAACGCCGGCGTCGGCGGCGCAGTCCAGAGCGACGGCGTCGTCCGGACGGATGCGGGCCTGATGACGGCCGCTGGCGACGTGGGCGCCGCGGGTGCGATGCCCGGCGTCTGTCACGCCGTCGAGGTCGCTCGCGCCGTTATGACAGAGACGCCCCACGTGATGCTCGCCGGCGAACGGGCCGTCTCCTTCGCCCAGGCGGTCGACGTCGAGACCGGCATCGACCTCTGGACCGAACGCACGCGCGAGCGCTGGGCAGAGACGAACCCGCCCACCGACGACCCCGACGCCCACCTCCAGTGGGTCCGCGACACCTTCGGGAGTGACGACGCGGCGGGGCCGGAGACGGTCGACGGACGTGCCGACGTCGGCGATGGCGCCGACGCGGACGTCGCCGATTCCGACGCTCGACGAACTGCCGGACCCCACGACCACGATACCGTCGGTGCGGTCGCCCGCGACGGCGACGAAATCGCGGCCGCCACCTCGACGGGCGGGCGCTGGGCGGCGCTCTCCGGTCGGGTCGGTGACGTTCCCCAGGTCGGCGCCGGCTTTTACGCCTCGCCCGCCGGCGGTGCGAGCGCGACCGGCACTGGCGAGGACATCGCCCGCGAAGGCCTGGCCCGCCGGGCCGTCGCCCTCCTCGAACAGGGTGCCGACGCCGAGACGGCCGCGCGGCTTTCGATCGACGAGTTCGACAGGGCCGCAAGCGGCGACGCTGGCATTATTGTAGTTGATTCTGATGGTGGTACCGGGCAAGCGTTCAACAGTCCTGCGATGCAATCGGCGACGCAGTAGTGCGGTTTACCGATTCCCGACAGTCACAGACTATCACGATCTGATTATCTCATTTGATACTAACCGCTACCGTAATACGGCCCAACGAACAACTGGTGTTGTGTTTCACGAGTTGCCGACGACGTCGCTCGCTATCGTCGGTGCGACCGGCGGTGCGGCGGTGGCCAGCGCGGCTATCTACTGGGTCGCACGCCGTCGCCAGGACGACCGTGCGAGCGCGCTGTTCGGTCGGTTCGCGCTGGTCGTCGCCATCTGGAACGGCTTCAGCGTGGCGACGTTCCTCGCGCACGGACGGCTTCCGGTCATCCTGCTGGAGGCCGCCGAGGGGACGGTTGCTCTGGTGGCGACGTTCGTCTGGGCAGAGTTCGTCGTTCACTACACCGGCCACAGCGAGTGGCTCACGCGACGGCGTCGGGCGCTTCTGTGGCTCGAACCGGCCATCTACGTCGTCTGGCTCCTCGGCCGCCTCGTCTCTCCCTCGTATCTCGCTGCGGCAACCGTCCGCCGCGTCGACGGCCTCGCCTACGTCGCACACGACGTGAGCTCGACGCTGACCCTCGTCTGGTTCGGTGTCCCCCTCGTCGTGGCGCTGGCGTCGTACCTCCTGCTGGGGCGGTTCATCCTGCGGACGCGCGGCGGCTACCGCAAACAGGCTGCGACCATCTTTTCGGCCGGCTTTTTCGTCTACGTGGGCATCGTCGTCTCGTTCTCGACGACGAACGGGTCGACGCTCTCGTTCGACCCGACCCCTGCACTGAACGCGTGGATGGTCCTCGTCGTCGGCGTCGCGCTGTTCAAGATGGACTTCCTCGAGGTGATGCCGCTGGCCACGAACCAGCTATTCGAGGAGATTCCCGACCCCGTGTTCCTGGTCACTCCCGGTGGTGACATCTACGACGCCAACGACGCCGCCACGTCGCTCGTCGGTGACGTCCCATCGAACGCGGCGCTTTCGACGACCGCTCCGGCGCTCGCTGGGGCCCTCGACGACGGGGACGAACGGGTTGCTATCGAGACCGAGGACGGGGATGAACGGGTGTACGCGCTGAACGTCTCGCCGCTCGAAGGCCCGAGAAACCGCCAGCGCGGACGGCTGGTCGTCCTCCGAGACGTGACGCCGCAGGTCGAGCGTGAGTGGCAACTGGAGCGCCAGAACGAACGGCTCGACCGCTTCGCGAGCGTGGTGAGCCACGACCTCCGAAATCCGCTGAACGTCGCACACGGGTTCGCGGAGCAAGCCTCCGAGACGGGCGAACTCGCACACCTCGACCGTTCCATGGACGCGATGGCGGACATGGAACGCCTCATCGACGACGTCCTCACTCTGGCACGCCAGGGCCGGACGGTCGACGACACGATGTCCGTCGACCTCGCCACCGTCGCGCGGGACGCGTGGCCGTTCGTCGACGCCGAGGCGTCCCTCCGCGTCGAATCGACCGCCACGCTCTCGGCAGACGCGGACCGACTCGCCGAACTGCTCGGGAACTGCTATCGGAACGCCCGCGAGCACTGTGACGATGGTGACGTAACGATCTGGGTCGGTGCCACCGACGACGGCTTCTACGTCGAGGACGACGGCCCCGGCATCCCCGCCGACGAGCGAGAGACGGTGTTCGATTCAGGGTACACGACCGCCGACTCAGGCACCGGCCTCGGCCTCGCCATCGTCGCGAACATCGCCGAGGCCCACGGGTGGCGTATCGACGCGACTGCTGGCCGCGCGGGCGGCGCGAAGTTCGTCGTCTCCGCCGCGACAGTCCGCGACCGGCGGCCGTTGACTGGTCCGGACGGCGAGGACTCCGATCGCAATGTCATGGAGTCGACCTGAGAACCACGGACGGGACGGTGGCACCGATCTCTGCCAGTCCACCGTTGCCGATAGTGCCTACCTGGAACAACTAGAACGACTCGACCGCGAGTCCGTCGACCGTTTCGAAATCACCGTCGGAGGTCACGACGGGTTCGTTGAACTGAAGCGCTGTCGCGGCGACGAGCGCATCACCCGGGCCGAGCGTCGGCTTTTCGTCGCTGGTGATGTGGTGCCCTTCTAGCACGCCCGCACGTCGAGCGATATTTTCGTCGATATCGACGATCGGTTTATTCGCTACCAGTGCCTCGAACTTCCGAGCGTTCCGGTTCGCGTGGTCGCCGGCACCGACTGCGACGTAGAGCTCCTGTAAGACAATAGTGGGGACTCGCAGCGGTACGTCTGCGGTTTCGAGTTCGAGGGCTTTCGATACGGCACTGTCGTCCGCATCGAGCGCCACGAGAAAGTCCGTATCGAGGATCATTCCTCGCCGTCGGTTTCGATACCGAGTCGCTCCAGTCGCGCTTTGGTTTCGTCCGTGCCCGCGTCTTCCGACCGTTCGAGCAGTTCTCTATGTCGCTCAGGCTCGATGAGTGACGCTCCCTCGGCGAAGTCCAGAAGCGTCCATTCGCTGGTCAGCCGGTCGATCGCCTCCGAAAACGTCTCGTCATCCCGCTTGCGGCTCTTGATACGCTCGTAGACGTCGTCGTCGAGCCTGACCGTCTTCGTCCCCATGCGTATACCTCGTTTACACACACGGAAAAATTCTGCCTCGTGGCGGGCAGTCTCGGTGCGGGCTGTGACTGATCCATTTCGGGACACGGAAACCCTTTGACCGCAGGGCGCAAACCGCCTGCCATGAGCGACGTGGACTTCCAGTCCGAGCAGTACGAGAAGTGTCGGGAGGCCGGTGAGATCCTCGCCGAGGTACGCGACGAGGCCGCCGAACGCGTCGAGGTCGGCGTCAGCCACCTCGAAGTCGCCGAATGGGCCGAAGACCGCATCCGCGAACTCGGCGGCAAGCCCGCCTTCCCCGTCAACATCAGCATCGACGAGGAGGCCGCCCACGCCACGCCGAGCGTCGACGACGAGGAGACCTTCGGCGAGGAGATGATCAACCTCGACATCGGCGTCCACGTCGACGGCTGGCTGGCCGACACCGCCGTCACCGTCGACCTCTCTGGCAATCCGGAACTCGCCGAAGCGCCCGCCGAGGCCCTGGAGGCCGCCATCGACGTGATCGAACCGGGCGTCGAAACCGGGGAAATCGGCGCCGCCATCGAGGAGGTTATCGACGGCTACGGGTTCAACCCGGTCGTCAACCTCACCGGCCACGGGCTCGGCCACTGGGAGCAACACACCACACCCAATATTCCCAACAGGAAAGTCGCCCAGAGCGTCGAACTCGAAGCCGGCGACGTCGTCGCCATCGAACCCTTCGCCACCGACGGCGGCGGCAAGGTCCAGGAAGGCAGCGACGAGGAAATCTGGGCGCTCGAACAGGCGGGGTCGGTCCGGGACCGCAACGCGCGCCAGGTCCTCGAACAGATCTCCGAGGAGTTCAAGACCCTGCCCTTTGCCACCCGGTGGATCGACAACTCGCGTGCCTCGATGGCCCTGCGCCGCCTCCAGCGCCAGGACATCGTCCACGGCTATCCCGTCCTCAAGGAAGAAGACGGCTGTCTCGTCAGCCAGAAAGAACACACCGTGATCGTCACCGACGACGGCGCGGAAGTGACGACGCGAAGCAGATAGGCGCTGTCGACGGAGACGGACTGACGCGGCCCTGCCAGTCACCTCGAACGGGGTCCGAGGTCACTCTGTCGGGTCGTCCACACCTGCGGGGACTTTCGGTGACTCGATGCCCTCGCGGTCGAACGCGTCGAGGACGCGCTCGCTCACGTCCGTTCGGAACTGCACTTCGCCGCGCAGATCGTTGACGTAGGCCTTTCCGCGGAGTGTCCGGTAGTACAGGTCGTCTTCGACCACGACCGTGGCTGGCGCTTCGTCCGAGACGTAGACCTGCGGTGCGGTGACCAGCGCGTCGGCGACGATGTCCGTCGCGCGGTCGATGTCCGCCTCCGGGTCGACGAAGAACTCGATAGCGACGAGCATCTCCGCGTCGCTGGTGTTGGCGTTTGCGACCGCCTCGTTGAATAGCGTGAAGTTCGGGACGCTCACTGCGGTATCTGTGGGCGTGATGATCGTCGTCGAGCGGACGCCGATGTCCACGACTTCGCCGTAGTGGTCGCCCAGCGTCACCTTGTCGCCGACCTGGAACGGCTGTTCGAGGACCACGACGATGCCACCGACGATGTCGGCCAGCAGGTCCTTCAGGCCGAGACCGATGGCGGCCCCGAGCAGGCCCGCGAACGCCACCAGTTGCGTCTGAGTGAGGTCGAAGAGCACGCTGAGGACGAGATACAGCGCCGACCCGTAGACGACGAACTTCACGAGCGGGATGAGAAACATCACCTGGAACCGCTTGTGTGCGAATCGATTCGCGAGTGCGGTGAGCACGAGCGAGATGGCGTTGGCCGCGACGTACGCGACCACGAGGACGACGCCGGCGCTGACGAGGTTGCCGACGGTGAACTGTGTCCCCGCCGAGGCGCTCTGGAGGACTACCATAGCATCCCCCGCCGTTCGAGGCCTGCGACCGCAGCGTGGAGCGCCTGCGGGACCACTCTCACCGTCCCGCCCTCGACGGAGACGTAGCCTCGCTCGGCCAGATCCTGGAGGGTCCGCTCGACCGGCCGGTCTCGAAACGTGGCGTCCAGGCGCTCGACGGGAATCGACTCCATCGCGACGACGGTCCACATGACGAGGGCTGCGTCGTCGTCGAACGTGCCGTCGGCCTCGAACGCGTCGATGTACCCGGGAGCGATCGCCCCGTCCTCGACGCTCTCGTTCCACACGGCCAGTGCGACGCCCGGATTGCCGTTGGAGACGCGTCGTAACTTCTCGAAGACGACAGCCTCGACGCTCTCCGTCTCGCCCGAGACCGACCACGAGGCAAGCCACGCCGGGTTGGGCTTCGGGTAAGGTACCGAGAGGGAACGACCACCTGGGAGTCCAACGGTGTGGTCGTCGAAGACGACGGTTTTGACGCGCCCCGCACTCCCCGTGTCGACGACGTCGGGCCGGTCCCGCTCGAAGTGCGTCTCGACGACGGTCTGGATCTCGTCGGCGTCGTGTGGTGGGATCTCGACAGTTGTCTGGAACGCGTCGCCCACGTCGCGGACCGCGTCGAGGTACGACCACGCGTAGCGGTTCCAGGCTGTGACGACGAGCGCGTCAGACAGGGCGATCCGTTCGAGGAAGGCATCGAGCGCCGCGAACCCGTCGATCCGTCGCTCGAACAGCGAGTGGCAGTCTGCGACGAGTAACGCCCCTGGGCCATCTGCGGTGGTGTCTGCATGTGGGTCAGCCGCGTCGGTGTCAGCCTGTGGGTCAGCCGCGTCGGTGTCAGCCTGTGGGTCAGCCGCGTCGGTTTCGGCCTGTGGGTCAGCCGCGTCGGT
>ENA-ORCR01000393-ORCR01000393.1-marine-metagenome-genome-assembly--contig:-NODE-393-length-27093-cov-8.983417_pt1 | contig 27093 bp, 34 predicted proteins | sample MGYA00237782_ERZ508514 | MGnify/ENA primary metagenome ERZ508514 (study PRJEB26185, sample SAMN06268960) | marine metagenome | isolation source: Eden Landing Ponds, San Francisco, CA, USA | place...
TCCGGGTCGGCGACGTTCTCGGAACTCGACTCGGGGAGCTACGACATCCAGATCGCGACGACGTCCGACCCGGCACTCAGTGGCGCGAAACCGAGCAGCGGAACGACCGTGAGTGAGACACCGGTCGAGTTGTCCCTCAACGTGAGCGACGGGGACTTCGGCGCCGTCCAGGGAGACTCCGTCGAGGTGGAGTTCTTCGACGATAGCGATAACAGCAGCCTCGGGACCGACACGCTGACGAGCAACGGGACGGCGACAGCCGAGTTCTCGGAGCCAGATGGTGGAGAGAACTCGTGGTATGCGATCGTTGAGGACAGCTACGGACACACCGTCAACACGCGAGACACGAACGGCGGAGCGTTCACGTTCAACGCGCCGTCCGAGATGCGGATCTACTCCGAGACAGAGCCGGATCAGCTTATCTCGCAGGACGTTTCGCTCCGTGTCCGCTTCTTCATCGGCGAGTCCGAACAGCAAGTCGTCGAACGACAGGCGACCGACGGAACAGTTTCGTTGGAGGGACTGCCCGTCGATCAGCGCTTCATTGCGACCGTTCGGGCGAACGACACGCAGGAGTACACCTACCGCCGGATCGTCGTCGACTCGCTGATCGAGACGCAAGACGTCTACTTGCTCAACCGTTCGGAACCGAACTCGGAGATCATCTACCAGCTTGACGACCCGACCGGTGAGTTCCCACCTGAGGACACAGTCCTCTACGTCGAGAAACCGATCACGAAGGACTTCGACGACGACGGCGAAGACGAGACGCGCTACGAGACGATCGCCGGCGACGTGTTCGGCGCGAGCGCGCAGTTCCCGGTCGTCCTCCAGCAGGACACGCGCTATCGGCTCCGAGTCGAGTCAGAAATCGGGAACAGCCGAATCCTCGGTGCTTACTCGGTGACTGGTGATGCAGTCGAGCCACTCCAGATACAGCGTGTCCAGCTGGGCGGCGACGCCGACTCCGGTGCCTCGCTCGCTGCCACGCTCGAGGGTGAGGGCCAGGGGCGTCAGATCGCGATCCGGTATCGCGATCCAGCAGAAGAGACGACCGCTGTCGAGTACCGCGTCGTCGACCAGCGCACCGGCGAGGTGTACGTCGACAACACGACACGCGAGGCGCAACAGTTCGCTGACTTCTACAACCTCCCCGCCAACGCGAGTGCCGAAGAGTCGTTCGCGGTAGAGTACACGATCGAGCGAGCGGACGAGACGCGCTCGGGGCGTGTGTTCGCTGGCGATCTCCCGGAAATTGTGGATCGCTTCAACGTCGGTGACAACGTGTTGCGCGTCATCTCTGTCGTGTTGATCCTCGCGTCGATGGGGCTCGTTGCGATCTACGAACCGATGCTCGCCCCGATTACGGGAACGAGTACCGCAAGTTTCCTGAGTATCATCGGCGCGTTCGCCGCCCCGAACGCAGTGCTCGGGATCGCGGGCGCGATTAGCGTCCTCGTCATCATCGGAGGGAGTCGAATATGAGAACCACAGCACCTGTGCTCATGGTCCTCTGTATCGCGGTCGCCGGAGCCATGATCAGTGGCTCCGGCTTCGCGGACGTTTGGGGGACGCCTGAGCCAGAGACGGCAGGGGCACAGTCCGCGCTCGAAGAACGCTCCGAAGCAGTGAGTCCAGCTGGGGAAAGCGGGAGTGCGACCGGCCCCGTCTCGTCTGGGGAGTCATCGATTGTTGGACTCGTCGTCGACGGGAGTCAGTCGGTGGCTGGGATCGCGGCGGCAGTCGTGTTGCTTCCAGTGACAATGACGAACAACGGCTTCCCGTGGTGGTTCGCGTACCCAGTCGGTTCGATCGCGTACATCATCAGCGGGATCGGGGTAATCGAGTTCGTAACGAATAGGGTGTGGTCATGAACCCGCACGCTCCGCTCCTGATGTTGTCGGACTCGTGTTACTTCGACGGCAGTGGCGCGCTCGATTGCGGGGCGGAGCAGTTCATCGGCGCCTTCGGCGGCGCCGGACTGCTCGCGGTGGTGATGGCCGGGGTCATCTTCGGGATCTTCTACCTCGCCACTGGGGGTGACATGGCGACACCGACGGTCGCGCTTATCCTGTGCGGCGTGGTTCTCGTCCCGATGCTCCCGGAGAGCTACTCGCAGATGGCCGGCTACCTGGTCCTGTTCGGACTCGCCGCTGCGATGTTCCAAGTGCTCCAGAAGTACGTCCTCTCTCCATCCACACAATGAGACTCAACATCAATCGGGGCCTGACAGTGCTCGCGTCGCTGCTGTTCCTGCCCGGTCGTGTGGTCGAGGAGGGCCTTCACGTCATCGCGGCCTTCCCGTTCGCGGAGCGGCTCTCCGTGCACATCGATCCGGAGCGCGGCACCGCTCACACACAGGTCGAGTTCAGGACGGGAACACCGAGGTGGGCAGTCCGACTCGCGTACGGACTGCCCGAGATCGTCGCCGGGGCAGCTGGCGTGACGGTGATGGCCTACTGGTTCGTGGCAGGGCCGATTTGGCTGCCCGCAACGACGGTCGACTGGCTACTGCTCAGCCTCTTCGGCGCCCAGTGGCTCGCGATTGCGTTACCGAGTCGGTCCGACATGGATCAGCGCCCGGAGGGTGATCGATGAGAGAGACTATCCGAACACTACGGGAGGTGAACGCACGGTTATCGACTGATGACGCCCCACTTTGGGCAGAGGTTCTCGGGTTCGTCCTCGCGGTAGGATTCGTTTTCCGAAGTCTGGCTTACGTGACTAGTGCTCTCATCTTCGACGTCGACCCGCAACTGCGCGACCAATATGTGACCCGTCGTTCGCCAGTGGCTTCGATCGACGACGATTGGCACGCCGCCCTGTCAGCACGGATTCTATCGCTGAGCGTCGGTCTCCTGTTGCTCCAGATCGCGGTGGAAGGCAGTCCGATGATTGGAGCAGTCTACGTCGGTGCAAACGCAGTGGTCCCGCTGGTGGACCCGATACTCTACGCCAGCACCCACAACTCATGACACAACAACAGACCCGCAGATCGATCAGAGGTAGAGTGCAGACGATCACGGTGGGTATCCCGTTGCCCTCTCGGAATCGGGTGGTGAGCGGATCCACTGCTAGATGGCCGAGCAGCCGGCGTAAAACGGGTGAGAACAGATGACCTCAAACTATGATTCAAGCTATGATTACTATAGCTCGGGCGGTGCCGCGAGCAGTGGCACCGACGACGGCGACTCTGAAACCACTGAGTCGTCAGACGAGTCGTCTGATGTGCCCGACGACGCCTTCACGTCGACACCCACAGATCCGAGTGCGAGCGAACCCACCGGTGAAGAGCCGGGCGACAGAAATAGATCTGAAACCGATAGCAGTGGGACGCAAGACGACAGCACCAGTGGGTCGCAAGGTGTGCCCGACGACGCCCTCACATCGACACCCACTGACCCGAGCGCAAGCGAACCTACCGGTGCAGAGCCGAGGGACAGGAACAGATCTGAAAACGACAGCAGCAGAGGGCAAGGCGTCCCTGACGACGCCTTCACGTCGACGCCCACTGACCCGAGCGCAAGCGAACCTACCGGTGGAGAGCCGAGAGATAGAAACAGACCAGAAGACGCCAGCAGCAGCGGACAGGGTGTCCCTGACGACGCTTTAACGTCGACGCCCACCGATCCGAGCGCCAGTGAACCAACTGGTGAAGAGCCGAGGGACAGAAACGGACCTGAAGACGGTAGTAGAAGGAGGGGTGTACCCGACGACGCCTTCACAACAACGCCAACAGATCCGAGCGCAAGCGATCCTACCGACGGAAGCCCAAAAGATCCGGCAGATCCCGTGCGTGTTGACGATGATGTAGAGCTTGGATCTGTGTCGTCGCGAGAAGAAGCCGCCTCGCAGTTCGATCGACGCTACGAAAACGTCGATATCAATACGGGCATGGTCACCCGTGACGACGAGGGGTTCCGACTCTCCGAGGACGCACAGACCGATCTGCAGCGCCGACAAGCCGCTTCACAGTTCAACGATCAGGTTCCGCGAACCGTCAACACGGACGATGTGCGACAGAACGAAGAGGGGGAGTTCGTCCTTCGCGAGGGGCTGCAGGAAGGAATCGCCGAGCAACGAGCAGTTGAGCAATTTGACGAACAGTTCCCAGACGAAGATATCGGACAACCCGATGTGGTTGAGACAGAAGGTGGCTTCGAGCTCCGCGACGCGGTCGCTCAACGTCTTGGGGAAAAGCAGGCTGCAGAGCAGTTTGAAGCACAGTTTGACGGAGTTGACATCGAGCAAAGTGATGTTCGAGAGACCGAAGACGGGTTCGAGCTAACCGAGCAGGCGAGACAGCGGATTCGAGAAGACCGCAGCGAGAACGAAGTCTCTCCAGAGAATGATCCAGGCACTGTTGCGACTGCTGTCGGCGTCACAGCCTCCACGCTTGGGAACTCACCTATCGGTAGTGCCGCCGACCGCGTCACCGATCCACTGTTCGGAGACACGCGCGAAGAGGGTGTTGTCGGAGAAATCGATAGCTTCCTCGCAGATGTCGAACGGGGATGGCAGAACAACGTCACTGCTGCGTTTGAAGGCGAAGCTGCTGGATCGGAGATGAACAGCCCTGCACCGGGCGTGATGATCTCGCCGCAGCTTGGTCGCGACCTAACCGAGCGAACGGCCGAGTTGTCTAACCCCGGCACGGCCGGGCGTGATATTGTTACTGTTGCTGACTCCGCTGTCCGCGGAACTGCGTTTCTCGCCGATCGGGGTCCCGAAGGTGCACAGGTCGCGAAGGAGATCGCCATCGCCGGCGCGCAGGAAGTTCCAGATGCGACACAGGCCGCCGGTAGACAGATCGTACAGAACCCCCGCGACGCCGCCTTGACCGGCGGGGCCCTCGCCGCGACGTTTGGGGCGGGCGCTGTTGCGAGCCGGGCGACACGGGCTAGCGCGTCCGTCGCAGCACGTGGTGCTCGCGCCGGGACACGTCGAGCCGACGACGTCGTCAGCCTGGCGAGATCGCGGAGTGGCTCGCTCCGCGAACGGGCACCGGACGTCTCCGTTCGTCGAGACCCGGACGCCGGCCCGCTCGAGGTCGATCCGATGCTCCAACAGCAGTTGCGTAACCGAGTTCGCAGCGGGGCAGACATCGCGAGCGATGCGGGAGACGCCGACGGCTCTCTCGCGCGTCGTCTCGGTTCCGCCACCGAGCGGGCACAGATCAACGCGCGGCTCAACGCCGACGTAGCAACGTCACGGGTACGGGACGCTATCCCGGACCGCTCGTCGCTCCCAGACAGACCGTCGGGACCGGACGGCTCACTCGCACGTAAAGCTGGCAGAACCACGCGCAGCGTGGAACTGAACGCGTTGCTCAACGCGGACGCAGCGACCTCCCGCGTTCGCGAAGCGATCCCCGACAGCGACTCGATACCGAACACGAACCTCGTCTCAGGGGGCGACGAGTCACTCGCACGACAAGCCGGTCGCCGCTACGAGTCCGAGCGCCAAAGCCTGAGGCTCACAGCCTCGGCGGCACCGAGCGCGGTCCGGAGTCAGACAGCCGACGCCGCGGCGCAGCTGGTGGACCTCGTCCCGTCACGTCCTGATGGGTTGTCGTTCTCCGACTCGTCAGCGTCGCTCGCGCGACGAGCCGGTCGCCGCTACGAGTCGGAACGCCGGAGCCTCGCGCTCACGGCGTCGGCGGCCCCGAGAGCAGCTCGCGCCCGAGTGTCGAACGCTGGAGACGCTGTCCTCAGCCGCGCAGAGGATATCGCGGGGAGGCCGCGCGACGCGCTCGACAACCTCGAACGCCCCGACGTCGACCTCGATCTGGGCCTGCGGGACGGATCGTTCTCGGTGCCGCGTCCCGACCAGCGTGCCCGTGACGCGGTCGCGGCTGCGAGCGAGGCGACAGTCCGGATCGGACCGATCCGCCCTGGCCGTACCGACGTCGAGATCGGCGATCTCGACCTTGACCTTGACCGGTTCGACGAAAATGAGCTCGATCTCGGACTCGGTAGTTCCGGCGGAGGTGGCGGTCGCGGCTCCGACGCGATTGACCTCGACCTCGATTCCGACGTCGACACCGGCGGTACCGGTGCGGGGAGCGACCAGATAGCCACGATCCGCACGACGCGCCGCGGGAGCCGAGACGTCGATGTCGACGGCGAGGTTCGCGCCCGCGAGCGAGCAGCTAGCGGCCCGGACGTGGGGAGAGTGGATCCACTGGCAGGGATCTCCGGTGTCACGGCTGGCGTTTTCGGTCAGAGTGACGTTGACTCGACGCTCGGAAACGCTGGAGAAGCAGCCTTCGACGCCGGTGCAGTGGAGGACCCCTTCATCGATGCCGGCGGGTCGGACCTCGAATTTGAGGCGCTATCTCCTGGCTTGAATCTCGAGACACCCCCGACCGATGTGACCACGTTGGGCCCGACATCAACTACGACGACAACAACTGATATCGATATGGAGACGACCAGTGTGGCGGAAGCCCCACCTGCCACAACGTCTCCACCGCCATACAGGCCGCCGAAGGTCCCGTCGTTCGACATGCCTGACGGTGATCGTTCAGACGATGAGTTCACCTCCGGCGTAGAAATCGAGGATGACACGTTCGACACCGGCGTCGCAGACGCAGACGAAGTCTTCGAGAACCTCTTCTAAGCGTTCTCCGACGCTGAATTATTTATCACAGCGAAACCTGACCCGATGTATGGGGTTGCTCGGGTTCATCTACAGATCCATAAAGGCGACTGCGATCCTCTGGATCGGTATCTTCGTCTTGGCAGCAGGGGCGATGGGAGCCCTGAGTCTCTATGACTCGACCCTTGGTGACGGTGATGGGGTCGGTCCAGAACCGCTAAACGAGGAGGAGGTAGAGGAAGAAGTCCGAGAGCAGGTAAACGAGATCCGAACTAATTCGAGCCTCATCGTTTTAGAACACGATGAGGATCTTCATCTCCAGAGCGAGGATCACACTGAGCGGATGGCAGAAAACGAGATGTTGAGTCACCAGATCGGAGAGTCAACAGCCCAAGATAGACTCGGTATTGCGGGCTGTGGATACGGATCTGAAAACATCGTACAGAGCTGGGCAAACGAGGAGGTGGACATCCCCGATAGTGAGAGCATCCGAACGTACGACGAAGAGAGCCTAGCAGAGGCGCTCGTCGCAAGCTGGATGAGTTCCGAGGGCCATCGGGCGAATATCCTCACGTCTGAGTTCCGTTCGACTGCAGTAAGCGTCGAGATCCGCGACGACGACAAGGTCTACGCGACGCAGATGTTCTGCGAGTAGGGACCAGATTTTACGCTCGCGTCCAACCCCTGTTTCGACTGTTTCAACTGGAGACTGCGGAGCGGTTGCTGAGTATTTTCCCCCGAAGGGGGTGCCCTTAGGCACACTCCCTAAGGGGTCCGTCCCACCCCGTGGGATCGAAGCGATCACGCAGCAGCGGCTGGCGGAGATCGCGCTCCCGATCGAAACAGCGATCGACGCCGAAACACCTTCTATAAGGGAACTAAACAGAGAAATAAAAGAAAGAGAGAGTGTTGCCACTAATCTGTCGGTGTCATGGGCGGAGCACGCTCCCCCGATGGTTGACAGGCCGCTGGCCAGTTTTCCGACCCTCGCCCTGCTGGGTCCAGGAGAACTCCGCACTGATGAACCGACGGTACGCTAGCGATCCCGAACCGCGGGCGGCGTCGACGCCGGCGCGGATGAGCTTCACGAGTTCGAGGCGCGACAGCGGCCGACCACCGAGATCGACGACCATGCCGTCACGCGACTCAGTGATCGAGACGCCGTGACGACGCGCCCACCGCGCGAGCGCGGAGTCCTGGTCGATCATCGAGCTTTCCTCCGAGGCGAGCTGCCGGACACCGCCGACGACCCACTCGGTGACGTCCTCGAACGTGTTCAGTAGGTCCTGAAACTTCTCGCGGATGACGCCGTCCTCGAACGACATCTTCGCGTCCGCGACCTCGACCAGGTCATCGAACTTGTCGGCCGCGCGGTAGACCGTCGACCGAGACGTATCGGACATGTCGGCGAGACGCTCGACGTCGGCGTTGTCGCCGCCGTCGGTCAGCGCAGCGAGCACGGACCGCTCGCCCTCGGAGGCGTCACCACGAGCGAAGTGAGCAACGGCCTGCTCCTCCTCGCCCTCCTGGACGGACGGCATCCGATTCTCGACGAGGTCGAGATCTCGCTCGCTCTCGTCGGCGTCGAAGTAGTGATCGGGAGTGTAGACGCGCGGATCGGCGCGCGTGGGGAGGCCGGACCACAGCAAAACGTTCAGCATCGACTCGTCGAGCTCACGTCGCAGCGAGTCGACGTCGAACGCGTCCTCGTCGTCCCAGGGCACTGATGATCGATTCGAGTACTCCTTGTTCCACTGTAGCTCGAGCTTCGGATCCGAGAGCGGATCGTCGTCCGCCGACGTCTCCTCCGACCGAGCGAACTCGGGATGGTAGTACTTCACCAGCTTGGCGATGCGCTGCTGCTTGTCGGTGAGCTTCTCCCAGGTGAACTCGTCGAGCGTGACGGCGTTCCGATGGCCGATGACCTTCTCGTTGTCCCACTTGTACTCGCCCTTCCCGCGGTTGTTCGAACCGAAGAGCGCGAGCTGATCGAGCACGGCGCCCTTCCCGGCGACGTGCTGCTCGCCGGCGTCGCGGTCCAGCCGGAGGTACATCTCCATCTGATACGCGTTCGAGGTCTCGTGGACACACTCGTCCGCGAAGTAGTGCGAGTTGATGTCCATCTCCTCGGCGAGCCGGCGGATCAGCGGGATCACCTCGTCGGGCTCGAGGTTGCTGGAGTTGGCCTGGACGCGGAGCCCGTACGGGAGGTCCTCCGGCATCGAGCCGATCCGTTCGCCGTCTGCAGTCCGGGCGTCGGGGATCGACGGGCGGAACTGCAGCGTCGCCTTCCGCTCGCCGAGCCCGTCCTGGGCTCGCACCGCGATCTGGTACTCGTTGAACGTCTCGTACGGCCGGCCCGGCGCCGCGATGCCGCCGGACCAGTACCGCGTCTTGTCGGGGTTGATCTCCCAGAGTTCGTCGTCGAAGACGAACGAGCCGACGTCGTCGGCGATGGTGGGCTCGTACTGCGAGACGATCGCGTCGTACGGCGCCAGCGAACCGGGATGGTCCTGCTCGGTCACGTCGGGCTGAGAGAACAGCAGGTGCGCGCCGAAGGCGTGGACGCGGGGCTCGACGCAGGGGATCGGACCCTCAGCGTCGAAGGTCTGGTACTCCGTCGCCTCCGGACTGCTCGGGTGGACTTCTCGCGAAACCTCACCGGCGGCGTCGCGAAGATCGCGCGCTTCCTCGGAGTCGACCTCGGCCTCGACTGAGTCCTCCTCGTCTGAGGTGACCGGCTCGGCGCCCTCGAGGAGCTCGTCCAGGTCTCCCTGCGGGCCGGGATCGAGATAATCGTCGCTCAAAGCTCCACCTCCTTGCGCGGGACGACGACGGCGCCCCGCTCGCCGGCCGTGAACACCGCGACGAGCGGGACCCACGGCTCAGTAACCTCCAGCGCGGGCTCTCCGGGCTCGCGCTCCGACGGGTCGAACACATCGACGGAGGCGTGTTCCGGCGCGATCGCGAGCACGTACCGCCCGTCGCGATAGCCGCGGACCGGCACCGTCTCGGAGCGCACGCGATCGATGTGGACACCGTCGATCCGGCGCCGCGGGATCTTCGGCGTCCCGACCGAGTCGCCGACGACTTCCTTCGTCACAGGATTGGCCGCGACTTTGCGACCGCCGACCCAGCGGGCGATCGTCCGGCGGATCACGGTCTGATCGAGCCGCATCACTCGACCTCCGTGGGATCGAACAGGTTGGTCCAGGTGAGCTGGGCCTTCCGACCCCGGCCGTCGAGTTCATCTCGCCAACTCGCGGTCGCGTCGACGAGGCCGCCGACGCTGCGGGCGGGCACGATCTTCATCGCGAGCGGGCGACGGTCGGGCCGCGGCTCGCAGACGACGAAGAGGTAGACGCCGCTGCGCTCGACGAGTGCTTCGTGCTGGCTCTCTCGAAGCTTGAACCGCCCGCGACGCTGCACGCTGGTCTGCACGACCATCGTGCTCTTGATCTCGACGGGGAGGCCGGCCTCGACGACGCAGAGCCCGGCGAACGGGAGATCGTCGCGCGGGAAGACGGCGGTCTCGGCGATGGCGTCCCAGTGCTCTTCGCCGGACTGGGGTTCGAGCTCGTCGACGGCGTCGAGGACGTGGTGCTCGGCGTTGTGTCCGGCGCGCTTCGCGGCGGCGAGGGTGTCGCTGCTCATGGCTCCAACCTCGCGGGCATCCGGAGTCGGCTCGAGCTGTCCCAGGGCTTCACGCTGACGCCACCGCCACCTTTGATCCACAGCGTCGCCCCGAGGAGGTGCTCGCGAGCGATGACGCTCGACTGGCGGTCATCACTCGGCACTGCTGATCACCACCTGAACGCGCTCCAAAACCGTGCCACCGGAGTGCTGACACCAGCCGAAGGAACACTCTAATTCTCCCCCGTTCAGCGCGAGAATCTCGTACGTTCCATCACCGAACGCGCGCTCGAACGTGAGTGATGTTTCTCCAGTGGCTACTGACTTGGCACTGTCCTGGTCGCCCTCAGGTGAGATCAGCGCGACGTGAGTGATCTGCCCGCCGACGTCTGGGTGTTCTAACCGCACCCGGAGCGCCGTCTCGGTCAGAGATGGGAACGCTTCCTCGGGGCGGAATTCGACGCCGGTGATGTACTGAGAGTCACCGTCGAGCCGCGCAGTGGGCTCCGGGTCGTCATCACCGCCGAGACAACCAGCGGACGCCGTCGCCACAGCGAGCGCGGCAAACCGACGGCGCGACAGTCCGTCGGTAGTTGGCTCAGTCATCGCCGACCACCACCGATCTTCCCCCGGGGACCGTAGTGTAGCCAACCGACGATGGTTAGAACCAACAGCGCCAGCAGGCCGGTCGTGAACAGGACCTCAGTGAAGCTCGCCGGTTCGAGCGGCTCACCGGCGAAGGTCGTGCCGGCGAGCGATCCCATCACTTCGTTGGCGATGGCGGCGGTAAGAGCAACTGGAAGCAGAAGTGATATCGCACGAACCCCGCGCGATGCCCACTTCTTCCGCCGTGCACGTCGACGCTCACGTTCAGTCCGCGGTTGTGAAGCGGTGTCCCAGCGGTACGGGAGCCGCTTCATCACGTCGCTCTCTACGGTGACGGCGAGCATCTGGTCACCGCGCTCGTCGGTGACAACGGTCGCGTCAATGAGTTCGCGATCGGTAACGATGCGGTCACTCCCAGAGGTCTGCTCGCTCTTTTCGAGCTCACCGAGCCAGATCTCGGTGCTGGTCGTGACGGTCTCGGTCTCACCGAGATCGGCACCGTCGAGGCGATCGTGGTCAGTCACCGTTGCTCACCTCCGTACAGCGCGGCCCGGCCGTCGGGGTCGAACTCGTGGACGCCCTCGTTGGTCCGGTACCAGTCGACGAAGCCGCCAGCATGCTCACGTGAAACTTCGACTGTCTCTCGCGCCTCGAGGTCCCGGTCGACGGTCCGGAAGCGCACGGTCCCGTCTTCGTCCGGCTCGGCGCTGTCGTAGAGCGCGAGCCCGTCGACGCCGAGCGCGACGCGGCGCATCTTCTCGCCGTCGACGGCGATCTCGGCGGGGACCTCGTCGAGCGTGAGGAAGCGGTTGAAGACGACCGCGTAGATGTCGGGATCGTCGACGCCGTCCAGGGCGCGGACACGCTCCCAGATTTCGGGGTTGAGCTTCCGATAGCGAGCGAGATGGTGCGTACAGAGCGCGACGTCGCCGCCGAAGTTGGGCCAGGGGACGCGGTACTGCTGCTCGCGGTCGCAGTGGTCGGACTGCTCGCAGGGGTCGTCGGCGTCGACGGCGCCGACGTCGGGCTCGAGTTCGGTTCGGGTCTGCTTCTCGAACGCCTCGCGCCCGTCAGTCGCCATCGGAGTCACCTCCCGAGCGGTCAGTTTCCGTGTGTACTGAGCGGTCGATCAAATCGAGATCGACACAATTCATCGGCCAGTCGCACTCAGGACAGGTTGGTGCCGACGCGCGATGTCCGGGGCCGTAACTCCTCTCTTCGAGGTGGTCGCAGTTCGGGCACTCGCTTCCCCAGCGGCTACCAACTCGTTCAGTATCACTCACAGCGACTCACCTCCATCGGCGCGGGCGGCGGCATCGACACGCTGTCCGCGGAGGCGGTTCGGCTGGTCGATCGGGTCTGGGAACTGAACGTCGACGCCGGCGGCGCTCCCTCGGGAGACTCGGCGGAAGCAGTCGCAGCCGAGACAGCGGTGGGCGCGATCCTGCTCGTCACCGAATACCGACTGAAATCTTTCTGATACGTGGCGGTCGCAGTGGAGGCACCGACCGCCGTCGTCGGAACCGCCGTGAAGGCGGTTCATAGCGCACCACCCGAACGCGGTTTTCGGGCGTTAGATGGTGCTAAGGCTTCTGATAATGGAAACCAGTAAGAATTTTTATGGGACCGCTGAGAGTCGAACTCAGGTCATACGGACCCCATCCGCATAGGATACCACTACCCCACGGTCCCTGTCTGCACCCGAAAGAACGAGAGTCCGGTAATTAAGGACTTCGTTTCACTCGTCGGTCGCTGCCCTCGATATCTCAGACGAGGACGCGCTCCAGCGAGACGACGACCCCCGACTCGGCGTCAGGATCGCCGACCAGCCGGCCGAGACAGACCACGGCGCCGTCGGGGGTGTGGCAGGCGACGAGCGGGGGATCGCCGTCCCCTTCCGCCTGCTTTCCCTCCGCTGACGCCGAGTCAGCGTCGATGACGCCGGGGGCGTAGACGGGTGCGCCGGTGGCCACGTTGCGGGCGGTAGAGGGCGCGATCGTCACCGACGGGAGGTGAACGAGCGCGTCCTCGGCGGGACGGACGACCTCGCGGAGGAGCGCGTCGTCGCCCTCTTCGGCCCACGCGATCCCATCGGTAAGGTCCTGTAAGGGATGCAGGTCGCTGTCGTCGAACGGGTCGGTGGCGGTGCGGCGGAGGTGGCCCATGTGCGCGCCGACCCCCGTCGCGAGGCCGATGTCGTGACACAGCTTCCGGACGTACGTCCCGGACTCACACCGGATCCGGAGGAGCGCCTGCCGGCCGTCGACCTCCAGCACGTCGAGGTCGTGGATCGTGCGACTCCGGAGCCGGCGGGTCACCGCGCTCTTGCGCGGGGGCTTCTGGTAGATCTCCGCCTCGAACTCGGCGACCACGTCGCGGAAGTCCGCCGGGGGCGACCCGTGAAGCTCCAGCACCGAGACGTACTCCTTGCTCCCCTCGAGGAAGACCTGCGCGGCGCGGGTCGCGTCGCCGGTCAGCGTCGGGAGACAGCCGGTGACCTTGGGGTCGAGCGTCCCGGCGTGGGCGACGCCGTCGATCTGGGGTCCGTCCGGGTCCAGCGTCGCCAGCGACTCGTTGATCGCGTCGCGCACCCAGGCGGAGAGCTGGTGGGAGGAGGGACCGGCGGGCTTGTCGACGTTGACGACGCCGAAGCGAAGCAGTTCCGGGACTGACCGCTCGTCGGGCGGAGACCGGAGGCGATCGCCGTCGCTGCGGTCGGCAGCGGAGCCGTCGTCGGATTCGGTGTCTTCGCCAGATTCGGCGCCGTCGGAGTGTCGAGTCATTCGGAGGTAGTGGCTGGGGCGGTCAGAAGTCGTAGCTCACGCCCTCGATCGGCGCCTGTCCCTCGTCGGTCGCGGGATCGTACGCGTCGACGGTCGCGACGAGGACGTCGATGAACGGCTCCGGTCCCCACCGAGCGGTGTTGTACGCGGCGTCGTAGATCGAGAGGTCGTCGATGTCGATGTCGTAATACTCGCGGTACCGCTTCTTTTCGGAGGCCTCGCGGCGCTGGGTCTCTTCTTTCGCGCTGGCGACGGACTTCGCCTCCCGCTCGGCGATGCGCTCGGCGCGGATCGAGACGGGGGCGTCGAACCAGAACCGGAAGTCCGCGTGGTCCGCGGAGAGCCACCCGGCGAGCCGCGACTCCAACACGAGGTCGTCGCGGGTCGTGGCGATCTCGTGGAGCCGGCGGTCCAGGCCTCGGTCGATCTGGGGGTCCTCCTCCGCGAACTCGTTAAACTCGACGGGCGTCATGTCGCGCTCGGCCGCCATCTCCCGGAAGATGTCGCCGCCGGAGACGTGATCGAGTCCGAGCCGATCGGCGAGCCCCGCGGCGTTCGTGCTCTTCCCGCTCCCAGGCGGGCCGGAGACGGTGATCAACATATCGATACTGCGCGGGTGTCGTTCAAAACGATTGTCGTTCGGCGCGGGTGAATGGGAGAGAGACGCAAGCGTCGGGCCGTCCCTACCGGTCCCGCGTCGCCGCGGTCATCGACCAGACCGCGACCAGTCCGAGCAGGACGGCCGGAATGAGCGGTAAGGCGAGGTACGTCGCGAAAAACGAAAACCCGAGCGCCCCGGCCGCGTACGGGTACACGTAGATGATTCCGGGGATGACGAGGACGCAGGTGAAGAGCACCGCCGTCAGCGCCCATCCCTTCCGGCCGAAGCCGTCGGCCTCGGGCTCGGACGCGGCGGGGTCGTCCCCGCCGCCGGGGACACCCCCGTCCTCGCTGACCTCGTCGGGCACGTGAACGTAGCCGCCGTCGGTGCCCTCGTCCGCGTCGCCGTCGGCTTCAGAGCTCACTGTCGGGTTTAACCACTACCTTGCCAAAGCCCTCACGGTTCTCTATCATCTCGTGTGCGCGGGCGGCCTCGCTCATCGGGAGCGTGTCGCGGACGTGCGGCTCGAACGTGCCGTCCCAGACGAGTTCGAGGACGTCGTCGACCTCGCCGGGCGTCGCCATGGTCGAGCCGATGACGGAGAGCTGGTTCCAGAAGATCCGGTTGAGCCCCGCGTCCGGGTTCGGTCCGGTGGTCGCGCCGCAGGTGACCAGCCGGCCGCCCTTCGCCATCGACTTCAGCGAGTCGGGATAGGTGGCCTCGCCGACGTGGTCGACGACGACGTCGACGCCGCGTCGGCCGGTCAGCTCGGCGACCTCCTCGGCGAAGTCGTTCGCCTCGTAGTCGATGACGTGGTCGGCGCCGCAGTCCTCGGCGTGCGAGAGCTTCTCCTCGGTGGAGGCGGTCGCGAACACCTCACAGCCCGCGTGGTCGGCGATCTGCACCGCGGCGTGACCGACGCCGCCGGAGGCGCCGAGCACGAGAACCTTCTCGCCGGCCTCGACGTCGGCGCGGGTCTGGAGCATCCGCCACGCGGTCTGGAAGACGAGCGAGGCGGAGCCGGCGACTTCCCAGTCGACGCCCGAGGGGACGGGGACGAGGTTCTCCGCGGGAACGGCCGCGAGCTCGGAGTGAACGCCGCGGACGTGCTCACCGATGATGTGGAACGAGGGGCACAGCGACTCCTCGCCGTGGCGGCAGAACTCGCACTCGCCGCAGGAGACGCCCGCGCTCACGGCGACGCGGTCCCCGGGCTCGAACCGCGTCACGCCCTCGCCGACCGCCTCGACGACGCCGTCCGCGTCGCTGCCCGGGATGTGCGGCATCTCCAGATCGATGCCGGGGAGCCCGCGACGCGTCCAGACGTCGAGGTGGTTCAGCGCGCCCGCTTTGACGTCCACGAGGACCTCGTCGCGGTCGGGCTCGGGGTCCGGAAACTCGCCGTACTCGATCACGTCGCGGTCGCCGTGGGAACCGAACTGGACGGCCTTCATGGGTCGGACCACCCCCGGCACCCACTAAACAGTACGCCAAACGGAAGTCGTCCAGCGAGCCTCGCGAGCCGCGTGGGCCATGAGTCTAGTCTACGTTCCGATGATTCCTCGTTCGCCTCGCCTCCGGTGAATCGTCGTTCGCCCGTGTTAACTCCCCACACCCGTGCGAGCCGGGCGCATCCGCACCGCCCTTCCGTGATGTTTAAGTAGCGAAAGCGGAACGGTACGGATGCACGAACTGCAGGGGCACCGGGTCCCGAGTCCACGAGGGCGATGATACGACGCGAGTTGCGGTAGCCAAGCCTGGCCCAAGGCGCAGGGTTGCTAACTCTGTGGCGTCACTGCCTCCGGGGTTCGAATCCCCGCCGCAACGCTCGAACGAACCGAGCACCGCCGGATTCGCGCCGGTAGGGCTCACCACAACCAACACATGAGCACGGAAGAATCACAGGACGACTCACCGGAGGAGGAGGAAGACCTCCAGTACTTCGTCCGGATCGGGGGCACTGACCTCGACGGGACGAAGACGGTCGAGCGAAGCCTGTCCGAACTCGACGGCATCGGCACGCGCACGGCGCGGCTGGTCGCCGAGAAGGCCGACGTGGAGCGAAACGCCACGTTCGGGCTCCTCGACGAGGATGACCTCGACGCGGTGGTCGACATCGCCGAGAACCTCGAAGACCACGTTCCGTCGTGGATGACGAACAGACAGAACGACTTCTACTCCGGAGAGACGACGCACCTCGTCGGCACCGACGTCAACGAGAAACGTCGCCACGACATCAACCGGATGAAGATCATCGAATCGTACAAGGGCGTTCGACACAAGCGCGGCCAGAAGGTACGCGGCCAGCGCACGAAGTCCACGGGTCGCTCGGAGGGGACCATCGGGGTCAACGTCGAGGAGATCCGCGAGGAGATGGCGGAAGACGAAGCAGCGGGTGACGAGGAATGAGCACCGGCAAGAACACGAAGGGCTACGAGACGCCGAACCACCCGTACCAGGGCGAGCGCATCGCCGAGGAGTCCGACCTCCTCTCGCGGTACGGTCTGAAGAACAAAGAGGAGTTCTGGCGCGCCCAGTCCGAGCTGCGCAGCATGCGACGCGAGGCGCGTCGCCTGCTCGGCGAGGCCCAGGGTGACGTCGACGCCGCACAGGAGGCCGGCGCGGAGTTCGTTACGCGGCTCCGTCGCATCGGCATCCTCGGCGACAACGACGACATCTCCGCGGTCCTCTCGCTGGACGTGACCGACCTGCTCGAGCGCCGTCTCCAGACGGTCGCCTACCGGCAGGGGTTCGCGTCCTCGACCCAGCAGGCCCGACAGTTCATCGTCCACGGCCACATCACCGTCGACGGCGCACGCGTCACGCGCCCGTCGGTGAAGATCGACGTGGACGACGAGGGCGCCATCGCCTTCGACGAGAACAGCCCGCTCGCGGACGATCTCCACCCCGAGCGCGCGGAGTCACAGGAGTAACCAACCATGAGTGAATCCGAGGACGGAAAGTGGGGCATTGCCCACGTGTACGCGTCGTTCAACAACACGCTCATCACGGTCACCGACGAGACGGGCGCCGAGACGATCGCCAAGTCGTCCGGCGGCACCGTGGTGAAGCAGAACCGCGACGAGGCGTCGCCGTACGCCGCCATGCAGATGGCGGAGGTCGTCGCCGAGCGCGTCAAGGACGCCGGCCTGGAGGGCGTGCACGTTCGCGTGCGCGGCCCCGGCGGCAACCTCAACAAGTCCACCGGTCCCGGTGCGCAGGCGACAATTCGCGCGCTCTCGCGTGCGGGCGTCGAGATCGGCCGGATCGAGGACGTCACGCCCATCCCGCACGACGGGACGAAGGCGCCCAAGAACAAGCGAGTCTGACATGACGGAAGACGATTTCGACGTCCAGTACGTCGAACGGGACGAACGCAGCGCGCGGGTACTGATCCGCGGGCTCACACCGGCGTTCGCCAACGGCATCCGCCGTGCGATGATCGCCGACGTCCCGACGTTCTCGATAGACTCCGTCAGGTTCGTCGAGAACTCCTCCGTCATGTTCGACGAGATGATCGGGCTTCGGCTGGGGCTCGTGCCCCTGACGACGCCGCTCGACGACTTCGAACTCGGCGACGAGGTCACCCTCGCGCTCGACGTCGAAGGACCGGCGACGGCGTACTCCGGTGACATCGAAAGCGCGGACCCGCTCGTCGGAGTCGCCGACGACAACGTCCCGATCATCGAGCTGAAGGAGGGACAGCGGCTGGAGTTCGAGGCCGACGCGGTGCTCGACACCGGCAAGGAGCACGCCAAACATCAGGGCGGCGTCTCCGTCGGCTATCGCCACCTCCAGCGCGTCTCGGTCGAGGGCGACCTCGGCGAGTTCGAAGACGACGAGCCGCGGATCCTCCGCGGCGTCATCGAGACGCCCGACGGGGATATCGAACTCACTGACGAGTTCGACAACGACCTCTCGGAGCGGTTCCCCGGGAAGGAAGTCAGCGTCGAGGATGTCCCCGGCGCGTTCGTCTTCCACATCGAAACGGACGGCTCGTTCGACGTCGAGGAACTACTGCTCCGCGCGATCGACTCCATCGAGGAGCGCGCGGACGAACTACAGACGAAAGTCGCGGTCTAACGTAATGACGGACCTTCAAACCGCACGCTCGGCGCTCGCCCCTGCACGCAGCCGCGGCGCCGCGCTCCGATTCGACGCCGCGTCGGATCGCTTGGCCCCCGAGTCGGGTCGCCCCGACGACGGGACCGAAAGTGGTTTGAAGGGAGCCGGATTACGCAGGAGTGCACGCAGGGATAGCCAAGTCAGGCCAACGGCGCAGCGTTCAGGGCGCTGTCCTGTAGAGGTCCGCAGGTTCAAATCCTGCTCCCTGCACTCCGTTTTCACTAACTCTCCACTTCAGGAGGGACAGCTATGAGTAGCAAGACGAATCCGAAACTACAGAACCTCATCGCCGATCTGAAGTCGGTCTCGCGCGATTCCGGTGCCAACGTGTGGCAGGATATCGCCGCCCGACTGGAGAAGCCACGGCGCACGCACGCTGAGGTCAACCTGGGCCGTATCGAACGATACGCGCAGGAAGACGAGACGGTCGTCGTCCCCGGCAAGGTGCTGGGCAGCGGTGTGCTCGAAAAGAACGTCACCGTCGCCGCCGTCGACTTCTCGGGAACCGCCCGCACGAAGATCGACCAGGCCGGCGAAGCGGTGTCGCTCGAACAGTTTATCGAACAAAATCCCGAAGGGAGCAACGTCCGGGTGATCCGATGAGTCTCGCGAAAATCGACGCGGACGTCGTCGTCGACGCCCGGGACTGCATCCTCGGTCGCGTCTCGTCGAAGGTCGCACAGCGCGTCCTCGACGGCGAGACGGTCGCCGTCGTCAACGCCGAGCACGCGGTCATCACCGGCAACGAGGAGGCGACGATGGAGACCTACCACAAGCGCGCGGAGCTCGGCTCCGACAGCGGTCCGTACTACCCCAAGCGCCCCGACCGGATCTTCAAGCGTGCCATCCGCGGCATGCTGCCGTACAAGACGGAGGACGGCCGCGAGGCGTTCTCGAACGTGCGCGTGTACGTCGGGAACCCCTACGAGCGCGACGAGGACGCCGAGAGCGTCGTCCTCGACGGCACCTCGCTCGACCGCCTCTCGAACATCAAATTCACGACGCTCGGGGACATCTCCGAGTCACTGGGAGCCAACGTCACATGGTAACTAACACCTCAGGCAAGAAGAAGACGGCCGTCGCCCGCGCCACGGTGCGCGACGGCGAGGGTCGCGTTCGCATCAACTCCCAGCCAGTCGAGCTGGTCGAACCGGAGCAGGCGCGGCTCAAGATGCTGGAGCCGTTCCGCATCGCGGGCGAAGAGCTCCGCGCCGACGTCGACATCGACATCAACGTCGAGGGCGGCGGCTTCAGCGGCCAGGCCGACGCGACGCGGACCGCCATCGCGCGCGGTCTCGTCCAGCACCTCGGCGACGCCGAGCTGCGCGACGCGTACATGAACTTCGACCGCACGCTGCTGGTCAACGACGTGCGCCAGTCCGAACCCAAGAAGTGGGGCGGACCCGGTGCGCGCGCTCGCTACCAGAAGTCCTACCGCTGAGGTGATCCAGTCATGATGATCCCCGTCCGGTGTTTCACGTGCGGCAACGTCGTGGGTGAACACTGGGAGGAGTTCAAGGAGCGCGCCCGCGAGGGCGACGAGGACCCCGGCGAGGTCCTCGACGAGCTCGGTGTCGATCGACACTGCTGCCGCCGGATGATGGTCAGCCACCGCGACCTCGTCGACGTCGTCTCGCCGTACCAGTAACCCATGTCAGAACAGCGATACAATCGATACGAGAAGGCACGAATTCTCGGCGCGCGAGCGCTGCAGGTGTCCTACGGGGCACCCGTGCTGATCGAGACGGACCAGACGGAGCCCATCCTCGTCGCCGCCGAGGAGTACGACGCGGGTGCGCTTCCGTTCACCGTTCGGAGGGAGTCCAACTGATGACCCGAATCACCAGCATCTCACTGCGTCGCGTGCTCGACTCGCGCGGAAACCCCACCGTCGAGGCCGACGTGCTCACCGAGTCCGGCGGCTTCGGCCGCGGGGCGGCGCCCAGCGGGGCCTCGACGGGCGAGTACGAGGCGATCGAACTGCCAGCGAACGAGTCCATCGCGAAGGCCCGCGAGCACGCGGTCCCTCGCCTCGAAGGCGTGTACGCTGGCGACCAGCGCGCCGTCGACAACGCGCTTCGCGCCGCCGACGGCACGGACGACTTCTCCGCGATCGGCGCCAACAGCGCCGTCGCCATCTCGATGGCGGCCGCGAAGGCCGCCGCCGACGTGCTCGGTGCGCCGCTGTACCAGCACCTCGGGGGCGCGTTCCGCGGCGAGAACTTCCCCGTTCCGCTCGGCAACGTCGTCGGCGGCGGGGAACACGCCAAGGAGGCGACCCACATCCAGGAGTTCCTCGCGGCGCCCGTCGGCGCGCCCAGCGTCTCGGAGGCCGTCTTCGCGAACGCCGCGGTCCACGCGGCGGTCGCGGATGTGCTCGACGAGCGCGGCGTGCCGGCCGCGAAGGGCGACGAGGGCGCGTGGGCGCCCCCCATCTCGGACGCCGACGCGTTCGAGGTCGTCGACGAGGCGGTCGACCGCGTCGAGGAGGACGTGGGCTTCGAGATCCGCTTCGGGCTCGACATGGCGGCCGCCGAGCTGTACGACGACGATCGAGAGGCGTACGTCTACGGCGACGAGACCAAATCCGCCGACGAGCAGGTGGAGTACGTCGCCGGCCTCGTCGACGAGTACGACCTCGCGTACGTCGAGGACCCGCTCGACGAGAACGACTACGAGGCGTTCGCGGAGCTGACCGACCTGGTCGGCGACCGGACGCTGATCTGCGGCGACGACCTGTTCGTCACCAACGTCGAGCGGCTCCAGGACGGGATCGACGTGGGCGCGGCCAACAGCATCCTGATCAAGCCGAACCAGATCGGGACGCTGTCGGACACGTTCGACGCGGTCGAACTCGCCACCCGCAACGGGTACGAGACGGTCATCTCCCACCGTTCGGGCGAGACCGAAGACACCACCATCGCACACCTCGCTGTGGCGACCGACGCCGGGTTCATCAAGACCGGCACGGTCGGCGGCGAGCGAACCGCCAAGCTGAACGAACTGATCCGCATCGCGGACGACGCGGTATGACGGGTCCACACCACGCATGAGCGAAGACAACGACGCGGTCGAACTCGACGACGACGCGGAGACCGAGGCGGTCGACGCGGCGGTCGAGGAGGAGGCCGACACGACCGAGGAACCGACCGCCGACGCGGCCGCCGACGGGGCGTCCGCCGACGCCGAACCTGAGGCACCCGCCGACGCCGAGAGCGAGGCGGCCGCCGAGGCCGACGCGGGCGACGACGCCGAAGACGAGGAGGACGCCTCCCCGTTCGACGACGACGTCATGCCCGACGACGACGTCGACCTGCTGATCCCGGTCGAGGACTACCTCTCCGCCGGTGTCCACATCGGGACCCAGCAGAAGACGAAGGACATGGAGCGGTTCATCCACCGCGTCCGCGACGACGGCCTGTACGTGCTCGACGTGAGCACGACGGACCAGCGGATCCGCACCGCTGCGGACTTCCTCGAGAACTACGACCCCGAGCAGATCCTCGTCACGTCCTCGCGGCAGTACGGTCGGTTCCCGGCCGAGAAGTTCGCGGACGCCATCGGCGCCCGCGCCCGCACGGGGCGCTTCATCCCCGGCACGCTGACGAACCCCGACTACGCCGGCTACATCGAGCCGGACGTCGTCGTGGTGACCGACCCGATCGGCGACGCGCAGGCCGTCAAGGAGGCCATCACCGTCGGCATCCCGGTCATCGCGATGTGCGACTCCAACAACCAGCTGTCGAACGTCGACCTCGTCATCCCGACGAACAACAAGGGTCGACGCGCGCTGTCGGTCGTCTACTGGCTCCTCGCCAACGAGACGCTCGACCGCCGCGGCTCCGACACCGTGTTCGCCCTCGACGACTTCGAGGACGAACTGTAAGTCGGTCTTCGACGTCGAGTTCGACTTTTCCGACCGCTCAATCCCTAAGATTCTGCTACGGCTGTCGCTCTCGTCGTGAAAAATCATCGGCGTGGTGCGGCGATCCGAAGCGTTGCGACGGAACGCGACTCGTTCCGCGGTTCTCAGAGGATGTCCGGCGTGTACGGGTACGAGTAGATCTTCCCGTCGTTGGCCTTCAGCGTGGCTATCAGGACTAACACCAGGTCGATCAGTCCGATAAGCGGGAGGAGCAGGAACCCGACGAGCACGACCGTCAGAAATCCGGAGATGATCATCGCGACGAAGATGATCAGTTGGAAGTTGAGCGAGTTCTTGGCGTTCTGTTTGACGAGTTCGTCGTCGTCGTCCGCGAGTATCAGGAACAGCAGCGGTCCCAAGAACGACGCGATGAGCGCCGATGCGTGCGAGAGGGCAGCGAGAGTCGTATCTCCCGTTACGGTTTCCGAAGTGGTTGACTCTGATTGGGTGGACATGTACGCGGATATCTCGGAGTTGACTGATAAGTATTGGGTCCCCAACCCGTTCGATCACCGATACGTCGATGTCGTCGAGAAGCGCTCACGAGGGTGGATCTCCCCGAGCGCGGAGAGACGGGGACGGCGAAGACGAGCGAGCGCTTCAGCCGCGCGCCGGAGCGTGCCAAGTCACTCGTCCGGCTTCGATGATCGCTCCCCCTCGTCCGGCACGTCGTGGATCCACCGCCCCTCTATCTCCCGGTTCGCCAAGACGACGCGGTCGCCGGAATCCGTGTCGATCCGGGTCTTTCGGAGTTCGATGGCGGCGACGGTTCCCGTCACGCCCTTCGCTTCGACGCGGTAGCCCGGATTGAAGTCGGGGTCGCGCAGGAGGTAGACGCCCGCCACCGTGTCCTCGATCATCTCGGAGAGCGCGTACGAGACGCCCAACGCGATGAAGCCGACCGCGGTACCCAGACTCGCCGCGATGTCGCCCATGCCGACGACCTTCAGGAACGTCAACGCGACGCCGAACCACAGGAAGATGGACACGAGCGTGACGATGAGATCGCCTACCAACTCGCGGTCGCCGGTGTAGATTCGATCGATCGACGACCGGACGAGCGTGAGGACGATTCGGACCGTCACGTACGCCAGCGCGAGGAAGACCAGTCCCGAGAGCAGCCGCGGGAGCGCGACCGCCAGCCCCTCGGCGAAGTTCGTGAGCGACCGCGTCAGAAGCGACGGGAGCGTCGTCATGGCGCGCACGACGGCGGCCGTCGGTGAAAAGCTGGCGGGGTCGGAACCGCTTGCCGTCCCGCGTCGGCCGGCCGTCCGCGCCGTCGACCGGACAAGCGCAACGCCTGTAAGCACGCGGAGAGAGGGAGTTCGTATGACCGTCTGTGAAGCGCCGGGGAAGGTGTACCTCTTCGGCGAACACGCCGTCGTCTACGGCGAGCCCGCCGTGCCGGCGGCGATCGAGCGACGCGCCGCGGTGACCGCCGAGCCCCGACCCGACGACCACGTCCGCGTCGAGGCCGAGGACCTCTCGCTCGACGGGTTCACCGTGGAGTACTCCGGGGAGACGAGCGACCGCCCCGACGTCGACGTGCCGACCCCCCTGGTCGAGGCCGCGATGGGGTACGTCGACGCCGCGGTCGAACAGGCGCGGGACGCCGCCGACGCGCCCGACGCCGGCTTCGACATCACCGTCGAGAGCGACATTCCGCTCGGGGCCGGACTCGGCTCCTCGGCGGCCGTCGTGGTCGCAGGGATCGACGCCGCGACCCGCGCGCTCGGGGAGCCGCTCGACCGCCGCGAGTTGGCCGACCGAGCGTACCGCGCGGAGTACGCGGTGCAGGACGGGCAGGCCTCCCGCGCCGACACCTTCTGCTCGACGATGGGCGGGGCGGTCCGCGTCGAGGGCGACGACTGCGAGCCGATCGACGCGCCGAACCTCCCGTTCGTCGTCGGCTTCGACGGCGGCGCCGGCGACACCGGCGAGCTGGTCGCCGGCGTCGGCGCGCTCCGCGAGGAGTACGGGTTCGCCGCCGACACCGTCGAGTCGGTCGGCGACGTGGTGCGGACCGGCGAAGAACTCCTCGCCGACGCCGACCCCGAGGACGAGCCGTCGCGGGATCTGCTCGCAGAACTTGGCGAGCTGATGGACTTCAACCACGGGCTGTTAGCCGCGCTCGGCGTCTCCGCGCGCTCGCTCGACGCGATGGTGTGGGCCGCCCGGGACGCGGGCGCCCACGGCGCGAAACTCACCGGCGCCGGCGGCGGCGGCTGTATCGTCGCGCTCGACGCGAGCGACGCGACGGAGACGGCGCTCTCCTTCACGCAGGGCTGTGAGGAGGCGTTCCGCGCGGAACTGGCGACGGAAGGCGTTCGAGTGGTGGAGCCGTGACGGGTGACGGCATCGCCTCCGACGACGCCTTCGGATCGGCCGCCGAAACGCCCCCCGTCGTCCTCAAGCTCGGCGGGAGCCTGATCACGGAGAAGGACCGCCCGGAGACGATCGACGACGACGCCCTCGCCGCGGCCTGCGACGCGGTCGCGGACGCGCTCGCCGACAACGCGGTCGGCCGGCTCGTCGTCGTTCACGGAGGCGGAAGCTTCGGTCACCACCACGCCAGCGAACACGGCGTCTCGACGACTGAAGGGACCGACGAAGTCGGCGCGGTGATGGATATTCACGGCGCGATGACGACGCTGAACCGGGCGGTTCTCGACCGGCTCCACGAGCGAGACGTGCCGGCGGTGCCGGTCCACCCGCTCTCCCTTTCGGCTCGCCCGGCGGGAGCCGACGGCGGCCTCGACCTGCCGCTCTCCTCGACGGCGACGCTGCTCGGCGAGGGGTTCGTTCCGGTGCTCCACGGCGACGGCGTCGCGACCGCCGGCGAGGGAGTCACCGTCGTCTCCGGCGACGAACTGGTGGTCGAACTCGCGACGGGGCTCGGCGCTCGGCGGGTCGGCGTCTGCTCGACGGTGCCGGGCGTCCTCGACGGCGGCGGCGACGTGATTCCCGTCATCGACTCGTTCGACGCGGTCGCCGACGCGCTCGGCGCGAGCGACGCGACCGACGTGTCCGGCGGGATGGCCGCGAAGGTCCGAGAGCTACTCGCGCTCGACGCGCCGGCGTACGTGTTCGGCGCCGCGGGGCTGGCGCCGTTCCTGCGGGGCGAGGGCGCCGGAACCCGGATCGACTGAACGGCCTCCCCGCGCCGCGAGTGCGGGGACAGAACCCTTATTCGACCCACGGCCCTCCCTCCGAGTATGAACGAAGCGGACGTGCGGGAGCGGCTCGCGGCCGTGCGGGACCCCGACCTCGGCGACGACATCGTCTCGCTCGGCCTCGTGAACGACGTCGAAGTCGACGAGGAGGAGGTTCGCGTCTCGCTCGCGCTCGGTGCCCCCTTCTCCCCGAACGAGTCGGCCATCGCCGACGACGTGCGATCGGCGCTCGCGGACACCGGACTCGACGTGGAGCTGTCGGCGTCGATCCCGGCCGACCTGGCGCCGGACGAGCAGGTGTTGCCGGGGGTGAAAAACGTGATCGCGGTCGCCTCCGGGAAGGGCGGCGTCGGCAAGTCGACGATGGCGGTCAACCTCGCGGCGGGGCTCTCGGAGCTCGGCGCCCGCGTCGGGCTGTTCGACGCCGACGTGTACGGTCCCAACGTCCCCCGGATGGTGTCGGCGGAGGAGCGTCCGCAGACGGACGGCGAGACGATCGTCCCGCCCGAGCGGTTCGGCGTGAAGCTGATGAGCATGGACTTCCTCACCGGTGAGGACGACCCCGTCATCTGGCGCGGCCCGATGGTCCACAAGATCATCACCCAGCTCGTCGAGGACGTGGAGTGGGGTGAACTCGACTACCTCGTGATGGACCTGCCGCCGGGGACCGGCGACACGCAGCTCACGATCCTCCAGACGCTCCCGCTGACGGGCGCCGTGATCGTCACGACCCCCCAAGAGGTCGCGCTCGACGACGCGGTGAAGGGGCTCCGAATGTTCGGCAAACACGACACGAACGTGCTCGGGATCGCCGAGAACATGGCCGGGTTCCGGTGTCCGGACTGCGGCGGCTTCCACGAGATATTCGGCTCTGGCGGCGGGAAGGCGCTGGCACAGGAGCACGAACTGCCCTTCCTGGGCGGCGTCCCGCTCGATCCCGCGGTCCGGACCGGCGGCGACGACGGCCAGCCGGTGGTCTTAGAGGACGGCGAGACCGCGGACGCGTTCCGAGTGATCGTGGAGAACGTCGCGAACAACGCCGGAGTCGTGCGCCGACGCGGGGTGAGCGAGGGGCAATGAGCGGGGACGGTGGAGACGACGGAGACGACGAGGATGACGGAGACGACGGAGGGAACGTTGACGGCGGCGGTGAAGGCGGTGGCGGCGACCAAGACGCCAACCCCGCCAACCCCCTCGACGCCGCCGGCGTCGACCCGGTCGTCCCGGAGTCGGCCGCGGACGCGGCCGCCGGTGAGTTCCTCGACGACGCCGAGGTTCGCGCGTTCCTCCGCGACGTCGCCGCCGACGTGCGCGGTGACAGCTCCGAGAGCAAACAGCTCTCCGCGATCCTCTACCGCGTGTCGGACCTGTACGATCCCGACGAGCAGACCTCGCCTGAGGAGATCTACCTCAACGTCCGGCACATCATGCAGATCAAAGAACAGGGGGGAATCGAGCGGTAGACCGCTGTCCGCGCGGGGGTGGCCGCGTCGGGATGTCCGAGCGGGGGTGGCCGCGACGGTGACCGCATCGGAGTGTCCGCGCCGGGGTGGCGAGCGGCCACCCGGCAGAGCGCAACGACTTTCCTGTGGCACGGTAAACGGTGGGTATGGACTGGCCACACGACCCCGACGGCGAGCAGGGCAG
>ENA-ORCR01000395-ORCR01000395.1-marine-metagenome-genome-assembly--contig:-NODE-395-length-27010-cov-3.435340_pt1 | contig 27010 bp, 17 predicted proteins | sample MGYA00237782_ERZ508514 | MGnify/ENA primary metagenome ERZ508514 (study PRJEB26185, sample SAMN06268960) | marine metagenome | isolation source: Eden Landing Ponds, San Francisco, CA, USA | place...
AGCGCCTGACGATCCAGCGGACCAGCCACAGGCCCATCCCGCTGGCGTGGAACACCGGCGAGATTTCGCGGCGTTCGGTGATGATGTTGGCCTCGTGGTCGGGCAGCCCCGGTCCGTCGTCGCTCACGTGGACGGTCACCGTCTCGCCGTCGGCGTCGAGCGGCGGCGACGAGGGAAGCGGCGACGGCGGCAGCGGCCCCTCGGAGTGGCCCGCACCGACCGACCCGTACTACTCGTGGCTGGTGAACAACCTCAGCGGCGCCGGGTTGCCCGCGGCGGAGTTCGTCAACGGCTCCTCCGAGTCGGCGGTCCGCGGCGAGTACTGGGAGAGCTCGGACTCCAACTTCGAGTCGCTGGACGTGAGCGGGGCGGCCGTCCCGTTCTCGCAGGCCACCCGAGTGACCGTCGAGGAACAGCCGACGAACAACTACGACATCCAGCTCAGGACGGCGAGCTTCTACAGCAGCGAGTACCGCGACGTCGAGGCCGGCGACGTGATGCTCGGCGTCGCGTACCTCCGGTCGCCCGACGGGAGCGGGACGATCGCCTACGAGGTCAGAAACGGGGACACCTCCAACGCGGTGGTCGGGACCTCGGAGGTCACCGTCGGCTCGGAGTGGCAGCGCTACTACTTCCCCGTCGAGATGCAGGAAGCGGCGACGTGGGAGAACTGGAGCGCGCAGTTCCAGCTTGGATACGGACCGCAAACGGTCGATGTCGGCGGCATCGCGCTGCTCGATTTCGGTGGGGGCGCGTCCGTCGACAGCCTCCCGAGCGGCGCGGCCACCGGCGACGACCTCTACTACGGCTCGCTGTACCGGGACGTGATGGGCATGGACCTTCCCGCGCCGGAGTTCCGGATCGCCGACTCGGAGACCGGGACCATCGAGGCCGGATCGATGACGATCCAGAACCCCAACGGGTCGCTGTCCTCGCCGACGCCCGGCGACGTGCCGTTCTCGGAGGCGCGACGGTTCGAGGTCACGAGCGAGCCCTCGAACCCCTACGACGTGCAGTTCAAGGCGAACATCCCCGACTCGGTCTCGTCGGGCGACGTGATGCTCGCGGTGGCGTATCTGCGGTCCCCTTCGGAGGACCCGCAGGCGTCGTTCTACGCGATCGACGCCGGCGACTTCGCCAACGACGCGGCTGGCAACAGAGACCCGACCATCGCCGCCGAGTGGGAGCGACACTACTTCCCGGTCCAGTTCAGCGACGACACCGAAAGCGGCGGCGCGTACGTCCAGCTCCGGCTCGGATTCGCCGGGCAGACGGTCGAGGTGGGCGGGTTCGCGCTCCTCGACTTCGACGGGGCAGCGGACGTGAACAACCTCCCGAGCGGGACGCTCGGTCCGGACCTGTACGAGGAGTGGCCCGACGTGTCCGACCCGTACTACTCGACGCTCGTCTCGGACCTGCAGGGGCTGAACCTCGGGGCGGCCGGGCGGTTCGTCTACGCGAACAACGAGCCCGACACGTTCTCCGGGTACGAACTCATGCGCCCGGGGGAGGGCAACCCCGGGAGCGCGACACGCTCCGCACTGGACGTGAGCGGGGCAGACGTGCCGTTCTCGGAAGCGACCAGGATCGACGTGACCGAGACGCCCGAGAGCCCGTATCAGTTTAGCTTCAAGGCGACGGTCGGCGACAGGTCGATCGCCAGCGGCGACGTCCTGCTGGGCGTCGCGTATCTCCGCACGCCCGACGAGGACGGCGAGGCGTCGATCACCTACAAGTCCACCGAGAACGGCAGCATCTCGGCCAACTACGTCACCAAGAGCGGGCCGACCGTCGGTTCGGAGTGGAAGCGCTACTACTTCCCGATCGAGTACGCCTCCAACGGCGCCACCGGCGAGTGGTTCACCGAGATCTGGCTCGGTAGCGAGGTCCAGACCGTCGACATCGGCGGACTCGCCCTGGTCGACTTCGCCGAGGGCTTGGCCGTCGGTGACCTGCCGGCCTGGCAGGAGTCGCCCGCCGAGGGATGGGAGGACGAGGCCGACCAGCGCATCCAGCAACACCGCACAGCGGAGATGCGGGTCGACGTCGTCGACGAGGACGGCGACCCGGTCGAGGGCGCCGACGTGTCCGTCGCGATGCAGGAACACGAGTTCCGGTTCGGCACGATCGTCAGCGCGCCCGAGTTGATCGACAACAGCGAGGAGGGCGACCCCTACAGGGAGAACCGCAAGGAACTGTTCAACACCGGCGTTCTGGAGAACTACCACAAGTGGAACCTCTGGGAGGGCAACCAGGACACCGCCGACGCGGCCGTCGAGTGGATGGAAGACCAGGGGTGGTCGATCCGCGGGCACGTCTGTCTGTGGGCCAACGTCAGCGCCGCCGCGGTGCCCGACGACATCGTCGAGGCGATGGCCTGGGACTCCGAGGCCGAGGAGGTCGTCCCGAGCGAGGCCGACTCGGAGTACGTCCGCACCCAGACGACCAACCACGTCGAGGACATCATCGAGTATTACGGCGACCGCATCGACGAGTGGGAGGTCATCAACGAGCTGACGCACGTGCCCGGGTTCGTCAACGCCATCCACGGGTCCGAAGTCACCGACGTCGAGGCGCCGGTTCTCGGCGAGTGGTTCCAGGCGGCCCGGGACGCGGCCCCGGACGGAACGCCGATCGGTATCAACGACTACTCGACGCTCGCGGGCCCTGACACCGGGACCCGGGACAGCTACGAGCAGCAGATCCAGTACATCCAGAGCACCGACGCCGGGCTGGACTTCGCGGGGATGCAGAGCCACTTCTTCGACCAGAGCGACCGGCTGCTCCCCGGCGAGATCATGGAAGGACTCGACCGCTACGCCGACGACGGCGTCAGGCTGCGGGTCACCGAGTTCGACATGCTCGACGAGAACTGGTCCGAGGAGAACCAGGCGGAGTTCTTTTATCAGTTCCTGAAGACTGTGTTCAGCCACCCGTCGGTCGACCAGTTCGTCGTCTGGGGCCTGATCGACACGCTCCACTGGCGCGACCAGGCGCCGTTCTACGCCGCGGGCTGGGAGGAAAAGCCCGCCCTGGACCGCTACCGCGATCTCGTCTTCAACCAGTGGTGGACCGAGGAGTCGGGCACCACGGATGCCTCGGGCGCCTACGCGCTCCAGGGATTCAAAGGCGAGTACGCCGTCGACGTGACCTACGAGGACGCGGCGGTCAGGGCGACGACCACGCTCTCCGACGGCGGGACGACCCTGGAGGTCTCCCTCGACGGCGACTACGCCGACGGCGAAAGCGAGGAGTCGGACGACGGCGGCAACTACAGCGGCCCGACGGCCGACGCCGGCTCAGAGCAGACCGCTCGACCCGGCGAGACGGTGACACTCGACGGCGGCGGCTCGACCGGCAAGGACCTCTCCTACGAGTGGTTCCAGATGTACGAATCGACGACTGCCGACCCCGCAGTGTCGCTGACCGGCAAGCAGACCGCCAGGGCGTCGTTCACCGCTCCGGAGGTCGAGGAGACGCGCGAACTCGACTTCCGGCTGGAAGTGACGGACTCGGAGGGTAACTCCGTCCAGGACACCGTCGACGTGGTCGTCGAACCCGCCGCCACGCCGACACCGACGCCGACACCGACCGAGACGGTCACACCCACGCCGACGGAGTCGCCGACGCCGACCCCGACGCCGACGGATACGCCGCTCCCGACCGCGACGGACACGCCCACGGAGTCGGGACCGAGTCCGTTGACGACGGCGCCGACGGCGGAGGAGGACGACCCCGCCACGGGAACCGCGTCCGGGAGCGGCCCGGGGCTGGGCATCGTCTCGACCGTCGCGACCATCGGCGGCCTCGCGAGCGTCGCGAAGTACCTCGCGGGCGAGCGGGAGGACGAGGACGCCTAAAACGCGCCCTCACGACGTTTCCGACGCTGTCAGACATCCCTCGCCGCCCCCTTTTCTCCGATTCGCGTCGGCGCCGACGTTCGCCGACGCGGCTCCCGTTACCGGACCTGAGACTGCCGTCGGAACCATTAATATCCGCGTCCACGACCGAATAGGCGTAATGACAGCCGACTCTGACGCAGCCTATCGCGATCCGACGGTACCGACATCGCGGCGTATCGAGGATCTCCTCTCCAGAATGACGGTCGAAGAGAAGGCCGCCCAGCTCGGCTCGGTCAGTCCGAGCCGCTTCATCGCCGACGAAGCGGAGGGCGAGACCGGCGAGGGCGGCAGCGAGCTGATCGAGGGCGACCAGCTCAACCGCGAGGTCGCCGAGGAACTGCTCGACGACGGCATCGGCCACCTCACCCGCATCGGCGGCGAGGGCAGCCTCGCGCCCGAACGGGCCGCCGAGATCACCAACGAGCTCCAGACGCTGCTCGTCGAGGAGACGCGGCTGGGCATCCCGGCGATCCCCCACGAGGAGTGTCTCAGCGGCTACATGGGTCCCGAGGGCACCACCTTCCCGCAGGGCATCGGGATGGCGAGCACCTGGGACCCGGACCTGATGGCGGCGGTCACCGACACGATCGGCGACCAGCTCGAAGCCATCGGGACCGCACACGCGCTCTCGCCGGTCCTGGACGTGGCCCGGGACCTGCGCTGGGGACGCGTCGAGGAGACCTACGGCGAGGACCCGTATCTCGTCGCCGAGATGGCGACCGCCTACGTCTCCGGCCTGCAGGGCGACTCGCCGGCCGACGGCATCTCCGCGACGCTCAAACACTTCGTCGGCCACGGCGTCGGCGCCGGCGGCAAGAACCGTTCGTCGGTCGACGTGAGTCGGCGCACGCTGCGTGAAGTCCACATGTTCCCCTTCGAGGCCGCGATCCAGGAAGGGAACGCGGAGTCGGTCATGAACGCCTACCACGACATCGACGGCGTCCCCTGCGCGAAAGACGAGTGGCTGCTGACGGACGTGCTCCGCGGCGAGTGGGGCTTCGACGGCACCGTCGTCTCCGACTACTTCAGCGTCGACTTCCTCAAGGAGGAGCACGGCGTCGCGGCGACCCAGCAGGAGGCGGCCGTCTCGGCCGTCGAGGGTGGTGTCGACGTGGAACTGCCCAACACCGACTGCTACGAGTACCTCGCCGAAGCCGTCCGCGACGGCGACCTGGCCGAGGAGAGCCTCGACGAGTCGGTCCGCCGCGTCCTGCGCGCGAAGTTCGAGAAGGGGCTGTTCGAGGAGTACACGGTCGACGTCGACGCGGCGACCGACCCCTACGAGGACGAGAGCGCTGCCGACCTGGCCCGCGAGGCCGCCCGCGACTCGCTGGTCGTCCTGAAAAACGAGCGCGACCTGCTGCCGCTCGACGACGCCGATTCCGTCGCCGTCGTCGGGCCGAAGGCCGACGACAAGAAGGGGATGCTCGGCGACTACGCCTACGCGGCCCACTACCCCGAGGAGGAGTACGAGTTCGAGGCCGACACGCCTCTGGCCGCCATCGAGAACCGCGTCGACGCCGACGTGAACTACGCCCAGGGCTGCACCGCGACGGGCAACAAGACCGACAAGATCGGTCGCGCGGTCGAGGCCGCCGAGAACGCCGACGTGGCGCTGGCGTTCGTCGGCGCCCGCTCGGCCGTCGACTTCTCCGACGCCGAGGGCGTCAAGGCCGAACAGCCGATGGTACCCACCAGCGGCGAGGGCTGTGACGTGACCGACCTGGGCCTGCCCGGCGTGCAGAACGAACTGGTCGCACAGGTGGAGGAGACCGACACGCCGGTCGTGATCGTCCTCGTCAGCGGCAAGCCCCACGCCATCCCCGACATCGACGCGGGCGCCGACGCCGTCGTCCAGGCGTGGCTCCCCGGCGAGGAGGCCGGCAACGCCGTCGTCGACGTGGTCTTCGAGGGCCACGACTCGGGCGGCCACCTCCCGGTCTCGATGCCCAAGTCCGTCGGCCAGCTGCCGATCCACTACAGCCGCAAGCCCAACACCTACTCCGAGGACTACGTCTACGACGACGCCCAGCCGGTCTATCCGTTCGGCCACGGTCTGAGCTACGCCGAGTTCGAGTACTCCGATCTGGATCTGTCGGACGTGGACGTTGACCCCTCGGGCACGTTCACTGCGAGCGTCACCGTCGAGAACACGGCCGACCGCGACGGCAGCGACGTCGTCCAGCTGTACGTCTCCGCCGAGAACCCCGACCTGGCCCGGCCGGTCCAGGAGCTGGTCGGCTTCCAGCGCGTCGAACTCGACGCCGGCGAGTCCACCCGGGTCACCTTCGAGCTGTCCGCGACCCAGCTCGCCTACCACGACCGCAACGAGAACCTCGCCGTCGAGGCCGGCGACTACGAACTCCGCGTCGGTCACTCCTCCGAGGAGGTCGCCGAGAGCGCGCGACTGTCCGTGACCGACACCAAACAGGTCCCCCGGACGAGCCGTCGGTACTTTACCGAGACGAGCCTCGACCAGGCCTGAACCGCGTCGGCACCTCACCGTTACGACGCCGTTTCTCCCGTTCCCGGCCGCCAGCGCCCGGAGACAATTCGACCCCGTCGCCCGCCTCGTGCATTATCGAACGTGATACAGTTCGCTGTGCGAGGGGTGTCGCGCGCACGCGCGAAGTACTACACTACCGGCCGCACGTCCGTCGGTCATCGGGCCGGACGGCGTCACCCGGTCCGGTCGGCACGGGACACGTTCTCATCCGTGATAGCGAATCCGTCTCCTCAGCGGCGACCGTCACGGGTCGACGGGGCGGTTCGCCGGTGTGGCAATCCTTTTCGGGACCGCACGACAACGAGCGAGCATGGTTCGGTCGTCGGTCGACGACGGGGAGGTCCGCTCGTGAGCGGTGAGGACGAACAGTCGGGTCGGGAGGCGGCCGCCGAGGCGCTGTGCGAGCAGTCGCGGAAGGTCCTCGGCGTGTTCACGATCGCCGCCGTGTTCCTGATCATCCAGCTACCGTATCTGGTCGTCGTCGACCCCGACTCGTCGCTGTTCGTCGTGGCGACGCTGAACGTCGTCGGGAGCGGTGCGTTCGTGCTCCTCTCGGGGAGTGCGCTCTGGTTCTGCCGCCAGCGTCGCGTCTGAAGGGTCGTTCGGTCAGTTTGGCCGCGTTCGACCTACGAGAGCGACGGCCCGACGGCTGGGCGGAGAGAGAACGTGGGTGAAAACGCCCGGCCGGTCAGGCCGAGGTGGTCGCGCGGGCGTACAGCTTGTTCGCGAACAGGAACCCGTAGATGGTCATCCCGAGGATGACGAACGTCGTCCCGATGATGCCCATCATGCCGGCGAGGACCTTGTGGGCGAGGACCGTTCCCTCGACGGGCATGAACGTCCGGTACTGGTCGGGGATCCCGTTCATGATGGAGATCGGACCAGCGTCGCCGCCGATGACGATAGCCGGCGTCCCGTTCAGGAACGTCGCCCCGAACCCGACCAATCCGAGGCCGATCAGGATGATCAGCAGCGACACGTTCCCGGTGAAAAAGTAGTACAGTGCCAGTGCGTACGCCCGAGCACCGCTCGCTTCGTGCTGGGCTCGTTCGAGTTCCTGTCTCATTGCGATAGACTGTTTCACACACGTATTTGAAGCTTGCGCTTGCGACGGCCAGGCGGACCCCACGCCCCGCGGACGGGGGTCTCACCCCCGCTCGGCACCGTCTACGGCCCCCGTCCTGTCAGAAAATAAAATGGATTATGGGTACGGTATGAAATAATCAGGAAGTTTTATATACAACTGGCAGAAGGTAGTGGTATGCGGAAGCCTGACAGCATCCGTGACAAGGAGTTATCGCGACGCCAGTACGCGCAGATACTGGCTGGAATGGGCGCAGCGGGTCTCGCCGGGTGTGGGAGTGAGAGCGGTTCCACGGCGACGCCCGGCTCGGACGCCACGCCGACGTCGACACCCGAGGACGGCGGTGGTGACGACGGTGGAATGTCGGAGACGAGCACGGCGACCGATCAGCCGGCCGTGACCGATACGATCAACTACGCGGTCGCCAACTCGCCCGACACGTTCAACTGGAACCCCTGGACGCCCCAGGACAACACCATCGGCGACCTGTGGATGTCCGAGATCCACGGGCTCCGGAACGTCCACACGACCAACCGGTCGTACAGCGGAACGGCGATCCCCTCGCCGCACAAGCCCGACCACGAAGAGATCGAGGTCATGACGTGGATTTCGGGCTACGAGGTCGAGCCGCCGTACGACTGGTACGACCACCACGACGAGCGGTCGTCGTACTGGAACGGCGACCCGTACGACGCGGTCGCCCGCGAGAAGCACAACCACGTCAACTTCTTCCAGGGCGGCAACAAGTTCACCGAGAGCGCCACCTTCAACCAGGACGCCGAGAGCCAGTGGACGATCCACTACTGGGAGAACAAGGGTTCGGTCCCGGCACAGGACCCCACGCCGACGGCGCGACCCGTGCTCGCGTCCCAGGCCGGTCCGGTCGACGGCGATCCGCCGATCCACCCGGACTTCACCGAGCCGTACCTCCAGCGCTACCAGGACGCCAGCAACGAGGACCAGGTCGGCACGGTCACCGACGAACTGGTGAGCGACCGGATCAGCCTCGACCGGATGGCCATGGAAGGCGGCACCGACGAGATGCTCGCCGGCTCCGGGCCCTACCGGCTCGAGTCGATGGACGACGTCGGCTCGGAGATGGTGACGCTGACGCTGGACCCCGAGCACCCCAACGCCGCAAACACCAACGTCGAGAAGCTCAACCTCCACTGGGCGGAGGGCGACCGACGGCAGACGCTGGTCAACAACGGCGTCCTCGACGTCGACTCCGGTGCGATCACGCCGTCGTCGACGGTCTCGCGTGAATCGCTGCCGGACTACATCCAGGAGTTCACCCGCTGGCTGCGCGCCACCGGTGGCGACGTCTGGAAGCTCAACTGGCAGAACCCGCACCTCCAGAACCTCTGGGTGCGCCGCGCGCTCGTCGAGGCCATCGACTGGAACGCCGTCTCCGCCAACGGGTGGGGCGAGGAAGCGTCCCAGCCGGTCGAACACGACACGTTCCTGCTCGACGCCCAGTCCGAGAACACCTTCTCCGAGGAGTTCCTCGACCAGCTCCACACCTACTCGCGGGACTCGAACCCCGAGAAGGCGAACGAGTACATGAACCGCGCGGGCTACAGCAAGCAGGGCGGCCAGTGGGTCGACCCCAACGGCAACCCCGCGTCGATCGACCTGACCTCGCGGTCGGGCTCGCCCGCCAACGTCCAGGGCGCCCAGACGATCCGGGCGAACCTGGCCAACTGGGGCTTCGGTGTGAACTTCACCACCCAGGGCTGGTCCACGTGGTCGAACACGCTGGACCCGAACAACGGGCTGAACTACGACTCGACGATGATGTGGCACGGCGACCCCTACATCTTCCAGTACTACCACGACCGCGGTGCGTGGTGGGACGAAGCGCTCGTCGCCGGCAGCCCGACCGGCTCGCCCTTCGAGGCCGACCCCGAGGACGAGTTCGACACGCAGGGCAAGCCGATCGTCCAGCAGGTGCCCAACGAGCCCGGTGCGTTCGAGGCGCCCGACCAGGCCGGCAAGTCGCCGGATCTCGACGACGCGACCGAAGTCAACCTCGTCGAGACCGTCAACGCGATCCGCCAGCCCGGCAACTCCGAGGAGGAACTGCAGGAGCTGTACCGGACCTGCGCGAAGTACTACAACTTCTACGTCCCGCACTTCGTGTTCCATCAGTACCTGATGGGCTCGTTCGGCGACGTTCGCGACTTCGACTGGCCGGACCCGTCCGCTCGTGCCTTCGACTACGAGCGCTCGTTCGGTATCGAGGACGTGCTCGTGCTGGGCGGCATCGCGCAGGCCAGCACCGACACCGACTTCGAGCCGCCGCAGTAAGCTGACCGACCGATTCGGTCTCGGCGCTCGGATCGCGCGATAATCGTCCCGGGCTGTCCGGGTTTTTCCGTTTCTCACCGCCGCCAGTCGCGTCGCTCGGCGTGTGCTGTCGCCGAGGTCGACAACGAGACCCTTACTGGTCGCCCGCGGGCCGGATCGCGCCCTGTTTCAGCATGTGGAAAATCGGCTGGCCGGCGGGGCCGGCGGTCGCGAAGCCGGTGTCGCGGTCGTGGGAGGGCCACTGGAAGTCACGGGTGTTGCCCCAGAGGCCGTCGGTGTAGTTGGCGAGGTAGATGTCGGGGAGCGCGTCGTTCCACCACGTCGCGAAGGTGGCGATCGCGTCGACGGTCACCGACCGGTCCGAGGGGCGTTCGATCTCGCGCCAGGTGTCGACGAGATTGACCGTCCGCCGGTCGCTCTCGTCGGCGTCGACCGCGCCGGGCGTCTGCGGGATCGACACCTCGACGGGTTTGGCCTGGCTGGCGTCGGTCGCGTCCGGGTCGGAGACGCCGAGGCCGACCGACGTGGCGGCGTCCTGGGTCACGTCGTAGATGGTGTAGGGCGTGCCGTCGAACGTCCACAGGGCGATGTCGTGGGTGTGGCCCGTGACCGCGTTGTAGATGTTGAGGTTCGTGAGCCGGTCGACCGACACGTCGACGCCGAACTCCGAGAGCGTCGAGGAGACGACCTCCGTCACGGAGACGAAATCGTCCCACACGGGCGTCGCCATCCGGACGGACAGCCGGTCGTCGTCGGGGCCGCGCCAGTCGCCGTTGCCGTCGCGTGCGTAGCCCGCCGTTCGCATGTACTCCGCCGCGGTCTCCGCGTCGGCGCCGACGGGGTACCGGTGGAACTGCTCGCGGATGCCCTCGGGGAGCCACTGTCGCTCGGACGGCTCGGCGAGGCCGGTCTGTCGCCTGGCGGGGTCGCCCCAGTCGACGATCTCGACGATGTCGTCGAGCGGCAGCGCCGCCAGGAGCGCGCGTCGGACCCCTCGGCGGGCGAGGTGGTCGTTGCGCCAGTCGAGCACGAGCTTCGTTCCGGCGGTGGTCCGGTAGCTCGCCAGCTGTTCGAGGTTGTCAGGCGGCGACCCCCGCTGTCCGGCGAGCGCGCCGCTGCCGCCGTCGAGCCACCCCTTGCTGATGAGGTTCTCGATCGAGACCTCCTGGACGACCGGGAACCACAGCCGCGGGATCGCGATCTCCTCGGCTCGCGGGTGGTCGTCGTACCGTTCAAGCATCAGGCGGTTGATCGATACCTCGACCAGCTCGTAGGGACCACAGCCGAGCCCCTCCTCGGCGACCTCCTCCAGACCGGGGCTGTCGCTGCGGATGTCGGCGATCACCTGTGAGCGCTGGTCGTCGGTGCTGGCCTCGCGCAGCAGTTCGAGATACGGCTCGTGGCGGTCGGCACGGGTGCGGACGGCGCCGCTGGCGACCGTCGAGCGGGCGAGCGGCTCGTCGAGCGGCCGGTCGAACTCGTATCGGAGTCGGTGGTCGTCGACCAGTCGCACCTCGTAGGGCCGGTCGACGACGAACGACTGGATCCGCTCGCGGATCCAGTCGTCCCTGGCGGTGACCGGGTCGCCGGACCACCACGTGAAGGCGTCGTCGTAGGTCACGGTGGCGGTCGCGCCGTCGATATCGACGGACTCGACGACGTCCCCGAGCCGCCGCCCCTCGCCGGGCGTGGTGTAGGACTTGGCCTCGTACAACATAGCGTAGAACGGGTTGGGGTTGGAGGTCGACCACGGCCCGAGGTGGACGTTCTCGGGGGCGTAGGGGAACTGAAACCCGAAGACCTGCGGGGAGTCGACGATCTCGTTGGGTTCCGAACAGCCCGCGATCGACGCCGAGAGCCCGGCACCGAGCGCGCCGAGGCCGGTCAGATACCGCCGGCGTGTCACTCCACCGTCCGACCCGTCGTCGCCGCGCCCGTCCACACCTGGGTGCATCGGTGCGAGCGTAGTGAACGGCCGGCCTTAAGGCCTCCGTCGGTCGCTGACCCGAGTGGGTCCGGAGGGGGTCTCACAGGAGTCGCGCGAGCGGGGGTGGATCACACGCCCGGTGCGGTCCGCGGGGGACATGGGCTGTGGCGGTCAGATCTGACAGCCGTGTCAGGATCTCTCCGGGCCAAGCGGAAAAAACATATACGGTGGATCGTACTATTCGAAGTATGGATGATTATGTGTCACAGGAAGCCCTGCGGTTCGTCGTGATAGGGCTCGTGGCGATGGCCGCCATCGCCGTGGGCGCCGCGACCATCACGGCGACCGTGGACACGGGTGACCTGGGTGGCGGGGAGGCGCCACAGAATACACAGGAACAGCAACGACAGGGTGGCGGCGGCGGCGCCGGGGAAGGCCCCGGCAACGGAACGGGCATGCAACGGGGCGGCGAAGCGAACGAGGAGAACGCGGTGACGTACACGACGTGTATCGAACCCCTGAGCGCCTGGTACGGCTCGCTCGCGTACTTCGGGGCGGCCGCGATGCTCGTCTACCTGGTCAAGCGCCGCTACTCGTTCGGTGCGGCGTTCCTCGGGCTGTACGCGATCGCCCCGCCGGTGCTCCTGGGCTACTTCCTGGGCACCGACTGCGCGTCGGTCGGCGGGCCGGGCCTCGGTAACGGCACCGTCGGCGGCGCCGCCAACGCGACCCAGTCACCGGTCGCGTCGGTCGACGTGCCCCCGGCGCTGATCCTCGGCCTGTTCGGCGTCGTTCTGGTCGCGACGGCCGCGGTCCTGTTCCGCGCGTCGGGCGACCAGCAGATCACCACGATGGAAGAAGAAGCGGTCGACGAGGGCGAGGGCGCCGACGTGATGGACCTCGCCCAGGCGGCCGGCCGCGCCGCGGACCGCCTCGAAGAGCACAACGCCGACGTGGACAACGAGGTCTACCGCGCGTGGTGGGAGATGACGAGCATGCTCGACGTGCCCAACCCCGACAGCGCGACCCCCGGCGAGTTCGCCGAGGCCGCGGTCGACGTGGGCCTGGGCGAGGAGGACGTGGCCGAGCTGACGCGGCTGTTCGAGGAGGTCCGCTACGGCAAGCGCGACCCCGAGAGCCGCGAACAGCTCGCGATCGACGTGTTCCGCAACATCGAGGACGAGTACGGCGGGTCGACGGGCGGCGGGACCGCCGACTTCGACGCCGACGACGGGGAGGGACAGAATGGATCTTGAGACGCTGCTGAACCGGGTGCTCATCGCCGTCGGCGCGCTGCTGTTCGTCGTCGCCGTGGCGATGATCGCCGCGCCCGGCCTCGGCGGCGCCTTGCCGTTCGGGACGCCCGCGGTGTTCGTCGTCGGTATCATCGCGACGGTGACCGGCCTCGGCGTCGTCCGCCGCCGACTGCGCGGCGAAATCGAGGAGACGGTCACGCCGAACCCGGAGCGACCGGCCGGCAACCCGATGCCCGGCGAGGACGTCGACCGGATGCTCTACGAGATGTCGACGCTCCGCCAGGGCGTCAGCGAGAACCGAGACGTACTCGAACAGCGCCTGGAGAACCTCGCGGTCGCGGTCGTCCGCAACCGCGAGGACTGCTCGGTCGAGGAGGCCCGGCGCATCCTCCAGGCCGGCGAGTGGACGAGCAACGAGCAGGCCGCCTCGTTCTTCCAGGGCGAGCGCACGGCCGCCGAGGAGGCCGGCCTCTCGGGGTCGCTGCTGTCGGGCACCGACGACGTGGCCGCCTTCGAGAACCAGTTCCGCGCGACCGTCGAGGAGCTCATCCGCGTCGGCGACGTGGACGTGAGCCAGTCGGTCGACGTCGACGAGCAGACCGAACGCTCGTTCCTCGACCAGCTGCTCGGCCGCTCAGGCAACGAAGACGAGGAGAGCGACGCCGTCGACACCAACTGGAACGAGAGCCACTCCTCGATCCCGACGTTCGACACGAGCGAACCGTTCGAGGACGTGAGCCTCCAGCACACCGACCGCTGGCTGGGCGTGACGGCGTTCGCCCTCGTCGCGGTCGGCATCGGGACGCTCACGTTCAAGCCCGGGCTGATGCTCGCGGGCACCGTCGGTGTAGCCTACACCATCTACTCGCGCGTCTCGGCGGTCCCCCGGACGGAGGGGCTGGTCGTCGAACGCGAGTACGACATCGAGGACCCGGAACCGGGCGACCTCGTCGAGGTGACGCTGACCGTGCGCAACGAGAGCGGGTCGATGCTGCCGGACCTGCGACTGATCGACGCGGTTCCCGACGAGTTCGTCGTCACCGACGGCTGCCCGCGCCTGCACACCGCCCTGCAGTCGGGCGCGCAGGCCCAGATCGAGTACACGGCCCGCGTCGAGCGCGGCGAGTACGAGTGGCCGCTGCTGGTCGTCGCCCGCGACTTCAGCGGGGGCGTCGAGCGCACGTCGCTGGTCACGCCCGACGCCGGGATGCGGATCGTCCCGCCGCTGCGGGTCACCAACGACGTGCCCGTGCGCGCCCAGACGACCCAGTACGCCGGCGACGTCGACACCAAACAGGGCGGCTCGGGCCTGGAGTTCTACTCCGTGCGGGAGTACCGCCCCGGCGACCCGATGAACCGCATCAACTGGAAGCAGGTCGCGAGCACGGGCGAACTGGCGACGATCGACTTCCGCCAGGAGAAGGCCGCGACGGTCACCATCCTGTTCGACACCCGCCAGAGCGCCTACATCTCGGCGGGAACCGACGAACCGCACGCCGTCGACCACTCGGTCCACGCCGCGTCGGACATCTTCGGCGCGCTGTACGACCAGGGGAACCTCGTCGGCGTGGCGGCGTTCGACACGGTACCGTGCTGGTACGCGCCCGGCGCCGGGAGCGAACACCTCGAGAACGCCCGCGTGCTGTTCGCCCAGCACCCCGCGCTGTCGCCCCGGCCGCCCGAACGCCAGGACCACGAGAGCCAGTATATCGACCCGATGACTCACGTGCGCCGTCGGCTGCCGAGCACGTCGCAGATCTTCCTGTTCTCGCCGCTGGCGGACGACTACGCGGCGGAGGTCGCGCGGCGGCTCGACTCCGAGGGCCACCTGGTCACGGTCATCAGCCCCGACGTGACCGTCGACGAGACGGTCGGCCAGCGGCTCACGCGCATCGAACGGACCGCGCGGGTCCGGTACCTCCGTGAGCGGGGGATCCGCGTGCTCGACTGGAACCCGGACGACAGGCTGTCACTCGAGATCGAGAAGGCGCAAGCGAGGTGGGCATGATGAGTTTCGACACACAGGACGAGGAGTTCGGGGCAGTGGAGGTTACCCACTCCCCCGCACGGTTCAGTAGTATCGTCGCCGTCGCCGCCGCGGTGCTGGCGGTCGTCACCACCGGCCTGATCGCGCCGCTGTCGGCGCTGGTCGGCGTGTTCGGACTGGTCGGCGTCGGTGGTGGGCTGTTCGTCTTCGAGTCCGAGCGGCTGGCGATCGCCGGGACCGGGATCGTCTTCCTCGGCATCGTCGTCGCCGGATTCTTCGCGGACGTGCCGGAGTTCCTGCTGTTCGCGGCGCTGGCGACGATCGTCGCCTTCGACCTGGTCTCGAACGCCTTCAGCGTCGGCCGCCAGCTCTCCGACCAGACCGACACCCAGCGGGGCGAGGCCGTCCACGTCGCCGCGACGGTGTTCGTCGGCATCCTCGCCGCGGGACTGTCCTACGGGATCTACCTGGTCCCGTGGGGCGCGCTGACGATCCCTGCACTGACGTTCCTGCTGCTGTCGGCGCTCTTTCTCCTCTGGTCGATCCGGCAGTAAGCCGGTCGACCTCCGGTCGCTTTCGACCCCGATTCTTTCGCGCAGACCACCCCACCGAGCGGCCGATCTGGCCCGATCACGCGTCGGACCGAATCCGGCAATATCGCCCGACTGCCTACCGCGTCAGTCAGGATTTCCCTCACGGAAAACCGTCGAACACCGTCAGGATTAAGAGGTACAGCACGGGCTATCTTACCATGGCACAGAGCGACCTATCCATCCAGGAGGCCAGTGACCAGTTGGACGCGGTGACGGACGAGATCCAGTCGTCGGTCATCATCGACAAGGAGTTCCTCGAGACAGTGCTCGTGGGGCTGCTCTCGAAGGGGCACGTTCTACTCGAGGACGTACCCGGGACGGGCAAGACGCTGACGGCCAACAGTTTCGCGACGGCGCTGGGCCTGTCGTTCTCCCGTATCCAGTTCACGCCGGACCTGCTGCCCAACGACGTGACGGGGACCTACATCTACAACGAGCAGGAGGGCGAGTTCGAGTTCAACAAGGGGCCGATCTTCGCGAACATCGTCCTCGCCGACGAGATCAACCGAGCCCCGCCGAAGACCCAGGCCGCGCTGCTGGAGGCGATGGGCGAGGGTCAGGTCACCACGGAGGGTGACACCCGCCAGCTGCCCGAACCGTTCTTCGTCATCGCGACGCAGAACCCCGTCGAGCAGGAGGGGACCTTCCCGCTGCCCGAAGCGCAGATCGACCGTTTCAACGTCAAGTCCTCGATCGGCTACCCCGACGTGGACGGCGAGGTCGAGCTGCTCCGACGCCGCAACGACCGCACGTCGACGACGCCGTCGGTCGGCCAGGTGCTGGACCACGACTCGGTCATGGACCTGCAGGCGGTGCCGGACACGGTGACGGTCACCGAGGACATGCTGGAGTACATCACGCAGGTCTCGCGAGCGACTCGCGACGACCACCGCGTCGAGACCGGGATGAGCCCCCGTGGCACCCAGCGTCTCTACGAGACCGCTCGCGCGCAGGCGGTCATCGAGGGCCGCAACTACGTCACGCCCGACGACGTCAAGACGGTCTCCCAGCCGGTCATCGCCCACCGCCTGGGCCTGACCGCCGAGTCGCAGGTCAACGACGTGGACAAATCGGAGATCGTCAAAGAAGTGCTCGACGAGATCCCGGTCCCGACCATCGAGGCACCGGCGTAACGGGGTCCAGGAGGACACATTATGGGTGTTACAAACGCGGTTCGGAACCCGGGCACGTACCTCAGCAGGACGCTGAGTCTCTATCGGTCGCTGCTGACGAATCCCGGTCGGTTCTACGAGGAGTACATCGGGACCCGCGGGATGAAATCGGAGTTCGCGCTGGTGCTGGTCGCCGGGCTGATCGGGCTGGTCGGGAACTACTTCATGCTCCAGGAGCTGATCGCTCAGTTCGAGGGGTTCCAGACGGTCCAGATCAACGACCAGGTTCGCTTCCAGCTGCAACAGCGGGTCATCGAGCCGCTACTGGGCGCGTTCCTGCTGTGGATCTGGTACGGGTTCGGGATGTACGCGGTCGGCTGGATATACACGACCATCGGCACGACGTACCTGGCGATGAAGCGAGCGGCGTGGGCGCTGTTCCCGATCCTGATCGCGAACGTCGTCCACTCCGCCGCGATGTACTACCAGAGCACGACCCTGGAGATCACCGACTCCGACATCACCATCGAGACCAGCCTCTCCAGTGAGGTGGCGGCGTTCGTCTGGTCCCAGGCAAGCGGTGAGATAGTGGTCGTCGCGGCCACCGCAGTGGGTATCGTCTTCGCCCTGTGGGCAGGGTACATCGGCGCCTACGCGATCGCCGAGGTCCGGGACCTCACCATGGACGAGGCCTTCAAGGTAGCGGCCGTCCCGACCGTCGGATACGCGCTGTATATCGCCTACAGCGCGTTCACTGCGCTCTGACGGAAGAATTAATACGCATTGAGACACCAACACACAGTATGAACTATTACATACGGCGTATCGCGCAAGCGATAGTGACGTTCCTGGTGGGGATGTTCCTCACGTTTTCGCTGTACCGACTCGTCCCGGGTGGGCCGGTCGAGATGATCATGGCCGAGCGCGTCCAGCGGATGCAACAGCGCGGAAACACCGTCAACTCACAACGGATCGCGGAGATGACCGAACAGCTGACGGGGATCAACCCCGACAAACCGATCCCGGTGGCCTTCTTCGAGTGGCTCCGGGACATCGTCCTCTACCAGGACTTCGGTGAGTCGATCCTCTTCCAGGACCCCGTCTTCGACATCCTGTTCCGCGGGATGCCGTGGTCGATCTTCCTGAGCGTCTACGGCCTGTTGCTCGGGTTCACCGCGACGATCGCGGTGGGCGTGTTCATGGCCTGGCACGAGGGGACGAAGATCGACTCCGGGCTGACGGTGTTCATCCTGGTCATGCGCTCGATCCCCTACTACGTGGCGGCGATCGTGATGCTGTCGGTGCTGGCCTTCCAGTGGGGGCTGTTCCCCACCGGCGGGCGGGCGCCGCCGGCGGCCGACCCCGGGTTCAACCTCGAGTTCATGATCGGTATCTCCAGACACGCGGCGCTCCCGATAATATCGAACTTCATCGTCGGCTTCGCCGGCGGGGCCATCGGGATGCGGGCCCTGTCGGTGCGGGTCGTCGGCGCGGACTTCCTGCGTTCGGCGCGACTGCGCGGGCTCGGCACCAACCGCATCCTGTCGCGGTACCTGACCCGCAACTCCATCCTGCCGCTGTACACCGGCTTCATGATGGGGATCGCGGGCATGTTCAGCTCGAACGTCATCACGGAGCGCATCTTCCAGTACCACGGCGCGGGGTGGTTCCTGCTGGAGGCCGCGGTCAACCAGGACTACCCGCTCGTGATGGCCGCGTTCGTGTTCTTCTCCGGGATCACGGTGCTCGGCATCCTGATCGCTGACCTGACCTACGGGCTCATCGACCCGCGCGCCGGCACCGGCGCATCGAGGGAGAGCTTCTAACGATGTCCGAGAAAACACCAAAGAGCGACGGAGGCGTCACGCAGGAGAGCATCTTCGGAACGGACGAAGAGGTCGAGCGCCGCCGGACGCCGCCGGCCGAGCGCGCCCGCCGCGCGTTCGACTTCTACGTCGCGACGCCGTTCCGCGTCGCCTGGACTGACTGGCGGACGCGTATCGGCGGTATCGGCGTCCTGTTCTACCTGCTGATGGGGACGGTCGGCGTCTGGCTCGTCCCGCCGCCACAGATCAACGAGGGGCCGTACTATCTGGACCCGTTCGTCGACTGGTCGATGCCGCTGGGAACCGACAACCTCGGCCGCGGCGTGTTCAAGACGTTGGTCCACTCGACGCCGGCGATGATGAAGATGGCGCTGGCGGGGATCGTCTTCACCGTCGGAGTGGCCGTCCTCGTCGGGATGATAGCCGGCTACAAGGGCGGCGTCGTCGACACGCTGCTGATGACGATCACGGACGTGTTCATCACGCTGCCGGGCCTGCCGCTCATCATCGTCCTCGCGGCGATCTTCTCGCCGGACGACCCGTTCATCGTGGGCACGATCATCGCCATCGACCAGTGGCCGCGGTTGGCCAGGATGTTGCGCTCGCAGGTGCTCGCCTTGCGCGAGGAGGACTTCGTCGAGGCCGCCCGGTCGATCGGGCTCTCGACGCCGACCATCGTGGGCCAGGAGCTGGTCCCGAAGGTCGCGCCGTTCGTGCTCATCTCGGCCGCGGGCGCGGCCGTCGGGGTCATCTTCCAGTCGGTCGCGCTGTACTTCATCGGCGTCCTCCCGTTCAGCTCGCTGAACTGGGGCGTCATGATGCAGCTGGCCTACACGCAGGGCAACGCCGTCGCGGCGCCGGGGCGCGCGGGCCACTGGCTGCTGTTCCCCCTGCTGGCTATCTCCGGGGTGAGCTTCTCGCTCATCCTGTTCTCGCAGGGGCTGGACCGCGTGTTCAACCCGCGCCTGCTGGCGCGCCACTCCCAGACGGTTCCGGAGGACGAACAGGAAGAAGCGGGTGGGCTCTAATGACCGCCCGCGAATCGACCCGACGGACGGAGGTGTGCTGACATGGCAATCGGACAGACAAACCAGTCGACCGCCGACGAAGAGACCGACGATGCCGACGAGGACATCGTCATGGAAGTAGACGACGCCCGCGTGCAGTTCGGGATGTCACGCGGTCAGGCGTGGGTGCTCAACGACGTGAGCCTGGACATCCGCCGCGAGGAGATCCTCGCCGTCGTCGGCGAGTCCGGCTCGGGCAAGTCCATGTTCGCCGCCGCGCTCATGGACGCCGTCGAGGACCCCGGTCACCTCTCGGGCGACGTGACGTACTACCCGCGCGAGGAGGAGGGTGACGACTCACCCAGCGCCGACCAGATCGGCTCGTACGATACGGTCGGTGACGACGCCGTCGACGTGCTCGGCATGACCGACGGCGAGCTGAAGAACTTCCGCTGGGAGGAAGTGTCGATGGTGTTCCAGGGGGCGATGAACTCGTTCAACCCCACGATGAAGATCAAGGGCCACTTCCACGAGACCATCCAGGCCCACAACGCGGTTCTCGAAGACCGCATGGAGCACGTCCGGGACCTCTTCCAGGCGCTGCACCTGGACCCCGACCGCGTGATGAACTCCTATCCCCACGAGCTCTCCGGTGGGATGAAACAGCGCGCGCTCATCGCGCTCGCGCTCGTGCTCGAACCCGAGGTGCTCGTCATGGACGAGCCGACCGCGGCGCTGGATCTTTTGATGCAGCGGTCGATCATCTCGATGCTACGCGAGCTGCGCGACGAGTTCGACCTGACGATCGTCTTCATCACGCACGACCTGCCGCTGGTCGCCGGCCTCTCGGACCGCATCGGCGTCATGTACGCCTTCGAGTTCATCGAGGTGGGCGACACGCGGTCGCTGCTGAAGGACGCGGCTCACCCCTACACCCGGGCGCTGTTGCGCTCGGTGCCGAGCATCGATTCGGACATCGACGCGATGCAGCCCATCGAGGGGGCCCGGCCGGACCCGGTCAACATCCCGACGGGCTGTTCGTTCCACCCGCGCTGTCCCATCGCGGACGACCGGTGTGAGATCGAGGACCCCGATCTGGTGTCCGTCGACGACGACCACTCCGCGGCGTGTTTCTACACGGACCAGGCCCGGGGCGAACTCGAGTACACCCTCGACCACGGGGCGACGGAGGACTAACCGATGAGCACAGACGAACCCACGACCGACGACGTGACCGCCGACGACGCGGCCGTCGACGACACGGCGAGCGACGTACCGGACGACGAACCGATCCTGTCGGTCGACGACGTGAGCGTCCACTACGAGCCTGGCGGCATCGTCACGCGAGCGCTGTCGGACAAGAAGGTCCGAGCCGTCGACGGCGTCAGCTTCGATCTGTACGACAACGACATCGTCGTGCTGGTCGGCGAGTCGGGCTGTGGCAAGACCACGCTCGGCAAGACGGCTATCGGTCTGGAGAAGCCTACTGAGGGCTCGGTGAAGTACCGGGGCCAGGATATCTGGAACTCCAAGGAGAACCCCCGCGACGCGGACATCGAGTTCACCGAGATCCGACGCGCGATGCAGATCATCCATCAGGACCCCGCCAACGCGCTGAACTCCTCGCGACGCGTCAAAGCGATCCTCTCTGACCCGCTGAAGAAGTACCGCGACGAACTCGGGCCGAAGGAGCGCGAGGATACCATCTACCGGTTCCTCGAGTTCGTGGACATGATGCCGCCGGAGGACTACGCCGAGCGGTATCCCCACCAGCTGTCGGGCGGCGAGAAACAGCGCGTCGCGCTGGGTCGCGCGCTGTTGATGAACCCGGACGTGATCCTCGCCGACGAGGCCATCTCGGCGCTGGACGTGAGCCTGCGCGTCGGGATGATGGACCTCATCCTCGACCTGCAGGACACCTTCGACACCTCCTACATCTTCATCAGCCACGACCTGGCCAACGCCCGCTATCTCGCGAAGCGCGCGGGCGGCCGCATCGCCATCATGTACCTCGGGGAGATAGTCGAGATCGGACCGCCCGAGGAGATCCTCCAGAACCCGACCCACCCCTACACGAAGGTGCTGAAGTGGTCGACGCCGACGGTCGACCCCGACGTGGCCAAACAGCGCATCCAGGAGGACCCGCCGGTCCGCGAGGTGGACGTGCCCGATCCCGAAGACCCGCCCTCGGGCTGTAAGTTCCACACGCGCTGTCCGGAGGCCCGCGAGGTCTGTACCACGGAGGAACCGGAGCGCTACGAGACCGCCGGCGAGAGCACGACGGCGTGTTTCCGCGCGCTGGAGACCCACGAGTACTGGAACAGCGCCGAACTCGCAGACGCAGACGAGGACGAGTACGACGCCCAGGAATCGGCCGGCTTCGGCGACTGAGGGTCCCGCGGTTTTTTCGCCGCCGTTCGCACCCAGCCAGCGTCCGGCTCGATCCGCGACTCGTGTGGAAAGCAAATCTTATTTCCGCCAGACGCGGTTGTGAGCACACATGGCACGACAGATGGCCGACGGACCGATGGTGGTCCTCTCCGACGAAAGCCAGCGCACGTCGGGCGAGGACGCCCGGTCGATGAACCTCGAGGCAGGCCGTGCAGTCGCGGAGACGATCCGAACGACCCTCGGCCCGCGAGGGATGGACAAGATGCTCGTCGACCAGGGCGGTAACGTCGTCATCACGAACGACGGCGTGACACTCCTGGAGGAGATGGACGTCGACCATCCCGCCGCGGACATGATCGTCGACGTGGCGACGACCCAGGAAGAGGAAGTCGGCGACGGGACGACCTCGGCGGTCATCCTCGCGGGCGCGCTGCTCGCCAACGCCGAGGACCTGCTCGAACAGGACATCCACCCCACCTCGATCGTCGCGGGCTACCGCCACGCGGCCGAGACGGTCACCGAGGTGTTCGAGGACATCGCGACCGAGGTCGACCCCGACGACACCGACGTGCTCGAACAGGTCGCCGGCACGGCGATGACGGGCAAGGGCGCCGAGTCCGCGAAGGAACTGCTCTCGTCGATGGTCGTCAGCGGCGTCCGCGCCGCGGTCCGCGAGGACGGTACCGTCGACCAAGACGCCGTCGACGTGCGCCAGTTCTACGGCGCCTCCATCGACGACTCGGAGTTCGTCGAGGGCGTTCTCTTCGACATCGAGCCGGTCCATCAGAACATGGCCCGCGAGATCGAGGACGCGAACGTCCTCGTCTACGAGGGCGACATCGAGGTCTCCGAGAGCGAGGTCGGCGCCGAGGCCTCCGTCGGTGACATGGCCGACCTGCAGGGCTTCGTCGAGCGCGAGCAGTCCGAGCTGGCCGAGAAGGTCGACACGATCGTCGAGGCCGGCGCCGACGTGGTGCTCGCAGACGGCGGCATCGACGAGTACGCCGCCGAACTGCTCGTCGAGAACGGCATCACCGCCTTCCGCCGCGTCGAGGACGACAAGCGCCAGCGCGTCGCGCAGGCGACCGGCGCCGAGCGCGTCGGTGACCTGAAGCTGCTGACCGCCGAGCACCTCGGTCACGCCGGCAACGTCTACGAACGGGTCATCCGCGACGTGACCGTGCGCCGGCAGGCCGACCACGAGTCGACGGTCGTCTTCGGCGACCTGCCCGAGGAGGGCGTCGGGACGATCCTGCTCCGTGGCGGCACCGAGCACGTCCTCGACGAGATAGAGCGCGCCGTCGTCGACAGCATCGGCGTCGTCTCGGCCGCGCTCGAAGACGGCTACGTCCTCCCGGGCGGCGGCGCCCCGGAGATCGAGGCCTCGCTCGCACTCCGCGAGGAGGCCGACTCCGTCGAGGGTCGCGAGCAACTCGCCGTCGAGGCGTTCGCCGAGGCCTTCGAGGACGGTCCGCGCACGCTCGCCGAGAACGCCGGTCACGACGCCATCGACGCGCTGGTCGACATGACCGCTCGCCACGACGGGGGCGACGTGAACGTCGGTATCGACGCCGACACGGGCGAGCTCGTCGAGATGTTCGAGGACGGCGTCGTCGAGCCGCTGCGCGTGAAGACGACGGCCGTCAACTCCGCGGTCGACGCCTCGACGATGATCCTCCGCATCGACGACGTGATCTCCGCCGGCGACCTCTCGGTCGGCGGCGAGGACGACGAGGAAGGCGGCGCGGGCGGTCCGCCCGGCGGCATGGGCGGCGGTATGGGCGGCGGCATGGGCGGCATGATGTAGGAGCCATCTTTTTGCTGAGGGAGTTTCCTCGCGGCCCTGCGGGCCGCTGCGGTGAACCTCTCAGCAAAAACTTGGAAAAAAAGGCCGGACACCTCGCTCACTCCGTTCGCTCGCGTCCGGTCAACCGCGCCCCTGCGGCGTGCGGACGTTCTCTCACTTTTCCCCGTCGTTGGCCCATCTCACGACGTATTCTCGGGGTATGGTGTCGATGTTGGGCGCCGCAGACTGCGATACCAGCATCCGGCGCGCAGCGCCGGTTCACCGGAATCGAGCGGAGCGAGATTCCGGCTTTTTCACCCATGTTTTTGCCGCTCGGGTTCCCCGCAGCGCGCCTCCGGCGCGCGAGGAAACCCGGGCGGGAAAAAGATGGGTCCTAGGAGTAGTTGTGCTCTAGTTCGACGACGTTGGCGGCGCCCAGCACGGCCTGGCGGAGTTCGTCGTAGAAGCGGTCGTCGTCGACGCGGTGGACGGGACAGGAGACGCTGATAGCGGCGATCGCGCGGTCGTCGTCGTCGGTGATCGGGGCGGCCACGCAACGCAGGCCGTTGAGTCGTTCCTCCTCGTCGATGGCGTAGCCCTGTTCGCGGACCTCGGCGAGTTCCTCGAAGAACGCGTCGGGGTCGGTGAGGGTGTGTTCGGTCTCGGCGGGCATACCGTGGTCGTCGAGGATCTCGGCGACCTCTCCTTCGGGCCGGAAGCCGAGGATGGCCTTGCCGAGGCCGGTGCAGTGGAGGTTGACACGCTTGCCCTCGTAGGTGTCGAGTTCGACCGCGTTCTCCCCCTGGGCCTGGTAGAGGTAGATGCCCTGCCCGTTCTTCTCGACGAGGAGGTTGACGAGCTCGCCCGTCTCGTCTGCCAGTTTGTCGACCTCGGCGTGAGCGGCGTCGAAGATCTCGTTCCGTTTGCGTGCGTAGGCGCCCAGCCCGAGGAAGGCGAGGCCGATATGATACTCGTCGCCCTCCTTCACGACGTACTCGCGGTTGGCGAGCGTGTTCAGGTGGTTGTGCACGGCGCTCTTGCCAACGTCGACGCGGTCGGCGATCTCCGAGACGCCCGCCCCGTCGAGTTCCTGGATGATCTCGACGATCTGTAACGTCCGATCGACCGTCGTGACTGGGTGTTTCGGTTCGTCCATACGGGTGGATTCGCGGCCGAACACTTACCTGTTCTGCTCGGCCGAACTTCGTTCTGTATCGTTCCGCGATCTCGTTTCGATTCGGGAACTATGCCTATCACTCGGCAGTGATGTTCAATCAATCGAAACGGTTCGCGGAGCGATTGTTCCGGCCACGCTGTGAGGGAGAGAACGAGATCCGCCGGACGAGCCGAATCGAAGATCCGCCGGCCCGGCGAGGCTTACGATTCGTCGAACACCGAAAATCGGAGATTTTCGAGCTTGACTTCGGCTACGCTTCGTCAAACGTGTCGGACCTGTGGTCCGCCGGCTCGACGAAGCTTAGGCTTCGTCAAACAGCGTCTCGCCTTCGACCATGTTCTCCTCGATGACGTCGAAGTCGAGGGTCAGGCCGAGGCCGGGCTCTTCGGGGATCTCCATGTAGCCCTCTTCGATGAGGTTGTTCTCGTCGACCATGTCCTCCCACCAGCCGAGCTCGTAGGAGTGGTACTCGACGGCCAGCGAGTTCGGGATAGCGGCCGCGAGCTGCGCGGAGGCCATCGTCCCGATGGGCGAGGAGACGTTGTGCATGGCGACGGGGATGTAGTACATGTCGGCCATGGCTGCGATCTTGCGGCCCTCGCGCATGCCGCCGACGCGGGGGATGTCGGGGGCGACGATGTCGATGGCCTCGTTCTCGATGAGGTCGCGGTTGCCGTGGGTGCGGTAGACGTTCTCGCCGGTCGCGGTCGGCGTGGCGGTCGACTGCGTGACCTCGCGCTGTGCGTCGTGGTTCTCCGGCGGGACGACGTCCTCGAGCCACCACACGTCGTACTCTTCGAGGCGCTTGGCGAGGCGCTTGGCGCTGCCGGTGGCGTACGACCAGTGGCAGTCGAAGGCCACGTCGGCGCGGTCGCCGACGGCCTCGGTCGTCGCCTCGACGATCTCGGCCTTGTGCTCGATTTCGCCCGGTCGGAGGTGGCGGTTGGCGCGGTCCTTCTCGTGGCCCGAGGGCACGTCGAGGTCGAACTTGATGGCGTCGTAGCCCAGCTCGGAGACGACGCGGTCGGCCTCCTCGGCGCAGGCCTGCGGATTGGCCTCGTCTTCGGTGTGGAGGTCACAGTAGATGCGAGCCTCGTCGCGGTACTTGCCGCCGAGCAGCTGGTAGGCCGGCAGGTCGGTGAGCTTGCCCGCGACGTCGTGCAGCGCGATCTCGATGCCGGAGATGGCGGAGATGACCTTTCCGGAGATCGAACCCTCACCGGACATCTTCTGGATCATGTGCTCGTAGAGGCGGTCGATGTCGAGGGGGTTCTCGCCGATGAGGAACGGCTTCATCCGCTCGATGATGGCGGTGTCGCCGCCGCCCCAGTAACACTCACCGTTGCCGACGGGGCCGGCGTCGGTGTAGACGCGCACGAGGATCCACGGGTAGTTACCGTCGACCATCGTCGTCTGTACGTCCGTGATCTCCGCGTCACGTGTGCCGCCGCGCTCGTTTTCGACGCCCATCGTCTCGGCGGAGAGGTCCCGCATCGTGTACTCAGCGTTCGGATCGCTGATCTTGTCGAAGTCGACCATGACGAGTATAGGTGCTTACGTAACTCGCTTAAAGTTTCCCACATCCGCTCGGCCGGGGACCGGGGTTCGACCGGGCCGGAAGCGATCGAGATCGAGGCAGGTCGTGTCCCGTATGGAAACTCGTAAGTGGCCGCCAGACGACCGCTAGACTGCATGACAGAGACCACGAACCTATACATCGACGGCGAATGGGTTCCCGCCGAGGACGGGGACACGTTCGCGGTCGAGAATCCGGCCGACACGACCGAGACGGTCAACGAGTACGCCAAGGGGTCCAACGAGGACGCCCAGAAGGCCATCTCCGCCGCGGCCGAGGCACAGGACGACTGGGAAGCGATGCCCGCGCCCGACCGCGGCGCGATCCTTCGCGAGACCGGCCAGATCCTCGAGGACCGCAAGGAAGACCTGACCGAACTGCTGAGCCGCGAGGAGGGGAAGACTCTCTCGGAGGCCGGCGGTGAGGTCCAGCGTGCGATCGACATCTTCTACTACTACGCCTCGAAGGCGGCCGACAACGCGGGCAAGCGCAAGGGCCCCAGCGGCGGCCGTACCTCGGTCTACACGAAGCGCGAGGCGCTGGGCGTCGCCGGCCTCGTCACCCCGTGGA
>ENA-ORCR01000397-ORCR01000397.1-marine-metagenome-genome-assembly--contig:-NODE-397-length-26947-cov-5.362002_pt1 | contig 26947 bp, 25 predicted proteins | sample MGYA00237782_ERZ508514 | MGnify/ENA primary metagenome ERZ508514 (study PRJEB26185, sample SAMN06268960) | marine metagenome | isolation source: Eden Landing Ponds, San Francisco, CA, USA | place...
TGTTCGCCTATTAAAGGAGGTCGTGAGCTGGGTTTAGACCGTCGTGAGACAGGTCGGCTGCTATCTATTGGGGGTGTGAGGTACCTGACGGGAACGTCCGTATAGTACGAGAGGAACTACGGATGGGTGCCACTGGTGTACCGGTTGTTCGAGAGAGCATGTGCCGGGCAGCTACGCACCACGGGGTAAGGGCTGAACGCATCTAAGCCCGAAACCCACCTGGAAAAGAGGTACCATCTGAGTCCACCCGTAGAAGACGGGATCGATAGACCCGGGGTGTACGCACCGAGGCAACGAGGTGTTTAGCCCGCGGGCACTAACCGGACGAGCCGCACTCATGGATCGTTCTGTTCTAACGAACGGATCCAGGCGCTAATTGGATTGCACGTACACACGGTCGTCATCGAGCGTGAGCCTCACCGGCGGTGGTCCTTGGACCGCGGTTCGATTCCGCGAGTCGGCCTTGAGGCGGCCAGAGCGGCGGGGCAACTCCCGTACCCATCCCGAACACGGAAGATAAGCCCGCCTGCGTTCCGGCAAGTACTGGAGTGCGCGAGCCTCTGGGAAAACTGCCTGGCTTCGGCCGGGGGCTAAGTGCGGGCCGAGGGGCGCAATCAGAAGTACCACGCTGGGTCCGTCCCGGTGGGAACCTGAGACCGTCCTGTCGACGCCCGTAACTGGTGGTTCGCCGCCTCCCATTCATTCCACAATCATCCTCGACGAGTGGCGACGCTGGCACGGGCATCGCGTCGCCCTCCTTCCTTTCGAACCCCCGATCCGTTGGACCGCAACCGTTAACCACGCGAACGGGGTAGCTCAGCCCGCGCCAAGGTGGCAGAGTCTGGCCGAACGCAGCCGCCTGCAGAGCGGCTAATCGCCGGTTCGAATCCGGCCCTTGGCTCTCTCCCCTGTACCTAGAAAATCAACCGACGGTTTTTCGAAACCACTTGCCAAACAGCACTATCGATGAACACTCGAGACTACGCCTGTTTCGGCGTCGCCGTTCTTCTCCTCGTCGTCGGGACGTTCGCGACCGGCTTCCTCCCGCCGAGCCCGCTTTCCCAGGTGCTCGCCGGCGGTCTCATCGTCGCCGCCTTCGCCCTGATCTTCGTCTGCCTCCGGGACTGACCGCTCGATCGAGCGCCCCACACCACGGGAATCGAGTTGGTGCTACGAGGCGTCCGGCACTCGGCACCGACGTGCAACTCACCTGTGGGGGCCTCAGTCGGTCCACCACTCCGTTGGCACTGATCCGAGGCGCTCCTGTCCCAACTGCTTCACGAGCCTGTCGTAGAGCACGACGCTCCCCGCGGTGGCAACGTTGAGCGGCCAATCGCTCGGAACCTCGATGACGGGATGAATCTCTAGGACTTCCGCCGGTAGCCCATCGTCCTCTGCGCCGAGCAGGTAGACCGCCCGCTCCGGATGGGCGAACGTGTGGAGCGGCCGGGACGATGGCGACACTTCGACACAGACTAACTGCGAATCAGCGGGCATCGCCGACGAGAGGTCGTCGATCGAATCGCAGCCAAGCACGGGAATGTGTCGGTCCTGGCCGACGGCACTCGGCTGGCCCGTGTACCGCCGACCGACGGTGAAGACGAAGTCCCGCCCATGGCGTGGGCCGACCGGACGAGGGTTCCGATATTGACCTCGAACTTGCTCCGGTAGACCCCGATCCCGACGTACCCACGGGTGGACGCGGCCTCGAATCTCGACGTGGTCGAACTGCGAGACCTGGTCGATTCACTGGAACGCCGTTCCACGGAGGATGGGCAACGGCGGACCGATTGCCTCACCATTGACTATTTTACCTATTACGACGAACCACTTCCCAACCCCATGCCCACTATCACCCTCACGCGGGACGACGACTGGTTCGTGATTACAGACGAGGAGACCGGCGTCACCACGCAGGGTGAATCCAAGATCCAGGCGCTCCTGATGCTCGCCGATGCCCTCGCCGCCCACGATGACACAGCCGTCGACCTCTTCACACTCGCCGAAGCGATCTTCGTCCCCGATCCTTCCTCCCACGCCAATCTCCGTCAGCTCGACGAGAACACGGACAGCCTCGACGTCGTGGTGAACCCCTCAGTCGCGGGCCGGTTCGACGAGATCGCCGTCGAGGTCACCGGCATTGCCGACCCGTCGGCGGCCGTCGAGGCGCTCCGGGAGCGGATAGCGGAGTACGCCGACGCGGGGAAGCCGTGGCTCCGTCCGCCTCTCACGAATGAGCAAATCGAGCGGATCGACGACGACCGCGTCCGTGCCCTCGCCTGGGATCTCGGCGCGATCGCGCGAGCCTATAACTACGCGACCGATCCCACCCTGCCTGACCTCGCGAGGGCCGAACCTGCGCCGTGGATATCGCCGGAGGAGCTACTCCGCCTCGAACGAGCGGCTGCTCTGCTCTTCGACGTCTACGAGCGACTGCTCGACCGGCTTGATGAGGATCTAGCCTCCCACCCTGCGGACGGTGATCCGACGAACCGATGAAGGTCTTCCCCAAGATACCCCGCTATGACCACCCGGTTGTCTCGCCCGACCTGAACGAGGCAGATGACCTCGTGCTCCTCGAGAAGTACGACGGGAGTTCGTTCCGATTTACGCTCTATGACGAGCGCTACGCCCGGTCCTATCCGGAGCCAGTCGCCGAGGCGGCCGGAGGCGACGGTGCCCTCGTGTTCGGCACACGTCGAACGATTCGAGGCTCGCATCTCGACGCGCTCGACGACATCGACGGCGCCCTTCACCGGGCGATCCGGTGCCTCCGAGACGGTATCGACGCCGAAGCCTTCCGTGCCGTCAACGACGCGCACGGATCGCCCGTGATCGTCTACGCCGAGAACCTGGTCTACTCGACACTGGACTACGGTTTCACCGAGCGGGCACTCCCGGCACTCGTCGGGTTCGACGTTCTCCCCTACGACCGGATCGAGTCGATGACGCCACCGGGGAACCCGTACGAGGAATCCTTCGATGGGTTCCTCGATCTTGAGGAGACCCACGAAGTGTTCGACCGCATCCGGCAGTCTGGTGCCTCGACGGATCGGACGTTCATTCCGGCGACGATTCTGGATCGACCCGGTGGCGGCTTCGATCCGGCGGCGTACGACGTCCCGCGCTCGTCCCTGAGCGGCGACGTCAGAGCAGAGGGGATCGTCCTCCGGAGCGACCGGCTGGGCGCCCGGGCCAAGGTCGTCCGCGACGAGTTCGAGGAACTGCACCGCGAGCAGTTCGGCACGGCCCCTTCGGACGCCGAGTCCGGCGCCGAGTACGTCGTCGCGAGGTACTGTACCGCCGGACGGATCCGGAAGATCGTCCGTGAGATGGTCGTCGAGGAGGGGCGAGAATTTGGACCCCACCTGAACGACGACCTCTACCCACGGGTGGTCGAGGACGTCTGGGCCGAGCACTGGCGGGACTTGATGGAACTCGACGTTACGTTCCGACCCGCGGACATCCACCCGCTCGTGGCGAAGCGCTGCATCGCCGAACTCCGGTCCATGGAGACGAACGCCGAGCTGAACGACGCCAGTCCCGTGTCGATTTGGCGGCATCTCTCGTGAGATCTCCATCATAGTATAGGCCTCCGGGAACGGACGTTATCCAGGAACGTGGGCTAGATACGGACGTTAGCCGATCGGTGGCGTTTGGCAGTTGGGCCGATACATCCGGCCATTGGGAGCTCGTGACGGTTCCCAGTCTGAGTTCGGTGAAGTTGGTACCTGCCTCCCCTCGAGGAACTCGATCCAGTGTCGGCTGGTCGATAGTCGAGCAATCGAGTTCGGGGGCGCCGGAACTGTGTTCGACACCGGATGGATATCGAACTGGGGGCGGTTCGGTCACGTATCGGCGGGGACCGGCGTCAACCCGAGCGTGCGAAAGTCATCAGGGTCGAACGTGAACACATGGGTGACCTCGCGCTGATCCGCGAGGACGCCTGTGACGTGATCGACAAGGGAGATATCCTGATACTGAAAGCGTTGAAACTCGTCGATAGCCCCCTGAACCGTGTGCTCGTCGGGGTGGAGAATGGACACGCGTGAAGACGACCGGATCTGTTCCAACGCGTCGGCGATGAGAACACGATTGGCTCTGATGAGCCCAAGGGTGACGAGTTCGGCGAGGATGTACCCTGAGGTGTACAACGGCCGATAGACGGGATCGCCAGCACGGATCGCTTCGAACATCGCGACCGCTTGCTCGTGATTGACATCTCGATCGTCCATACGTGCGTAAAACGCCCCCGTGTCGATAATCAGCGGCGTCGCTCCCTGTGCATTCATGAACCGTCGCGGTCATCGACCTTGCTGATCCCAGCGGCGACCAGCTCATCGACGGTTTCCGAGGCATTCGTCGGGTCGGTACCAGAGAACGTCGGTAAACCGAAGAGCGGGTCTTCGCCGGGATCATCTGGCGCCGCCGCATCTGGATCGAGCCACCAGACGACAGCGTGTGCGCCGACCGTTTTTCGGCGGACGGTTCCCCGTTCGGTCAGCTCTGTCAGGTGTCGCCGAACGGTTTCCGGCGAAACGCGAAGCGTACTCGCCAGTTCCTGGGTGGTAGCGACGGGGTCGGGGTGCTCTCGTAGCGCCCGGAGGACGTCACTATCCGTGACCTTTTGAGCGAATTCCCCTCCGTCCCCTCGCTTTTGGCTCATTCTCCCGACCATGGTGCGCGGCGAAGATAACCGTTTGCCTCGTACCACACCGTTATGTCCCTCATAGTTTCCACGAGGCATACGGTTAGCTGGCAGTCTCCATCACCGGTGTGCCATCGCCGAGTTGATCGATTTCATCACTTCAATCCGGTGTCTAACCCCTTCGAAGGGGCAGTCTATCGAGTAAAGGCGCCTTGTCGGGACCACTCGGTAGCTCGCAACTACCGGACTAGCGGGCATTGTGCTCGCCCTTCCCGGAAGCGAGTCTACGGGGGACCGTCACCGTCTCCATAGCCAGGCCTTGACCTCCTCCCCGCCCTGAAGGACGACGCTTGCGCTCGTATCTTCCGTCACTACCGCTGCCAGAGGGCGTCCAGCCGGAACTCGAAGGCCGCGACCGGCACCTCCAGGTCGAACTCCACGAGTACCGACGGATCGATCTCGCCGATGACCCCCACGGCCTCGCCGTCGATCACCACGTCGGCGGTCCGGCCCGAGACGAACGTGGGGTGCTCGGTCGCCGGCGTCTCGAGGTCGACCTCGAACCGGCGGGCGATCGCCTGCAGCCGCGATTTGGCGTCCTCATAGGAGGCGTCGGTCCGGGCGAGTGCGCCGGCGACGGTTCGGTGCTCGGCGACGCCCGTGTTCTCCGACGGATCGACTGCGGCAGCGAGTCCGACGTCGGCGACGTCCTGGGGGTAGGCCCGGTGGGTGTTGTTCTCCAGCACGAGCATGATCGAGGGGAGCGCCCAGGTCCGGACGATCTCGTAGTCCTCGCTGTAGGGCTCGGCGATCGTCACCGGCTCACCACCGCCGACGGCGTCCACGCCCGGTGAAAGGTCCACTCGGTCGAAGTTCGCCTCGGTCGAGATCAGGTGGAAGTCGAGGAGGTCCTGGAACCCGAGGCCGACGATCGTCTCCCTGACCGCCCGCTCGAGCCGAGAGTGGTCGTGGCGGCCCCCGACGGTGGAGACGTCCGGGTAGCGGGGCTCGAGCTCGTTGAACCCGTACGCGCGGCCGAGGTCGTCGATGACGTCGAGCGGGTGGAGGACGTCGACCCGGTAGGGCGGGATCTCGACGCGGTACTCGGTCTCGCCCCCGACCGCCTCGGCCTCGGCGTCGAGGCCGGAGCGCTCGGCCAGGTCGACCACCTCGTCGACCTCGAGGTCGACCCCGATGATCCGCTCGATGCGCTCGTGGGTGACGACCTTCTCGTCGACCTCGAGGTCCGGTCGTTCGAGCTCCCGCTGGGGATACGCCTCTCCCTCTGGGTACTCCACGGTCACCGACTCGACCGTGGCGCCGCGGGCGTCGAGGGCGTAGCAGACCACGTTCAGCATGTGGTCGATGGTCCACTGGTCGGTGCCGGTCATCTCGACGAGGAGGTCCCGGGAGTCGGTCGTGACCTCAGTCCGCCGGCCGTTGATCACCGGCGGGAAGGAGAACAGTCCGATGTCGTCGTAGATGGCCGGGAGCCGGTCGTAGTCCGCCACGAGGCCGGCGAACTTGTCGCCGATCGGGTGGCGCTCGAGCACCTCGCCGGGCGTCATCTCTTCGTCCGAATCGAGGGGGACGAGCGTGTCGCCGTCGGGCTCGACGCCGGTGTAGCGGATGGTCTGTTCGCCGGCGGCGTCGGTCGCCGCGGCCCCCTTCAGCATCGTCAGGTCGTGGATGCCGATGGCCCCCTTCGCCCGGTCGCGGCCCATCGTCGCGTGCAGCTTCTCCTGGAGCTGGATGAGGGACTGGAGGGCGTCCTCGCTCAGGTTCGCCCCACGGATGATCGCGCCGGTGACGTAGGGCCGTTCCTCCGGAACCTGCTCGTCGACGACGAACGTCCAGTCCGGGTCGTTCGTCTTGGGGACGTAGACGCCCCGGTCGTCGCCGTACTGGTAGCGGAGCGAGCGGGCGACGCCTTCGACCGACAGCCGGTCGAGCCGGTCGGGGGCGAACTCGAGCTCGAAGGCACCCTCCTCCGTCTCGCCCTCGAACTCGAGGCCGAGGCCGAAGAGGTCCGACTTCAGCTCGTCGTCGCCCTTCTCGTCGTGCCCGGTGAGCCGCCGGAGCTCGTCGGGGTCGACTTCGACGGTGGGCATCTAGTAGATCGCCTCCTCGGTCCGGAGGTAGTCGATGTCCACGAGCGTCCCGTGGACGTCGCGAATGTCCTCGGCGCCGGTGACGAGCATCATCAGCCGCTCCAGAGCGAGGCCCCACGCCATCACGTCGGCCTCGACGCCGAGGGGGCGGGTCACCTCGTCTCTGAAGATGCCGGAGTTCCCGATCTCGATGAGCTCGTTCGTCTCGGGGTGCCGGCCGAACAGCTCGAAGCTCGGCTCAGTGTAGGGGTTGTAGTGGGGCTTGAACTGGATGTCCGTGATGCCGAACTGCTCGTAGAACTCCGTGAACGTCCCCATGAGGTCGCGGGCTGAGAGCTCCTCGGCCATCACCCAGCCCTCGATCTGGAAGAACTCGAGGAGGTGGGTGGCATCGAGCGTGTCGTTCCGGTAGACCTTCTCGACCGAGAAGTAGCGCTGGGGCGGCTCCAGCTCGCCGATCTGGTAGCCAGAGAGGTACCGCATCGACAGCGAGGTCGTGTGGCCACGGAGCGCGAGCGCCCGCGCGAAGTCCTCGTCCCACGGCGAGTGGTAGCCGTCGCCGTCGGGGCCCACGCCCTCGAGGTGGGCCGAGCGGACGCGCTCGACGAGGGCCTCGGGCAGCTCCTGGATCGCCTCTGGCTGTGAGAGGGCGAAGCGGTCCCAGTGGGTCCGCGCCGGGTGGTCCTGGGGCATGAAGAGGCAGTCGTTGATCCAGAAGTCGGCGTCGACGTGGGGGCCCTCCATCTCCGAAAAGCCCATGCCGACCAGGACGTCCTTGACGCGCTCGGCCATCTGCCGGAGCGGGTGGACCCGTCCACCAGCACGGGGTGCCGCATCGGCCTCGACGTTGTACTCGGCGAGCTCGACGTCTCGCCACTCACCGCCGGCGAGCATCGCCGGGGTGAGTCGGTCGGCCGACTCGGCCACCTCGACGCCCTCCATGAGGGCGGTCACGCCCTCGTCGGTGAGGGTCATGGAGCGCGTCGTCCCCTCGTGGACCTCGATGAGCCCCCGACGGTCGAGCTGGTCAATGACGCCTTCGTCCGCGCCCTCGCCCGCGCCATCGGCGACTGACGCGAGGGCCGCGGCCTCCGCGTCGTCGGCCGGGTCCACGCCCGGTGACGCCGTGATCTCGCCAGCGTCGATCTCGCCGTAGCCCTTTCGCGCGTAGTTCGCCAGCGCGACGTCGACGGCCGGTCCGGCGAGTCCGGCGGCGTCGATCACCTCACCCATGGTGACGGGGTCGCCATCTGCGCCCAGGTCACGAGCCGTGCGGTACAGCCTGACCTCCGGCAGGCCGTCATCGAGGTACGTCCGGCCCTCCTCGGTGAGCTCGTACGTTGCTTCTGTCGACTCCTCGATGTCGACCAGGCCCGCGTCCTCCAGCGCGAACGCCGCGCCGGCTACCGTATTGGGCGCCAGCCCGGTCTCATCAGCGAGTGTCTCGACCGTCTTCGGGTCGGTCGCGCTCACCGCCTCGAGCACCGTGGCCTGTGCTTCGGGGAGCTTCATGGGTCGCTCGCGTTCGTCGGCGTCATGGGTTGTTGTCGTGAGTCACGTTCTGGCTGCCAGTTAGGGGTTCCGAGTCGCAGCCGCCGGACCGCTCGGTTTCCTCCGCCGGCGACGAGGATTGCCGCCGGGGGACTCCACCGGGCGTCAGGCTGCGAAGAAGAAGCGGGACCCCGAGGTAGGTGGCTCGCTGGCGACGCGGCGGCGGTGGGGTCCGGCCGTCATGGACGGCCGAATGCGGCAGGGCGACAAAAGCGTTCTGTCCGCCCGGATCCGCGTGTATCCGGTCCCCGGACGCCACAACACTCAGGCCACGCCCCGCCGAGCCATGGCCATGGACGCGATACGGGTGCTCTCGTCCGAGGACGTGGCGGCCGTCCTCTCGCTCGATGGGTTGCTCGACGTCGTCGCCGACGCGCTGGTTCGACAGGGCCGCGGCGAGGTCGAGCGCCCCGACCGGCCGCATTTCCCCATCGGGACCGCCGAGGACGGCAGACCAGCCGGGACGGCGCTCACGATGCCCGCATACGTCCACGGCGCCGAGACGTTCGCGACCAAGCTCGCCACCATCCACCCGGACAATCCCGACCGTGGGCGCCCGACGGTGAACGCCCAGGTCGTCCTCGTCGACGCGGACACGGGCCAGCCGCGGGCGCTCCTCCACGGGAATCGGATCACGAACGCCCGGACCGGCTGCGTCGGAGGGGTCGCGGCTCGGGAGCTCGCGGCCGGCCCGGTCCGGCTCGGCCTGCTCGGCGCGGGGTCGGTCGCGCGGTGGCAGGCCCGGGCCATCGCGGCCGCGACGGACCTCCGCTCGGTCCGCGTCTACTCCCCGAGTGACTCTCGGGTCGACTGTGCCCAGCGGCTGGCGGCCGAACTCGATGTCGATGCCCGCGCCGTCGACTCGCCGGAGGCCGCGGTAGACGATGCGTCCGTCGTCGTCACCGCGACGACGGCCACCGATCCGGTGTTCCCGGGGCGCGCCCTCGAGCCGGGCACACTGGTGATCGCCGCCGGCGCGTTCGACCGGGAGACCAGGGAACTGGACGCCGAGACGTTCCGCCGCGCGGCCCGCGTCTTTGCCGACGTGCCCTCGGAGGTGGCAACCATCGGCGACCTCCGCGGGACCGACCTCAGCGAGGCCGACCTGCTCCCGCTTTCCGCCGTGCTCGAGGGCCACGCTGGCCGCGAGGGGGCGGACGAGATTCTGCTCGTCGAGAGCGTCGGCTCGGCCGTGTTCGACGCGGCCGCGGCAGCCCACGTGCTCGAGGCGGCGCAGCGGCAAGACACAGGCACGGTCCTGGAGTTCTGAGCCCGTCCGGGCCAAGTCGTCGGTCGACCGTCGACCGGCCGGTCGCGGTGGGGGCCCGCCCGCCAGTGCGGGGGACAGGGCTGGAGGGCGGCGAACCAGCCAGCAGCGACGTGGCTGCCGGCCCCCGGCGCCGATCGGGCGGACACCGACCGCAGTTGACGAAGGCAACTCCAGCGGTTAGGGCGGGTGGTTGATTGAGAAACCCATATTTAGGACTCGGGCGGCGTGTTGGCCTTCCCACCCACCGCGTCGTAGACGAGCTTGCGAACGGCGGCTCGGAGGTGAGACGAGAGCGCCTGCGGGGTGACCGCTCGGTCTTCGGCGATCGCTGATAGCGTCACATCGGCCGGCGTCTCGAAGTAGCCGCGGTTCGCCGCGACGGCCAGCACCTCGCGCTGCCGCTCGGTCAGACGCGCGACCCCGCCGACGGCCGAGGCTTCGGAGTAGACGGCGTCCAGCCGGAACCAGCCGTCGGCGCGCTCGACCTCGCGCTGGAGGGCTTGCAGGACCGCTCGGGAAGGGAACTGGCCGCGGAAGTGGAGCGCCTCGCGGTCTCGCGTGACTTCGAAGAGCGCGACGCCGTGCTCCCGCAGAAACGAGGCGAAGGTGAACCCATCTCTGGAGTGGGGGGCGGAGTACACCCGGTAGAGCCGGCGGTCCCCGGAATCCGTGATGGCCGCGTACGAGTCGAGGGTCCCGTCGGCGTCCATCGCCGACTCGAGTGCCTCAAACGAACAGCCCTCGGTCCAGAGGAACAGTCGAAACCGATCCTGTCCGTGCTCGTCGCTGACGTGGTGGAAGTCCGCGAGCGTCGCTTCGGCCGACGGGACCGCGTCGTGGGTGGGCGCCATCAGGGGCATGTCGATCGAGACGTCGGCGATGAAGCTCATGGCCGGTGCGTCTATGGCGACCGCTCAAATAACATTCAGGCCGAGCCCCGCTACCGGTCGTTCGCGACGTCGAGGTCGACGTCCAGCTCGTCGAGGACCGGCTCCATCTCCGCACGCTTCTCCTGGTGCTCCTCCAGGAACTCCTCCATGAGCCTCGCTGCCTCCTCCTTGCAGTCGCCACAGAGCCGCTCGCCGCCGACGCACTCGTCGTAGACCCGCGTGGCGTACTCGTCGTCGTCGCCGGCCAGCAGGTAGGCGTACAGCTCGTAGACCGGGCACTCGTCTGCGTTGCCCCCGAGCTCGCGCTGGAGCTCCGCGGTCTCGCGGCCGCCCGTCGTCGCGGCCTTCACCTTCTCGTAGCCCTCCTCGGGGTCGTCGAGCAGCGAGATGTGGCTCGCCGGGACCGACGAGGACATCTTGCCGCCGGTCAGCCCGGTCATGAAGCGGTGGTAGATAGAGGAGGGCGCGACGAAGCCGTAGCCGCCGTGGTCGAGTTCGACCTCGCGAGCGAGGTCCTCCGCCTCGGTCCGCGAGAGGTCGAACGCGTCGACGTGCTCGTCGTAGACGCGCTTCTCGCCGTCGACGGCCTCGATCAGCGCGTCGAAGGCGGCGTCGGTGGCGTTGCGCCCGAGGAAGCGGGTGCGACGGCGGATCGGCTCCATGCCGGCGTTTTCGAGCTTCTCGAGGACCGCCTCGACGGTCGCGCCGTCGTAGCCCGCCGCCTCGTAGTCGGCGCGGTCGGCGCGCAGGGCCTCGGCGGCGTCCTCGCAACGCAGGGTGTCGCCGTCGTCCCCCCCGCTCTCCGCCGCCGGCAGCGACTCGTACACCTCGCCGAGCAGCGCGCGCTCGGCCTCGGCGACCTCGAAGCCGGCGAATGCTTCGGTGACGCGGAAGTAGCGCATCCGCGCGGCCAGATCACGGGCGAGGCGCATGTGGGGGTCCTGGTCGGGGCCGACCGGGATCACCGTGGGTCGGGGCTCGTCGGCCTGGGGGTAGAGGATGTCGGCCATCTGCGTGACGACGCTCTGCATGTGCGAGACGTCCGTCTCGCCGTCGAAGTCGTAGATCGCCTGCAGTTCCGAGAAGTTCGCCTCGACGCCGAGTTCGAAGGCGAGATCCTGCACGTCGCGGTTCGTGGACTGACGGTACAGCTCCCCATCCTCGGGATCGAACCCGAGCGCGAGCAGCGAGAGGACGTAGTCGGTGGCGTGGGTGTCGATCTCCTCCCAGGTGAGCCCGCGGGCGCTGTGGGCCTCCAGGTCGGCGATGAGGCCGTAGGCGTCGCCGCCCTGCTGCTGGTGCCAGATGATCTCGTCGAAGACGAGCTTGTGGCCGATGTGGGGGTCGCCGGTGGGCATAAAGCCCGACAGCGCGGCGAAGTCCTCGCCCTCGCGCATGGCGCGAGCGACCGGGCGGTAGTCGCGGTGGCCGAAGATGACCCCGCGGCGCATCAGGTAGTGCGGGTCCGGGACTTCGGGCAGCACCTCGTCGAACTCCTCGATACCGAACTCGGCGAACAGCTTCCGGTAGTCCGAGACCGTCGCCGACCCCCACGGGTCCAGCGTCGTGTCGTCGGCCCCCTCGGCGTCGACCCCACCGTCCGGGAGCGGTTCCGGCGTGTCCCCTTCCGGCGCGTCTGAATCGGGCGAATCGGATGTCATCGATTGGGATGTACTCGCCCCGACACGCACTAATAGCGTTCGCTTTGCCCACCCCGGTCGCTCCGTCGGTGAACCGACGGCGCGGTCTCAGAACTCCGGCGCGCCGTCGAACTCGCCGCGGGCGGGTTCGGGCACGTACTCGGCCAGCTCCGCGTCGTCGAGGGCGACCCGCTCGCCGCGCTCGGCCGCGAGGTACGACGCCATGCAGAGCCTGACGACCGTGAGTCCGTCCGAGAGGTCCTCGCGGGCGTTCTCGCCGGCCAGGAACGCCTCGACGACGTGTTCGTTCTGGGCGGGGTAGCCGTAGACGCCGCCCTCGTCCGGGAGGACGGACATCGCTCCCTGACTGGCCTGCTGTTTCTCGACGGCGTAGCCCGCCTCGTCGGTCGCCGCGTCCGAGAAGAACACGTTCGTTCCCGACTCCAGCGTGTCGATCCGGCCGGAGTACTCCGGCCCCAGTAGCTCGATGCTGATGCGCAGCCCCGAGCCGACGAACGACCAGGAGTTGGTCGTCTCGCCGACGACCACCTCCCCGTCGGGCGTCTCGTAGTACACCGTCGTCCGCGCGTAGTCCTCGGTCGGCGCCGAGCGGTAGTCGACGCCGTACTCATCGGCGAGTTCGTCGGCGTACTCCTCCCGATCCCACTTCAGCGTCGAGATGTCCGCGGAGACCGCCTTCGGCGTCAGGTCGTCCGCGCCGGGACGGGAGAGCAGGTGACGGTTGACCTCGTGGGAGTGACAGCCCATGTCGTTGAGGACGCCCCCGCCCTGTTTCTCGCCGTCCCAGAACCACGCCGAGTGCGGCCCGGCGTGTTCCTCGGCCGCACGAGCGAGGTAGGGGCGCCCGCTCGACTCGGCGCCCTCCCACAGCAGCTCGCGCATCCGCTCGACGCCGGGCATGTACACCTGATTCTCCAGGTACGCGTGAGCCAGGCCCGCGCTCTCGACCAGCTCGACGACCTCTTGGGCCTCCGCGACGGTGCGCGCGAGTGGTTTCTCGATCGCGACGCCGACCAGGTCCGCGTCGCCGTCCCGGACTTCCTCGACGATGGCGCGGACGGTCTCGACGCGCGTGTGGTTCGGGCTCGTCACCCAGACGGCGTCGACGGCGGGCTCGGCGACCAGTTCGCGCACGTCGTCGGTGACGATCGGGTCGCCGCAGTCGGCCGCCCGGCAGTCGTCGGCGACCGACTGCGCTTTCTCGCGAGTCGGATTCATCACGCCCGCGGCCTCCGCCCGTCGGATCCGTTCCAGCGACGGCGCGTGGAACTCACTCGTGATGAACCCCGCGCCGACGAACCCGATACCGAGTGTCTCTCGCGACATACCGACCGGTCGGGCGCGCCGTCCAAGAAGCCCCGGGCCGGGCCCGCCCGGCCGAGCTCGCTCGGGGCCGCCAGCCCGCCACCCCCACTGCGGACGCCGTCCCGGACCGCGTCGAACCACCGCCCGCCACAAAATATAAATATCGGGCGTGCGAATTTGTAAGTAAGAAGTAAACTTAATTGAAGTAGTAAATTTTATCCGGAAGTCCCAACTATACCTGTATCCCGAGAGCGTCGAGGTCTCTCGGTCGCTCCGGCCCGGACGCACTGCTCGCCGACCAGCCACAGCCACGCCCACATGACAGTACTCGCACCATACGGACTCACGACCGCCGACGGATCGGGGACGGACGACTGCGACGACGAGGACGACGACGGGAGCGGAGACGAACCGGCGACCGGAGCGACCTGATCGACGGCTCGCGCTCGACGGCATCGCCGCGAAACAGGCGACCCACAACGCATGACAGACGCCACTCCCGACACCATCGACTGGCACAGTTTCTGGACCGACGCCGACGAGGGCGACCGCGCCGACGCCGCGCCGAGCGCCCACCACGCGACCGACGCCGTCGTCGACTTCCTCGCCGAGACCGGCCGCCCCGACGCCGTCGCCGACGTGGGCTGTGGCCCCGGCCACGTCGCCCTCGCGGTCGCCGAGCAGTACCCCGAGGCCGACGTGGTCGGCTACGACGCCGCCGAGCCCGTCCTCGCCGAGAACCGCGAACGCGCCCGCGACCGGAGCGCCGACGTGGACTTCGAGCGCGCCGTGCTCCCCGAGTTCGACCCGGACCGAGAGTTCGATCTGGTCTTCTCCTACTTCACGCTCTGTTACGTCCGCGAGGTCGAACAGGCCCTGCGCGCGATGTACGACGCCGTCGCCCCCGGCGGGTGTCTCGTCTTCAACTACCAGAATCGCCTCGCCCGCGCCCACTGGCAGCGGATGGCCGACAATCCCGAGGAGTTCCTCGGCGAGGACTCGCAGTTCGACGCCGACCGCTTCGAACAGCGGTTTCGGCTCCTGCTCGACGGCGAGAACCTCCTGTCGTACGACCGCATCCACGACGCGCTGGGCACCTGGCCCCGGAGCGTCTGGTCGGTGATCGACAAGCCCGATACGCGGTGGGCCTGGCGCCACCACCCGCTGGTGTTCGTGCCGAAGTAGCGTCAGGAACTTCGATCTGAGGACCAATTACCCCGGCGCGCGCTGTCGCGCGTGCCGAACGACAGTGAGGCCGCGCGACAGCACCGTGCGAGGGACGAACGAGGAAGCACCGCGACCGAGTGAGTCGGCTGGGGAGGAATGTGGCTGTTTGCAGTGCCGTGCGGTCGCGGTGCTGTCCTGGAGGATTGAAAGGGCGAGACGCGGTGGCGCGGTCTGTGCGGGCCAGTATCTGAGCGAGCGGTGCGAGGTCGACCGAAGGGAGACCTCGATGCGAACGGGGAGCGAAGCGACCCGTGAGCGCAGGGAGCGAAGATATCCCGCACAGACCGCGCGAGCGAGTCGAGGGCTTTCATCGCTCACTGTCGAGTGCTGTCGGTCCGGTCCACACCCATCTTACGGCGTCAGTCGCGTCACGGACAGCCACTCGATGCCGCTCGAATCGTCGTTCGAACGCTCGTCGTCCACGAGCGCGAACACCATCTCCTTGCGAACGCCGTGCGCCAACCGAACGTCCAGCGCCAGATCCCGCGGGGAAAACGTGTGCCCGCCGTCGAGCACCCGGATCAGCAACTCGGAGTGACCGAGGTCGTCGACCGACTCCACGTCGGCGTAGGTCCGGAAGTCCGCCCCGAATTTGTAGCCGGTCTTGGGGACCAGTCCGCGCTCGCGCAGCGACTCGTACACCCGCAGGCGACGGTCGAAGCGCTCGCCCTCGACCTCGCGACCGCGCGCGACGACCGCCTCGGCCCCGCCGTCCACATCCAGCACGCCCTCTCGGCCCAGAAACGCCGCTTCGAGCAGCGACAGCTGGATCACGTCACCGTCGCGGTCGTCGAGAGGCTGGCCGTAGAACCCACGGTCGTAGATGGCCGCCGGCGGGTCCCAGAGCAACAGTCGGTCCGAGAGCAACTCCCCGGTGACACCGGCGGGCAGATCCGCCTCGCTCGTCCCCGAGACCTCGCGGTGCTCGGTCGCCAGGTAGGTGAGCGCGCTCTCCTCGTCGACGACGGCGAGGACGAGATTCCCCAGGTCCGCCGCGGGAACCCCTTCGCGCTCGCTGACGACGCCGACGCGGTAGGCCACCTCGTCGTCCCACGGGCCGGAGCCGCGGGGGTAGACCACGAAGTCGACCGCCGGGTCGTCGACGGCCGCCCGGGCGGCCGACGCGTCGCTCCAGCCCGCGCGCGCCGGTGAGAGGTAGAATCCCCGGTCGCGCAGGTCCTTGTAGACGAGGAAGGCGATCTCCGAAACCGCGGCGGATTCGAGGAACGCGCGGAAGTCCATCGCGGTGCCGTCCGGTCCCTCGACGGTATCGAGGTCGCCCCGATAGAGCAGGTGGGCCGCCTCGACGGGCGCGAGTTCGAGCGCCCCGCCGTCGACGGGGTGGCCGTAGCCGCTGGAGTCGTAGAACCGCTCGCGGGCCCGCTCGCCCGCCCGGACCACGTCCCCCGAAAGCGTCGCGTGCATGAGTTATCGGAGCCGGTGGCGGCTGAAAGCGTCTGCGATCGCGGGTTACGGCGGCCGACCGCTTCGACAGAGACGACACCGCAACGAGCAGCGTGAAAACCCCCGGTCGCTCGGCGACTGCGACTCGCTGCGCGCTTCGTCGCTCACTGCGCTCGCTCCTGCAGTGCTTGCGTCGTCTCGTCTACCGAGCGACCGGCCCCTTTCATTCCCACCCGCTTGGATTGACCGACGGGTCTGCGTGCGCGGGCGGTCACGCCGCTCTCGTCGCCGGACGTCCCCAAGTGGGAGACCACCGCCGGACCGCCGGCCGAAAAACACACCACATCGCCGGGAGACCACGGGGCATGGACGCGGTCTGTTTCGACATGGACGGTGTGCTGGTCGACTCCGAGGACTACTGGCACCCCTACGAACGCGAGCAGCTCCTGCCGCTGGTCGGCCTCGAAGACCTCGACCTCGACGAGATCACGGGCATGAACTACCGGGAGATCTACGACTACCTCGACGCGACCTACGAGATCGAGACCGACCGCGAGGCGTTCCTCGGCTGGTACGAGGAGACCGCCACCTCGATCTACGGCGAGGAGGTCGCCCTGCTCGACGGTGCCGAGAGGCTCCTGGCGGAGCTGCGCGATCGCGACGTGACCCTCGCGCTGGTCTCCTCCTCGCCCCACGACTGGATCGACGTGGTGCTCGACCGCTTCGACCTCGAATTCGACGCGGTCGTCAGCGCCGAGGGGTTCGACGGCCCCGGCAAGCCCGAACCGGGAATCTACGAGCACGCCGCCGAGCGGGTCGGCGTCGATCCCGCCGACGCCGTCGCCGTCGAGGATTCGGTCCACGGGATCGAGTCGGCGAGTCGCGCGGGGATGCACGTCGTCGGCTTCCGCCACGGGAGCGCCGACGAGACCGACCGGAGCCGCGCCGACTACGTCGCCGACTCGCCCGCAGGCCTGCGCGAGCACCTGCTCGCCCGCGCCGACCGCTGATCAGGTCTTCTCGCATCCCGTATCGAGACAGCGCCGGCCCGAGGGCGTCTCGAAGACGGGCAGCCCGCAGTCGCAGGTGCCGTCGACGACGCCGGTGGGGATCCCGAACCCGGTGTCACAGTCGGGGTAGCGCTCGCAGCCGGCGATCAGCCCGCCGCGGCGGAGGACCCGCAGGTCCCCCTCGCAGTTTGGACAGCCCCACTCGCGGTCGAACCGCTCGCTCACCCGGTCGTCGATCGACTCGCAGTCGCGGTCGATACACACCTCGAAGGCCCCACCCCGTTCGACCCGAAGCAGGGGGAGCCCGCAGACCGGACACGACTCCTCCAGTACCGCGCCGTCGCGGGGGATCGAGTACTCCTCGTCACAGTCGCGACAGATCACCGACCCGCGGGCGAGCACGAGCGGCCCGTCGCAGGTCGGGCAGTCGCCGACGGGGACGCCCGCTCGCGAGACGGGGTGGCGGGCGGCGCCGTGTTCGTCGTGGACCTCGACGCGGAGGTGCTGGTCGCCCTCGCGGGCGTCGAGGACGCCGTCGACGAACTGGACGCTGTCGGCCCTAGTGAGCCAGGCGACGGGCTGGTAGCCGTCGGCGTCGTGGACCAGCACCGTGTTGTCCGGTTTGACCACCGTGACCACGTCGCCGCGGTGTTCGCGCTCGTTGCGTCCGTCGAACGTCGTCGTGCACTCGCCCGCGACGACGCGCACCTCCTCGTGCATGGGTCGGTCTGGTCGCCTATTCGGGTTTATATCTACGCGTGGCTCGACCCTCGGCCGAGGAGCGCCGCCTGTTTCGCGGTCGGGAGCGCCCAACTGGGCGAACGCTGACCGGGCGGGCACCGCTCAGGGCGACGGCACCTGCCAGATGCCGTCGACGACCAGGTGCGACACGAAGCCGCAGAGAAAGCACAGCCCCACGACCAGCGAGACGAGGCGGCCGTGCGCGCCGCCGGCCGCGTGGAGGAGCGTCAGGGAGACCGCGGTGGTGGCCAGGCTCAGGGCGAGCCCGAAGACCGGGTGATGCGTGACCCCCCGGTGGGTCGGGCGGACCAGCGGGACGGCGCGCGCGGTCGCGACGAACACGGCCGCAGTCCCGGCGGTGACGGCGGCGCCCGCCCAGAACGACGCCGGATCGGGCGCGGGGCCGCGCCGGAAGAGGCCGACCACGGCGTCCCGCGCCGCCACGGCCGCGAGCCCGGCGGCCCCCGCCGCCAGGCGCGGCACCCACACCCGCGCCGCGCGGTACGGGCGGCTGTTCGGGTGGTCGACGTCCGGGACGACGGCGCCGGCGACGGTCACCGGGGCCCCGAGGACGGCCGCGACGACGGCCGCAACCGGCGCGTGGGGGACCGCCAGGAGGACCGTCGCGGCGACGAACGCGAGGTGCGCGCCGACCCCGGCGCGCAGGTGTGCGCGAAACGACCCCATCAGCACTCGGATTCGAGGCGACGGTCGGCCTCGGGCGCGTCGGCTTCCGGGGTCTGACAGTCGCGGTCGGGCTTCCGTCGCGAGCGCTCGGGGGCGTCGTCCCGGAGCGTGTTGCGTCGCCAGGTGACGGGCCGGTCGTCCGCGGACAGCTCGTCGGCCAGGTAGAACCGGACGAGGTCGACCGTCGACTCGTCGTGCTGGACGGTGACCAGCCGCCGGGCGGCCGGGTCCCCGGCCGTGAGCGCGGCCGAGACGTAGTCCCGCGGCGCCGAGAGGACCGTCGCACGCGGCCGCCGGTCGGGTTCCTCGCGGAGGTTCTCGACGACCGGGTTGAGGGGTTTGCCCTTCCCGTTGGTCAGATCCTCGCGCAGGGCCGGGTCGCCGGGGAGGCGGTCGTCGATGGGCGTCTGTCGGACCGTCGCGGAGCCGACCCCCGCCAGCGCGTCGCTCTCGGGTTCGGCCAGCAGGTCCGGCAGGTACCCCAGCAGCGTCCCGATGTCGGTCGGGTCGCTCACCAGCAGCGTGGCGTCGTAGGAGTCGGCGACCGACTCGACGACGTCTGCCGGCGCCCGCGGGACCGCGACGAGGACGGTGTGCAGGCCCTCGTCGTCCCACCGGGCGGCGCACTCGTCGGGGATCCGGGCGAGGCGGTCGGCCGACTCCGTGTCGAGTTCGGCGACCACGACCTCCCCGCCGGGAAGCCCCCGGGGCGGCCCCCCGTGGGGGCCGACGAGGTGGTCCGCGACGCAGCCGGGGTCGACCTCGGGGTACGACCGGAGGTCGACGCTTGGCACGGCCGGCAGCACGGCCCGCGTCGACCGACCGAGCCACACCGCGAGGCCGACCCCGGCCGCGGCCGGGACGACCGCGGCCAGCCGAACGGGACCGGCGGCGAGGACGCCGACGCCGACCGCGGCCGCCAGGCCGACCGCAAGGACGGCCGCGAGAGCGGCGCGGGACCACGCGGCGCGCTCGGCCCGCGGGAGCACGTCGCCGACCTCGACGGCCTGGACCGCGCCGTCGCGTTCGTGCTCAGACATCGGCGCCCGCCTCCCGGAGCGCGGCCCGCACGTCGGGGTCGTAGACGTTCATCTCCTCGGTGAGGAACCGGACGACCTCCTCGCGGGGGTCGGTCGTCGGGCTGCACTCGCGGGCGACCTCCTTGCGCCAGGCGTCGAGGTCGGCGGCGTTCTCGTAGAGCCACGTGACGTTCGACACCTTCACCGTGCGGAGGAACTCGTCGGCGAGCTCCCGCGTGAGCATGACCCGGACGCGGTCGACGGGCGCCTCGAAGGACGTGATACGGATCCCGTCGTCGTCGGCCAGCAGGTCGTCGGTCAGCCGCGTCTGGTCGTAGTCGCGCGGGAAGACGAGGTACGCCCGGGTGTCGTTGTCGCTCCAGACCTGCAGGTCGTCGGCGCTGTGGCTGGGCGGCAGCCAGTCGTCGGGGTCGAACCCGAGCAGCTCGTTGTGCGCGCGGCCCAGCCGGGCGCGCTGGTCGAGGATCTCCGAGGCGATGCGCTGGCGCGTGACGCCGACGCCGCCCGCGGGGACGGTGCCGTGGGTGACCGCCGGGCAGAAGAGGTTCATCGTGTCGATGAACACCAGCGTGGTCCCGAGCTCGCCCAGCGCCGCGGGGTACCGCGGCGTCTCGTTGTGCGAGGCCTTCGAGACGAAGACGTTCTGGGCGTTGTCCCGGTCGAGCGTGGCGAGGTTGAACGCGTTGCAGATGCGCTCGCGGTCGGTCGGCGAGGGACTCACGACGAGGATCCGGGTGATGGCGTCGAGGGGCTCGTTGCCACACGGCCGGATCGACTCCATGCCGATCATGCCGGTGCCGTTGGGCGTCTGGTAGGTCAGCACCTCCGCGCAGTCGCCCAGCGCCGCCGAGAGGTCGTCCAGTTCGTGACGGCCGCCGACCTGCGCCTGGTCGGCCGCCCGGTGGACGCTCCGGCCGCCGGGGCGGTCCTCGCAGCGGTAGGTCGTGACGGCGTGGTCGATACCGAGCGTCTCCAGCAGCGCGGCGAACTCCTCGTGGCTCTGGTCGCTCAGGCTCGACCAGAGGTTGACCATCGCCTTCGACTGCTGGTGGCGTTTGAGTTCGGTGCGCGAGTCGGACAGCGGGTTGATGTCGAAGTTCATCGTTATCGGGTGAGGTGTGCGGTCGTGGACGAGTCGGTGCGACGGACCCACAGCAGGCGGGCGAAGACGGCGGCCAGCAGCGTCGCGACCGCGGCGACGGCCGTGACCGCGGGCTGTTCGGTCAGCGCCTCGGCGACCAGCCCGGCGGGCCGAGTGGGGAGCCGCTGGCGCGTCTCCCTGTGCAGGGCGGCCGCCCGCTCGTAGCGGGTCTCCAGCGCCGCCAGCGACGAGGCGTTGGCCAGCTCCCGGGACTGCTGGTCGATCTTCACCGCGAGCGTGCCCGTCTCGGGCGCGGGGTTGCCGTCGGCCCGCTCGGCCGCGACCATGCGCCGCGAGGCGTTGAGATAGCGGGCCGCGCCGGTGCGGTAGGCCTCCCGGAGCGCGGGCGTCGCCTGCTCGACGGTCGCCCGGTAGGCCTCCCGTGCGCTGCAGTACTCGCCGAGGTCGTAGCTCGTGTCCCCGTCGGACACCTGCCGCGCCGCCGCGTCGATCGTCTCGTCGGGGACGGCGACGAACGGGTCGTCGTCGACCTGGTGCATCGCGGTCAGCCGCTCGTGGGCGGTCTCGCGCAGCGAAACGGGCGCGTCACAGGACTCGTCGCCTTCACTGGGCGCCCCCGCGGCCGCCGGTGCGACCACGGCCAGCGAGACCAGCAGGAGACAGGCGGTGTAGGTCGCCACCCGCGAGAGGCTGAGACTGTCGTCGTCGATACCGATCCGTCGGAGGGGAGCGAGGGCGGACCCGCGTCCGGACACGGTGTCGTGTCCGAGCGTCGGTCGAGTCGGCCGGTCTCCCGGTTCGTTCCGGAGCATGGAACATCAATACGTAACGGGGCTGGGAGTCCGCGAAGTTCGATACGGGCGCTGCCGGATTCCGGGTGGTGTCCGACCGCACCGGGGCGGTCGCGAACGCCACCGGCGTTGCCCGGACGGGTGGACCGTTCTCGTCGGTGGGTTCGAACTCGGGGACCGGACCGAGCCGTGTCGAGCGATGGAACTGGCGGGGGCTGCTAGACACAAGACCCCTCTAGATTCGACACCCAGCTAGATTCGACATCCGGTTCGGTCGGCGTTCCCGTCGGTAACCAGGTACCTCGGAACGCGGAGCCGCGACGGTCGCAGAACGAGTCAGATACCGCTCGGTAGTTCGACCTCGTCGCCGTCGGCGTAGACGGTCGGGTCGCGGATGACGCCGTCGAGGTGGATCGGCGCCTCCGTGTCACCGCCGATGGCGTGGTCGTCGCCGACCGCGATGTGGACGGTGCCGGCGGCCTTCTCGTCGAGGAGGACCGAACCGACGAGTTCGGTCACGCCGGTGTTCGTCCCGATACCCAGCTCCGCGAGGTTGTAGGCGGCGTCGCCCGCGGTCTCGGCCGCCGATTCTATCTCCTCGCGGACCGCCGGGTCGCTGATGGCGGTCACCTGCCCCGCTTCGACCTCGATCTCGATCGGGTCGGTGCCGTCCAGAAGCCCGTGGGGTCGCATCGTCCCGTCGACGACGAAGGTCCCGTCGGCGCTGGTCGGACTCGTGAACACCTCGCCGGCGGGGAGGTTCGTCATCTCGCCTGGCTCGCGGACGATACCGGTGTCCTGATACCAGTCGGCCGGACCGGTTTCGAGGGTGATGTCCGTCCCGCGGTCAGTGACGACCCGCACCGCCTCGGCGTCGGCGACCTGCGAGTAGATGTCCGCACAGGCGTCCGCGATCCGGTCGTAGTCGGCGTTCAGTCCCGTCTCGAAGACCGACTCGGTGATCGTCGGGAGCGTCGCGACGCGGGCGCCGGCGTCGGTCGCGCCCGAGCGCGCCTGCGTGTGGCTGAGGCTGTTGGCCGTCGGCGCGAACACGACGTCGGCGTCACGCATCGCCGCCGCGACGGGCGAGGGCGGCTCCTCGCTGAACTGGTCGCCCGGCCGGTACCTGACGATGGCGGCGTCGTCGGTGACCTCCTGGACGACCTCGTAGAGGGCTTCGCCCACTGACTGGCACACCTCGTCGGTGACGACGAGACAGGATTCGTCGGCGGTGACGCCCAGACACTTCTCGACTGCCGTTTCGGCTGGCCGGCGGAGATCGGTCACACGGAATCATCGCGTCGCGTCTCAATATGTATTACGAACCGCCCCACCGCACCCTGGGCGACCGGAACCGACCGACTACCGGACGCCGTAGGCCGTCTCGCCCCGGCCGTCGGTCACCGCCGCCTCCGGCGGGGCGTCGCCGGCCGCGACGCCGTGGGTCATGCAGTACTCGGCGTCCGGGTCGGCGTAGTAGGTCTCCCCGTCCTGATGCACGACGACGACCGCCCCGGGTCCCGGTTCGAGGGCGACCCCACCCACCGGGCGGCCCCCGTCCAGTTTGTTCTCGATCACCGCCTCGACCGCCCGCAGTTGCTCCCCGGAGAACGCGTCGCCGTACTCGGCGGCCAGCTCGCTCGCGACGGGGCGGCTCATCGGGGTGAGGACTCCCCGGAGCCCTCGGCGGGCGGCTCCGTCGCTGCGGCCAGCGTCCGGTCGATCTCCGCCTCGACGGTCGCCAGTCGCTCCCGGAGCGCCGTCAGCTCTTCCCCCAGCGCCGCCATCCGCTCCTCGTGGGTCCGGGCCGCCGCCGCCTCGTCCTGGAATCGCAGCTCGCCGATACAGTCGGCCTGGAGGCTCCGTTCCCGACGGACCTCGTCGATCCGCTCCCGGAGACGGCCCCTTCGAGACTGTAAGGCCAGCAGTTCGGCGACCGTCTCCCGCGAGAGGTCGTCCGCGATGCCGGCGTCGACCGCCGCCCCGGACCGGTGGTGTGCGCGTGTCTCGGACATACAGGCGGAGATACGCGGCCCGTCCCTCTGCGCGCTCGGTCCGCGGCGGGTCCCGCTCCCCGACGGGGTCAGTCCCATCGCCCCCGTCCGTCGCCTAGGGGGTCGTGGATCCAAAGCCCCCCTAGCCACGGCGGGGCCGGCCGGACGACGCGGACCCGTTGTCGCGTCGCGTCACCGGGCGTCGGCGCCGAGACATTCCGGGGTCACCGAGTCGGCGACGAACGAAACCGCCCACTGGAGCATGTCGGGGTGTCTGGCCCCCTTGATCTGGATCGTGCCGGTGCCGAACACGGAGACGTGCATCGTCATCGAGTCGAGGTCACGCTCGTCGTTGTACCGCTCGGTGGGAACGGTGTCGCTGCCGACGACCACGTCGAGGGAGTTCGACTCCTCGTCCGGCGGCTGTACGTCGCCTTTCGGGACGGGGAGCAGGTGATACAGTCTGTTCAGTCGGACCGGCACGCCCAGGACCGCCTTCGCGGAGATGTTGGAGATCCGCCGGTCGTACCGCCGCTCGCCGACCAGATCCGCCTCGCGGAGTCGCTCGACGGCCGACCCGACGGCGACGCAGGCTCTGGCCGGGCTGTCGAGGTCGATGCAGTCGACCATCCCGGACTCGTAGAAGCGCACCCGCCCGTCGCCGTCGAGTTCGTGGGTCGCAGCGCCGAATCCGCCGTCCGTCGCCGCCCGTTCGTCGATCCACTCGGCGGTCGCGAACGCCTCCGCCGGAGAGACCACGTAATCGACCTCCGTCTCGACGCGGACGTTGTCGACGAGCAGCGTTCGACGGGGGTCCCGGGGGAAGTGACCGGCGTCCTCGCTCATCACTCGGTCCGCTCGATGCGGACGCCCCCGTTCTCGCTGGCGAGGTCGAGTTCGTCCGCGTCCGTTCGGATCGCCCGGTACTGCTCGCGCGCCCACTCGACGATCTCCTCGTCGGCCGATTCGAGGGCGATCTTGAGTCGCCCGTTCTGGGTGGTAAACAGCACCCTGTCGTCGAAGACGCTGAGCATGTACGGCAGCGCCGGCGCGACGTGCCACGAGACGCTGCCCTCGCTGGAGTAGTCGTACATCCGCTGCTGGTAGTGGGCGTTGTTGGTGATATCGGCGAAGAAGTCCTCGCTGAGGACGTACTCCGCGTCCAAACCGTCGTCGGTGATTAGCTCCGCCTCGGTCGGTTGGCGCAGCCCCAGCGGGAACGGCAACAGCTCCCGGAGCGTGTCGGATTGCTGGAGACACTCCTTGTAGCGGTTTTTCACCGTGAGGTCGAGGTCGTCGGACTCCCGGTGGATCGTCGCGTCCTGCGCGAAGTGCGTGATATCGGGGATGTACGCCTCGTCGCACTCGATCGACCGGAAGAACGGACGGACCCGGTTGTCGATCAGAAACTCGTCGAAGAGGGTCCGCAGCGAGCGCTCGATGTGGCGTCCCCGCTGGGTCAGGGTTATCTCGCCGTCGGCCTCGCGGACGAGCCCCTCCTTTTTCAGCTCGTCTTTCTTGCTCCTGTTCGTGTACGGCACCCCCGGATACTTGTCCGGCACCTCGTCGGCGTCGAGGCCGTCGGCGGCGTCGAGGAGAATCTGAAACTTCACCTCGGATTGCGTGAGGCTGTTCAGTTGTTCGAGAACGGCCTTCACGTCGCTTTCGTCGGGCATTTTCGTCCCATCGTTTCCGCTCCTGGTTCAAATGATTTGCCCACGTACAGCGCCTCCAACCGCGATTCTTGCCGCCACGTCGATGCGGTCGGTGGACGGGTCGGTCCGCCGTGAGCGCGGTGGGTCGGCCGTCGAATCGGTCCGACGGGATCGGAGTGCGGTCGGTGGAGGGCGGCAGGTGACTTCGGGGACCACGGGAGCCGGGGCGGACGGTCGGTCGGGCGGCGGTCGTCAGTCCTGTTTGTGGCCGTGTCCGATACGGAGGGCGACGACGTTCGCGACGAGCAGGCCGACGAACAGCGGGGCCTGCTGGGCGACCGACCCGGAGACGATCAGGGCGAGCATCGCGAACGGGAGGGCGATCGCCGACCAGAAGCCGGCGAACTGGGCCGAGCCGACCGCGAACGTTCGGAGGCGCTGGACACCGGTGGTCGAGGGGAGGTCGGGCGTCGATCGACGGAACGGGGAGGCGCTGGACATCTGTTCGTCACCTACTCCTCACATCCATCGGCTACCCCATATAAAGGAACGACCGCTAGCGTGATTTTGCGTCGTTTCCCCGGACCAGCCCGATTTAGGCGGTTCCCGACCGACCTTTCAGTTGTTTTCCTAACGTTTCAAAACCGACCGAGAGAGTGTTAGAAGATTTAAAACAGTATCTGAGTGTCGAAAGGACAGCCTTCGTATGTTTTCGACGGGCGCCGATTCACGCCACGTTCGGAGTCGAAGGCGGGGGGATCGACGGGTCGACGCTGTCGGTGCGCGGTGGGAAGTGCGCCGTCGGTGCGCGGTGGGTCTCCCTGTCGCCTGGCGACCGGGGCGCTCAGTCGACGCGGACGGTCCGCGTCTCGCGGACGGGGCGGATCGGCAGTTCCGGGAAGGCGACCTCGATCGCGTACTCCAGCTCGTCGGCGTCGCCGCCGAAGACGCCGACGGGCAGGGTCGCCTCGCCGAGATAGCGGTTCTTGGTCGTCATCTCCACCTCGTTGACCGTGACGCGGAGGCCCGCGCGGGCGTCGCCGCCGACGTTGCGCACGCGGACCTCCCGCATGTCGTTCTCGCCGAGCCCGACGCTGTCGGGGAAGTCACCCCACTCGACGACGACGTTGGGGAGGTCACCGGCGCTGTCGAGGACGCGCTCGGCGACGCCCTCGGAGATCCCGGCCGAACGCAGCCCGGCGACGCCGGCCTCGCGGACCTCGGCCGGCGTGGTGATCCCCTCGGCGGCGAGTTTGCTCGCCCGGCCCGAGCCGACGCCGTCGATCGCGGTGAGTCCGACCGCGTCGTCGCTGATCCCGTTCTCGAGACGGGCCTCGATACGCCGGGCGAGGTTGGCGGCCTCGGACCCGGCCAGGCGGTCGAGGAACGCGCGGAGGGCGGCGAGCAACCGCAGCGCGTTCTGGGTGATCACCCAGGCGTCGCTCTGTAGCTCGCCGGGCGTCGTCCCGCGCATGCTCGATTCGAGGATGGCGAGCACCTTCCGGCCACCGGGGTCGAGGTCGTCGGTCTCGCCGAGGACGGCCGCGACGGCGTCGCTCTCGTCCGAGCGGGCGCTGACGCTGTCGAACTCCGCGGCGGTCGCGATCGCCCGCAAGATTCCGTCCTGGTCGAGGCCGTCCGCCTCGGCCTGTTCGGCCAGGTCGGCGAACTCCCGGGCGGTGTCCAGCCGCAGGTAGAACTTCGAGGCGAGCCGGCCCAGCGGCGTCGGTTCGAGGCGCATGTCCTCCCGTTCGACGAACCCGCGCGCGACCAGCGAGCGCAGCGTGTCGCTGACCCGCTCGCGCAGCGCGCTCTCGGAGGCGTACTCGTCCGGCGCGCTCCGGGCGCGGACGTAGTAGA
>ENA-ORCR01000399-ORCR01000399.1-marine-metagenome-genome-assembly--contig:-NODE-399-length-26637-cov-3.649699_pt1 | contig 26637 bp, 21 predicted proteins | sample MGYA00237782_ERZ508514 | MGnify/ENA primary metagenome ERZ508514 (study PRJEB26185, sample SAMN06268960) | marine metagenome | isolation source: Eden Landing Ponds, San Francisco, CA, USA | place...
CCCAGCGAGCAGTGGCAGTCCTCGCGACCGCTGCGGACGAGCGCGTTCTACCACCGCCAGGACGACCTGGACGCGCGATTCTTCCAGGCCGGCGGCTGGGAGCGCCCACAGTGGTACGAGTCGAACGAGGACCTGGTCGATCGCTACAGCGACGAGATCGAGGACCTGCGCCGCCCCCACGAGTGGGACTCGCGGTGGTGGTCCGAGACCATCCTCGCCGAGCACCTCCACATGCGCGACGAGGTCGCGATGGTCGGCGACATGGGCTTCGCCATTTACGACCTCATCGGGCCGGGTGCCACGGAGTACGCCGAAAAGATGGCGGTCGGCCGGATGGACGTCGACGTCGGCAAGTCGGTGTACACGCCGATTCTCGCCGAGAACGGCGGCTTCGTCTCGGACCTCTCCATCGTCCGGATGGGCCACGACCACTACCGGGTCATCACCGGCGGGTCCGTCCAGGGACCCGACAAGGCGCACTTCCGCTCGCACCTGCCCGACGACGGGTCGGTCCAGCTAATCGACCGGTCGTCGCAACTGTGCACGCTCGGTGTGTGGGGGCCGAACGCCCGTGATCTCGTCGACCCCGTCACCGAGGAGGACATGTCCCACGAGGCCTTTGCCCCCTACACCGCGCAGGAAGCCACTATCGGTGAGGTAGACGCCTGGGCGCTCCGAATTTCCTACGTGGGCGAACAGGGCTGGGAGATCTACGCGCCGATGGACCAGGCCGAGCGACTCTGGGACACGCTCTGGGAGGCCGGCCAGGAGCACGACGTTCGCCCCGTCGGCATGGGCGTCTACGGCACCACTGGCCGCATCGAGAAGGGCTACCGCCTCTACGGCCACGAACTCGAACTGGAGTACAACCCGGCCGAGGCAGGCCTCACCTTCCACGGCGTCAAGGAGGCGGATTTCATCGGCAAGGAGGCCTACGCCCAGGCCATCGACGAGGAGAACACCGCGACGCTGTGTACGCTCAGCGTCGAAGACCACACGTCGTCGGACGGCGAGCGACGCTTCATGCTCGGTAACGAACCGGTGCTGGACCAGGACGGCGAGGTCCTCGTCGACGAGGAGGGCCGCCGCTCGTACGTCACCAGCGCCGGCACCGGACCGACGGTCGGGAAACACCTCCTGATGGCGTACATCCCACAGGCGTACGCCGAGGAAGGCCGACAACTGCAGGTCGAGTACATGGGCGACCACTACCCGGTGACCATCGAGGTCGTCGGCAGTCGCCCGCTGTTCGACCCGGAGAACGAGCGGATCCGCAGTTGATCCGCGCGACCACCGGTGTACAGCGTCGGACGACCACCGATGCAGCGATTTCGAACGACAGCGAGACCCTGACCCGGGTTTCCAACCACGAGTGATACAATGGATGTACTGGCGTGCGTGAAACGCGTCCCGGACACCGGCGCGAAGATTGTACTGACAGACGACCAGCAAGACATCGACGCGGCCAGCCTCGGCTTCACGGTCAGTCCGCACGAGGAGTGTGCCGTCGAGGAAGCGATCCAGACCGTCGAGGACCACGGCGGCACGGCCCGCGTGCTGACGCTCGGCCCCGAGGAGGCCACCGAACAACTTCGAACGGCGCTCGCGATGCAGGCCGACGAGGCGACGCTCCTGGAGACCGAGGGGGAGGAGTGGGGCCCGCGCGCGACCGCGAGCGCAATCGCCGACGCCATCCGCGAGCACGGCGACGACGACGGTGGCGTCGGCTTCGACCTGCTCCTGTTCGGGAACGAATCCGCCGACGCGGCGAACTACCAGGTCGGCGTCCGCGTCGCGCGGGACCTCGGAGTCCCGTGCGTGACGGGAGTCAAGCGCCTCGACGTCGACGACGGGACCGCCATCGCTAAACGCGAGGTTTCCGGCGGCAAGGAGGTCTACGAGGTCGAGTTGCCGGCCGTGATTTCGGTCAAGGAGGGGATCAACGAGCCGCGGTACGCCTCGATGCGTGCCAAGATGCAGGCCCGTCGGCAGGAAGTCGACCGCACGACTCCCTCGGCGGCCGCGTTCGATGGCGTCTTCGAGAAGATCCGGCTCGAAGCCCCGGAGGCAGACGAGCGGGAGGCCGAAATTCTCGGTGAGGGGGCCGAGGCGGTCCCTGCCGTCGTCGAGGTACTCGAAGACGACCTGGAGGTGCTCTGACGATGCTGCTCGGCTTCGTCGAACACGACGGCGGCGACCCGGCCGAAACGTCGCTGGAGATGCTCACGTTCGCCCGTGACCTCGCCGACCAGACCGACACCCAGATCAGCGTCGTCGTCTTCGGCGCCGACGGCGGTGACGTCGCAGACGTGCTCGGTGCCCACGGCGTCGAGGACGTCTACCGTGTCTTCCACGACCGCCTCGACGGCTACGCGCCTGAAGCCTGGGGCGAGAGCGTCACGCAACTCGTCTCGGAACTCGACCCGGAGGCGGTGCTCGCACCCGGAACCGACCGCGGGCACGAGGTGCTGGCTCACGTGGGCGCGAATCTGGACCTGCCGATGGCGGCGAATTGCGTCACGGTCGACGCCGGCGACAGCTACGAACTGACGCGCCATCGCTGGGGCGGCAGCCTGATCGAGCACGCGCGCCTCGACGCCGAGACGAACCTGCTGACCGTCCCGGAGCACGAACACCCCGTCGAACCGGCGTCGACGGAGACGGCGCCGACGGTCCACGAGTTCGAACCGGACCTCGACGACGACCACTTCCGGGTCCAGGTCGACCGGGTCGAGGAGGCCGACATCGAGGGCGTCCCGCTGGGGGAGGCCCGGGTCGTCGTCGGCGGCGGGCGCGGCGTCGGCGGGCCGGAGGACTACGACAAACTCGAGACGCTCGCCGACCTGCTCGGCGGGACCGTCGGTGCCTCGCGGGCGGCCGTCAACGAGGGGTGGCGGCCCCACGACGACCAGATCGGACTCACCGGGGCGAAGATCAGCCCCGACCTCTACATCGCCTGCGGGATCAGCGGCGCCGTCCAGCACATGGTCGGCTGCAAGGGTGCCGAAAACATCCTCGCTATCAACACGGACCCCGAAGCGGCGATCATCCAGAAGGGCGAGTACGCCGTCATCGGTGACCTCCACGAGGTCCTGCCGGCCCTCAATGAGGCCATCAGGGACAGGACCTAGCCGCCCGACCCCGGAGCCCAGGGATTCGGCGTCTCGACGCGTTCGTCCGGGACGACGCCGGTCGGCGCGCTCTTCATCACTGTTCGCTGTCACGATGTGTTCCGGCACCGTCGAGGGACGTGGCTGGCGTCGATCCGGTCCACAGATCCCGGGAAACGGCTCGAAATCGGCTGGTAGAGCGCTCTCGTCCGTGTGTGGGCGACCGGGGATTCGATCGCGGCGGCGCGTTTAAAGACCGTTCGGGGTCATACTGGGACACGGACAGGCAGCGCATCGCGGAGCAGATTGCAGACGACGTTCACCACACCAGACCATGACACCGGCAGAATCGGAATCACTCCCCGTCACCTACGCCGACATCGAGCGCGCACGCGAGCGCCTGGACGACGAGTCGGTCGTGAAACAGACGCCCGTCGACCGGAGTTCGTCGCTGGACGACCTCGTCGGCGGCGAGGTGTACCTGAAGATGGAGCATCTGCAGTGGACGGGGTCGTTCAAGACGCGCGGCGCGTACAACAAGATCAGCCAGGACGTCGAGCGCGGCATCGACGAGTTCGTCGCGGCGAGCGCCGGCAACCACGCCCAGGGCGTCGCGCTGGCGGCCACGAACTGCGGTGCCGACGCGACGATTTACATGCCGGAGAACGCTCCCCAGGCGAAAGTCGACGCCACGCGGGGGTACGGCGGGACGGTCGAACTCGTCGGCCGGGACTTCCAGGAGACCATGGCCCACGCGAAGTCGGTGGTCCAGGACACCGACGCCGAGTTCGTCCACGCCTACGACGACACCGACATCATCGCCGGCCAGGGCACCCTCGGGACGGAGATGTACCACGACTGCCCCGACGCCGACACCGTGGTCGTCCCCATCGGCGGTGGCGGCCTCATGAGCGGCGTCTCGACCGCTATCAAGCACCTCTCACCGGAAACCCGTGTCGTCGGCGTCCAGGCGACGGGCGCCCAGACCGTCCACGAGAGTCTCGACAAGGGGATGCCGGTCACGCTCGACGCCGTCGACACCATCGCGGACGGCATCGCAACCGGCGGTATCTCCGAGACCACCCTCCGGATCATGCGAGCGAACGTCGACGAGGTCGTGACCGTCTCGGACTCCGAAATCGCACAGGCGATCCTCTTGCTGATGGAACGGGCCAAACAGGTCGTCGAGGGCGCTGGAGCGGCGTCGGTGGCGGCGATACTGCGCGACGACCTCGACGTCAGTGGTGAGACCGTGATGCCGCTCCTCTGTGGCGGGAATCTCGACATGACGCAACTCAGAACGGTGCTCATCCACGCGCTGACCGACCGGCAGCAGGTCCAGCGACTGCGGATCCGCATCGACGACGAACCGGGCGTGATGGCCGAGATTTCGGGGATCATCGCCGGCCTGGGGGCCAACATCCACGACGTTCGCCACGAACGCTCGGTCGACGACCTGGACGTCGGCGAGGCCTTTCTCGTCTTCCACGTCGAAACGAGCGGGGCCGAACACGCCGGGGCAATCGTCGATGCGATCCGCAATGCCGACTACCCGGTGGAGAACATCGCGCGGACGTCCTGAACGGCTCGTACCCTCCCGACACTCGAACACTCCCGACACTCGCCGAAGCTCGGACCCTCCCACTACTCCCCGAACTGGGGACCACGGGTTCTCCCGCGGGGCCACCGCGACCAGTACGGCTAGACCCCCCAGTGCGACGACGAGGCTCACCCTGGCCAGAACGGCCACCGGGATCAGGATTCGAGCAGTTGCGTCTCCCGGAAGTAGATCACGAGACTGGCGGCGAGGAAACTCAGCCCCGCCACTGCGTGGGACCCCCTGACCATCGCGACCAGCGCGACGGCGAACAGGACGAGGACGAGTGCCACCGCGCCCGACGCGAACAGATTCGCCATGGTACTCGTTGCCCCAGTGGTGGCATAAAATCGACCCCAGGGTCGCGTCGTGGCCCGGTGCCCGCTCGCTCGTGTCGTGGCCCCCGGGCACCTGCGGGTGACCGCTACCCGGGACAGTCGCCTGGGCCGGTAAGCAGTGATTTCCACCCTCGGACCCGGTCGCGCCACTCGGTCTCCGGGCGGCCACCGATCGCGACAAACACGACGTTATGCTTTTGTTATACTTCGTGCCGCCGGTGCGAACGAGGACTTGTGGTGCCGGAGAGCTCGTTCGAGTTCGGCTAAGAACCGCTGAAACGCGTGATCTGGCCTTCTCGACGGGAGGGCGACCGAGCGATCTGGCGCGGAGAGCCATCAGTCGGCGAACCTTTATGAGAATTCCAGTGATTAGCCACAGTGAGGCAGTGTAGCATGCCACAAGGGTGTGCACACGAGTCGCGCTGACGAGGTGTGACAGCGTCCCGTTTGCACGATGGTACGGGTTGGGTCGGTTCGGTCGGGAGTATGTTGGGTCCCAACGGTGGCGCAGTCTCTCGTCTCTCGCGACGTATCGGCCGACGAACGACCGGAGAAACCGGAACGACACACCATGTACGAAATACGGGCCGACGGTACGACCCAACGTATCGGTGGAACAGTAACGACTCGGGCGAGTGCTCGACGGACGATTCAACGCGGAACGGAGGGGTACGATGACGGATGGTGAGGATACGACCGGCGAGATGTCGGACGGGTTGCAGGTAGAGCTGTTCCATCCGGAGTCGGACCGCGAACCGGGTGACACGAACATCCAGCGGTTCGGATTCGACATCCACCCGGTGGTGTTCCCCGTCGCACTGGGGATCATCGCCATCTTCGTCGCGGCGACGATCCTCTTCCAGGACGCGGCATCGTCGGTGTACAGCGAAGCGTTCAGCTTCGTCAACACCACGTTCGGGTGGTTCTACATCCTGGCGGTGAACCTGTTCATCCTCACGATCCTGTACTTCGCGTTTAGCAAGTACGGGAACATCAAGATCGGCGGCGTCGAAGCCGAGAAGGAGTTCAGCGACTTCTCGTGGATGGCGATGCTCTTTAGCGCCGGCATGGGGATCGGCCTCATGTTCTTCAGCGTCACGGAACCGATGGGCTACCTGACGAGCCCGCCGGCCGTGTTCGGCGCGGAGGCCGGCACGGGCGCAGCAGCGAGCGCCGCGCTCGCCCAGACGTTCTTCCACTGGGGCTTCTCCCCGTGGGCCATCTACGGATTGGTCGGCCTCGGACTGGCCTTCTTCTCGTTCAATCGCGGCCTGCCATTGACCTTCCGGTCGATATTCTGGCCGCTGCTGGGCGAGCGCATCTACGGCTGGCCGGGCCACGTCATCGACCTCGTGACGGTATTCGCGACGCTCTTTGGCCTGTGTACGTCACTCGGCCTGGGCGTCGCGCAGGTTAACACCGGCATGTGGTACGTCGGCGGGGAAGTCCTCGGTCTCGGGTCCGTCCCGACGGGAACGATCCCACAGATCATTCTGATCGCGGCGATCACGGGGATCGCTACCCTGTCGGTCGCGGCGGGCCTGGACGGCGGTGTCAAGCGTCTGAGCACGCTGAACCTCTACCTGATGCTCGGGCTGCTGGGCTTCCTGCTCGTCGTCGGGCCGACGCTGTTCATCATGGGCGCGTGGCTCGAAGGCCTGGGAACCTACTTCCAGAACTTCCTCACGCTGACGTTCTTCACCGGGACGACCGGGGCCGGGACGGCCACGACCGTCGGCAGCGGGACTGTCGCGACGACAGTGTTCTACTGGGGCTGGTGGATCGCGTGGTCGCCGTTCGTCGGGATGTTCATCGCGCGCATCTCGAAGGGCCGCACGGTCCGCGAGTTCGTGCTCGGCGTCCTCTTCCTGCCGGCACTGTTCTCGTTCCTCTGGCTGTCCACCTTCGGCGGGTCCGCAATCTCGCTGGAACTGGCCGCCAGTGGACAGGGACCGGTCGCGACGGCGATGGCCGGTGCCAACGGCGGCACCATCGCCATGTTCGCCATGCTCAACCAGTACCCGCTGGGTGCGATCACGGGCATCCTGGCGACGCTGCTGGTCGTCACGTTCTTCGTCACGTCCTCTGACTCGGGGTCGCTGGTCATCGACCACCTGACCTCGGGCGGGAAGCACGACGTGCCCAAGACCCAGCGCGTCTTCTGGGCGACGACCGAGGGCGTGGTCGCCGCCATGTTGCTCCTCGGCGGCGGACTCGGTGCGTTGCAGACGGCCGCAATCACGACGGGGCTGCCCTTTGCAGCGATCCTCGTCCTGATGTGTTATACGGTTCACCAGGGGCTCAAAAACGAGTACGAAATCCTCGAATCCGAGGAGTTCGCGGAGACCATCGAGGAACTCACGGCAGAGGAAGACATCGACGTGGTCACCGCTGGCGACGAGATGGTGACGGACATCACGGAGGGCGACGAAGCCGCGGGCGGGGACTGACCATCCGTCTTCTGTGACGACAGGTCGCATCGATTTCCGCTGCAGTTCGCTGTCGGCAGTGCGTTTTTTAGGACCAGTTCGGAGCGGGGCGGTTTTCCGATCAGTTCGCAGTCGAGAAGTTCGGCTTTTGCGTCTGTTCCGATGGGTCGGTTTTTGCCGACAGAATGGACGGTTTCCGGGTTCGTTTCCACTCGTGGTGAGTGCCGAGATTCCAGATCCCTCGCTCGTCGCGAGTGGCCCCGACCCTGCGAATCAATCGGCCCCTGGTGGGAAGCCTGACGTCCCATCGGCGTCTGAGGGCGGAGTCAGGACGCTGTCTCCACGGTGGCGCCACGTTCGTCGTGCATCCAGGTTCGAACCGGTCCACCGACACCGACCGCTGCGACGACGACCCAGACCACTGCAGCGGTAAGCGGCGGGAGGACGAGCCAGATGAGCGCGCTGATGACGGCCCCGAGGACCAGTCCGTTCCACGGCTGGCGCTCGCCCAGGAGTTCGAGCGAGCGCGTCCCGACCACGACGTATCCCAGGCCACCCAGGGCGAACGCGACAGCGCCGACGGCCGCGGCCGCGACGTAGACGACGGCCGAATCCGTGATCCCGACCAGTGACAACTGCATCAGCGCCAGGAGTCCCAGAAAGCCGACGAGTCCGTACGCGATAGCGCCGTACACGACGGAGACGTGCGGTCGCCGCATCGAACTGTCGACCGCTGCTTCGACGTAGCGTTGGGACCGAAACAGCACCGCTGCGCCAAAGGCGACCACGAGGGCGAACGCGGCCGCCGCTCGGTATCCGGGTGGCACCTGTTCGATGGCCGACGGGCTGACGGCCTGCATCGCTGGCACTGTTGTGGCGCTCACCCAGCCGAACGCGACGTGCATACCGTCCGGTCGCGCCTTACCCGGGAAAACCTATCGGGCACCCCGGGCAGGGGCAGGCCGACCGTCCGCTCAGTCCCGGAATCTAGGGCACCTCAGCGCTTCGACGCGCAATTTATTACTCTCCCGACAGTATGTGGAACCAGTGATTCGGGCGATTCACACCGTCTACTCGCTGCTGAAAGGGCTCGGGGCGCGGGTCGTGGCTCCCCTTCGACGGAGCGACGGCCCGAACCAGTTCAGGCTCTCCAGCGTCGAGACGGCGACGACGACGTACGATGGTGACGTCGGGTGGAAACAGCGACCGCCAGCCACCCTCACGTGCCCGAAGTGCGACCGTGACATCGTCCAGCACCACGCCTGGGACGACATCGATTGCCCCTACTGCGTGGCGTCGTTCGACTCCGAGGAGTTCTCAGACCTCGAACTGCGCTCGCTGACGTGTCCCGTCTGCGAGACCACGATGCACCACGGACAGCGTCACCCGGACCAGGTCGAGTTCCCCGAGTGGGCCACCTGCGACGGCTGTCGCTATCACTGGGAGTTCAAACACTCCTACTGACCCGACGGCGAGCAGACTACGGAGGACCGTTCGGAGTACAGCTACGCCAGCCCGACAGCCTCCCGAATCGCGTCGCGAGCGCGCTCGGCACAGGCTCTGTCGCCACGGGTGAAGTGAAGCGTGTTCTCGTCGACGGGGTCACTGAACATGCCAGCGCCGTCCGCTTCGACGCCTCGTTGCTGGATCTGTAGATAGCCGACCGTGATCCCTCCGTCGTACTCGACACCAGTGACCGCATCGAGCGGGATGGTCTTGTCCGAGAACCGCGAGCGCGGAACGCGCTCGATGACGAGTTCGTCCTCGTACACCGCGAGCGTTCCGTCCTGGAACTCGCAGGCGACGACCGCCGCTGCGTGCTCATTCGGGCCCGGTGCGTCGTCACCACGACTTCCCCAGGGTAGCTTGACCATCAGGCCCGTCCCGCCTCGCCGGGACAGCGCCGGCCCAGACTGGTCCAGTGACGAATCTCGACGCGGTGGCCACCGCTGTAGTCCGTCGTGCGCAAACCTGCGTGTGCTCGTTCGAGTACGTCCATGGGACAGGGGCCTCAGATCCGGAGGTGGGCTGGCGGGTCGACGACCGCTAACTGTTCGAGCAGTCCGAGGCGGTCCTCTTCGAGCCAGACCTCCGTGATCTGTCCGTCGTCGAGTTCGTACATCGCGATACCGCTCCACTCGGCCGTGTTTCCGGTCGGTTCGACGTCGAGATACTCCCCGGAGTGGGTGCCGCTCACGGTGTAGCGAACCGTGACGGTGTCACCGTCCGCGACCATCGCGTCGGTGGTCCCCGAGTAATCCGGGAAGATGTCGAAGTGTCTGTCCAGGAAGTCGCCGATCTCGTCAACCCCGCGTAACTCCTCGTGGATCCCGTGCTCGACGACGTCGTCCGCGAGATGCTCGGCTAGGCGCTCTTTGTCCCGGTCGTTGAACGCTGCCAGATACGCCCGCACTATCTCCTTGTTCCGTTGCTCCGATACTGACATGGTCTCACGTCCGTCGAACGCTCCGTCCGAGACCCGCCTCGTCGGGAGCGTACGTCTACACCCTCGGCAGCCACCGTGTTAATTGTTGGCAGGGGACGGCCGTTCGAATCTGCGCTGGCGCTCGCGGCGACTCGGCCCGTCCGCCCCGGGGGGCGAGGCCTACTCGTCGACCTGCATCCGGATGGTCGTCACAGGCACCGTCGACGCCCGCACGACGCGCTCCGCGCTGCCGCCGAACACCGCACCCAGGGTTCCGCGATAGGCACTTCCCATGACGATCAGGTCGATGTCGTTGTCCTCGGCGTAGTCGACGATCTCCTCGTGGATCGACCCGGACTTCAGCACTTTTTCGCACTCGACGCCGCGCTCGGCGGCCATGTCGTGGACCTCCGACGTGACTTCCTCGCCGTAGTTCTCGTACTCCGTTCGCATCTCCTCCTCGTCGTCCCTGACGTACACCGTCCGCGGCGCGCCCGGGAGGTCGATGACGTACAGCGCGTGGACCGTCGCCCCTACCGCTGCTGCGAGGTCGACGCCGTGTTTCGCACCTTTTCGCGACTCGTCGGTCCCGTCGTACGGGATCAGAATGTTGTCATACATGGGCCGGCACTCGGTAGCACTTCTCATGTCGAATAAATATAGATTTGGGAGGCAGCCGCCCCGCCGCCCGACTCTCAGTAGTAGTCCCACTCGTCGTCGTCGTCGGCACGGCTGATACCGTCCGCTTCACCCTCGTCTTGGGCCTCTTCGTCCGGCCACTCGATTCCGTCCCCACGGAGACTCTTGTAGGCGAATCCGCCGAGCGCGACGAGCATGAGGACGAGAATCACGCTCGCGGCGACGCCGACCAGCTGTCCCGCCCCCTCCGCGAGCCCTGACCCGGCCTGTAACTGGGGTTGGATGCCCATACACGTCTCTCGGGGCGAGACACTGATTAGTCTTGGCTGGGCGGGGCCGACCTGTGAGAGGACCGAACGTGGGTGCGTCCGGTTCCGGGTCCGAACCGCTCTGGCTCCGACCGCCAGACGCCGGCGCCTCCGTCCCATCCCTCAGAATGTCAACTCGCACACCTATCGTGGATGGCCTGCGCCCGCGCGGACATCTAAGATTCTCGATACGGCTGGTTTCGCCGCTCGGGAGTCAGACTCCTCGGAGAGTTATATGCGACGGACGCGGTATGTGAGGTGGTGTCACACAATGAGTACAGGAGACACTGGGGCCGATCCGGAGTCCCTCGTTCGCCGATGGTTCGGAGACCTGTTCACCGAGGGTGCGTTGGGTGTCGCGGACGACATCCTCGCGGCGGCGGTGGACTACCGGGGTCCACCCAGTCTGAGTCCGACTGACGTGGCCGGTCCGGCGGACATCAAGGCGTTCGTCCAGGTGTATCAGACCGCCTTTCCGGACCTGCGGTACACGGTCGAATCGATCACGGAAGACGACGGGACCTGTTTCGTTCGGTGGTCCGCCGTCGGGACCCAGGAGGGCGACCTGTTCGGGCTGGAAGCGAGCGGGGAGTCCTTCGCCGTGGAGGGCATCAGCGTCTTCGAGACGGAAGACGGGCAGATCACGACGATTCACGCGCAGTGGGACACGCTGAAGATGGTCCAGGAACTCGGGGGCGTCCCGACGGAGACCATGCCGTCGGTCTGACCGACGGCGGGCCCATTCCGGCTCGGGTCGCGATTTCAGCGCACCCTCCTCAGGACTCGTCCATCGCTGCGATCGTCCGAAGGACGGCCGCGTTCGCTTCGACGTCGTGCACGCGGACCACGTCGGCACCGCGCGCGGCCGCCCTCGCCGTCACGGCGAGCGTCGGGGGCAGGCGCTCCCCGCTCGCACAGCCCACGTGGTCGAACATCGACTTGCGAGAGTGCCCGACCATCACGGGACACCCGAGCGACTGGAACTCGGCGAGTCGGTCGACCAGTTCGAACGATTCGGCGCCGTCTTTGCCGAACCCACACCCGGGGTCGACGACGATCCGATCGCGGTCGATGCCCGCCCGCTCCGCGCGCATGACCTGTTCCGAGAGGTCGCGCCGAACGTCCTCGACGACGTCGTCGTACGTCACGTTCCGGTCCGGATCGACCGGCGCTGAGAGGCTGTGCATGAGCACGAGGGACGCGTCGTGGTCGGCGACGACGAACCGCATCTCCGGGTCGCTCAGCCCGGACACGTCGTTGACGATGGACGCACCGGCCTCGAGGGCGGCGTCGGCCACCGCCGCCTTCCGGGTGTCCACCGAGAGGGGGACCGGCAGGTCCGAGAGCGCCTCGACGACCGGCACGACGCGGTCTATCTCGTCGCTGACTGGCACCGGGTCGGCACCCGGACGGGTACTCTCGCCGCCGACGTCGACGACGTCCGCTCCGGTCGCGACCAGCTGGGTGGCCCGTTCGACCGCCGCGTCCCGTTCGTCGAACTCGCCGCCGTCGTAGAAGCTGTCCGGCGTGACGTTCAGGATTCCCATCAGGGCCGTCCGCTCCGCGTCGAAGGGGTCGCTGCGAGTGTGGCCGTCGAGGGCCGCTTCGAGTTGTGCGCCCAGGTGCGCCAGTCCGAGCCCCGTGGATTCGAGCGCCGAGGCGACCGCCCTGAACTGGGAAGTCGTCCCCGTGAGCATCGTCGCGACGAGGTCACCGGGCGCCCCGGCACTCGAACGGGTGCACTCGCCGCCGACGGCGCGTAGTCGTTCTGCGACCCTGGCGGCCTGGTCGGGACGGAGCACCGTCTCGAAGACCCGCGGTGTCACCTCGTCCGCGCTACTCGCCGGGAAGCGTGCGCCAGCGAGCGTCGAGCGAGGCTGGCCCCCGCTGGCACCGTCTTTCGGGACGACGTGACGGGTCCAGCGCTCGCGCGCCTCGCTGACGACGTACAGCGACCCGGTGACGAGGACGAAGTCACGCTCGTCGGCGCTCCCGAGCGCCCGCTCGGTTGCCTCTGCAACGGACTCGACCTGCCTGACGCGATTCGCGTGGCCCTCGAAGACCGCCGCGAGTGGCTCCGTGTCGGCCGCGCGGTCGCTGTCCGGACGGGTCACGACGGCCGTCTCCACGGCCGGCAGTTCGGCGACCATCCCGTGGTGGTCCTTGTCCGCCATCGCCCCGAAGACGACGTGCAGGTCGTCGTACTCGAACCGCTCGAGCAACTCCCCGAGAGTCGCCGCGGCGCCCGGGTTGTGCGACCCGTCGAGAACCACCCGCGGGCCGGTCTCCACCGTCTCGAACCGGCCGGGCCAGTGGGCGCCGCGCAGGCCCGCAGCGATCGTTTCCGGGTCGACGTCGGCGACCTGTCGCGCGAGGGTCGCGGCGACGCCGGCGTTGGTCGCCTGGTGCTGGCCGAGCAAGGAGAGGCGCGTCTCGAGCGACCAGTCAGGCCCGGTGATCGCGACGTGGCTCTCCACGTCGGAGGCCATCCCGTTTTCGACCGCGAGGACGTCCGGCGGCGCTGGGTTCTCGGTTTCGGCGGTCGGCTGCTCGACAGTGCCCCCGTCAGCGTCTACCACCGCATCACCTGGCCCCACGTTGACGACGGCAGTTTCCTCACGGATCGCCTCGAGGGCCGGCCCAGTCGCGCCGGTGACGAGCGGGGCGTCCGCGGGGGCGACCTGGGCCTTGTCGCGTGCGATTTCCGCGACGGTGTCACCGAGCAGGTCGGTGTGCTCCAGGCTGACGCTGGTCACCGCGCTCGCGACGGGGTCGGTCGCGCTCGTCGCGTCGTAGCGACCACCGATCCCGACCTCGAGGACCGCCACGTCCACGTCCTCTGCGCCGAAGTGAGACAGCGCGAGCGCAGTGATCACCTCGAAGTGGGTCGGCTCGTCGTCATCCGCTCGCAACCGATCCAGACAGGGCTCCATCGTCTCGACGAACGCCGCGACCCGAGACTTCGGGACCGGGCGACCGTCGACGCGTATCTGGTCGCGAACGTCCCGCAGGGCCGGTGAGGTGAACACGCCGACGGCGAGTCCGTCGGCCCGCAAGACGCGCTCCAGGAGTCGCGCAGTGCTCCCTTTCCCGTTGGACCCGGCGACCTGGACGACGGCCATCTCCGACTGGGGGTCCCCCAGATGCGCGAGCATCCGTGCCGTCGTCTCGACCCCGAGTTTGGGCCGACGGCGCTGGAGCGACTGCAGTGTCTCGACGGCCTCGTGGTACTCCATAGCACACACCGCCGGCCGTCACCTGATTAACCTGTCGGCGATCGGAACCACCACAACCTGTCGGCAGGTCAGAACGACGACGCGTGATTTATTGACGCCGATACCGTTCCGTCCCGCATGACCGAGGACGCGCCCGCGAATTTGGCCGCGGCGGAGCCGACTGTCACGACGTTCGACGCGACGGTCCGGTCGGCCGAGGGGACGGAGGTCACGCTCGACCGGACGTACTTCTACCCGGAAGGCGGGGGCCAGCCAGCGGATCGAGGCACGCTCGCAGGCGTCGACGTGGTCGACGTGCACGAGCGTGACGGCGTGACCGTCCACACGCTCGCGGACTCGCTGGACGCGACGCCCGGAGACGTGGTCGAGGGGCGCCTCGACGAGTCGTTCCGGACCTACTGCATGCGCGCCCACACCGCGAGTCACGTCGTCTACGGGGCGGGCAGGAAGGTGCTGGACAGTCACGGCTACGGCGGGTTCGACATCGACGAAGACCGGATCCGCATCGACTTCGAGACCGACGGGACCGAGTCGCTGAACCCGCTCACGATCCAGCGACTGGCGAACGAGGCCGTCTGGGACGGCAGGTCGGTCGAGTGGTACGAGATGGATGTCGACGAGGCACGAGCGCGCGAGGACATCGTCTTCAATCTGGGGAACGCCGACGTCGGTGACACGGTCCGCATCGTGGAAATCGAGGACTGGGACGTCTCGGCCTGTGGCGGCACCCACGTCCGAAACACGGCGGAGGTCGGCCACATCCGCGTCGAGGAAGTCTCGAATCCGGGTGCCGACCTCGTTCGGGTCGAATACGCGGTCGGGCCCACGGCGATCCAGTCCCAGATCGACGAACGGCGGCGTGCCCGACGTGCGGCCGACGCCCTCGACACCGGCGTCGCCGACCTCCCGCGACAGGCCGAGCGACTCGCCGAGGAACTCGAATCTGTCCGAGCCGAACTCGACGACCTCCGCACACAACTCCTGGACGCGCGCCTGGCGAGTCTGGCCGCGGAGACGGCGTCAGTCGACGGGGAAGCGTGGCTGGTCGGGACGGTCGACGGCGCAGACGCGAACGCGGTCGCCGACAAAGTTCGGGACCTGGACGAGGAGACGGCCGACGTCGTCGTTCTGGCGGGTTCCGACGGCTCGACGTTTCTTGTCGTCGGCGCGCCCGGGGACGCCGACGCGACGGACGCGACGGCCGTCGTCGACGACGTGACCGCGGAGTTCGGCGGCGGTGGTGGTGGCCAGCCAGTGCTCGCACAGGGCGGTGGGATCGACGCGGCCCCCGAGACGGTGGTCGAGTACGTGCATCCGGACCGCGACTGACTCCGCGCGCCCCTGCGGAGTCGCCTACGCGTTCTGACACGACGAGGGAACGGACCGGGCGAGTGCTGTCCAAAACACGTCTTCTTTCGGAAGTATAAGATACGCTAACACTCTTGGCGCGGTGGTGGGTAGGTCTGTGTGACATGGCATCACAAGATGAGTCTCACGAGCCGATCCCGACGGACTACGACATCGCTCAATCGACGGAGATGGAGCCCATCTGGGAACTCGTCGAGCCCTGGGGGCTCGGACTCGACGACCTCCAGTACTTCGGGGAGTACACGGCGAAGGTCAAACACCACGCGGTCGACCGCCTCCGCGAGGAGGCCGAGAATCGTGAGGGAAATCTCGTCCTGGTAACGGGGATGACGCCGACGCCCAAGGGCGAGGGGAAGACGGTCACCACCGTCGGCCTGGGCCAGACGCTGAACCACATCGGCGAGGAGACGATGATCGCGATCCGCGAACCGTCGCTCGGCCCGGTCTTCGGCGTCAAGGGTGGCGCGGCCGGCGGTGGCCGGTCGCAGGTACTCCCGATGGAGGACATCAACCTCCACTTCACCGGCGACCTCCACGCGCTCACGTCGGCGCACAACCTCATCGCGGCGATGCTGGACGCGAAGATTTCACAGGGCGACGACCTCGACATCGACGTCACAAACGTCGCCTGGCCCCGCGCCATCGACATGAACGACCGGGCGCTTCGGGAAACCGTCATCGGCCTCGGGGGCGAGTCCGGCGGCACCCCGCGGGAGAACAGTTTCCTCCTCACCGCGGCCTCGGAGTTGATGGCCGTGCTCTGTCTCGCCAGCGACCTGGGCGACCTCAAGGAGCGGATCAGCCGGATCATCGTCGCCTACGACGAGGACGGCCACGCGATAACCGTCGACGACATCGAAGCGACCGGACCAGCGACGATGTTGCTCCGGGACGCGATGAAACCGAACGTCGTCCAGACCATCGAGGGGACGCCCGCGTTCGTCCACGGCGGCCCGTTCGCCAACATCGCCCACGGGACCAACTCGCTGATCGCGGACAAGGCCGCCTTCGGGATGGGCGATTACCTCGTGACAGAGGCAGGCTTTGGCTCCGACCTCGGCGCGGAGAAATTCATGAACGTCGTCTGTCGGATGGGGGAGATGACGCCCAACGCGGTCGTCCTGGTCTCCTCGATTCGCGCCCTCAAGTACCACGGACTCGACCAGTGGCCGGTCGACTACGACGAGATAGACGCGGCCGGCGTCGAGGCCGTCGAGGCGGGGTTCGAGAACCTCGACAAACACGTTCGCAATCTCCAGCAGTTCGGCGTCCCGGTGGTCGTCGCGGTGAATCGCTTCCCCGACGACGGTGACGACGAGGTCCAGGCTGTCATCGACCACTGTCGGGACGACCTCGAGGTCAGAGTGGCCGAATCGACGGTCTTCGCCAACGGGAGCGAGGGCGGCGTCGACCTCGCCGAGAGCGTCGTCGACGCCGTCGACGAGAGCGAGGAATCCGAGTTCGAGATGCTCTACGACGACGAGGACTCGATCACGGACAAAATCGAAACCGTCGCGACGGAAATCTACGGCGCCGACGACGTCAAGTACACCGGCGGTGCCCTGGACGACATCGAGCACATGCGCGAACTGGGCTTCGACGACTACCCGGTCGTCATGTCGAAGACCTTCCACTCGCTGAGCGACGAGGCCAGCCGAAAGGGCGCGCCGGAGGGCTGGGAACTCGAGATCAGCGAGATATACCCCTCGGCAGGGGCTGGCTTCCTGGTCGCGCTCACGGCCGACGCCCTGACGATGCCGGGACTCCCCGCCAGGCCAGCCGCCGCCGACATGGACATCGACGAGGACGGCAACATCTCGGGGCTGTTCTGAGCGCCAGCGAGACTACCTCGGTCGATACCAGCAGCGGCACCTCGACGACCGTTCGCAGTCACGCGGCGTGCCCGGGGAGGTCACCCCGGCGCGGGAGTCACGGATCCGGGCGTCGATGGTGGCGTCTGACCGCCTCGCGGAACTGCTCGCGGTCCGCATCGGAGACCACGCCGACTCGCTCGCTGGTCGTCGTCGCCGTCGCTGTCTCGACGCCACGCATCGCCTCGCAGAGGTGGGTCGCAGTCACCTCGACGGCGACGCCCTGGGCATCGAGTTCGTCGGCCAGTCCGGTTGCGATAGCACTCGTGAGTTCCTCCTGTGTGGTCAGCCGGCGCGACTGCCAGCGGACGTATCGCACGAGTTTCGAGAGGCCGACCATCTCCTCGTCGGGACGGTAGGCGACGTGCGCGACGCCGTGAAAGGGGAGCAGGTGGTGTTCACAGAGGCTATAGAGCGGAATCCCGGTTTTGACGATCAGGTTCTCTGTCTCCGCCGTGAACGTGCGAAGCAGGGGCCGTGACTCGGCCCGCATTCCCTCGGTCAGCGTCTCGAATAGCTCCGGGATGCGCCGGTCCCAGGTGTCGTAGAGGGCCGCTTCGTTCGGATTTCGACCCGTCGCTTCGAGCAGGAGTCGCGCGCCGCGGCGCGCTTTCTCGGCGTCGAAGCGGGTGCTCGGGTCCGTCTCAGCAACGCTCTCGGCCGAATAGTCCGTCGGCTGGTCCGGGGAATCCATTGCCGGTACCAGGGGTATCACGGCAATAAACCCCCTGACGCCCCGTCGCTGTCTGTCGATTGTCCCCGGACGAATCCGGGACGGGTCACGTACGGGGCTTCCCACGAACGCTCTGAAATGTGATAGGAGGTGTTTGGGCGAGGGATCCGACCGCGGGAGTCGGAGATGGGTCGGACAGTGGAAGAGGGGGCCGGACAGCGGAAGAGGTGGTCGGACAGCGGAAGAGGCGGTCCCGACGCATCACGGGCCCGGCGCATCCGCCGAGACGTCCTCCCCGAGGACCCAGAGCGCCCGGTAGCAGTCCCAGAGCGACTCGTTGTGGCGGTCTGCGACGGCCCGGAACCGGTCGAGGTACCGCTCGTACTCGGCCACGGTCGGTGGGTCGGGGTACGCGGTGTCGATGGCTCCGGCACGCTGGAGGACGGTCCAGAGGCGCTCGTCGACGACGACGTACCGCTTCGGGTCGATGAACTGCAAAAACGCGGCGGCGACCGGGACGTCGACGCCAGCGAGGTCGGTCAGGTGTGCCATCCGGTCGGCCGTCTCCTCGGCCGCCACGGCGCCGCTGATGGCCGCCTGGACGGCCTCGAACGAGTTCTCGTCGTACGCGGCCTCCCGGTCTCGTCGCCGCCCGTCCGGGTACGCGCCGAGAAATCGCCGGTAGTACCACTGGACGACCCATTCGGCGTCGCGCCACCCGTACCCGCCGCGCTCGAAGGTCTCCGGGAGCATCTCGATGTGCTCGGACTCGACCGCCGACAAGGGCTGGACCTCGGGATAGTCGGTTCGCTTTGCCGCGAGCAGTTCGGCGGTGAGATTCATACGAACCGCTTCGGCGGGCCGTGGCCTCAACGTTTCCCCAGCGTCACACCATGTGGACAGCAGGGCCGGGACCTGTCAGAATCGATGGCTCGGAGCGTCGAAACCGGGCCCACTATGTGGGGTGTTGGAAAGGTTCATGGCCGTGGCTGTGGTCTGTTGAAAACATGATGGCCTACCACCGGGCGGGTGACTGGAATGTCGAGTGACGGCGAGGAACCGGTCAAAACGATCTGTCCGTACTGCGGGGTCGGCTGTGGCATCCAGGTCAAGCCTGGCGAGGAGCGCGGCGACATGCAGTTCATGCCCTGGGGCGACGCACCGGTCAACGAGGGGCGCATCTGCATCAAAGGCGGCGCGGCCACGGAGGTCATCGACCACGAAGACCGCCTGACGCAGCCGCTCATGAAAGAAGACGGGGAGTTCCGCGAGGCCTCCTGGGAGGAAGCCCTGAGCTACATCGTCGACGAGATGGAGCGCATCCGCGAGGACTACGAACCGGACGCGATGGGCTTTTTCGGCTCCTCGAAGACGATGAACGAGGAGAACTACCTCCTCCAGAAACTGGCTCGTCGCTACGGGACGAATCAGGTCGACAACTGTACGCGGATGTGCCACGCCTCGACCGTCTGGGCGCTCCGGACGAGTCTCGGTGCGGGCGCGATGACCAACAGCATGAAAGACCTCCGCGAGGAGGCGGACCTCCTGTGGATCCAGGGGGCCAATCCCGGCGAGCAACATCCCATCGCGAACAGCCAGTACTTCCGGCAGGCGGTGCTCGACGGGGCGACGGTCATCCAGGTGGACCCCCACGCCAACAAGACGACCAAGTCCTTCAAGATCGACGACACCGAGCGCCACCAGCACCTCCAGCTAGAGCCAGGGACCGACATCCCGCTGCTCAACGTGGTCCTCAAGACGATTCTCGACCATCACGAGGACCACCCCGAGGACGGCTGGGTCGACGAGGAGTTCGTCGCTGAACGAACCGAGGGGTTCGACCATCTCACAGAGACCCTCGAAGACTTCGACAAGGCCGAGGCCGCCGAGCAGTGTGGCGTCCCGCTGGAAGACATCGAGACGGCCGCCAGGAAGTACGCCGAGGCGGACAACGCCGCTATCTTCACCGGCATGGGCATGTCCCAGCACACCTGCGGCGTCGACAACGTCCAGAACGAGATCAACCTGGCGCTCGTGACCGGGAATCTGGGCCGCCCAGGCACCGGTGTGAACCCGCTCCGCGGGCAGAACAACGTCCAGGGGACGTGTGACGTCGGTGCGATGCCGAACGTGCTGCCGGGCTACCAGCTGGTCGACGACGACGAGGCACGAAAATCTGTCGAGGACGTCTGGGGCTTCGAGATTCCGAGCGAACCCGGGCTGACGAACGTCGAAATCTCGCACGCGGCCGGCGACTCGGTCCACGGGCTGTACATCATGGGCGAGAATCCCGTGATGAGCGAGCCAGACGGGAATCGCGTGGAGGAGCGCATCCAGGACCTGGAGTTCCTCTGCGTCCAGGACATCTTCATGACCGAGACGGCACAGCACGCCGACGTCATCCTGCCGGCGACGACGTGGGCCGAACGCGGCGGGACGGTCACCAACACGGACCGGCGCGTCCAGCGGATGCGCGGCGTCCACAAAGTCCACGAGAACACCCGCCACGACTTCGAAATTCTCGGTGAGGTCGGCACCCGCCTCTTCGGTGAGGGCTTCGAGTTCGAAGACCCCGAGGAAATCTTCGAGGAACTCCGGCAGGTCTGTCCGGACTACCACGGGATCACCTACGACGCGCTCGGCGAGGAAGGGATCCACTGGCCGTGCAAGGAACCCGGCGACGAGGGCGACTCGTTCCTCTACGAAGACGGCTTCACCACCGACAGCGGCCTCGGTCAGATCGAGGGCGTCCGCCACCAGCCACCGAAGGAGGTACCCGACGAGGAGTACCCGCTCATCCTCACCACCGGTCGGCTGGAGGAACACTACAACACCGGGACGATGAGCCGACGGTCGCCGACGCTGAATCGCCAGACCCCGGAGAACTTCGTCGACGTCCATCCCACCGACGCCGAGCGCTACGGTATCGAAGACGGGGAGACGATCACGCTCAAATCCCGCCGGGGTGCCATCGACGTCACGGCACAGGTCACCGACGACATCAAGGAGGGGTCGGTCTGGACGACGCCGCACTTCGCGGCCGCTTCGGCGAACCGACTCACGAACGACGTCCTCGACGAGCGGGCGAAGATTCCGGAGTACAAGGCCGCGGCCGCCGACATCGAAGTCGCCGTCGAACCGGCCGACGCGGCGGGCGCCGACGACTGAGCGGGTCAGATTTCTGCGGGCCACTGTCGGGTCTGCGAGACAGGAGGCGAGCGCTCCTGTGCGCCTGGCTCTCGGCGGTGTTCGGTTCATGGGCGTCCCGGTCGGTCGACGGTGTTCGGTTCATGGGCGTCCCCGTCGGTCGACGACACATCACCCCGGACGCTCGACAGGTTGGGGAACGAGTCACCGGCATCCCTCGCGACCGGCCCGTGGCCGGATGGCCGCAGGAGGACCCATGCGAGGGGTTTCGCGGAGCGGTGGACCGAAACCACGTGAGTGGCTGGCTCGAACAGGGGTCCGGGGACGCGGCGAAAGGTCGTCAAATTCGGGCGGTAGGCCGTTTCAGGGCACGATTTTTATATCTCGTTCGTGAACGTCGAGACGTGGCAGACCCCTCAGACGGCCCAGCGGAGCGTGCCCTCGAGGAGATGTTCTACCCCGACGAGCAGATCCCACTCGTCGACTGGGAACGATTTTCCGGGGCCCAACCAACGGTCGTCCTGACGGGGGCGATTACGGTCGTCGCGTTCGTGACGGGACTGTCGAACCTCAGTCAGGCTACCGTCTCGCTGAACGGGCCCATGGCGACGTTCTTGCCGAGTGCGGAGTCGTTCGCCCGGTTCGCAGGCGTCCTGTTTGCCTTCCTGCTGGGGCCGGTGACGGTCGGGCTCAGGCGGCGAAAGCGTATCGCGTGGCAGACTGCGCTCACGATCCTGCCGGCGCTGGCCCTGCTCCCGCTAACGACGTTGCAACCGACGGACGTACCGCTGTTGCTGATCGTCGTCGTCACCGTTCCGTTACTCGTCCGGAACCGGGACGATTTCGACCGGTCGGTCGACCTCTCGCCGCTCCAGATCGCCTCGCTCTCGACCATCGTGGGCGTCGTGGTCTACGGGACGATGGGTGCCTACGGGCTTCGCACCCAGTTCGAGGCGATCGACGGCTGGGGCGACGCCGTGTACTACGTCATCGTGACTATCGCGACGGTCGGCTACGGCGACATCACGCCGACGACGGCAGAGGCCAAGTGGTTCTCCCTCTCGGTCATCCTCTTTGGCACCGGTGCGTTCACCATCGCGGTGGGCGCGCTCGTCGGCCCGGCCATCGAATCGCGGATGGCCTCGGCATTCGGAAACATGACTGCATCCGAACTCACACTCCTCGAGGACCACGTCGTCGTCCTCGGGTACGGCGAACTCACGGAACCGCTTCTCGACAGTCTCCCAGACGACACCGACGTCGTCGTCGTGACGCCCGACCAGGAGGTCGCGTCGGCGCTCACCGCCGCGGAGGTCAACGTCCTCACCGGCGACCCGACAGACGAAGCAGTACTCCGCGACGCGCAGGTCGCGAACGCTCGCGGCGTCGTGGCCGGGAGTCACGACGACGCGCGAGACGTGCTCGCCATCATGGCCGCGACGAACGTGAACCCGGAGGTTCGCGTCGTCGCCGCGGCCAACGAGACGAAACACGTCGACAAGCTCGCCGACGCGGGCGCCGACCGGGTCATCAATCCGCCGACTATCGGCGGGCGCCTCCTCAGCGAGTCCGTCCTCGACGAGGAGTCCGAGGCGCCCCTCTCGGGCGTCTTCGGAGCGGACGAATCCGAGACGAGATGATCCACGAGTCACTGACAACCGATCCCCAGAACCGGCACTGAACCGACCGACGACACACACTCACACGGAGAGAACGATGGGCACGACAGCGCAAACGGGTGCGGAGCGACTCTTCGCCAAGGTCTTGCTGCCGCTCTGTGCGGCATCGGGAGCCGTGGTGCTCTCTGGGTTCTTCTTTCCCGATATCGTCGGCACGGCGGTCCCGGGCGTGACGTGGCTGGCCGTCTCGCTGCTGTTTTTCATCTCCGGACTCGGGTACGTCGCCGTCCTTCCCTATTCCTCGGATCCGGAGGACGAGACCGGTGAACCGGTGTTGCTCGCCGTCCGACGGATGCGAATCGTCGACACGCTCAGGGAGTTCGCCGCTCGACAGGAACTGTTCGCGCTGCTCGTCCCGGTCGTCGTGTTCGCGTCCTTTTTCGTCGTGCAGTCGATTTCACCCGCCGAGACGGCCACGACCGTCGAGCGCGTCACGCAGACGGTCACGCACGCCGGCGGCCCGGTGTTCCTCGGCGTGATGCTCCTGGCAGTCTCCTACTGCCTGTTCCTGCTACTCGGGCCGTGGGGTGACGTCGTCCTCGGCGACCCTGAGCAGGAGCCGAGTTACACGTATCCGACGTACTTCACGCTCGTCTTCACGGCCGGCATCGCCGCCGGCGTCGTCTTCTGGGGGCCAGCGGAGTCGCTCTTTCACTACCAGACGCCGCCACCGTACTTCGACGCGGCGCCGCAGTCGGCCGATGCGGTCGGTGGCGCGCTCACCTACAGTCTCTTCCACTGGGGTATCTCGGCCTGGAGCGCCTACACCGTCATCGGCGTCCCCATCGCCTACTTCGTCTTCAATCGCGGTGCGCCTCTTCGGGTTTCGACGATTCTGGCGCCGTTTCTCGGCGTCTCGGGGCTGGACTCGCCGTGGAGCAAACTCGTCGATACGCTGGCGGTGTTCGCCACCATCGGCGGCATCGCCACCTCCGTCGCGCTGGTGAGCGAACAGTTCCTCACCGGTATCGCCTTCCAGTGGGGCGTCTCGGCCAACGGCCTCGGGACGGTGGTGTTCGTCAGCGGGCTGATACTCATCGTCGTCCTGTCTGCGGTGACCGGCGTCCACCGGGGGATCCGCCGCATCGCAGGGTTGAACGTGCTACTGTTCGTCCTCTTTGGCCTCTTGCTGTTCGCGGTCGGCCCGCGGTCGGTGGTGCTCGACCAGGGGACAAGTGCGCTCGGACGGTACGCCCTCAACTTCGTCCCCATGAGCCTCTACGCAGGCGGCGACTGGGTCGCCAACTGGACGGTCTGGAACTGGGCGTGGTGGTTCTCCTGGGCGCCGTTCGCTGGCCTGTTCATCGCAGCCCTCTCGCGAGGCCGCCGCGTGCGAACTGTCGTGTTCACGGGCGTCGTCGCCACCTCCGCCGCGACGATGGTCTGGTTCCTGCTCTTCGGCGCCACGTCGCTGCACCTCCAGACCACGGGCCAGGCGGACGTCCTCGGTGCCATCGCCGAGCGAGGCGGGTCGGAGGCGGTCGCCGGGTTCTCGGTGTTCGCTGCGCTTCCACTGGGGCAACTGCTCGCGTTCCTCTTTCTGGGGCTCATCCTCGTGTTCATGACCACCTCCGCCGACACGTCCACGCTCGTGGTCTCCATCCTCGCGACCCAGCGGGGGTTCGCACCCACGACCGGGACCATCGCCTTCTGGGGCACGGTCCAGGGAGCGGTCGCCGTGTCGGTGGTGCTCCTTGGCGGCGGCGAGACGCTCCAGGCGCTGGCCGTCCTGACCGGTGGCCCGTTCGCGCTCCTCTCGCTGGTCGCCCTCGCTGGGTTCTCGCTCACCCTCTACCGCCGCGAGCGTGGCGAGGGGCACACCTCGCTCGTTCGGCGGGTGACCGACAGACTCCCGACGGTCCAGCAACATCACGACCTGGACCCGCCAGAGGAAGACTGAGTCGTCGGCCTGTTCCCTCGGTGGCCGACGCCCGGGCGGTCGGCAAGCCCGGTCAGACCGTTAGACCCCGGCGACAGTCTGACAGAAGTTCCGGATCATCCCTTTGCCGGCGTCGGTGAGGATGCTCTCTGGGTGGAACTGCACGCCGATGTGTGGCCGCTCGACGTGGCGAACGCCCATGACGACGTCCCGTTCGTCGTCCGTGTGGGCCGTCTCGATCAACTCGGCCGGCAGATCCGTCCGTTCGACGGCCAGCGAGTGGTAGCGGCCGACCTCGAAGGGGTCGTCGATGCCCTCGTAGAGGCCAGCGCCGTCGTGCCTGACCGACGAGGGCTTCCCGTGGACCACCTCCGGGGCGTGGCCGACCGTCGCGCCGTTGGCCGCACAGAGCGCCTGGTGTCCCAGGCAGACGCCCAGCGCGGGATAGGTCGTCTCGGCGAAGACGTCGATGGAGACGCCGGCCGATTCGGGCGTTCCCGGGCCTGGAGAGACGATGATGCCGTCGGGATCCAGGTCTCTGATGCCCGCCACGTCGATGGCGTCGTTGCGGCGAACGACGACCGCCTCACTTTCACCGCCGTCCTGGGGCCGCGTCGCCGGGGCCGATGACGTGCTGACCTCGCCGAGGTCCTGCGATTGTGTCGCCGGGCCCGGTGACGTGACGACGTCACCGACGTACTGGACGAGGTTGTACGCGAAGGAGTCGTAGTTGTCGACGATGAGGATCATCGGACGCCCCCGGTCGTGCCGGATCCGGTCCCACCAGTGGTGTCAGCCTCGACGGCGAGTGAGGCCTGGTCACCTAGCGCCTCGTCGACCGCGGTCACGAGCGCGCGGGCCTTGTCGAGCGTTTCCTGGTACTCCCGCTCGGGCACCGAATCGTGGACCACGCCGCCGCCGACGCGCAAGCGGTACTGGCCGTCGGCGCGGACGAGCGTCCGGATGGTCATGTTGAGCGTCGCCCGCCCGTCGAAGCCGAAGACGCCGATGCTTCCGGTGTAGGGGCCTCGGCGCGTCCTCTCCAACTCGTCGATTATCTCCATCGTTCGGGGCTTGGGCGCACCGGTGACGGTGCCGCCGGGGAACACTGCGGCGACGGCGTCGGCGATGCTCACCCCCGCGCGTCGCTGGCCTTCGACGAGCGAGACGAGGTGCATCACCTCGGAGTACCGGTCGACCCGGCGGTACTCGCTCACCTCGACGGTGCCGTACTCGCTGACCTTCCCGAGGTCGTTGCGTTCGAGGTCGACGAGCATCGCGTGCTCGGCCCGCTCTTTCTCGTCGGTCAGGAGTTCCCGTTCGAGTTCGGCGTCCGCTGCGGGCGTCTCAGCCCGCGGTCGCGTCCCCGCGATGGGTTCGGTGACGAGGCGGTCGCCGTCGACGTCGAGCAGGAGTTCCGGACTGGCGCTCACGAGGTCGACGCCCGGGAATTCGAGCAGTCCCGAGTACGGTGCCGGATTCACGCGACGCACGGCCGCGAACGTCTCGACGGGGTGGACGACGGCGGGGGCTTCCAGCCTGTGGGGGATGTTCGTCTGGAACGTCTCGCCGTCGCGGACGTACGCTTTGACGGCCTCGACGCGCTCGCAGTAGCGCTCCTGCCCGCAGTTGCTCTCGAAGGTCGCCTGGCCGGACGCGGCCGGGGGTGACGAAACGGCGGGGTCGCCGTACAGCGCCGCCTCGGCGAGGTCGGTCGCCTTGCGGACGCCCTCCTCGTAGGCCGCCTCGGGCGACCCGTCGACGACCGGGCAGGCGGTAACGTGCAGCAGGCACTCGCCGGCGTCGTCCCCTTCCGCGTCACTCACCACGTCCCGCGTGGCGTCAGCCGTCGCCGTGCTGGGGTCGTTCCCTCGCGGTTCCTCCCAGGCGGCGACGCAGTCGAACACGCCGAGCTGGAGCCGTGGCAGGCCATCAGCA
>ENA-ORCR01000400-ORCR01000400.1-marine-metagenome-genome-assembly--contig:-NODE-400-length-26568-cov-3.930316_pt1 | contig 26568 bp, 23 predicted proteins | sample MGYA00237782_ERZ508514 | MGnify/ENA primary metagenome ERZ508514 (study PRJEB26185, sample SAMN06268960) | marine metagenome | isolation source: Eden Landing Ponds, San Francisco, CA, USA | place...
CAGAAGGAGGTCGTCAGCAGCCCGGTCGCACTCAAGAAGACCATCGAGAAGCGACTCTACGACCAGTCGGAGCTCACGCACGCAGACGAACTGGAGTCGATCTTAGATCTGATCGATGAGATCGATACCGTGACCAAACAGGAACGGCTCTTGGATATCGTCGAAGAAGCCCGCGACAACGTTGAGATGGGGAGAGTCATCGTCTTCACTCAGTTCCGAGCAACCCAACAGCAGATCCTCGACAGACTCGCCTCGGAGGGATACACAGTACACGCATTCCACGGCGGGCACTCAAGCAGCGAGAAGGAGCAAATTGTCGAAGACTTCGAAGAAGAGGGAGGAATCCTCGTCTCAACCGACGCTATGAGTGAAGGCCGTAACCTACAGTTTTGCAATATATTAGTCAATTTAGACTTGCCGTGGAATCCGATGCGTGTTGAACAACGTATCGGACGCGTACACCGGATCGGCCAGAAGCGAGACGTATTCATCTTCAACATAGCGTTGAAAGATACAGTCGAAGAGTACGTACTGGAACGGTTGTACCACAAGATCGATCTCTTCCAGCAGAGCGTCGGAGAACTGAGTTCAATCTTGAGCCGCTTGGAAGAGTCGGGAACAAGCTTCGAAGACGAGATCTTCGAACGGTTGGTGGCCGCTGATTCCGAAGTCGATCTTGAGAACGACTTCGATGCGATGGCAGTTGACCTCCAGGAACAGCGCGAACTCGCCGACAAACTTGAGGAGTTCAATAGCGGTGTGTTCGAAGGATTCGATCTGGGGGAGAGCGATGACTGACGCTTCGATTTCTGTCACGCAATCTGTGGTAGAGCAGTTCACAGAACGGTATCTCCGATCTATCGGCTGTTCCATCGAGCGAAGTGACGATCGCTGGCTGGTGTCGGTACCCGATGACACAGACACCGAGATTACCCACGGGAGACACACACTCATCCGGGGGGAGGGTACTCCAGACGATGACGATGATAGAACGAAACGGCTGCATCCAGAGAGTGCGTTCTTTCAACAGCTACTCCGTGAGGCGGGTGAACGATCGCCGTCTGGCAAGCTGTCGATAGAGAGTGAATCTGACATCGAGAGTCCGGAGTGGATCCAAAACGGCGCTGTCGAGGTACAGAGCGCACAGTTCACTCCGTACTACGACCGCACAGCCATCGTGGTTCTCTTTCGTGTCGGTATCGAGACCGTCAGTGAATACCAGCAAGAGCTTCTCCGCGCCATCGCTGTAGACGCGCGGTCAGAGGAGAGCCTTCCAAAGCTGGCGGAGACATTCCTCGACACCACCACAGTAGAGACCGAGACGGCCTCTGATGGCGCTGTACAGCTGACCAAGACAGATGTGCGACCTCTCCTCGAAACAGCTCGGGAACTGTTGCTGGAAAGCGTACAGGGGCAGCTCGACGACATTCATCGAGAAGCCTCGCGTGCGGCAGATTCAGAAGTTGAAGAGTACCGTCAGATGCAACAACAGCGTATCCAGGAGCTACAGGAAGAACACTCGAACCTGTCGTCGAAGATCAACGATCTGAGTGAGAAGATCAACACAGGAGACGAGGATTCACGCGTCCGGGCGTTGCGAGAACGGAAAAAACTCAAATCGGAGTACGAGGAACTCGACGAGACGCTCAGCGAATTACAGGAGCGCCGTGACAGTGGATTCCCCAATCGACAACGAGAAATCCGAGAGCGGCACTCACTCGACGTGCAGGTCACACCGCTTACTCTGACGGAAGTTGAGTACGAGCGAGGCGAGATCGATTTCGAACTTATCGACGGTAGCATACATCAAACCGTTACTCTCGGATACGGGAGTGGGATCGGTGTAGTCGATACTGTTCGATGTTCGTCGTGTGAACGCGAACTCACCGAACGCAACCCGCTTCAAACGATTTCAGATGGACTCAAATGCCAGAGTTGTACCAAAGAGCGGTGATACGGCGACCCCTCGATAGTTCAATAGAGCAAAGCCCCGGAGCGAATAGAGCCAGTACACTGATTAGTCAAGGAAGCCGCCGAACGAGTTGGATATCTGGAACTGAAGGCAACGTCAGGGCTACCGAAGTGAGAATTTGCTGAAAAGATTCGAAACCTCGGTGAAGTGGCGCTGTTAGTCTTGGAGGGTGGCAACTGTTCGGCCCGTTTCCTCGGCCTCTTCGCTGCGCGACATATTGTACGTCGCGAGCGCTTCTTCAACCGCCTCATCAAGACTCATTGGTCGACCTAATTTTGACTCTTCTACCGTATAAACGCATGCATGGCACCAGACAAGTAACAAGCAGCCTCAGTTCATCTCGGTCGGTGCTGAGTGCGCGGATGTTCTTCTCTGCTCTGAGGAATCCGTTGCCGCCGAACAACTTGGCTCCGAACGAATTCCGGTTATGTCCAAGGAGATATCTGGATCTGCGGTATGACTACTCGAGAACGCTGGCTTCTGAACGCTGTTCTTGACTAATCAGCGCGACTAGGTCCGCTTTCGAGAGTGGGTCAATATCAACACGGACCCCTTGTGCAGTATAGAAGATCCCTGCGGTCACTTCTCGACCAGAGAACCATTCATTTAGCACGTGATAGTACACGCTGAGTTGCTTCCGATACTCATCCTCGGCGTGTCGCCCGAGGTCGGTTTTGAAGTCGATAATCTCGACGGTATCGGGACGAAGGTGAACGAGGTCGACGATTCCTGAGATGGTGACCTGCTCTCCGTCGACAGCGAGTGGCAGATACGCATCCTCCTCAACTCGCAGCTCACCATCGAGCGAGTCTATGAACGACTTGATGTGACGCTCGTCGTCGTTCGAGGGTTCGACATCCCCCTCCAGTACGTACCGCTCAGCGAATTCGTGGGTCTGCGTTCCGAACGCGGTCCCTCTTCCGTCGTCGACGTCCTCGAACACATCGTCGCGCATGAGCGTGTGCGGCGAGTGTCCGACCGGGCCGTCCGGCGTCGGCACGGAAATCTGCAAGTGTGCCTGCGTCGTCTCGTCGATGTCGTCTTCCTGAATGTCGGGCTCCAGTTCCTCGATGTCGACCGGGAGCTCTTCAATGAACGTGTTCGGGCTCTCGGCTGCAGCGAACACGAGATGGCTCTCAGCCCGCGTCATCGCGACGTAGAGCAAGCGTCGCTCTTCGTCGTATCCACGCGGCAGACACTTCCGGAGGACGTCAGTCCGCCAGTTGTCGTGAATATGTGGATACCCGTGATCATCGGCGTAGAGCTTTCGCTGGCGTAGTCCAATCGGATCGTCGAACGCGATCGCGTTACTGTTCCCGCCTGACGGTGGGAAGCAATGGGAGTTCATGTTCGCGAGCACGACAATAGGGTGCTCGAGTCCCTTGGCCGCATGGATGGTCTGGACCGTCACCGAATTCATCCCAGCGCTCGCGTGGACCTCGTGGGTGCTTCCGTCCTCGATGCCGCGTTCGATGAATCGGATGAGGTCACCTCGTGTCAATGTCGTCGCGCTGTGGACGGACTGAATCGTCGTCAGCAGCACGTCGGCGTAGGCCCCGTCGTAGTCGTACTGGGAGAATACACGCTGGGCAACCCCACCGACCGTCTCCAGGGCCGCAAGCTTCGACTTGAACGCCTGCATGTTGGTGGGGTACTCCTCGCTATCGAGGACGTGTTTGACCTCGTCGAGCGTGTAGCCAGCTTCTTCAAGCACGACTGCCCATCCCCGCTCCGCGTCGGATTCGAGAATTCGCAGCCACGCCAGGAGAAGCTTCGCCGGGTCAGACCGGAACAACTCGATGCCACCTTCGTACGCCATCGGTAATCCATACGCCTCAGCGACAGAGAGGAGTTCTCGGCCGAAGTCACGAGTCCGGGTGAGGACGGCGATATCACCGTACTCTGGCAGACGAAGTTCCCCATCCTCCTCGACCTGATACGTATCGTTCCCGACGATCTCCTGAATCTTGGTCAGAACGGCTTCGTGTTCGTCTTCGTGTTGAATCGACTCTATCTGAGAGTTCTCGTGCGAGGCGTTCGAGGAGAGTGACACAATTCTATCTCGCACGGCCGTCTCGTCGACATCGTCTGTGCTCGCCGCAGGCGTCACTAGGCTGTGCTCGGAGAAGTCGAGGATGGCCTGCGTCGAGCGGTAGTTCTCGACCAGTTCGATATCGATGATCGGGCGGGTCGCCCACGATACTCGCTCATGATCCTCGTTGAGTTCGTCGACGAACCGATCCAGCCGGGATTCGAACTCAGTAATGTTCTCGACGGCGGCGTACTGGAACGAGTAGATGCTCTGTTTCCAGTCACCGACGACACAGACGTTGTTCGTGTTCGCGAGCAGGAGTGCGAGTTTGAACTGGATCTCGCTGGAGTCCTGGAACTCGTCGATCATCACGTACTCGAACGCGACATCGTCGCGGAGTCGGTGGTCGTCACAGAGCAGGACGAACGCGAACAGCTGCAGGAAGCTGAAGTTGAGGTAGTTCCGACTGAGTGCGAATTCAAGATACTCGTGGTAGACGTCGTGAACGAAGTTCTTGAGGCCCTCTCGCTGTTCGTCAAACACCAGCTGTGCGACGCCATCAGGAACCTGCTTCTCACCCCATCCGCCACGGATCTCGTCTTCCTCGGGCGCGTCTGGGAGGTAGCATTTGTCGTTGCCGTAGCCGCCGAGTTTCGAGCGTAGCTTGGACTGCTTGTTCCCGTCGTTCCGGGGCTGGTTCAGCTCGTCGAAGATCTCGCGGAACGTCTCGAAATCACCGTCCAGATGCCGCTCGCCGTTCCGGTACCAGCCATCGGCCGTCGGGAAGACACCTTTCGCCGCAAGCTGATTGATTAACCCGAGGAGTTCGACTGGTTCCTCGACGGCGCGGAAGAAGTCGTCGTACTCGGGGTGGTCGTCGCTGAACCGACGGATAAACTCGCGGAACTGCACCTTCTCGACGTTCTCGTCTTCGAGGACACGCGTAGACCCCGTAATCCGGTCGTCGATACCGAGGAGCGTCGGTGCCTCGAAGCCGTGTTCCATGAGGATGTCGTGACAGAGGCTGTGGAACGTCTGGATCGGTGCGTCCGAGAGTTCACGCATCCCGTAGTCACAGTGGGCGACGATTCGGTCCTTCATCTCCGTCGCCGCGTTGTTGGTGAACGTCACGAGGAGGACGTCCTCAGGCTCGACGTCGTCTTGGTCGACGATTTCGGCGTAGCGACGGGTGACGGTGAACGTCTTTCCAGTCCCTGCGCCGGCGTCGACGACGTGGATGCCCTGTTTGCTGTCGATGAGGTCTTGCTGTTGGTCGTTTGGTGCAGTCATCGCGACTCACCTTCCAGGATGCAATCTCGGTTGTCCACGTACCGATAGTTTGGATCGCCACCGAGTCCCTGAACCGGAAAGCGCTCATCACCGGCACGACGGTCGTTCAACTCCGATAGGCGATCTTGGACGAACTGCTCGAATGCATCCACATCGCCGGTGAAATAGTTCTGGTTGCGAATACGGAGCAAGTGTCTCAGGGCCTGCTTGCAGCCGTTTTTCACGTACTTGTAGTCCCCGACATCAGCGATCAGTCGTTCTGTGAGCGCGTCGCCGAATTCCGATTCGATGAGTTCGTCGCTGTCGCTGGTGTCCGGGAACTCGTACGCATCCAACACGGCCCGATAGATTTCGTACGTCGACTTCGAGAAGGTCTTGTTACAGTCGTTCGCGGCGTCTTCCTGCAGTTCGGTGAAGACAGCTTGGCTCGCGATGTATTCCTCGAAGGTGACTGGATAGTAGGTCACCGTAGTGAGGCAGTCTTCGAGAGAACCATCCCCAGTCACCACATCGTCAAGCGTTTCGAGGAAGTGGAAGAACGTGAATCGCAGTTCCTCATCCGGGCGCTCAGTCCGCTGGTGAGCGAGATACAGCAACGCCTGGAAGTTTGGTTTGTCGCTCGGTGGATCAAGCGCCGAATGCTTTACAATTGAGTATGCTGACTTCTTTGTGCCACTCTTGTAGTCGAGGAGTCGGGTCGGGCTGTGAACGAGGTCGATCTTACCCTTCAACCCGAGATCAGTGTTCTCGAACCAGCGTTCGGTGTGCGACGCATCGATGGGGCGGTCGTAATACTCGGCGAAAAAGTTCTCTCCCCAACCACCGTCAGGCGTCACCAGGCCGTCACCGTGAGGCGAGTTTGCATCGAGGAATTCAACGATGGTCTGGAGGCCGACGCGGTACTTGGTGAGTCGGACTTCCCGGTCGACGCCTCGGAGGAACGGGTCGACTTCGTCGAGAATGACTGCGGCTACATCGTCGAGTGTATCAGACGTGATGACGTCCGGATGCGAGACATAGAACTCCGCAAAGTCGTGGAACAGGTTCCCTTCCCTAAAGTGGTCCTTGTCCGGGTTGTCGACGAGGCGACTGAAGAAGTAATCGCGGGGTGAGTTGACGTAGGAGTTCAGGCTCGACTGGCTGAGTGCGGTGACTTCCTCGGGAGAGACATCGAGTGGTTCTTTTTCGAATCCGTCCTGTGTCGTTCGAGACGCCCGTGAATGCTGCAGTGAGTCCAAGTCACTGAATCGGTCGAACTCCTCGTCAAACAGTTCCTCGAAGTACAGGCATGGAGTGACGGGCGTCCCACCGGCAGTGTCCTGCACGAGGTAGTACTGGTCGACACCGTTCTGCAGGAGGAGTTGGAACTGACGGATGTTGCGCTCGAACTCCTGGTCTCTGTCGACCCACGGGCGACGGGGGGACGAATGTGTCCAGCCTTCGTCGAGGCCGAGATAGAACACGACGGCACGGTCGACATGAGCAGCCGATTTTGCATCCGCCAATAGGACACCTTCGTTCTCCCGATCCACAGGCACTTCGTACGACTGCAAGTAGAACTCAAGACGGTCAACCGCCGGTTCGGTGACGGCGTCGTCAAGGAGGCCGAGCGTCGCGAGTTCCTCTCTGAAGGGGTCGATAGAGGCATCCGTGACTGCTTCGTATTCGTCGATGGCCTCCTCGAATGTGCGGGCACGAATCTCATCACGGAACTCGAGGAGCCAGTCTACTTCCGGGCGGTCAAGGTCGTAGAGACGCTTCTCGTCGTGCTCGATGTCGACGGGCATCCCGAGCTGGGTGAGGAGTGGTCGAACATCGCCTACTCGCGTATCTTGGCCAGCGTGGGCACTTCGAAGGAGCTGTAGAAATGCGCGGTGATGGGCATCGTCATTGAACCCCGGACCGCCGTAGTATGGAATCTCTGCAGCTTCCAACGCCGATTCAATGAGCGAGGAATATTGGCTAGCTGCATCGAGGACGACAGCCACGTCGTCGGCGTTCTCCGGCGTGACCGTATCGAGGACCGCGTCGACGATTGCGGCCGGTGAGTCGAGAATGCGGAAGGATGGATGATCGAATGACTCCTCGGTGAACGGGTCGACCGTCTCGTAGTCTGGGGGAAGGATCGAGCGTTCGAGTTCGGTAAGCTGCTTGAAGCCGACGACAGCGACCGACGTGTCGGCTTCGATGCTGTACTCGGTGAGACGTTTGGATGTCGTGTCCATCTCTGCGATACAGTCGACAGCAGTGTGCGTTGCCGTCGTCGCGAACTGCTCGCAGTCCAGAACAGCGTCAGCTGCCCCCTGATACTCCCAGCACTGGAGGATGTTCCCGACCGCATAGGACGCCTCCTTCCAGTTGAGATCAGTCGTCTCGATGATTTCGAGGAACGCGAGTCGATCCTCGGCCTGTTCTCGGCGTCGGGCAGCCAGGCGCCGTGGTGTGATCGCGAATGGCCCGAAGTGAGGTTGGTCAAGACGCCGGTTCAGGGCACTCGCCATCGGCGCATCCGGCACGAGCACAAGGTCGAAATCCTTGCATTCCTCGTAGAGAGAATCGATAGACTTCGCTCGTGTAATTGACACGGACTAGCGAACTCAAGTGGATTGTAAATATGTATCGCTGAGCAGACATTCGGGAGTATGATAACAACCAGGCACATCGGACTACACAACAGATGATATCTCGTGCAAAACTGAACCGTTGGACACATTCAGAAACTGCAAATCAAGAAGAAGCTCGAGATACCAACCGCGAACTCCGGGATGATCTAGAAGAAGGTGGCCTCCAGGGTGTCAGTGAAGGGTTAGAATTCGCCACCCTCCTCCAAGGTTCGTACCGGAACACGACCATGGTGTACAATTCCGGTGACGTAGACATTCTTGTCATTCGGACAGACACCTTCCATGCGGATTTTTCTCACGTCCCTGATCACGCCGCCAGCCATGCCCCTGATCGAAATCCACAGCAGATGTTCGAGGAGCATGCCGAAGGCGTGTATCGAACCCTCCAAGCCCAATACGGGACACGCAACGTCGAACGTGGTGAGAAGGCAATCGAAGTGGACAGTGATGAGTTGCCCCTTGGAGCCGATGTCGTTCCCTGTCTCCAGTATCGACGATTTTGGTCACGCCAGCCAGGAAACCACATGAAAGGAATTGTATTCTGGACTCCAGACGGGACGAAGATCATCAATTTCCCACGCCGTCATCGAATCATGGGCACCAGGTACAACGAATACACAAACGGGAACTACAAACCAACGATTCGTATTTTCAAGAACTTCAGGAATACACTCGCCGAGAACGGCGCTATTGAGAAAGAAAACGCCGCCTCATACTTCATCGAGTGTCTCCTCTCAAACGTCGAGACTGCCACAATCGCAAAGGATGATATTCGCGATCGAGTGGAAGGAATACTCGACGAACTCGAAGCCGACTCCGCAGAAGGATTCCCTGACTATACTGTACAGCATGGGATGCAACCGTTGTTTGGTGACGAGACGACCCAGTGGGATGTCGAACACGCCAGAGCGTTCGTCACCGAGGCCAGACGCTTCTATGAAGAGGATTAGTAGCGATGCATACCTACTCAACAGACAACGACAATAGGCCGACTGTATACGGTATTCTTGGATTCGCAGCCTATGCAGCCGCCCTTGTCGTGGGATGGCTTTCAACAACGCTCAGTGCAGTCATACCAGCAGTCGCGGGCATTACGATCTCCTGGGGAGTGGGATTTACCCTTCTTACAGCGACGTTCAGCCGGTTCATCTGGAAGACAAGAATCGCCCGCACAATAGGAGCGTCAAAAGTTCCTGATTTCAACGGTGAGTGGACAGGATATGTGAAAACCTCGTATGAAGGCGTCATTCCGGATGATGCGCTTCACGCGTCGAACGACCCGAACGCGGAAATGCAGCGGGTCGCAGCGACGCTACGAATCACTCAGACATGGCGGAAAATTAGCATCCACCTGGAGACCGACAATTCCGAGTCAGACAGTACTGGCGCAACCGTATTGACTGAAGATGGGCGTTGGCCGAGCCTCAACTACCAGTATGAGAACGATCCAGACCCAGATTCAGCGTCTTCGATGACAAGACACTACGGAACCGCGGACTTAGCTTTAAAGACAGACTCTGACGAAACAGTACTAGAGGGATTCTATTACACAGGTCCTGGCCGTGAGAACTACGGAGAAATGTACTTCGTGAAATCGGAGTGAATGCTCAGTTCACTCTATACAGTTCCAGTATCCCATGGGTTCCCCGCTGATCAGGGCGGTTGTAGTACTTTCCTTCGAGTTTGTCTTCGCGCTCATCGTATTCTAAGATAGCAGTCCCATAATGTGGGTCAAGCTCTTCGTTGGTGGTACTCCCATCATTCCAGTAGTTATACGAGAGTGTCGGCCAGGCTTTTTCTTTGACCAAGATCGTCGCTGCTCGGCTATGTGAAGGAGACTCCGGCCCATCCAATGAAACACGTATCTTATCCCAGGTCTGGTTAATCTCGATACTGGTTTCCTGCTTTGTCAGTCCCTCAATCTGGCGTCCATTGTCAACAATCTGCTTGTCGGGGATGAGGTCCGCGTCGACGGAGGTGTACAGATGTCCTTCCCATGTACCATTCAAGTTCGGAACAGCGACCACACCCTTATCGTGTAACCACTCCCACTTCCAGAGATATCTCGTGAAACCGAAGTAGAGTGCGGATGAGACAACGCCCATCGAAAATCCGAGTACAGGACCAAAAACGCTGATTCCTCCAAGGTAAATCACTGCCGTAGCGATACCGATTACGATGTATCGCTGATGGCGATTCGGTTGGTCAGTGGAAAAGTTGTGCATTCTTCCGTTTGCTGTACCAGTCGTCCCACATTTCTCGGAGACGGGTTATGAGTTCGTCTGCTTCGTCAGTACTCCACTGCGTGTTGCTATCGCCAAATAGAGATTCCATTTCGGAAACCTGATCAAAGGTCGAAAAGTCCGCATCGTCTAAGTACGATAGCGTTTCATCGAATCGATCTGACCGGCTGGCCCGCTTTAGGATACTCTCTGGAACGTTGTAGATGAGACACTCGATCCCGTACGAGTGAGCATCAATCGTCCAAAGAGTATCGAAATGGTTGTTGTAGTAATAGCGTGCGTTCTTGAATATACGGACGGTCTCCTTGTAGTTCGAGTGCATTTCCCGTCCGTTCTCGCGGTGAATCTTAGGGAAGTTGATTACACGATCGTTGCCGTTCTGCGGCATGAAGTGCATACCCTTGTCGATTTCCGCGTCCTCATCGCCGCCTTCGGGATACGTCCGGTAGACACGGTATTCACCGCACGCGACCACATCAACGTCGACATCAAGTAGTGATGTCCGCTCCTTGTCGATTTTGATTGCCTTATTACCGGGAGTAACAGCTGAACGGCCGAACTTGATCCTGAGTGCCGTCAGCACATCATCGTAGAAATCACGGTGGTCATAATCGGCGTCATCGTGGTCTTCGTTGTATCGGTCCTCCTCTTCCTCACTGAGCTCCTCCAGATCAGAGCGCCATGCAGACGTGATTTTCGCGACGACGTCTACGTCGCTCGATCCCCGTGTGTGAGTTGTGTTCGCATATGAGCCCTGCAAATAGACTTCGTAATCTTCGTCCGCTTGTTCCAGGGGGGAGCGTTCGCTCATCAGGGCACGGCGAGTCTTATCCCGTGCATCAGCCGATCCCTTGTCAGCTCCAGTACTATGCCAGTCGTTAAATTTGCTTTCAGGAATCGGCATTTTAGCAGCTGCCCATTAAACTCGATAGGTACGGTGTAGTCACGACTCGACTGCGGATGACGGCATCCACGCGGTGTATAATGTCGTCTGGAATCATCTGTATTCTATCTCCAGGTGGGTTCTAGTGGGAGACAAAGATTGGTACGGATGCTTGATAGTTAAATACTCGCGAAACAGAGTGAAAGTGATAACACGCCCATTGAACCCTCTCGGCACGGTTTTCCTCAGAATAGGTAGAATGCATACCACCTTCGCGATTCCAGACGGAATTTTTGGGAGAACCATATCGCAATATACGGTTTATTCGTATGGCGCATTTTATCGCCAAATCTATCGTGGGTTTAGCAGACTGAATTGGTCTGCCCAACCCACAAACTGATAAGGAATCCGATTGAAACGCTGAACGACTCGAATATGCCACTCTTAGAATCGCCATACTGGGCCGCGACCAGGTTTCTAACCGAATTCTGCACCAATCCAATTTCGGACGGTCAAGTCCCCCAGAGATCGCTACAATGAGTCGGTCGGATGCCGAGCAGGAGGGCAAGACCGACGCTGAGCGGGTGCCATCATTCGATGGTGTCCGATGGACCTCGTGCTCGCTCGAAGACTTCACCGACCTGTACTGGGACGAGATTGCCCCCTGCCTCGAAGCAGAGGGTATCGATCCGAGAGGTGAGAAGCCGACCCACCAGTGGTTTCGGGATCACGATGCGCGGTCATTCCTCGCGGCTCTTCGTCGCCATCACGATCGCTCATTCGGGGAGTTCTGGAACGAGGACCTCGAGCTCGGTGATGATGAAGAGGGCTACACATGGGCAACAACGGATGATGCAACAATCGACGCCCTCGAACAGTTCCTCAACCGGCGGAAATCACGATACAGCCTTGCGACGTCGTCCGTCGACGCGCTCCGAACGCGACTCAATCTCTACGTCCGTGCTTATCGAGAGGCAAACGGGACAGATGACCTCCTTACACCGATTCAACGAGATCAAGAGAATCCAGACTACGAAGCCGTTGACGCGTGCTATGCAGCATTCGACTGGTTGAATGAGGGAACTAAACGCGAATACAGCGCCCAGACTCTCCAGCGTGTGCGGCGCGTCGTCGACGCCTGGTATCAGCATCTAGTCGGTCGACGGGTTGCCTCGATGAACCCTGCGAGCGGCCTCTATGACGAATTCAAGTGGGAAGTCGAAGATTCACCCACACCTTCGCTTTCAGCGAATCAGATTCGGAAACTGATGCAGGCGTCGGAGACAACGCGAGAACAGCTGCTCGTGGTGGCGTTAGCTGGCTGGGGACTTCGTGCAAGTGAGGTCGCCGCACTCCATGTATCGCAGTTCCACCGTGACGTTCCCGAAGACGACATCCCCTTCATTACGTTCGAGAGTCGCAAGAACGGGCCCGGTGAGGTGTCTCTCCTGTACGGAATGGACGTGTTCGACTCCCGAATCGACGAGCTAGCGGAAGACGATACGTGGACTGGATACCTGTTCCCCTCCTCTCAGGGAGAAACGCCATACGTGACCCGAGATACAATCCGGAATTGGTTCCAAAATCTTGCATTGGAAGCAGATCTCCCCGAGCGAATCGAGGGTGAACGACCAAGTCCACAGCTCTGTCGTCGATTCTGGTACGACACCTATACAGCAGTCCTCGAAGGCGTTCTCGAAGGTGTTGACGAAATCGCTGCAGAGCAAGGTAGTAGCGATCCTCGGGTAGTGATGCAAAATTACCTGTCTGACTCGCGTTCTCGTCGAGTCCGACGAGAGTTCATGCGAGACCAACTTAACGCAGCCTTCGGAGAGAGAACGTAACATCAACCCATCTGTCGAGCTATTCCAAATGTCTGTCCTCGGTTGATGACTGAATCAATGAGTCACAGAGTCAATGAAGTATTGACTTCTGGAAGTTAAGAATCAAAGAGTCCATGATCTATAGCGTCATTTGCCATGATGGAGAGAGTGAATTCAGCGACTCAGAGATTCATTGAGTCACTGAATCAGTGAGTGCCTGAAGCATTGAGTTGAGGATTCAGGAACACCAGACGCATCACGAAATCACTGAATCAATGAATCAGTGAAATCCTGACGTTGTGAATCATTGAGTCTGTGAGTCAATGATTCAAAGACAGTGCTCGGGAAAGAGGTAATCATAGCTCTTAGCCCCTCAAACGCCGATATCCGACAGAATCACATTGAGAGAGATACAACTGAGTGTCTGACATGGATTTATGAGTCATTGATTCAATGATCGAACTATGACCGAGACACCTCGTGGATGGGGCGTCACACCATCGACTGGCATCCCCACGATCGCCTTCGGCAACCAGAAAGGCGGGACAGGAAAGACAACGGCGACGATCAACAGTGCCGCGGCGCTGGCCACTCGCGACCACGATGTTCTTGCAATCGATATGGACCCACAGGCCGACATGACGAAAGGGCTTGGACTGGGTCCGGGCGACGACAACGATCCATCAAGCCCGAAGAACGAACTCCCCAACACACTAGTCACCGATGACGAGAACCTACTCGACGTACTCGTCGACAATCCGCGCACGCACGATACTAGTCTTTCAGAAATCGTGATCGAAGCCGATGAGTACGACCATCTGAACTTCGACTTGATTCCCAGTCACAAGGACATGGGCCTTGCTCGAGATTGGATGGACGATGCGAATGCTCGTCTCTCGCTGAAACTCGCCCTCGAAGAGATGGTTGACGACGGATACAACTACGATTTTATCGTAGTCGATTGCCCTCCCGACCTCTCAGTCCTGACGGACGCGGCCTTCATCGCGGCTCAGAACGTCTTCCTGGCTGCACAGACCCAAGCAACATCACGGGATGCACTTGACGATCTGTGGGACCAGCTGGAGTCCATCGAGGACAACCAGCAGATCGAGATCGCAATCGTTGGACTCCTGGCGAACATGTACCGGGACGACGGTCAGTCGCAAAAGTTCCTCAACTCCTTCGACGAGTCCTTCGCGTCGATGGCACCGATTTTCAAACTCCCGATGCGAGTAGCAATCCAGCGTGCGTGGGACAACGGACGAGATATTTTCGGATGGGAAGACGCGAACGACCAGCAAGTAGAGCGCGACCTCTTCCTGGAGGTTGCGGAGACGATGGAACGAGCGTTTGACAAAACGCAGGTGGAGGCGTAAGAATGCCCCGGGGAATGGACGAGCGGTTCGAGGATCCCTCAGACGAGGTGGATGAGGAGGACGCGGTCGCAGACGAGGAGACCACAGAGACGTCGGAGGAATCGGAAGAACAGGGTCGTGAAACTGCGGCAGCAACCGAGGATCGATCAGATCAGCAGAGAACCGCATCCACGACTGATACTGATTCGTCGACCAGTGAGGCAGGAGAGACAGATGACGAACCGCTGAACATCCGCGAAGATTGGGATTCAGCCACGATATACGTTGAACCGGAGCAAAGCGAGGACATCGAGATCACGTTCACTCGCCTGAAAAAGCAGCTCAAACGCGAGGACATCACGCTGGAGAAAAACAAGCACTTCTACCGCGGTGTTTTCGAGGTAGCGTTCGGCGAGCACCAGGAGGAAACGAAGGAGAAGATTCGCGAACTCGCCAAGGAAGACATCGATCAGTGAATCACTGATTCACAGAATCTCGAATGTTAAGAGGATGGCCCGGCATCGGACGAGGATCTCAGAATCGACCCTCTCCTGTTCTTTTGAAAGTGAATATGAATCGCCATTCACTATACTATCGAGTCGTTAAGTAGTTGGATGATTTCGGAGTTTGAGAATTACTCAGCTGTATCGGTTTTAGAGCCCCAACTTGCAGTCGCTTTCTTCATATGCGCATGTGTACCGTATAAAAGGAGTCAGCAGGAGTGGAAGGTAGCAGACTACTTCCAGCAGAACTCCAGCTTGTTTTCTAGCGGAATACCTCCGTTTGCGATGTTGTTTCGGAGGTATTTCTGGAGCTCCGAAACGGATTGATTTCGGAGATTTGCCGGCGGGTTGGTTGAGTGTCGTTTGATGAGACTGATGAGGGCAGTCTCGTCACCACCGGGGACGACGATCTCCCCGTTGATCTCGTAGCCGATTACCGGCTTGTTCGCGTTTTTACGACCATAGATGTGGTCGTGATTCTTTGCTAAGGTCTTCGCGACCTTTCGCGTGTAGTCATTATCGTAGCCGATGGCATCCGAGATATCGCGGACCTCATGCCATCCGCTATTGCTATGCAGGTACTGTTTGACCGCGTCTTTGGCGGTTGAACCGCCCGAACTCTTTGAGCTCAATCTGTGTTAACGCCACTCAGAGAAGTTGAGCAAGGTTTAACATTATCCCAACCGAAGGTCGGGGTAAGTCCTGGTGACCCAGCTTCACAGGGGGCCTATTCCCCGGTGGCTTCGATGGCTGGTCAGCGGGACGATGCTTCGACCTGCGCCGTGCGCCAACACTCTCGCAGGTCGAACGCGCCTCCATTTCACATAGACATGGTCGGAAGTGCCGACTGTGTATCGCAACTATTGCGGGGGTTTGTTAATAAAAGTATGGGATTCCCCCCATCCTCTCAAAGCCGCGGACAGATTATGGGCTAGATTTAAGTAGTAGTTGCCTGTAACCGTTTGATATGGTGGCGAACAATGCCTAATCAGGGCCCGGACGAAGGTAACGAGTCAGAGATATCGGCTCTTGAGCTGGGCTCAGACTTACAGGATCCACTCGATGACCTTTCTGATGACAACCCAAGTGTAAGTGGATTCAATGATGACGGGAGTGATACACTTGCCCAAGACAAGGTTAGACGAGCTGTACGAAAGTACGGTCAGGAAGGAATTACGGTTAGTGAAATTATGGAGGTCACGGAACTCGCGAGAAACACCGTTGATAAGCATCTCACGAGGCTTCGGCAACTGCGTGAAGTCTATCGGCAAAAGCGCGATAAACAGACCTACTTCTACTATCCCAACGGTAAGCCGCTTCACTCGTTTGGCAAGAAGAGAGTCGAAGATGGTGAAACAATGCTCGATATCCAATTAGCGGAGGGCAAGAACAACGATCTCTATTTCCATCTTACTGAAAAGCGTTTTTCACTTATGGAAGGCGAGACCACGGAAGGAGCGGTCATTTTCCCAGTTTCCGCTCTTGATGAGGTCTTCCAAAAACTCCAGGAGTTCGCAGACGAGGTCGAAGAATAATGCAAGGAGTCCAATACATCGAGAAGAACGAACAGGGCCTTGACGAAGTGCGGGTTAGCGACAAGAAGGGAATCGAAGCTCCGTTCTATACGCCGGAGGTATCAGGGCCAGAGGGCCTCCAAGCGCTCCTTTACGCGAAAGATGCACTTGAGGAACAGAATCCCGTCATAGTTCCAGGACATCGATGGCAAGACATTCGATCGAAGCCTCGATTTAGAGAGGTCAAGCAAGAGATTCGTGAACTGGTAAGTGCGCATCCAATCTATTACTACGAGCCTGTCGAACTATTCAGGTATACGCGCCCACAGAGTCTTGTCACATACGCATTCCGCGGTGATCAAGGTCAGTCCAGAGCGTTCTATGACAAGCTTAGAGAAGGTGAATACGACAAAGCCGTTGACTCGCTCCCTCCGTTCTTCCAGCCGTTTGTTGAGACTCAGATGAAATCGCTCTTGGAGAGCAAGGGAATCGACGTTCCAAAAAGATACGAGTCACAGAGTAGCGGTAAAGTCCACGAAGCGTGGAGAGATTACAGGGCCGACTCCGGCTTTACCAAATACTTTGAGACCCTTACCAACGACGCAGCTAACGCGCCGAATGCGACGCTCATTCCCCCGGTTCCACCGGTAATGAAGTCGACCGGGCAAGACGTGATTAGCCGAACTCTTGGTTTCAACAGCTACATGCAACAGTTAGCCGCGACCAAGTACAACGAGGCTTCAAGCGGTTCTGTGACATCGTACCTCCACTTCTATATCGACCAGGGGGTCTTTGAGCCTGAGAATAACGATAACGACTACCGTATCAAGCAGGCGATTCAGTCAGAACTAGAGAACTCGGCTTACGCCGGGGTGGCACTCACAGTATCCAATATCGAGAAGGTCTGGATGAAAGGTAATGAGAAGTCGCTTGAACGGTTTATCACGGACGTCTCCAGTATCGCACGTCAAAATCACTTGCCTGTTGTCATGCCGCGCTCCGGATACTACGGAATGCACCTAACGGACCATGGTATCCAGACTTTCTCGAATCTCATGAACGGTAATAATGAGTACACCCGGCGAGGGGGCGGAATCGACGAGAGGTCGAAATATGGGACATTGCCCATATACGGTGCTGCAATGGATGTGAACGCTGAGCAACTGGATCAAGTACTCCGTCGGAATGGTGGAAACGTCCACCACGTGCCCGGTATCCCGAACACCCCGCCAACCTATAATAGCTCAGCGAATTCCTTCGAAGGAAAGTTTGGGAAAGCGAACCAATTTAGAATCAAATTTGGGAAGCCACGTCGCATGGTCCACGTCAAAGAGGCCAAAGAGTTGCGAGATGGCCTCCGCCGAGGGACAGCACAGCCTGCCCGACGATATCTGGAGCGCTCCCAGAATTCTGATTTGAATTAGAGCGAGGTAATATCAGAGAACTTTACGAACGAATCGTCCATGAGTGCTTCTCGCTCCGATTTCGTTGAGTGGACAATGGCTGTCGCGGACCATTTGCACCGCGTCAAAACAAGGCTCATCCTCTCTATTCAGCACGCTGCTTGTGTTAAATTCTAAGTGTTTCAATATTTCCAATATTTCATTTCTCAGAAACATGTTCTTTTTTCAGTGTTTCGAGCACCTGCTCACGCTCAAACCGGATATGAGCGTAATAAATCTCATAATCGTCACCGATGAAAAGACGCTCTAGTTCGCCAACGCCCGGGTCTTCGGTACCACCTTGATGAGTGCATATACCTCCGTCGTACCCTCAGCCCAATGCTTGACCTCGACAGCTCATTCTTCTCCCCATCTGTTTTCAGCCGCATTCTTGAGTAGCTCAACTCTTTCAGTGCTCATACCAGCCACTCTTAAATCGAACTCATATTACTTGGTTGATGACCAAAATCTCACGCACAGATTCTGACGTTCGCAACTACTGGTCGTTGGTGGGAAAGGTCAGACCAACCCCCTATCGATGATCCGTCCTGAAAAGAGACCCTTAGCAAAGTCTGTGTAGTCGCAAGTTGCAGTAGTCTGTATGCCCTACTGCCCAAATTGTGGAGATCGAGTCAAAGACGTTCATCACTACTGCGGGTCATGTGGTCAGGCGCTTTCTGATATTGCAGAGTTAGAAAACGATCCTCCGATGGCCATCGATCGCGAGGGCTTCCTCTCGTTGCGCTCACTCTCGTACGTCAACGACCTACTGAACGGAGAGCAAGAGCTGGACAGAGACTCGGTGTCGTACACCCAATTATCACGAGAAGTGAGTGCTGCCTTCGCAGATTTCGCCCGGCTCGCGATGGTGAAGGAGTTAGATCTGCTCCAACTCTGGGCGGCTGGTTCCAGCTCTACGGCCTTGGACACGCCAGTTGCAGACATGAATAGCAATCAGTTCCACGACTGGCTGGCCGCTATCGGCCTTTCTCGTACTCTACGGATGTACGACGAATCTCTCCATACCGAGTTCGAGGACGACTTCAACGAGCGACTCCAGAAGCTCCTCGAGATTGCCGGGAAGGAACTCGATAGTTAGGGGTGTACCCAGCGAGAATCCTCGTCTATGCACGCACTTCTATCGAGGGGTAACGTACCCGAACGTCCTGAATCGAACACTCTAACGCCGTACGTACATGCTCCACCCTCGAAGGGGTGATCAGTTTCTAACCAGTCGATCAATCGAGACGATTAACTCGTCACCATCCCATAATCAGATAGATGGCTGGTGCTGATCCTGATGACTGCTGCCGGGGTGCTCACGCAGCTTCCCAACAGGGCGAGTTCACTCAAGCAACCGTCTGGGATGCGTGCCGAGATGGGATTCAAGAGGCAATCGAGGCACAGCTCGACGACGAGCAGGCACCACCAGTAATCATCGACGGCCTCCCCACGATCGGGAAAACACGACATGCAACAGAGACCGCATTCGACCTAGACGTCCCAGCTGCAATCCTCACGCACCGGTACGAGACGCGAGACGTACACCTCAATCTCGCTGCCGAGCATCAGAAAGCGGTAGTTGAAGTTCCAACGCTCGACCGGGACTGTCCAACCCGGCGAGGAGATCACGGATCCGGTTGGGCCGAGCGAATCAACGACTATCGGTCGCGGGGCGCCTCACCGACGTATCTTCACTACTATCTGCAGGACGTGCTGCCCTGTATGCAAGACGGTGACTGTCCATACCTCGCACGCTGGGACGCGGTCGAGGCGGCAGACGTCATCGTCGGCGGGCCAGCCCACGCCGCCCTTGATCGCGTCGTAGACGACCGCGTCGTCATCTTCGACGAAGACCCAGGAACCGCCTATCGAACGGAGTTTGACGCAAATCAACTCTCAACAGCGATTTCAACCTTTCTCAGCAAGAACGACGACTTGCCGATAGACAACCACTTCGGGTTGATTGGGGCTGCGACAAATGAGGGGATGGAGGCGATACGAGATGCGATTCGTGACGAACTCTCAGATAACACCTCTATTGCCCGTCCAACGGAGGCAGTCGACGATGATGACGGCCATGCCGAGGCCCCGACTGCAGTTCTCGCTATGCTCGAACTCGGCGGACCGATTATTGGCGATACCGCACCGACGGAGTATGACTGGGATGATCAACTTCGGGAAGAAGCAGGACTTGATTATGTCGAGCTTCCAGATGGGTCACAGGTTGTCTACGATCACGCCGAATCACGGGTCGTCATTCGACGGCCGCCGACCCTTGATGCTGCCCGCGCAGTAGTTGGACTCGACGGAACGCCGGTCGAAGAACTCTGGTGCGGACGGCTCGGCGTCGACAATATAGAGAGTTGGCGGATCCTCTGCGATGACTGTCGGGCCCGGTATCTCCGTGACGTCATCGGCTACGAGTTCGTACAAACGACCTCGCACGTCAAGCCATACAGCAGTGGTGAATACGTCAATCGACGGGGCGACTTTGGGGTGATCGAGGCGGTCGCAAATCGCCACGATACAACACCAGGCGTCATCACGACCAAGAGTGCAGCTGAGCGTCTCTTCGAGGAGCCACCCAGTGAGCCGTTTATCGACATCGAACGAGTGACTGACCGAATTGCGGACGTCAAACACTACGGCGCGCTCCGGAGTAGCAACGACTTCACAGGGACGGAGGTGGGGGTCGTACTCGGTTCCCCCCACCCGGGAGACCGTCCACTTCAGATTACGGCCGCACTGGAAGGCTACACGGCGGTTAGAGGTGACGAGGGGAAGGGAACAGACCTCGACTACGGGATTCCTGAACGGCCGTTTCTCCGGCACTATCGCGAACACAAGATTGCCCAAGCTGTCCTCCGGTTCGGCCGAACGACGGCTGCGACGGTCTACATCCACACAGGGATACTCCCTGAGTGGTTATCCGAGATGGTCACGGTCGGGCCAGAGGCTGTCACGATCGAAGAGCGCTCGGAGGGGCAACGAGGTGTGATTCGCGCGCTCCTGGACGAGGGCCCGGGGACAGCCGCCGAGATCGCAAATCGAGAGGGAGTCTCAATCGGCGAGAAGCAAACCCGGGACTGGCTGAAGCGACTCCAGTCGGAAGGGTATGTTTCCCGTGATGACTCCCAGCCATACACGTGGGGTGCCAACGGCCTAGCTGACGCTCCGCATACCGCCCACGTGCGGCTGCCTGAACTCGAGTAGTGGGCGAAAGTATTATCACCCCCACCAATGCGCTATCGGTTGATTTTCCGCGAAATCACAAGCAGCTCGCGACGGCCCGCCTCGCGTCGATTTCACACCATCCGAATCCCCATCTCTAACGCAGAATCCGACCTTCCTACGTCTGGACTAAGCTGACCTCCCTTCGCTAAACTGAGACACTACGTATAGAGTTCTATACGTCCTACCTCAGACTTCCTGACCTTCCCTCTCTTTTCAATCCGAACTGGTCCCAAGCGACTCACTGTGACCTGTCCCTTTCTGAACGATACCTGAACTTCCACCGTTGAATCGAGACATGCGTCTCCTTCGTTGAATTTCCCTGGGTGATTGGGCCATCGCGAGGCGGGCCGGCGCGGGGGCGCGCCTCACCGAAGGTGGAGCGCGCCCGTCGCGAGGTTGCGACGGGGCGCGCGGCCACCGACTATGAGCTCGAAACGCAACGTCCGCTCGCCGGACACGACCGATGCACAGACGAACGAGCCGACGCCCCGGTTCGAACAACCACTCAGTGACGACCAGATCTGGACGATGCTCCAGACGGCCGCGAACAGAGCCCGGATCATGCCGATCGTGAAGGGTGACTGGGAGTCGTCAACGCGCTCGTACGAGACGCGTGAGGACGCAGCCCGCGCCCTGATCTTCGACCTGAGCTTCTACGCCGACTATCGGTTCAGCCAGGTTCGCCGGCTGTTCCAGCAGACCGCAATGCGGGACGTCCTCACCAAGGCAGAGATCGACGACATCGTCGAGGAGGCCTACTTCCAGCAGAACGGACGGAGCTATCCAACGTTCGCATAATGTGAGGGAGGCTAGTTACGAAGTGCTGCTCGCGGGGCAGAGCCTTCGGAGCGTCCCAGAAGTCCGGGACTGAAGCAGGATATTCGCTGACACCGAGAAAGCTACACGCAGAATACTCAGGACCTTGCCGTCCATCCCGGACAGGATATCGAGTACGTGATCGTCGACGACGAGAAATCCTCGCGGGACCGCGTCGTCCTCGCTCACGAAGAGATCGACACCTCGACGCATCTCCCTACGATACGCAGATGGTCCGAGCTGTCGAGAGTATACTGTCTCGCTTTGACTGGGACTATAACAACATCCGACGCGAGCTCAGTGGAACACGTGTAGTTGATATCACGGACTGGGCCTGACGAACCCCCTCCCCCCTTTTTCGAGTTGTAAACTCGTGACGAGGGGGAGGGGGTGAACAGGAAGAGGGGTTGCAAAACAGCCGATTATGGCAGATACACGCGATAGACGACCTGAAGACCCACTTCTCTAGCTTACAACTAAAAATGCGAAAGTTTATGTTATGCGTTATCTAACAGCATCCGTAATACAGACAAAAGAAAAAGATCTTCTAGCTCAGCTAGAAGATTGAGATCTCTGGGTACAGAGAATCTCCTAACCTGGCAGATGGTTCCAATCCCGAGAATCATCACGTTTCATCGCCTCTACGTCCTATTTTGCGAACTCTATTCTCACTCTATGGCATCTGGAGTGGTCTGCACCCGATGACTTACAACTCGAAAAAGGGGGGAGGGGGTAGAATGTTCGAGTACACCACACGAACCTCACCAACCATCGTGTTTGTAAACCGGTATTACTCTCACTCGCGAACTGCTCTTACGAGCGTTGCCCTTTCGCGACAATTCTGATGCTTACTACTCGAAAACGGGGGGTCTGGGTCATCGAGGGATTTTCGACGATAGAGATTCCTAGCGATCCCTTACAACTCGACAACGGAGGGTGATAGATGCCGAAGACGGTATCTACCTCATTTCGAGAATACACGGCTGTAGTTGTTAGATAGCCTGTTTTCACCCAGTTACAACTCCACAAGGGTCCACATTTTTATACCCAGAGTTCGAGGGGGTTCATAATGGGACGAAAGGGACGTAGAGCAGGTTCGAATCATCCAGAAGGTGAAAAGGATCGTGAAACCTCCTCTGCTGCTCCTGAGAATCCCGAGTCGATGGATGAGGAGATAGATTCTCCCGATACGTCACAGTCGACGTTCGAGGATGGCTCGGAACTCGCCGATTCTTCTCAAGACGCAACAAACGGTGACGGTGGTGGCATCTCAATCCGGGATCGACTCCAAACCGAGTCGTCCGGTGGGGTCTTCGCGAACAAAGATCTCGTTCGGTCAGATACCATCATCGACGAGGATCGTATCGTCGGTCGTGATGACCAGCTGGGACGTGTCGTCGACAACCTAAAACCGGTACTCCAGAACGAAGGCATCCCGGATATGCTTCTGAGTGGTCCCTCTGGAACTGGGAAGTCGCTCATCATTCATGCAGTCTGCAAACAGATCGTCGAACTGTGTGAATCTCAAGGCAAGACCTTCGGGGTCATTTCAATCAACTGCGAGGGGCCGAAGACTGCAGATCGGGCTGTCTATCGGTTAGTTAAAGCTGCTGCCGACGACCTCGGCGTTGATCCTGGTGTTCCCCAAACCGGCGTCTCAACGGATCAGAAACTGGAGCGACTGTACGAACTGATGCGCGAGTACTACGACGGTGTCATCTTCATTCTCGATGAAATCGATATGCTTGAGGGACCGTATCAGGAAGCAGAGTACAATTCTCTCATCTACCAGCTTTCACGGGCTCGAAAACTTGCTGATTTTGATGGGCCGATTTCACTCACGACTATCACGAACTACGCCGATTTCATGAAGGACCTCAACAGCCGCGCACAGAGTTCTTACAATCCTGATGATATCTTCTTCGACGATTACGATGCGAACCAACTCCGTAGTATTCTCCGCAACCGACGAGACGCCTTCAAGCCAGAATCACTCGCAGATGACGTCGTTCCGCTTGTTGCCGCGTTCGGATCCCAAACGCACGGAGATGCACGGAAAGCAATTGATCTCCTCAGATGGGCTGGCGAATTAGCCGAGCGGCGTGGAGCTGACACTGTTACCGAGACTGATGTCCGTGAAGCCCAGGAGAAATACACCGAAAATCGCAAACTACGCCATATTAGCGGGATATCCACTCAAAAGAAACTCTCCATCTACGCTGTGGCGGCCACTGCCCACTACGCAAGAGAACATCCTGAGTGGATCCCTGCTGGACCTGCGTTCAAGACGTATCAATTCATTGCCGACACGATGGATGCGGACCAGTACAGCCGCGAGACGTTCGTAAATCACGTCACAGAGCAGAGTACGTACGGTGTACTGGACTTCGAGCGTCGGGGCAAGGGGCGAGGCAGAGGAGTGCATATGTATTTCTCCCTCTCCGAAGATCCGGAAACGATCATGGAGACGATCCGTGAGGATTCCCGGTTCGAAGATCTAGCTCACGAGGAGGCGACTATCAGAGCGGTTGTCCGCGAACGGCTGAAGCAGTTCCGGAGTAAGAACTAATCTCGCCCGTATTCTCCCCACACTTACTTCTCGAAAACGGGGGGTGTTCGTATCCCGCGTGATGCGTTACAACTCGAAAATGGGGGGTGTCAGTCGTCGGGATGTTTCGTTACTACTCGAAAACGGGGGGTGGGTGAGCCAAGAGATTTGACGTGCCGGTCGATGTACTGTGCTATCCCCTTTCCATCTCCCATTTACAACTCGAAAACGGGGGGTGTGTCCTCCGATTTTTGTCGTCGATACCATCGTGATGGGGAGATCGTGGGGAAACGACGGAAATGCGGGAGGTGTGGTCCCTTCAAAATCTGCTTCACCCCTCCACCCACATCCAGATACGACGGAAACGTGGGGTGGGTGTCCTCTCTCTTCGAGTTTTACTCGTCCGGGTTGACCGGACCCATTCACACTGAGGGGTGTTGGGCAAACCGATCCCATTCACACTCTGGGGGGTGCCGTCTGCTACGTCTCTAATGGTACTGAAAAGAACATCAGGCTACAGTTCAATCTCGTCTACTCGTCGGGATTCACCGGCCCCTTGTACTTCGACGTCACCGAATCTCCTTCCCGCCACTGCCAGTAGTAGTAACGGTTGTCGTTGATTTCCTTGATCGTGATCGTCGCCTTCGCCGGCACGTCGTCCGGGAGGTCATCGGGGCGCTCCTCGACGTCGCCGTCGTCCGCTTCCTCCTCGAGACGAGCTTCACGCTCCTTGTGTTCGGCCAACGCCTCGGCGTAGCTGGCAGCGTCCCGAAGATGCTCCGGTGTTGCTTCGTTGAGGTCGTCGACGATCTCCGTCGGGAGGTTTGCCGGTGGGGACGGTGGTTCGTAGGACATCGACTCTCTCCGTGTTAACCAACACAGTCTCTCTACTCATAGTTTTGTTGGTTAAGACGATGGGGCAAGCTCTTGTTCCTCTCTGTCTGTAACACTACTCGAAACTTCTTTATATACAAGTTTCGTACTATGTTACACCGTGCTCCGGCGCATCGAACTCGAGGTCCTCGGCATTATCGACCGCGGCGACACGATCTCCGAGCTCGCGACGAAGCTCGACCACAGCAAGAGCTACCTCTCTCGTGCCGTCGCCGACCTCGTCGAGAAGGGGCTCGTGTACACGGAACGCGATGGCCGGCGAAAACGAGTCGTCTCGTCGGATGCTCGTGCCGTCGAACTCTATCGGGACCTCGTCCGCCAGCACTCCCACATCGACTTCCCCGAGCTGTTGACGGGCAAGGCTCTCGAGGTACTGTACTACCTCGACCAGCCGCGAACCGTCGCCGAGATCGCCGACCGGAGTGACAACTACCGCAACACGGTTAACCGCGTCCTCAAGCGGTTTCGAGACCGTGGGCTCGTCGGGACAGTCGACGGCCGCTACGAGTTCAACGCCGACTTCGACCGCCTCCACGCGTTCGCCCGTGAACTCGCACACCATCTGCATCGCCAACGCCTCGAAGCCGTCGCCCCGAAGGGCACGATACTCTGGGAAGACTACGACGAATTCCTCGCCCAGACCGAGACGGAGATCGACGCGGAGGCGTTCCACGAAACCGGGCTCGCCCGATTTGCAGCCTTCGCTCTCCAATTCCTGCTAACTGGCCATCGCTACTACGTCTACTCCGAGGAACTCGACGCAGTCTCGCCGGCGGCGCTCTGCTGTCACACGTTGTTGATCGACGACGGCAGCCGTCACCGTTCGTACTGTCTCCTCCTGCTCAGCCATGTCGACGTCGACGAGGAGGGCCTCCGAGCGCAGGCGGTGAAGTATGGCCTCGAAGAGGTGATCGACGCGCTGCTCCAGTACCTCGAGACGCAGGGCGAGGTCGAGGACGACCGACTTCCCGCGTGGTCGGAGTTCCAGAAGCTGGCGGGTGAGTACGAAATCGAAGGTGATCGAGTACTGAGACGGAGCTAATTCTGTAAGGGTTACGCGTCGCCTGGACGGGGGGCGTTCTCGTACTTGACCATTTTCTCGGGCTTGTCAGAGATGGTCTCGTAGATCTGTTGGAGGGTTTCCTCCGCGGCGAGGAGATTGTGTTCGTCGAGGAAGGTCCGGCCCTCCTCTGTGAGGCCGTAGAACTTCCAGGGATATCCCTGCCGGCGCTGGTCATCGTCTAGGGCGACCTCCTTGACGATACCGGCGTCGATGAGCTTCTGAATGTGCTTGTAGACGGTGGCCTCGCTCACGCTGGGGTTGAGCTCCTCGAGCTCGTACATCGAGGGGAGCTGTTCGGGGTGCTGGAGGATGTTGTTGATCAGCGCGAA
>ENA-ORCR01000401-ORCR01000401.1-marine-metagenome-genome-assembly--contig:-NODE-401-length-26563-cov-5.748697_pt1 | contig 26563 bp, 25 predicted proteins | sample MGYA00237782_ERZ508514 | MGnify/ENA primary metagenome ERZ508514 (study PRJEB26185, sample SAMN06268960) | marine metagenome | isolation source: Eden Landing Ponds, San Francisco, CA, USA | place...
TGCGGCGGTCGGCGGAGCCGACCGCCCTGCTCGCGTTTGCGTGGTCGCCTGAGCGGGCACTATCCGCGCGGCCGGTGCCGAAAGCGCGGATATCCCGCTTCAGCGACCGCGAGCGCGCCAAGGGCTTTCATCGCTTGCTGTCGCCTGCGGTAGATCAGATTCAGAGCGAGCGCGGCGAGGACTTTCATCGCTCACTGTCGAGTGCGGTCGCGCTTGATCCACTTTCTTCCATATAAATCGGACTAGAAACCCCCGCTCAACTCACACCACGAACTGAGCACACACGGTCGGCCGCGGGCTTATCTCGCCGGCGGACCTACACCGAGCCATGACCGACGAGACGCCGGGGGTCACGCCCGAGACGCTCCAGCGGCGGATCGACGCGGGCGAACCGGTCCGCGTGCTGGACCTGCGCAACCGCGACGAGGTCGACCAGTGGCGACTCTCCGGCCCGAACGTTTCGCTCACGCAGAAACCGTACAACCGCTTCGTCCAGGCGACGGTGACGGAGGACCTGGCGGAGTTCGCCGCCGACGTGGCGGGCGAGGGACCGATCACGGTCGTCTGCGCCCGCGGCGAGGCCAGCGGCGAGGTCGCCCGCGGGCTGGCCGACGCCGGGATCGAGGCGCGCAACCTCACCGGCGGGATGGAGGAGTGGGCGCGGCTGCTGGTGGCCGCCGAGGTCGAGGGGGCGTTCCCCGACGGACCCGACGCGCCCGACGCGACGCTGGTCCAGTACCGCCGCCCCTCCAGCGGCTGCCTGGGGTACATGGTCGTCTCGGCGGGGCGAGCGGCGGTCGTCGACCCGTTGCGGGCATTCACCGACCGGTACGTCGCCGACGCGGCCGACCGCGGGGCGGAGATCACGGTCGTCGTCGACACGCACGTCCACGCCGACCACGTCAGCGGACTGCGCGCGCTGGTGGCGGCGACCGATGCGACGCCGGTGATGTCCGCGGCGGCCGTCGAGCGAGGCGTGACCGACGAGGTGACGACGGTCGCCGACGGCGAGGCCGTCGCGGTGGGCGAGGTGTCCCTGGAGGCGGTCCACGCGCCGGGTCACACCACCGGGATGACGGCCGTCGCTGTCGGCGACGCGCTGCTGACCGGCGACAGCCTGTTCGTCGACGGCGCGGTCGGCGCTGCCGACCGCGACGGATCGAGGGGGCGGAGCCGCCTCGCAGGGGTCGCTCGGCCGGACCTGGAGGCGACCGACGAGGCGCCGGCGTTCGCTCGCGAGCTCTACCGGACGCTCACAGACCGGTTCGCCCGTTTCCCCGACGAGACGGTCGTCGCGCCGGGCCACCACGCCGAGGGCGCCGCGCCCGGTGCGGACGGGACCGTCACCGCGCGGCTGGGCGACTGTCGCGACCTGCCGGCGTTGGCCCTCGACGAGGCCGAGTTCGTCGAGCGGATCACCGAGCGGACGCCGCCGCGGCCGGCCAACCACGAGCGGATCGTCGCCGTCAACCTCGGCCGGGAGTCGGCCGACGACGAGGCGGCGTTCGAACTCGAACTCGGCCCGAACAACTGCGCGGCCGCGCCGGCCGACGACTGACGACCGGCGGGACCGCGAACGGGTCGTCGGGGCTGCGAACGGACCGGCGAGACTGCGAACGGGTCGTCGCAGCGGCAGCGATAGTATCGCCACTCGATCTCCCGGAGAGGAGCGTTTCTCCCACTCAGAGCACCCGTCTGACCCGAACTCGGACCATCTCGCAGACACAGTATCAACAGTGAGTCTGTGGGAGATAGTTTCTTGGTAACCGTTACCAGACATGTGGCTCATGTCCAGTCAGGCGACTACCGGTCGAGGGGCGCGGGTCGCGCGGGCGGCGACCCGGGTCCGGAGGTCCGACTCGGACCCCACGATCGGAACGGGCGAGAAGGAGGGCAACGAACGAGGGACCGCGGCCATGGCGCGAGTGGCGGTCGGGACGCGAACGCCGGCCGGGAGCGGGCAGCGATGACCGGGGACCGGTCGGGCGAGCGGCTACGGGCGGTCACGCTCTCGGTGTTGATGGTCTTCTCGGTGTTCGCGGGGACGCTCGCGTTCGCCGGCCCGTCGGTCGCGGCGGGCAACACCGCCGGGAGCGTCGGTATCACGGTCGACAGCGCAGGCAACACGGCGACGGTCACGGTCGACGACCCGGACCTCAACACCGACCCCGGGTCGGCACAGAGCCACGTGATCAACGTCCAGTCGAGCAGCGAGCGGTTCGAGGGCTCCGCGACCGCCGGGAGCGACGCGCCGGACGGCGGCAGCCACGAGTTCGCCGTCGCCGGGACGAGCGCCGTGGCCGACCGGACGGGCGACGGGGTCATCACGGCAGCGGACTTCACGCTCGACGGCGCCGCCGACGAGTCCATCACCGGCGTGACCGTCAAGAACGGGCAGTACTACGTGACGGTGAGCGACGCGGGCGCGCCCGACGACGGCGCGGCCGAGACGGTCACCTACACCCAGCAGGTCACGGCGGCGACCGGGACGGACACGACCGACGGGACGACCCAGACGGTGACGACCGGGTCGCCGCTGGGCGACATGAACGGCGACGGAACCATCGACACCGACGACGTGCGGATCAGCGGCGCGAGCGACGAGACCGTCACGTCGGTGTCCCCCAACCCCGACGGTACCGCCGACATCACAATCGCCGACAGCGGCGCGACGAGCGACGGCTCGGAGTCCGACGGCGGCGGCCAGGAGATCCTGGCGTACGTCCCGAGCGAGACGGCGACGCTCGTCGAGACCGGCCCCGACACGGGGACGTTCACCGGTAGCGTCGCGCTGGTCGAGACCGACGGAAACGGCGCGGTCCTCGTCGGGAACGGCGACGCGGTCGAGGCGGTCTACTGGGAGGGCGGTTCGACCCGAAAGACCGCCAGCGGGACGTACACGACCGCCGACACCGGCGCCCCGGCGATATCGAGCGTGATCCTCGCGGAATCGAGCGGCGACATCGTCGTCCAGTTCGACAGCAACGAGACGCTGGGCGACGGGACGAGCGCCGTCACGGCGACGGTGACCGGACCCGGCGGCAAGACCTACACCTACGACCGGGCGGCGTTCACCGAGAGCGGGTCCGGCCCCTACACGTACTCGGCCGCGGGACCGGCGTCGTACGACGACGGCGACGGCACCTACACCCTGAGCGTCGACGACGCCGTCGACCCCGCCGGCAACAACGGCGGCAACGACGGCGAGGGGAGCGAGCTCGGTACCACCTACGACTACAGCGCCGGCGGCGGTGGCGACACGACCCCGCCCGCCATCTCCGGGTTCAGCGCGAGCAACCCCACCGGGCAGACCGTCAAGGTCCAGTTCGGGAGCGACGAGCAGCTCTCGACGATCCAGGTCGACATCACTGGCCAGGAGACGGCGACGCTGTCGGCGAGCGACTTCACCGAGTCGAGCCAGGACGGGGGGTACTTCTACACGGCCACCTACAGCGCCGGCAGCGACGGCGACTACACGGCGACGCTGGTCGACGCGAGCGACGACGCCGGCAACAACGGCGCCGGCGGCGAGTCGGGGTCGGTGACCATCGGCGGCGGCGAGGAGGGGGGCCCGGGCCTCCCGCCGGCCCCGCACGTCTCGTTCGGGACGAGCGAGCTGTCGACCGGCGGTTACACCTCGCTGTTCGTCGTCCTCAACGCCGACGGCGAGGTGGCCTCGGTCGACGACCTCGAACTGCGCTTCTACAACACGACCGAGTCGACGTCGACGCCGATCGTCACGAAGACCGACCTCAACACGATCAAGGGCTTCGAGATGCTGACGGTGCCCAAATCCGAACTCGGCGCCAGCCAGTTCTCCGGCAAGATCGAACTCGTCGATACCGCCTCCTCGACGGTCCTCGACAGCGCGTCGACGACGGTCCACGTCTACGACGGCGTCTCGACGGACGTGTCGGCGACGACGCTCGACGAGTCGGCCGACTCGGGCATCGACATCAGCTACGACCTGGGGAACATCGCCCCCGAGGACGCCGAGATCGTCGTCGACACGACGACGCTGAACTCCGGGTTCACGACGACGACGAAGTCGGTCGGCCAGTCGTCGGGCACCGTCACGATCGATCTGCAGGCCTCGGCGGTCAACCGGGACTTCAGCGCCCGGGCGTTCGTCCGCGACACCTCGCGCAGCCGGCAGGTCCAGTCGTCGATGAGCCGGACCTGTATCGGCACGACGAGTTCGCCCTGTCCACAGGTCCAGTCCACCTCGGTCACCTACGCCAACGGGACGACCGTCACCGGCGTCGGCGTCAGCACCGAGTTCAACTGGTACCGCAACGGGCTGGACTTTCACCTGCACCCGACCGGCCAGCCCGAGACCAAGGAGCTGACCGGCGTGTCGGGCCTCGACAGGAACACCGAGATCAACGTCACGCTGACGCTCGACGGCTTCGACCCGACCTTCGTGATGGGGACGGCCAACGCCGAACAGTGGGACTACGAGGCGCTCGGGAACGGCGTGTACGAGGCGACCATCACGCTCCAGCCGGCGGAGGTGTACTGGAACGACAAGGTCGAGAACCCCGACCCCAACGAGTGGCCGCTGAAAAACGCCTCGGCGAACGTCCACTACGACGCCATCGTCGACATGTCGGTCATCTCGATCCAGAACAACTTCGCCGACAAGGTCCAGGGCGGCATGGTCGTCAGCGACGCGCAGGCGTTCGGCCCGCCCCGGTACACCGCCCCGTCGGGCGGCAACTCCGGGAAGCTGAAGATCACCGTCGCCGCGCCCCACTACGAGACCGACGGGTCGACGCTCAACAGCGGCTTCTACACCGCCGTCGTCCCCTCGGGGATCACCAGCGAGTGGGGCGTCGACGCGAGCCAGCTGACCGCGACGTTCGGCTCGCAGTCGCTGGCCTCGAAGATCGACACCCTGGAGTCGGGCGCGATCAAGGTCGCGACCGACATCCACTACTCCTCGGGCACGGTCACCGTCTCCGGTGACGCCAGCAAGCCGGTCGCCAAGACGGGCTCGGACAAGACCGCCGACGAGGACACCGCCGTGAGCTTCGACGCGACCGGGAGCACCGACGAGGGGTCGATCACCGGCTACGCCTGGGACTTCGACGGCGACGGGACGACCGACGCCACCGGCGCCACCCCGAGCCACACCTTCGCCGACCCGGGCACCTACGACGTGACCCTGACCGTCACCGACAACGACGGCAAGACCGCGACCAACACCGTCACCGTCACCGTCGCCGACGTGACCGCGCCCGCCGCCGCCGCCGGCGCCGACACCACCGTCGACGAGGACACCGCCGTGAGCTTCGACGCGACCGGCTCCAGCGACAACGGACGGATCGCGACCTACGCCTGGGACTTCGACGGCGACGGCTCGGTCGAATCGACGAGCAAACGGCCCTCCCACACCTTCGCCGATCCGGGCACCTACGACGTGACCCTGAGCGTCACCGACACCGGGGGTAACACTGCCACCGACACCCGCACCGTCACCGTCGCCGACGTGACCGGACCCGCCGCCGCCGCCGGCTCCGACAGGACCGTGACCGCCGACGAGAGCGTCGACTTCGACGCGACCGCGAGCGCTGACAACGGCCAGATCGGGAGCTACGAGTGGGACTTCGACGGCGACGGGACGACCGACGCCACCGGCGCCACCCCCAGCCACACCTTCTCGTCGACCGGTAGCTACGACGTGACCCTGACCGTCACCGACGGCGGCGGCAACACCGCCACCGATACCGTCACCGTCACCGTCGAGCGCGACGCCGACTCGGGGTCGTCGACGAACGACGGGAGTTCGTCGGGGTCGGGCGAGGCCGCGGACGGGGCGGGGTCGTCCGTCACGACCACCCGGACCGGGGACGCGGTGACCGTCGAGGTCACCGGCGGATCGGACGACGAGACCGTGCGGATCGACACCGGCGGGGGGCCCGAGGCGGCCGACAGCGACGTACGGGTCGACGGGCTCAGCGTCGACACGACGGCCGAGGAGTTCACGCTCACCGTCTCCGGCCACGACGCCGCGCCGGACGCGGTGCCCGAGCCGACGCAGACGGAGGTCGGTGCCGCCACGGCCGGCTACCTGCGGATCGACCACTCGATGCCCGACGAGGCGATCTCCCGGGTCGGGATCGACTTCTCGGTCGGCTGGAAGCGCCTGGCCGGCGGCACGACCGCGAGCGAGGTGGTGCTGTACCGCTACCACGACGGGCAGTGGCAGGCGCTGAGCACCACCTTCGTCGGCTACACCGCCGAGGGCGCCCGCTTCGAGGCCGACTCCCCCGGCCTCTCGGTGTTCGCGGTCGGGACGAAACGCGCCCCGTCGCTGACCGTCTCGCCGACCCCGCCCGCGACCGGGGCGATCGTCGGCGAGCCCGTCGCCGTCTCGACGCGAGTGACCAACGACGGCACCGCCTCGGGCATGCGGACCCTCTCGCTGCGCGTCGACGGGTCGGTCCGGGCCACGGAGACGGTCACGGTGGCGCCCGGCGAGAACGTCACCGTGGAGCTGACGACGCGCTTCGACGCTGCTGGGACCTACGACCTGCGCGTCGACGGCGTCGACGCGGGCACGGTCTCGGTCAGCGCCGAGCCGACGGCCGTCGCGACGGCAACCGACGCGCCGACGGCCGCGCCGACCGCGACACCGACGACCACCCCGGCACCGACCGCGACGGCGACGGCGACGCCGGCGTCTGGGCCCGAGCCGGTGTCGACCGGCGGGACCCCCGCCGAGACCGACAGCGCCGGCGGCCCCGGCTTCGGCGCCGGCCTCGCGCTGGTCGCGCTCGCGGCGCTGGCGGTCGCGCTCGCGTGGCGCCACCGGTAGGCGCGGCTGGCCGGTTCGGAGACGGTCGGTTCGGGCCGGCGCGCCACAGTGTGGACGACCGAAGGGCGCTCAGAACGGGAGTTTCTCGCGGATCTGTCCGAGCAACGAGTCGTCTTCGGGGTCGACCGGGCCGACGACGCCCGCCTCGGGGACGATGACGGTGCGGTGGTCCTCCTGGTGGGCCTCGATGAGCCCGTCGGCCTTCAGGTCGGCGAGCGCGTCCTCGAGGGTGTCGATGTCGACGTCGACCCGCGACCGGAGTTCGAAGACGGTCATCCCCTCTTCGCGCCGGTCGGCCAGCGCGTCCAGGACCGCGACCTCGACCTCGTCGCGGTCGCGGTACTCCGGTTTGGCCTGCATATTCACGTCTTCGGCTGGCCGGGTCTTACGTGTATCCCCCGCGGCGAGGGCGGCGGGCCGACGAGCGTGTCGGACCGCAGGACTGCTCGGCGTTCGGACAAACAGCACGCTTATGGTTCGGACGGGTCGAACACGTGGTAATGAGTATCAAGTGTTCGCTCCTGGGACACAGCTTCGGCGAGACGACCGTCGAGCGGGAGCGCGAAGAGGAGGGGACGGAAGTCGTCATCACCATCACCGAGATGGAGACCTGTTCCCGCTGCGGCGAGACCCGGGTGGTCTCGGAGAACAAGGAAGTGACGGCCATCGAGACGCCCTCGGACATCGCGGGCGACCTCGTCGACGACGAGTCGGACGCGGCCGCAGCGGAACCCGAACCGGAAGATGGGGAGTTCGAGTCTCCCGACGACGGTGAGGCGGACGACGCGTCCGACGGCTGGGATAGCGTCGACGACGGCGTCGAGACGGAGCCCGTCGACACGGGCGTCGGGGACGTGGGAGGCGGCGGACCGGACGAGGAGTCGGAGCCGATCGACCCGTCGGCCGACGACGCCGAGATCATCGACGACGACGGCGACGACGAGGCAGAGAGCGGGGACGTGGAACTGGACGAGCCCACGACGACGGTCGACGTGCCGGACGCCGAGAGCGAAGACGCGGTGCCCGGAGACGAGACGGACCCCGAGGAGGACGACGGGCTCATCCTCGGCGATGAGGACGAGGAGACGACGAGCGACGACCGAGAGCCGGGCGCGTGGCCCGAAGAACCGGACGACGGCGACGACGACTGGTCGCCGGAGACGATGCCGGTCGAAGACGACGAGTCCGAGGTCGAGCCGGCCGGCGAGAGCGCCGTGACGGTGCCCGAAGGCGAGTTCCGCTGTCCCGAGTGCGGGTTCACGACCGAGGTCGAGTCGACCTCGCTGCGAGCCGGCGACTTCTGTCCCGAGTGCCACAAGGGGGCACTTATCAACCACCGCGACGAGTGAACGCAAAGGGTAAGACAGCCCCTCGCAAAAACTCGCCCATGCGAGAGTACAAGATGCGACGGGGCGAGCATCTCGAAGACCGCGTCCCCGACATGGAGGCGTTCGTCGAGGAGTATTTCGGACCGGTAACCGACACGGAGGAGTACGAGGGCAACGACCTGCTGGTCGTCGACGAGCCGGACAATCCGGTGTTCGAGCGAGTCGTCGCCGGCCGCGTCGAGTACGGGTCGAAGAAGGACAAGCTCGCGCTGCACATCGACGAGCGCCCCGCAGAGGAGGTCATCGCCGAGGGGAACGTCGACGCGGCCGAGGACGCCGTGGCCAAGAAAAACGACTTCCTCGAAGAGGCGACGGACCGCGACGCGAAGGCGCGTCGCGACTCGCTGAAACGGTCGGTCGAAGACGACGCCGACGCGCCGGACAACGTCTAGCGGGCGTCTGCTGGCGTCTACGGTATTCTGCGTGCGCGGCCGGAGTTCGGACGCGCAGTTCGGTGCCACCGAGAGCCGGGCGACCGTGTTTCGAGGCGGCGGCGAAGTGGTGTCGGACCCGACACGTCGCGAGCGGCGGCCCTGTCACCGCGGGCCCGAGTATCACTGCGCGTCAGACGGGCGTCACATCTAAATGCCTTCATGTCATAAATTAACATACGCCACGTCCGGAGGCGCTCACAAGTATCCGGACCACGAGACCGCTCGTGTCGCCACGGAACCCGGTTCCGGGGCACCCTGTCATAGTTTGTCCGCCCGCCGGAGCGGACCCAATCCGGCATTCCGACCGGGTCAGCCGCCGAGGGCACGGCCCCTTTTCACCGGCCGAGGACGACGACGAGCGGCGTCGCCGAATCGGCGGCGGAGTTCACCGTTCGCTCACTCCGTCAGTCCGTACCCGCGCTTGAACAGGAGGAAGTCGACCGACAGGACGACCACGGTCACGCCGGTCAGGACCGCGAGCGACGTGTTCGGGTCGATTTCGGTGACGCCGATCATGCCGTATCGAACGCCGTTCACCATGTACACCATCGGGTTGAGCAGCGAGACGCTCCGCCAGAGCGGCGGCAGCACGTCGAGCGAGTAGAACACCGCGCCGAAGAACACCAGCGGCCGGAGGATGAACTGGTTCATCACGGTGAGGTAGTCGAAGTCGCTCGCCCACAGGCCGCCGACGACGCCGAGGCCGCCGAACAGCGTGGTGATGACGAGGACGAACGCGACCAGGTAGCCCGGGTGCGAGACGGGGACGGACGTGAACACCAGTCCGACGCCGATGATGAGCAGCGACGTGATGACCCCCCGGAGCGCGCTCGCGGTGACGTAGGCCGACACCATGCTCCGGTTCGACATCGGCGAGGTGGTCACGGCCTGGATGTACTCGTTCCACCGGCCGTGGAAGATGGTGAACGAGGCGTTCTCGAAGCTGTCCGAGATGGCCCCCAGCACGACCAGCCCCGGGAGGACGAACTGTATGTAGCTCACGCCCGCGATGGACCCGATTCGGCTGCCGAGGATCACCCCGAAGACGGAGAAGTACAGCGCGTTCGTGATGATCGGCGGCAGGAACGTGTTGTACGGCCGGCGCACGAACCGGAGGATCTCGCGGCGGACCAGCGTCACCAACTGGGTCGCGTTGGGGTTCACGCCGACACCTCCGCGTAGTCGCGCTCGTCGCGGGTCATGTCGACGAACACCTCTTCGAGCGACGCCCGGCGGATGTCGAGCGACGCGACGGTGTGGCCCTGGGCTTCGAGTTCGCGCATGATCGCCGGCGCGGTCTGGCTCCCGCCCATCGCGGTCACGGACAGGCCCTCGTCGGTCAGTTCCACGTCCGTGACGCCCTCCACGTCGAGGCGCGGCGCGGTCCGCGGCGGGTCCGCGAGTTCGAGGACGATGGTGTCCGTGCCGCGGGCCATCAGGTCGTCGGGAGTCGCCACCTCGACCTTCCGCCCCTCGTCCATGATAGCGACGCGGTCACAGAGGCGCTCGGCCTCCTCGATGTAGTGCGTCGTCAGCAGGATGGTCGTCCCCGCGTCGTTCATCCGGTTGATGATGTCCCAGAGGTCGTGGCGGAGCTGGACGTCGACGCCCGCCGTCGGCTCGTCGAGGATGAGCAGGTCGGGGTCCGAGACGAGCGCGCGGGCGAGCATCAGCCGGCGCTTCATCCCGCCGGAGAGCCAGTCGAAGCGCGTGTCGCGCTTGTCCCAGATGCCGACGGTCTTGAGCGCCTCCTCGGCCCGCTCGCGGGCCTCCTCTCGTCCGATACCGTGGTAGCCAGCCTTGTGCTCGAGCACCTCGATGATGGGGAAGAATCGGTCGACGTTGAACTCCTGGGGGGCCAGTCCGATGCGGTCGCGGACCTCCCGGTAGTCGTCCTCCACGTCGAAGCCGAACACTTCGGCGGTTCCCTGGTCCTTGCGGACGAGGCCGACCAGCGTGTTGATGAACGTCGTCTTGCCCGCGCCGTTCGGCCCGAGCAGGCCGAAGAACTCCCCCTGCTCGACGGAGAGTTCGAGGCCGTCGAGCGCCTGCACGTCGCCGTAGCGCTTCCGTAACCCACTGGCTCGTATCGCCGGGTCTGTCATTGGCGTCGCTAGCGCGGCGACACCGAAAAACGCATTGAACCCCCGACGAGCCGGCCGTTACCGAGTCGACACGAATCGAGCGCGGCCTACCGGCCGAGCCGTTCCCGGGCGATGCCGACGCCCGCCGGCGTGATGATGAGCTGGTCGTCGTCTTTCTGGACGATGTCGCCGCCGACCTCGTTGGCGACCTGCTTCAGCTCGTCGCTGATGTGTTCCATCGTCCGGTCCTGCGTGGAGTGGCGCGTGATGTCGGCGATGACCACGTCGCCGTCGTAGACGGCGTCCTTGATCTCGATGACGTCTTGCTTGTCGCTGATGCGGGCGATGCGGACCTGCCGCTCGGCCTCGGTCCCGCTCATGTCGAATTCGTTGGCGTTTAGCTCGACGTAGTCCTCGGTGTTCCGAGACGACCCCGACTCGCCGAGAATCTTGCTCATCAGTCCCATGTCACTCTCGGCGTGCGCAACCGGTTTCAACTTTTCGTCCCACCATCTTTTTGTTCGTCGGGTTCGCGCGCTGCAGCGCGCGAACCGCTCCTGCAAAAACGTGGGTGAAAAAGGCCGAACGCGCGGCAGCGCCCGCGTTCGGGGGAAGCGGCGCGCGAGGCGCGCCGTACGCTCTGACAGCGACAGCCGTCACCGACCCCAGCCTACACCGAGAACTCGAAGAGGTCGTCGCCGACGTGGTGCAGCGACTCGACGACCTTGCCGCTGTCGCCGACCATGTCGTCGCCGTCGGTCTTCGCGCGGCCGACCGCGAGGAACTTCCCGTGGGACTCCTCGTTGATGACGACGAGGTCGCCCTCGCTGATGTCGTCGTCGGCCTCGGTGATGCCCGGCCGCATGATGTCCGCGCCGTCGGAGACGAACGAGACGGCCCCGGCGTCGACGGTAACGACGTGCTTCTGCGGCGGGTGCTGATTCGCGCCCTGTACGGTCAAGAACGGTTCGTCGTCCAGGTACAGCACGAGCGGGTCGCCGTCGACGAGAACGACGTTCCAGTCGCTGTCGTCGAACGCGACCTTCTCGAAGCTGTCGGCGTCGAGGTCGACCCCGAGGTTGTCCGACAGCGCCGTGGTGATGGCGTCGACCTCGTCGGAGCGGAGGTGGTGACGCGACTTGACTTCCATACCCCTGACTCGTCGGCCCTGGGGGGTAAGCGTAACGAAGCGGCCGGGCGGGGAGAGGCTTTTGCGCTCCCGGCCGAACACGGAGGTATGCGAGTCGTCACGCTGCTGCCCTCGGCGACGGAGATCGTCTACGCGCTCGGCGTCGAACCGGTCGGCGTCTCTCACGAGTGCGACTACCCGCCAGCCGCCCGCGAGCGACCGTCGGTCAACCGCTCGCGCGTCGACCCCGACGCGTCGAGCGGCGAGATCAACGCCCAGGTCGCGGCCGCCGAGGAGGGAGACGGCGTCTACGCCGTCGACCGCGAGGCCCTGGCCGAACTGGACCCCGACCTCGTCGTCACGCAGGGCGTCTGTGACGTCTGTGCCGTCGACCACGTGCTGGTAGCCGAGGCGGTCGACGAACTGGGACTCGACGCCGAGGTGCTGACGCTCGACGTGCACAGCCTCGAGGACCTCTTCGAGTCCATCCGCCGCGTGGGGAGCGCGATAGGCAGGGACGAGCGCGCGGCGGCCCTCGTCGCCGACCTCCGGGACCGGGTCGCGGCCGTCGAGACGACGGCGGCCCGGGCCGAGACGCGACCCCGCGTGGCCGTGCTCGACTGGCTCGACCCCGTGATGGTCGCCGGCCACTGGATTCCGGAGATGGTCGAGACGGCTGGGGGACAATACGGACTGGAGGACGCCGGCGCGCACTCCCGGCCGCGCGAGTGGGGGGCGATTCGCGAGTACGACCCCGAGGTGCTGGTGGCCGCACCCTGTGGCTTCGACGTGGCCCAGACCCGCGAGAACCTCACCGACCTGACCGAGCGGCCGGGTTTCGACGACCTGACGGCCGTCCGCGAGGGCCGGACCTACGTCGTGGACGGGCACCACTACGTCAATCGGTCGGGGCCGCGGCTGGTCGACACGCTGGAGTTCCTGGCGGCGCTCGTCCACCCGGACCTGTTCGAGACGCCGCCGCGGGACGCCGTCGTCGACCTCGGGACCGTCCGAGCCTAGGCGACGGCGGCCGCGGCCAGCCCGACGTACGTGTTCCCGAGGACGACGAGCGCGCCGACGGCGACGACGCCGAGGAGCCAGGCCCGCCACAGCGGGACCCGCTCGACGAGGTCGCGACACTCCAGCAGGACGACGCCGACGTAGAGGACGACCGCCATCTTCAGCGCGACGACGAGCAGCGGTTCGTGGACCAGGAGCGCCCGAATCCACGGGTTCGCCTCCAGCCCCGGCCCCGCGAAGCGCGCGGCGAACAGCGTCGACAGCGCGTCGCCGAAGCCCCAGACGAGCACCAGCGAGAACACCAGTTCGACGTAGCCGGGCTTCTGCAGGCGAATCGAGAGTGGATGGGGGCGCTCAGTCGGTGGCATGCGACTCGATACCGACCCTCTGGACTATCGGCCCATAAAGCTCGGCGTCGCAGTATTAGCTGTGAGAATCGGCGTGCGCCACTGGCCGTCGGGCGGAACAGACGCCAGCGGTTCCGCTCAGTCCTCGGCCAGCGAGCAGCGCCCCTCGTAGGTGGCGTCGGCGACGCTGTCGATGGCCGGGTCGTCGCCGCAGACCGGACAGTCGGGATTCGGAGCGACGGGGATTTCCTCGAAGGACATCTCGGCGGCGTCGTACGCGATCAGTCGGCCGTCCAGCGGCTCGCCGTAGTCCATCGCGATCTTGACGACCTCCGTCGCCTGCATGCAGCCGATAGTGCCCGGCAGCACGCCCAGCACGCCCGCGGTCGCGCAGTCCGGGACGGTCCCCTCCGGCGGCGCTTCGGGGAACAGACAGCGGTAGCACGGGCCGTCGCCGGAGAAGGTCGTCACCTGCCCCTCGAAGCGGAAGATCGCGCCGTGGGAGAAGGGCGTCCCGGCGAGCGTGCAGGCGTCGCTGACGAGGAAGCGCGTCGCGAAGTTGTCCGAGGCGTCGACGACGACGTCGTAGTCGGCGACGAGGCCGGGGGCGTTCTCCCGCTCGAAGCGGACCGCGTGGCGGTCGACGGTCACGTCGGGGTTGAGGTCGGCGACGAACTCGGCGGCGCTGTCGACCTTCGGCCGGCCCACGTCCGCGTCGCCGTGGATGACCTGCCGCTGGAGGTTCGACCGCTCGACGGCGTCGTCGTCGACGATTCCGAGGCGGCCGATTCCAGCGGCCGCGAGGTACTGGAGGACCGGCGACCCGAGCCCGCCGGCCCCGACGACGAGCACCGACGTGTCGAGCAGGGCCGCCTGTCCCGCGGGCCCCACGTCGTCCATGATGATGTGCCGCGAGTAGCGGTCGAGCTGTTCCGGGTCGAGGTCCGGTCGCATGGGCGGGACTTGGCCGGCCGGCGAAATAAGCGACGTGTTCGTCGGCGCTCTCAGGCGTTCCGTTCGAGGTCCGCCACGAGGTCGTCCATGGCCTGGTTGATGTCCGCGAGGAGGTCGGTCTGCTCGACGGACTCCTCGGCGATGTCGGCCGTGCTGTCCGCGATATCCTTGGCGGCCGCGGTCGACTCGTCCATCATGCTGGCCACTTCCTCGGTCGAGGCGGCCTGCTGGTCCGTCGCCGTGGCCACCTCTGCGATGCCGTCGTTGACCTCGCGAACGGTGTCGTCGATCTCTTCGAGGATCTGGGTCGACTCCTCGACGGTGTCGATCCCCTCGTCGATCTCTCTGTTGCTCTCCTCGAGGCTCTCGACGGCGTTCTCTGTGTCCGCCTGAATCCCGTCGATCATCTGCTCGATGGTGGTCGCCTGCGACTGGGACTCCTCGGCGAGGCTCTTGACCTCGTTTGCGACCACGGCGAACCCCTCTCCGGCTTCGCCGGCGCGGGCGGCCTCGATGGAGGCGTTCAGCGCCAGCATGTTCGTCTGGTCCGCGATGTCGTTGATGACCTCGACGATCTCGTCGATCTCGGCGACGCTCTCCTGGATGGTCTCGACGTCTTCGGCCACGCTGTCGGCCGCTCGCTGGATGCTCTCCATCGCCTCGTGGACGTCCTCGGCGTTGCCCTGGCCCCGCTCCGCGAGTTCCGTGGCCTCCCGCGAGGCGGCGGACACCTCCTCCGAAGACGACGCGATCTGTTGGACCGACGCCGAGAGGTTCGACACCTCGTTCGCGATCTCGGTCATGGCCTCGTGTTGCTCGGCGGCCTGCGCGCGGATGTCGTCCGTCTCCTGGGCGACGTCGACCGACGAGTTCTCCAGTTCGGCCAGCATCGTCTGGATCTCGCTCGCCGCCTCGTGGCTGTATCCGGACTGCCTGTCGATGCCCTCGGCGATTTCGTCCTCGATATCTGCGTCGATATCCTCGTCGATATCGGCGTCGATATTCGTAGTGCTATTGTTCGGATCGGCCTCGACGTGCTCGTCAGTCATCGTATCCCAAAAACAGGCCCCGGGGATAAAATACGACTACCCAAAATTTTCACTCCCGATACTGCGACCGCCGCGTCAGCAGTCGTACAGCGCGCGGTACTTCTCGTCGGCGTACTCGAGGAAGTGGTCGGCGGTGAACGACTCGCCGGTGGCCTCCTGAACGAGGTCGTCCGTCGTGTAGCGCGCGCCGTGGCGGTGGACGCGCTCGGTCAGCCAGTCGTGGATGGGGCCGAACTCGCCCGCGCGGACGTGCTCGTCGAAGTCGTCGATGTCCCGTCGGGCGTGGTGGTCCAGTTGCGCGGCCAGCACCGACCCGAGCGAGTACGTCGGGAAGTAGCCGAACGCGCCGTTGGTCCAGTGGATGTCCTGCAGGCAGCCCTCGGCGTCGGTGTCCGGGCGCACGCCGAGGTACTCCTCCATCTTGTCGTTCCAGACCTGCGGCACCTCGGACACGTCGAGGTCGCCGCGGATGAGGTCGCGCTCGATCTCGAAGCGCAGGACGATGTGCATGTGGTAGGTCAGCTCGTCCGCTTCGACCCGGATGAGGTTGTCGTCGTACACCTCGTTGGCGGCCTCGTAGAACTGGCGGGGCGACGCGTCGGTCCCGAGGTGGTCGTTAGCGGTGTCGGCGAAGAAGTCCCAGAAGGGCTCCGAGCGGCCGACGTGGTTCTCCCAGAACCGCGACTGGGACTCGTGGACCGTGAGGTCGCGGTTGTCGCCCAGCGGCGTGCCGTAGTCCGCCTGCGGCAGACCGAGCGTGTAGGTGGCGTGGCCGAACTCGTGGATGGTCGACCCGAGTGCGTCCAGCGGGTCGTCGGGAGTGAAGCGAGTGGTGACGCGGGCGTCGAACTGCGTGCCCATCGAAAAGGGGTGGGGCGCGGTGTCCAGTCGGCCGCGGTCCCAGTCGTAGCCCAGGTCGTCCAGCGCCGCCTCGACGAGGGCGTGCTGGTCGTCCTCGTCGTAGGTCCCCTCGAACGGGTCGGCGAGAGTCACGTCGCTGTCGGCGATGTCGTCGATGAGCGGCACGAGCGCGTCGCGCAGGTCCGTCAGCACCTCCTCGGCGGTGTCGATGCCGAGGTAGGGCTCGTACTCCTCGAACAGGACCTCGTAGGGGTCGCGGTCGGGGTCGATGGCCTCGGCGTACTCGCGACGGAGTTCGACCAGTTCTTCGAGCGTGTCGGCGAAGGCGTCGAAGTCGTCCTCGGCCTTGGCCTCCTTCCAGACCGGCAGGGCGTTCGATGACGCCTCAGAGAGGCGCTCGACGAGGTCGGCGGGGACCTTCGTCGCCCGCTCGTGGTCCCAGCGGACCTCCCGGACGACCGCGCGCTGTTCGGCGTCGAGGTCGGCCTCGGCCAGTTCGTCGAGCCAGTCGGCCAGGTCGTCGTCGGTCAGCAGTTCGTGATGGAGCGTGGAGATGGCGGAGGTCTGTTTCGCGCGGGCCGGCGTCCCGGCGTCGGGCATCATCACCTGCTGGTCCCAGTTCAGGACGCCGCCGGCGTCCTGGACGTAGTGGAGGCGGCGGACGTGGTCGAGGAACTGCTCGTACGTGGACTCGCTGTCCTCGCTCGCTGTTGCCATACGCCGTGGTTGGGCGGGCGGCCCTAAAGACCCGGTGCCGGCGGTAAGGAGTGTGGTAGTAGGCGTGATCCGCAAGGCGGTCCGTCGGAGTGCCGGAGTCCATAAAAACAGCCAGAAAGCCCCGGCCGGCTACGCTCCCGCGACTCGCTGCGCGCGTTCCCTCGCTCACTGCGTTCGCTCAGTCCAGTGCTTACGTCGTCGGGGTTCGCGTAGCCGGCCGCCCCTTTCGTTCCCACCCGTGTCGGCTGGCCAAACAGCTACCGGGTGGGACGTTCGGGCGCGCTCACTGCGGTGAGAAGACGAATACAGCGCACGGGCAACCACTCACGCTGGCGGCCACGACTCGGCGACGCGCTCGTAGATCTCGCGGCACCGCTCCATGACGGCGAGCGAGACGCTCTCGTCAGCGGTGTGGGCCTCTCCGGGTTCGGCCGCGCCGACGACCACGCAGTCGGTGCCCGCCTGGGCGAGCCACCCGGCGTCGGTCGCGTGGGGCTTGACGACGTGTTCGGGCGCGCCGTCCTGCGCGCCAGTGGCGGCGTCCAGCACCGCGTCGGCGAAGTCGGCGTCGCCGCAGGCCATCGGCGGGAGGTCCTGGTCGACGCGCCAGGTCACGCCGTCGACGGCCTCGGCGCGGTCCAGCGGCGCGCGTTCGCCGGGGACCGTCCGCTCGTCGACCGTGACCGCACACCGTTCGGGGATGACGTTCCAGGCCGACCCGCCGTCGATCTCGGTGACGGCGACGCTCCCCCGGAGGTCGTGGCCGAGCACGGTCGTCGACGGGAACTCGAGGTCCCGAACCACGTCGACGGCGTCGGTGGCGCGGTAGATGGCGTTCTCGCCGGCCTCGGGTTCGCTCGCGTGGGCCGCCGCGCCCTCGGCGACCAGCGTCGACCCGCGCCGGCCCTTGTGCGCGACGGCCACGTCGGTGACGCCGTCGGCAGAGTAGCCGGTCGAACCCTCCCCGACGACGGCGTAGTCCGGCGCGAACCCGTCCTCGATGGCGGCCTGACAGCCGAGTCCGCCCTGTTCCTCGCCGACGAACGAGGCGAAGACCAGTTCGCTCGCGGGGTCGGCGTCCCGGAAGGCAAGCATCGCCGCGGCGACGCAACCCTTCATGTCGGCCGTGCCGCGGCCGTACAGGCGGCCGTCGCGCTCCTCGACGACGTAGCCGCCGTCGGCGTCGACCTGCGACTCGTCCGGCGGGACCACGTCGTGGTGACCGACCAGGGCGAGCGACGCGTCGCCGTCGCCCCGTCTGGCGATCACGTTCCCCCGGTCGTCGCGGGTGACGGCGGCGTCGGTGTGGTCTCGGAGCCACGACGCCACGAAGTCGCCGGCGGCCGACTCGTCCTCGTGGCTCGGAATCGAAACGAGGTCGCGGGTAAGCGACGCGAGCGATGACATACACCGTTCGGGGAACGGCCGGGACAAAAAATCACAGGCAGACACCGGCGTCTGTGAAACGACCGGAGAGAGTACCCCAACAGTTCGGGACTGTCGATATTCGTCGCTCTCTCGTTGATACGGTACGATGGAACGCGAGCAGACGGTCGACGGTCTCACGTCCGATTCGGCAACCGAACTGCGACGAGCGGCCCGCGGGAACGAGCGCGTGGCGGTCGCGGACGCGACCGACGACGCGGTTCGACTCGTCAGCGACGACGGCGGCCTCCGGGAACTCGTTCGGACGCTCTGGGTCCGCGAACTGTCTGCACAGGAGTTCGGACAGCCCGAACTCGCCGCGGCGGACCGGGCGGTTCGCATGCGGCTCCGGCGGCAGGTGTAACGGCGCGGACGCCGGCTACCGACTCCACACCCTTTTCAACGACAGCCCACCAACGGAGCGTATGGAAATCGTACCGGACACGAGCGTGGTCATCGACGGCCGCGTGTCCGAGCAGATCGAAGCCGACGCCGACCCGGACACCGACGTGGACGGCATGGGCTTCGCCGGCGCGACGGTCGTCGTCCCCGAAGCCGTCGTCGGCGAACTCGAAGCACAGGCCAACGACGGCCGCGAGACGGGCTGGGAGGGTCTCGAAGAGCTCCAGACGCTCGTGAATCTGGCCGACGAGGGCACCATCGACCTGGAGTACGTCGGTCGCCGCCCGGACGCCGTCGAGAAGCGCGAGGCCGGCGAGGGCCAGATCGACGCGCTCATCCGCGACGTGGCACAGGACCGCGGGGCGACGCTCGTGACCAGCGACGACGTGCAGGCCGAGGTGGCCCGCGCGAAGGGCCTCGACGTGGAGTACGTCGAACCGCGCGGGCGCACCGTCGACCGCCTCCAGATCGAGAACTTCTTCGACGAGGGGACGATGAGCGTCCACCTCAAGGTCGGCGTCCAGCCCTACGCGAAGAAGGGCTCCATCGGTGACATGCACTACCAGCCGATCCGCGACGACATCGCCACGGAGGCCGAACTGCGGGAGTACGCCGAAGACATCGAGGAGGCCGCCCGGTCGTCGCCGGACGGCTTCGTCGAACTGGACGAACCGGGAATGACCATCGTCCAGTTCCGCGACCTCCGCATCGCGATGGCCCGCCCGCCCTTCTCGGACGCCCGCGAAATCACCGCCGTCCGGCCCATCGTCAAGACCGACCTGGACGACTACGAGCACGCCGACGAGCTCCGCGACCGCTTCACCGAGCACCAGCGCGGCGTCCTCATCTCCGGGTCGCCCGGGGCCGGCAAGTCCACCTTCGCCCAGGCCGTCGGGGAGTTCCTCGTCGACGCCGACTACGCCGTCAAGACGATGGAGAAGCCCCGCGACCTCCAGGTCGGGCCGAACATCACCCAGTACACCGAACTCGGCGGGTCGATGGAGAAGACGGCCGACTCCCTGTTGATGGTCCGGCCGGACTACACCATCTACGACGAGGTGCGAAAGACCGACGACTTCGAGGTGTTCGCGGACATGCGACTGGCCGGCGTCGGCATGGTCGGCGTCGTCCACGCGACCCGCGCCATCGACGCGCTGCAGCGCCTCATCGGCCGCGTCGAACTCGGCCTCATCCCGCAGATCGTCGACACCGTCGTCTACATCGAGGCCGGCGAGGTCCACACCGTCTACGACGTCTCGACCGAGGTGAAGGTCCCCGCGGGCCTGATGGAAGAGGACCTGGCTCGCCCGGTCATCATGGTCAAGGACTTCGAGACGGACGCCCCCGCCTTCGAGATCTACACGTTCAACAACCAGGTCGTCACGGTCCCGCTCAACGACGACGACGAGAGCGAGGACTCCGGCGTCGACCGCCTCGCCAAACAGGAGGTCGAACGCGAGATACGGTCCATCGCGCGGGGCCACGTCGAGGTCGAACTCCGCGGGCCGAACACCGCCGTCGTCTGGGTCGAGGACGACGACATCTCGCAGGTCATCGGCAAGGGCGGCGGCCGCATCTCCGACGTGGAGAACCGCCTGGGCATCGACATCGACGTGCGCACCTTCGAGGAGCGCCCGACCGGCCCCTCCGGCGGCCCGCAGACCGACGCCGGCGGCAAGCAGGGCGAGATCGTCCAGCCGGAGGTCACCTCCCGGCACGTCATCGTCCCGCTTGACGGCCACGCCGGCGACACCGTCGAACTGCAGGCCGACGGCGAGTACCTGTTCACCGCGACCGTCTCGCGCGGCGGCGAGATTCAGGTCTCGCGCGGGTCGGGCATCGCCGAGGAACTGGAGCGCGCCATCGACCGCGGCAGCACGATCACGGTCGTCCCGTCGTAGGGGGCCGCGATGTCCGGAACAGTCACACAGATACACGTCGCGCCCGAGCAGGGAGCCGAGCCAGCGTCGGTCGAGCGCGTCGAAGCGGTCGCCGGCGCGGGCCTGCGCGGCGACCGGTACTTCGACGACTCGGGGACGTTCGCCGACCGCGATGGGTGTGACCTGACGCTCATCGAGTCCGAAGCGCTCGCGGCGGTCGAACGCGACCACGGCATCGCCCTCGAACCGGGTGCTCACCGGCGCAACGTCACGACCGAGGGCGTCGCGCTGAACCACCTCGTCGGCGAGCGCTTCCGCGTCGGCGACGCCGTCTGCGTCGGGACGGAGCTGTGCGAACCGTGTTCGTATCTGGAGAGCCACCTCGGCGAGTCCGGCGTCCGCGAGGCGCTCGTCCACCGCGGCGGACTCCGCTGTCGAATCGTCGAGAGCGGCGAGATTTCGGTCACAGATCGTGTAGAATCCGCCGGAGAGCGCGCCGGAAACGACAGCTAAATTCGGATCGAGACCGTCGGTGTGGGTATGAGCGACACAGTCGTCGGCGGGCTGGTGGACCAGGCGACGCTGGTCGAGCAGGTCGAACGCGGCGTCGCGCCCGACTGGGTGGCCGAGCACTGGCGGACCTTCAGCGCGGGACTGACCGGCGAGCGAAACGACACGCCGTTCCCCTGCTTCTTCGGCGCGGAGTCGGTCCGCGACGGCGTCCCGCTGTACACGGCCGTCCCCTCGACCAGCGACCCCGACGCGCTGTTCGACCTCGGGCGGACGATACTGACGTACCTAGATACCTACCGAGACCACAGCGAGCGGGCCTCGCTGGTGACGTTCTTCCGGCCGCCCGAGCGCCCGCTGTCGGAGGCCGAGTACCACGACCGACTCTGGCACGTCCTCCAGTTCCTGCACGTCCACGACCCGGCGCCGTGGCCCGAGAACATTCCGACCGACCCGGAGGACCCCTACTGGGAGTTCTGCTTCGGCGGCGAGCCGATGTTCCCCACGTGTCGCGCGCCGTTCTACGACGCGCGAAAGAGCCGCTACTGCCCGATTGGCCTGGAGATCACCTTTCAGCCCCGCTCGCTGTTCGAGGACCTGGACGTGACGGCCGACACCGAGGCCGGCCAGCACGCCCGCGAGGTCATCCAGGACCGACTGGAGGACTACGACGGCGTCTGTCCCCACGCCGACATCGGCGACTGGGGCGCTGAGGGCGACCGCGAGTGGCCCCAGTACATGCTGTCCTCGGACGAGGCCCAGGCCCCCGACGAGTGCCCGATGACCGTGACCCGCGAGCATCCGAAGTCGAAATGGCTCGTCGACGCGCCGACCCCGGAGCCGGCCGACTGATGACGGCGCTCTCGCTCCCCGACGACCCCGTGCTCGTGCTGGTGGACTTCCAGCGGGGCTTCGACGAGCCGGGGTGGGGGACGCGGAACAACCCCGACGCCGAGGCGAACGCGGAGCGGCTGCTGGCCGCGTGGCGCGAGCGCGACCTGCCCGTGGTCCACGTCCGCCACGACTCGACGGAGCCGGACTCCCCGCTCCGGGGCGACGGCCCGGGCTTCGCGTTCAAGCCGGGGCTGGAGCCCGAGGCCGGAGAGGCGACGTTCGAGAAACGCGTCAACGGCGCGTTCGTCGACACCGGGCTGGAAGGCTGGCTCCGCGAGCGCGGCCACGAGACGCTCGTCGTCTGCGGGCTGACGACAGACCACTGCGTCTCGACGACGGCGCGGATGGCCGAGAACCGCGGGTTCGACGTGGTCGTCGCGAGGGACGCGACGGCGACGTTCGACCGCGCGCTCGACGACGAGCGCTTCGACGCGCCCCTCGTCCACCGGACGGCGCTGGCGCACCTCCGCGGCGAGTTCGCGGCGGTGGCGTCGACGGACGACGTCGTCGGGTCGCTGTGAGCGCGACGGCGACGCCGCTACGGACGCGCTCGAGCGAGCGAGAGAGAAGGAATCAGTCCGAGACGGCGGCGTCGGCTTCCGCGGATTGGTCGATGATCTCGTAGAGGTTCTGGCGCGCGTCCGCGAAGTACACGTCTTCCTCGATGACGCCGACTTCGTCGAGCCGTTCCAGCGCGTAGCGGACGGTCCGCGCCGACAGCATCGACTCCTCGACGATGCCTTTCTGCGTCAGCGGGCCGTCGTACTCCAGAACCTTGTACACGAGCTTTGCGCTCGGTGGAAGGTCTGCGATGTCCTCCCCGTCAGAGTCCGTCATTACCCGTATCGAGTAGCGCCGGCCGCATAAAGATTGAGGAGTTGGCCTCGCCGCGACGGCGAGTAGCGGCCCCGAACCGCGCCCCTTTTGGTTGCGGGTGGTGGAACGTGAGGTATGGCTACGGAAACGGCGGACGGGATGAGCTCGCACATGCGCGGGCTCACTGTCACGACGCTGACGGCCGTCGCTGGCATCGCCGCCGCGTTCGGGTCGAACGCGCTCGCGACGAGCGCATCTGACCCACAGGGCGTCCTCGTCGTCGCGGTCGCCGTCGCGGCACAGTTCCCGATTCTGCGGGTGATCGGCATCGACACGGACGACCTCTCGACGAAGGACGTTCTCTACGTCGGGTTCATGACCTTCGCGCTCTGGTTCGTCTCGTGGGGCATCCTGCTGACCACGGGAGCGTAAGCATGGCCGAGGACAGCATCGCAGTCGTCGACCTGGAGCGGTGTCAGCCCGACCGCTGTAACTACGAGTGCATGAACTACTGCCCGCCGAACCGCAGCGGGAAGGAGTGCATCGTCAGGCGCGAGGACGCCTACGAGGAGGACGAGCCCTTCGAGGGCGGCCCCGACCAGGTCCGCATCTCCGAGGAAATCTGTCTGGGCGAGTCCTGCGGTATCTGCGTCAACAAGTGCCCGTTCGACGCCATCGAGATCATCAACCTCCCGCAGGAACTGACCGAGGAACCGGTCCACCGCTACGGCGAGAACGCGTTCGCGCTGTACGGCCTCCCCAGCCCCACCGAGGGGCAGGTCACCGGCATCCTCGGGCCGAACGGCATCGGGAAGACGACCGCCGTCCGCATCCTCGCCGACGAGATGCAGCCCAACCTGGGCCGCTACGGCGAGGAGCCGGGGTGGGACGAGATCCTCGACGAGTACCGCGGCACCGCCCTCCAGGAGTACCTCGAACAGCTCCGCGACGGCGACGTGACCGTCGCGCGCAAGCCCCAGTACGTCGACCGCATCCCCGACCAGTTCGACGGGACAGCGGCGGAACTGCTCGAACGGACCGACGAGCGCGGCGAGCTCGACTACCTCGTCGAGCGGACGGGTATCGCCCCCGTCGTCGACAGCCACATCGGCGACCTCTCCGGCGGCGAACTCCAGCGGGTCGCGCTCGTCGCGACGCTGGCCCGCGACGCCGACTTCTACTTCCTCGACGAAATCACGCCGTACCTCGACATCGGCCAGCGAATGACCGCGGCGCGCCTCATCCGCGAACTCGCCGAGGACGGGGACCGCTCGATGCTCGTCGTCGAGCACGACCTCGCCATCCTCGACCTGCTCGCGGACAACATCAACGTCGCCTACGGGACCCCCGGCGCGTTCGGTATCATCACGCCGCCCAAGTCCACGAAGAAGGGTATCAACGAGTACCTCTCGGGCTTCCTCGAGAACGAGAACATGCGGATCCGCCAGACCGAAATCGAGTTCGAGGAGCACGCCCCCCGGACCGCCTCGACCGGCGACGTGGTCATCGAGTACCCCGACCTCGAGAAGAGCTACGGCGAGGGCGAGTTCTCGCTCTCCGTCGAGGCCGGGACCATCCGCGAGAGCGAGGTCCTCGGCGTCGTCGGCCCGAACGGCATCGGGAAGTCCACGTTCGCGAAGATGCTCGCCGGCCGCCTCGAACCGACCTCGGGCGCGGTCGACAGCGACCTCGACATCGCGTACAAGCCCCAGTACATCGAGATCGACCAGCCGATGCGCGTCGACGCGTTCCTCTCCTCGATTACCGACGACTTCGGCTCGTCGTACTGGACCACCGAAATCGCCCAGCCGCTCCAGCTCGAATCGGTGATGGAGCAGCAACTCACCGACCTCTCCGGCGGCGAGCGCCAGCGCGTCGCCATCGCGGCCTGCCTCTCGAAGGACGCCGACCTCTACCTGCTCGACGAGCCCTCGGCGCACCTCGACGTGGAACAGCGGGTGCTCGCTACCTCCGCCATCCGGCGCTACGCCGAGAACCACGACGCGACGGCGCTGGTCATCGACCACGACATCTACATGATCGACCTGCTGTCGGACCGCCTGCTCGTCTTCGAGGGCGAACCGGCAAAGAGCGGCCACGCCGCGCCGCCGCAGGGGATGCGTGAAGGGATGAACGAGTTCCTCGAGAACCTCGACATCACCTTCCGCCGAGACGAGCGGACCTCACGCCCGCGCATCAACAAGCCGGGCTCGCAACTGGACCGCGAGCAGAAGAACGCCGGCGAGTACTACTACTCGCCGAACTAGAGCACGTGGCGCTGGCAGGAGCCACACAGAGAGACTTCCTTCACGTCGACCTGCCTGACGGTGGGCGAGAAGTTCATCACGCAGCGCTTGTTGTCGCAGTGTTCGAGGCCGAGCGTGTGGCCGACCTCGTGGACGACCTCCTTGCGGACGCGCTGGGAGAATATCTCGCCGGCCGAGCGGTTCGAGAAGCCGCCGTCGGACGATGTCTGGAGCCGGTACGTGGAGATGACGCTGCCCGACCCGCCCAGGTACGCGAGGCCGAAGACGTAGTTGCGCCGGCGATAGAAGAGGTCCTTTGGGGTGATGGCGATGTTCTTGCCGCCGGAGCCGACGCGCCGGGCGAGGTCGATGAACTCCTCGGCGCGGTACTGGTCGCGGTCCCCATCGTACGCGCCGGCGGGGACGGACTGTGGCTCGTGCATCGAGACCTCACAGTCGTAGACGGAGCGGAGTCCGTCGGAGGCCTCGCGCTTGACTTGCGCGGAGACCTCGCCCACCGGCACGATGTCGACGTGCATGCGAACGCATATGCGCCGGCGTGGCATAAATCTCGCGACGTGAACGACCCCACCGAGGCCCTCGTCGCGCGATTGGCGTCCGTCGATTCCGTCGTCGAGGTCGGCGTCGGAAACCGGCCGGACGTGGCGGCGGCGCTCGCCGAGCGCGGCGTCGACGTGACGGCGACGGACATCTACGAGCGGCGGGTCCCCGACGGCGTCGCCGACGTGTACGTCCGCGTCCACAACGACGACGGTGAAGTGCTCCACGCCGAGGGCGACGGGCGACCCCGCGTTCCGCGCTGTGTGGGCACCAGCGCGAAGCCGCTGGTCGACCGCGCTCGGACCGCCGTCGAAGAAGCGACCGGCGTCAGTTGCGTGATCGACGAGATCGTCCGCGTCACCATCGCCGGCGTCAGGAACGCCGAGAACCCGGACGCCGACACGGTGTATCGGCTGCTGGTCCTGTTCGACGCGACCTACGACAGCGGCCAGGCACAGAACGGCGTCTGGCAATCGGACTCGGAGATCCCGGAGTTCGTTTAGCGGCGGGTGGGGTGCGCTTTTTCGGTTCGATTCGTAGAATCGCACTCGACTATCGGTACGTCGGTGTGTGAATCGAACAGTCGAATCCGTCGGTGACAGTGTGGAAGAAACGGAGAGGAGAGGAGAGGAGGCGTGGGAGACGAGAAGGTGTCAAAAGCCCTTGGCACGCTCGCGGTCGCTGACGCGAGCGTGCCTCGCCCTTTCGGCCGCTAGGTGTCGGCACAGCAGGACAGCACCGAAGCCACACGCCTCCCCAACCGATTCGCTCAGTCACTGCGTTCCCTCACTCATCCCTCGCACAGTTTCTGTCGCTCGCCACCGCGAGCGACAGCGCGCGCCACCACAGTCAGGTCAGTAGCTCGGTGTACTGACCAGGAAGCATCCGCGCGATCGAGCAGTCCGAAGGACCCGGCAGGTCGCCCGTTCACCGTCAGAGCAAGCTCTGACGAGCAGTGCGTTCGCGGTGCTTAAGCACAACACCACGAGCGCGCCGAAGCGCGACTCGCGGCCTCTTTCGCCCACG